>JAABUX010000821.1_pt1 | contig 50177 bp, 47 predicted proteins | sample 5561851 | NCBI WGS metagenome assembly JAABUX01 (sample SAMN10711883, study PRJNA513361) | rock metagenome | isolation source: Antarctica rocks | place: Antarctica: Victoria Land, Richard Nunatak red sandstone | collected 2016-01-03 | reverse complement strand
TGAGAATGCGCCGTGCGTCGGGATCGACGATCCCGTTCAGGTCCACGTCCTGCATCATGTCTGCCCTCTGCTCCCCTCGGTCGTCTTCGTGACTTCAGTATACGCCCCGACTTTTCAGCAAGATACCCGATGAGCGTCATTCACCCCGACGACCGCCGCCTTATCACGGCCGCGCTGCACAGAATCTTAAAGGGAGGAGAGACTAACCTGATGGTCGAGGCGCGTCATCGCGCCCTCGACGGATCGTGGCATATGTTGGAGGCGATGGTCACCAATTGCTTGGACGATCCGGCCGTGCAGGGCTTCGTGGTCACCTCGCGCGATATCACGGAACGTAAAACGATGGAGGCCGCGCTGCGGGCGAGCGAGGAGCGCTTGCGCACCGTGCTCACGCACGCGCCGCTGGTGCTCGCGCTGCTCGACCGCGACGGGGTCTACACATTGTCCGAAGGCAAGGCCCTGTCGAAGCTCGGTCTCGCCACGGACAGCCGCCTGGGCAAATCGATCTTCGAGATCTATCGCGACCGCCCGGACATCGCGGAGGCTGCGCGATGCGCTTTGGCGGGTGAGGAGACGACGACGCGTCTGCATTTCGGGGGCGTTCCTTTCGAGTCGCGGTTTCTCCCGGTGCGCAACGAGCACGGCGAGACCGACGGAGCGCTCATCGTCTCCATCGACATCACGGATAGAGAGCAGGCTGAAGAGGTGTTGGTGCGGCAAGCCCACTACGACGCCCTCACGGGCTTGCCTAACCGGCGTCTCCTCTACGAGAGGATCGAACAAGCGTTGGCTATCGGACTACGCACAAAAGCGTATCCGGCGCTCTTGTTCATCGACCTCGACGGCTTCAAGGCCGTCAACGATACGCTCGGCCACGAGGTCGGCGACGCGTTGCTCTTCCAGGTCGCGGGCCGCCTAGCAGCGTCTACGCGCGAGAGCGACACCGTGGCCCGGCTGGGCGGCGATGAGTTCGTGGTGCTGCTCCCGGCCGTGACCGACCGCAGTCAGGCCGCCGCCGCGGCGGCCAAACTGCTTGAAGAGGTGCGCCGTCCCTATCGGATGGGGCGGCAAGAGGTGAGGGTAGGCGCATCGATCGGCGTTAGCTACGCACCGGACGACGGCGACGCGGCAGAGAGTTTGTTGGCTCGCGCCGACGAGGCCATGTACGGCGTCAAGCACAACGGCAAGAACGGCTACGCGCTAGCCGGGAGCCAGGAGGAAGAGCAAGGTCCAACCTCGCTGGAACCACACGATAGCGTCATCATACCGCTGCGGCAGAGAGCGTAAGGTGGGCGGCTTCCGCCTGAGTCGTCCCTCTCGTCCGTCGACTACACTCTACGTGCCTTGAACGAAGCAAGATAAGGCATCGTGGCAGGGACGGGGGTCGATGACAAGAGTGCATCCGTACCGTCGAGAGCTTACCTGCCCCTGCGAGCTTCTACCCACCCCTTTAGGCTGGAGTGGCGTGTGCGTTAGGGCGCGGTCCGCGCCGCACGCGGCACGTAGACCGCCGCTCCTAGCGTCGGGAGACCGCTGAACGCCAACACAAGTGGGTCCGTCGCCCATAAGGCGCGGGCGACGGACCCAGCCGCCGAGAGCGCTGGTTCGCCGTCGATGAGGACGACGAGGGCATGGAGCAGGCAGAGTCCGCACGTGCTCACGGCGCCGATCGCGGGGCGCGTGAGCAGCGAGAGGAGCAGGCTCACCACGGCTAACAGCAGGACCGGTCCCAGCCAGAGCGGACCCTGGGACAAGGGCTGTCCACTCCCGATCAGCGCTGTCGTGGCGGACGCGGCGAACGTCAGCAGCAGACTATAGGCGAGGGCAAGGCCGCACCGCGCGAACACCGCGAACCGGACAGTCGCCAACCCGGGCGTAGCGTGCGCCCGTAGCGCGGGACCGACGAGTCCGGCGGCGCTGAGAGCCGCGACAAGGGGGACGACAGCGAAGACGCGTCCCCCGGCCGTCGCCGTGTGCGCTTGTCCGGCGCACACGGCGACGACGAGGAGCGCGGAGTCCTTGCGTCGCGGGCGCATGCCGCCGTGTGCTCGGGCACGATGAAGCGCCCGACGGATGCATACACGCACCGTGCCGCCCGTCGCATCGATGCGACGGGCGGCACGGTGCGTGTATTGGTGATCCGTTTAGGTCTTTCACCAGAACCACGACGTTGGTCCACGCAGAGGCGTACCGGCTGTTACTGAATTGTGATTAAGACGTGGCCCTTGGCATCCGTCGCACCCACCTTCTCAGCGTAGGTGAGGGTGCTGGAAAAGGGGGCGATGACCGCGCGCGCCTGAAGCCACTGCGCCCGTGAGATAGTCTTGGGGCTCACGGCGTGGACGTAGGCGACGTAGGCGTCAATCACGTTAAGTAGGCGGCTCGTGCTCAGAAAGAAGACGGCGGTGGGCTTCGCGCCGCCGAGGTGGGCGATAGCCGCGTGGTAGTCGGCGGCGGCGGTCAGGGAGCCGGACGGAGCGGCGGCGCCCTGCACGTTGGATGAGAAGATCAGCCAATTACCTCGGAAGGTGTAGCCGATGCCGGGCAGCGACGTGGCGACGTGCAGGGTCGTCCCGCCAGGCCCCTTGGCCGTGGCGAAGAACGGCGTCGAGGAGTGCGTCACGCCCCTGCCCAAGGCCTTGACGATGCGGTCGAGCGATGCCTGAGTCGAGGCCACGTTGGAGACGTGCCAGCCGAGTTCGAGGGCGCCGGGCGGAGGAGCGGGGATCGTGCGCGGCGTCGTTCCGCCGGTGATGCCCGCGGCAAGGCTGGCGTTGAACGCGGAGACCAGCGGCGTCGACGACGAGTTGAGGTTGAAGAAGAACTCACCGTTCATCCAGCCGAGCACGTCGCGATCGAGACTAAGGCCGGTCGCGCTCTCAAGGGAAGCGATCTGCTTGGCGGGGACGACCTTGAGCACCCCTCGTAGCGTGCGCGCGAGGTCGTAGGTCGACGCGTAGAGGATCGTATTGGACGAGGCGATAGTCGCGCCGTCGTTCGGCGTGACCTCCTGACTCGCGCCTGGGATGGCGCTCGTATCGACGGTCATGCCGTCTCCGAGCAAGGCGACATCGAGTGCATAGCCCCGGTTGAAGTTGGGCAGACCTTGAAAGAGCTCGCGCGTGGCCCCGCTGACGCCTGGCCCCGCCAGTTGCTGGGTGAGGGCGCGCTGGAAGATGCCCCCCACGCTCTTGCCGACGTAGACGGTCAAGAAACGCGAGGAAGGCAACTGAGCGATCGTTTTGACGTAGTCGCCGCTGCTAGTGAGCGACGGGGCGCCCTTGGAGACATCGATCATTTTGTGGACGGTGTCGAGCTTGCCGGCATACACGAGGTCGCCCGCGAAGATGCTGGCATAGCCCGTGCTCGTGCTGCCGCTCGTGCCGCACTTGCCGTTAAGGACGATGTGGTAGATCTCCGTCCCCTTGTAGGAGGCGACGGGGATAGTTTTGCCGAAGTCCTTGAACTGAGGGCCGCCGCCATTGGCCAGGATCGTCGAGATTTTGATTTGGGCCATGATCGCGGCGTCGCCCGTGGAGCCGTTGGCATTGAGGAGCACGGCGAGTCCCACGTCGTCGCCGAGGGCGGAGAGCAGCGAATGGGGCTTGCTCTGGTCGTTCAGGCAGGTCTGATCCAGGGTAGAGGTGCTTTTGGCGATCGATCTCTGGAAGGAGGCCAGCGCGGCGGACGTACCAGGGTGCGCTTTGTATAAAGCGATAAGACGATTGAGCGCCGCTTGTTGTCCGCTGCTGTGGTTGTAGTCGAGGTATAAAGCGGTCGTGGCGGGCACGATCGAGGTGAGGGGGGCGGGGTTGAACGACAGGCCCGCGCGCGTGGCGCCGCCGTAGACGTTCGCCGCGAACGCCGCGGCGCCGCCGATCACGAGCGCGGTCGAACCAGCCCCGATGAGTTTAAGCTTCGACATGTCGGAGCGTCTCCTTAGTGGAACCCGTGGTTGAAAACGGAGTAGGCTTCATTTTGGTGATGAAAGCGGCTTGCCAGGTGAACGCGAGCCGCCCGCGCGGCGAGAGACGGACACGGGCGGCGGATATATAGCGGAAACCGGCTGTCGTCTCCTCCCTGTCCCATGATGTGGTGTGACGCATGAACGATAAGGATGAACTTACCCGCACTATACTGCAACACGCCACCGGTCCAAATAGCCCGGACGGCGCGCGACGCCTCCATCCATTAGCTAAACGTCGAATCTCGCGATTTTGGATCACGACGAAGGCTTTCTCACTTGTCGGCGAATACGGGAATGGGCGCCTGCTCCGCCGATCGTTTATCTACGCGTCTCACTAGGGCAGGGACGGAGGCGTCGACGCTTTCAGACCGCGCAGGGACGGACCCTGCCACGTTCGGGCCGGGACTGGACCCAATCCCACCAGGCCGCGTACACTGGGAAACGATGACGATCTCTTCTACAGGTGATTGGAACGCCGCCCCAATGCAGCCGCCCGCGTCCGTACGCGTGCTCGGCGTGCGCGTCGACGATGTGACGCAAGCCGAGACCCTGGCGCTTATCGCGGGGTGGATCGAAGCGCGCACGCCGCGCCACGTGGTCACGGTCAACCCTGAGTTCGTGGTGCGGACGTGGGAAAACAAGGAGTTCGCCGCCGTGCTCGAGGGGGCGGACCTGGCCACGCCGGACGGGGTGGGCGTGGTCTGGGCCGGCCGCCGCCTGGGTGCGACGATGCCCGAGCGCGTCGGCGGGTCGGACATCGCCCTGCCGCTGGCGGGACAGTGCGCGCGGCGGGGCCACCGCTTGTTCTTGCTCGGCGCGGCGGAGGGCGTGGCCGCCGAGGCGGCGCACCGCCTCCAGCGCGCGTGTCCCGGCCTCCAGATCGCGGGAACCTACTCCGGGTCGCCGCGCTCGGAGGACGAGGACGCCATCGTGGACGTGGTGAGGCGCGCGCGGCCCGACCTTTTGCTCGTGGCCTACGGCTCGCCGGCGCAAGACTTCTGGATCGCGCGCAACAAGGAGCGTTTAGGCGTGCCCGTCTCCATCGGCGTGGGCGGCGCCCTCGACTACCTGGCGGGCGTGCAGCGGCGCGCCCCGGCCATCGTGCGCCGCCTCTGGCTCGACTGGGCCTTCCGTCTCGTGATGCAGCCATGGCGCTGGCGGAGGATGCTGGCGCTGCCGCGCTTCGCCTGGGCCGTGCTCCGTCACACATGACACTAAACCGCACCCGCGGACGTGACTTCGAGGTGGACGGGTCGTTCTTCAGGGGTGCGTGACCGCGGCGGGCAGCAGCCCGCCGCGAGCGACGATGCCGTGGCTACAGAAGAAAGACGGCGAAGAAGCCGAGGGGCGGGCGCAGGGCGTGATCGAGAGGGCCTGCGTAAGCGGTGATCCAGTAGTCCGTTAGCCAACGCCGAAGGACGGGGAGGGGCCAGAGGCCCACACCCTCAGGAGCCTTCCCCCCTCTTACATCACGCTGGCGATGCGCGGGACGGGGCGCTATGGGGCGTGCTCCAGTAGTATTGAGTCATGATCGTAGGCGAGGGTAGACGGAGACGGCAACGCGCATGAGGGCGAACCGACAGACCCGACGCCAGGGCTATACGCGCGATGCCGCGGGCGGTGCGCGATGACGGACGCGATCGCGCGGAGCGGTCTGATCGATGGATTGACCTACGCCGCGCTGGCCTTCACCTTCGCCGTCTTGCTCGTGCCGCTGGGCATCCGTCTGGCCTGGAGACTCGACGTCATCGACAGGCCGCGCGGTTTTAAGATCCACCGCAGGCCCACGCCGCTCATGGGCGGCGTGGCCATGGCAGCGGCTTTCCTGCTCACGGTGCTGGTGGTGCGGCCATTGTTCGACCACAATCAGGCCCTCATTGGGCTGCTGGTAGGGTGCGTGGGAGCCGCCGTGCTCGGCTTCATCGACGAGGTCTTCACCCTAAAGCCGGCGATCCACTTTCTAGGGCAGGTCGTGGTCGTGGTGCTGGCCATGGCCGCGCATTTCCCGCTCGTCGAGACGATCAGCAGACCGCTGGACAAAGTGACGCCTGAGTCGGTGCGGCACGGCAGCATCTATCTCTCCACTCTACTTGGCTTCGGGTCGGAGAACAACGTCCTGGTCACCACGATCGCCGGCGGCCTGTTCACGGCCTTCTGGATCGTGGGTATGATGAACACGGTCAACTTCCTCGATGGGCTGGATGGCTTGGCCGGCGGCGTCGTGGCTATCGCGGCGGTGTTCCTGGCCCTCTGGGAGGTGATCGTCACGCGCAGCGGCTTCGCGCCGACCTACCAGGACCAGAACGTCTACCTGCCGCTGATCCTGGCCGGGGCCATCCTGGGCTTCTTGTTCTTTAACTGGCGCGGCGTGGTGTTCATGGGCGACTCCGGCGCGATGTTCCTAGGCTTCACCATCGGCGCACTCTCCATTTTCGGGCCGGTCAAGCTGGGCACGGCGCTGCTGCTGCTGATCATCCCCATCACCGACGTGGCCTGGGCCATCGTGCGCCGCGCGCTCGGTCGGCAATCGTTCGCCAGCGGCGACAGCCACCATATCTACCACCGTATGCTCGAACTCGGCCTGTCGCGCCGCACCGTGGTGCTGCTGTTCTACGCGCTCTGCATCGTCCTGGGCGTGATCGACCTCAATCTGGTGAAGGGCGCCAAGATCGCGGCCTTCGTGGTGGTGACCGTGCTCACCGCCGCCGGGGCAGTGACGCTCGAAGTGCAGGGGCGTCGCCACGAGGCATTGCGCCGGGCGCTCAACGCGGCCCCGGCCTCCGACAGCGCACCGGGCTCGTAGGGTCACGCACCCACCTTATGTTTTTCGTGGGCGTCGACGTCTCCGCCACGCGCGGCTTCGACCTCGCCGTACTCGACGACGAGCGGCGGCTGTCGTCGCTCTGGCACGCGGCGTCCCTCGCGGACATACGCGCCGGGCTGGACGATCTCGACGCGCCCTTTGTCGTAGCCATCGACGCACCCTGGAGGCTCAGCGCTTTCCCCCTGCGCGATCCCCTCGTGCGCGCGAAGCTGGCGGTTCCGCCGCCGGAGGGCCGCTACAACCGCTACCGCGTCTGCGACTACGAGTTGGCGCGGCGCGGCATCCCGCTCTACCTGCTGCCCGAGCCAGGCGGGCCCACGCCTTCGTGGATGCAGGCCGGTTTCGACCTATTCGCGACTCTGGAGCGTGTCTATGGTCTACGCACACCGGAAGGCCCGAACGACACGACGGCATCTCTGCTGGAGGTCTACCCGTTCGCGTCGTTCGTCTGCCTCCTCGGTGGGCGGCCTCCACGCAAGACGACGGGACAGGGCGCGGCGGCGCGGAGCGCCGCGCTGGAGACGACAGGGATCACCGGTCTACCGGATAGATCTCTCTCGCACGACGCGCTCGACGCCGTGGCCGCGGCGTACACGGGGTGGGCCTGGCGGCACGGAGCCGGCGGCGCCGTGGGCCTGCCGGACGAGGGATTGATCGTCTTGCCGATCCCCGCGCTGAAGGATCGCTACACAGCCCTGCCGGACGCGCCGCTCTTCATCGAGCGCTCGTCCGATTTTGTTCTTCATAAAAAGCCCCAAAAGTTGCGCGGCCAGCGTTTAGTAGAGTGCAGCCTTCCGCAAGGCAAAGCTGGAGACGGGAGCCAGGGTTACGATCATTACGTGCCGTAGCCGAAGAAGCACCCTGACCCATCGGTGCTGACCGCCAGTTAGGCCAAATCCTAGCTCACGCTGGGACGTTAAGGTACTTGGTGGAAGATGGAGTAGTTGTCTCTACACGTGAAGGGTCTGCCCAGCTAGGGTCGTACGGTAAAAGCGAAAGGCACGGTCCATATGCGGCAATCAGTACAGCTTGCGGCCCTCGTCTTTCTCTTGCTCATCGGTCAGGTCGATCCCGCGTTGGGGACGAGCCAGAGCGTGGTGGATCGTCCACACACGGCCCTGACCACAACCTCGCATATGCTTAGAGACCGTCTATCGTTCCCGTCCACGGGCACACCGCCCTCGGCGACCGCTACACAGCTTCCGCCCACGAGCACGCAGCCCCCCGCCACAGGTAGGCCGTCCTCGCCCACGAACACGTCGTCTTCGACCGGCACGCCGCTCCCGCCTACGAGCACGCCAATGCCGACCGACACGCTATTCCCGCCCACGGACACACCTCCTCCAGCGACAGATATATTGTCGCCAAGTAACACATCGTCTCCGACCACCACACCGTCCCCGACGGACACGCCGCCCCCGCCCACGAGCACGCCGGTGACCACGCAGCCCCGTGGCGTGGGGACGCCCTTGGCCTGGGGCGACAACTGGGCCGGCCAACTGGGTGATGGGACGACGACCAACCATACGCGGCCAACCCCGCCCCTCGATCTTGGCGGCGCCATGGCCCTGGCTGGCGGCAGCGACCACACCCTGGCTCTGACCGCTGACGGTACGGTGTACGCCTGGGGCTATAACGACCACGGCCAGCTCGGCGACGGCTCCACGACCGACCGCCACGCCCCCATCCTTGTAGCTGGCCTCTCCGACGTAACGGCCATCGCAGGGGGCGGTGGTCCGATCGACGGACATAGCCTCGCCCTGCGCGCCGACGGCTCCGTGTGGACCTGGGGGCGTGACGACTATGGTCAGCTTGGGCTCGGCGACACCCAAGATCGCCACACGCCCACACGCATCACGCGCTTGCCTCCTATCGTGGCCATCGCCGCGGGCGACGGCCATAGCCTCGCCCTCGCCCTCGATGGGACCGTGTGGGCCTGGGGCCGTGACGACTACGGCCAACTCGGCGACGGACGGACGACCGACAGACTCACCCCCGTTCACGTCGCCGCCGTCGGTGGAGATGGAAACCTCGGCGGCGTCATGGCCATCGCCGCTGGCGCGGAGCACAACCTCGCCCTGCGCGCCGACGGCTCGGCCGTGGCCTGGGGCAGCAACTACAACGGCCAGCTCGGCAACGGCTCGACGATCGACAGCAGCTTTCCGGTCCTTGTCTCCGGTCTTGGCGGCGTCACCATCACGGCTATCGCCGCTGGCGCGGGGGCGGACCACAGCGTCGCGCTCGGCCAGGACGGGACCGTCTACGCCTGGGGCGACAACGCGGGCGGCGAACTCGGCAACGGAACTATCACGGGCAGCCGTACGCCCAAGGTCGTGCGGGGGCTCGGTCCGGCGACGGCGATCGCGGCTGGCTACGCGCATACCCTCGCCCTGCTGGCGGATGGGACGGTGCGCGCTTGGGGCCTCGACGACAGGGGCCAGCTCGGCACGACGGTCAACGGTCACTGCGCGTACGGAAACCTATGCAGCACCGTGCCCGTTCAAGTGGACGGGCTGTCGCACGCCATAGCCGTCGGCGCCGGTTTTGGCTTCAGCCTGGCGCTCGGCGACGAAGCCGCGCTCCCGGCCACCGCGACGCCGATCCCCCCGACGAGCACATTGGCGCCGCCGACGAGCACGAACGCCCCCGCACCGCCGACGAGCACGAGCACGCCCGTCCCAAGCACGAGCACGCCTGTCCCAAGCACGAGCACGCCTGTCCCGAGCACCAATACGCCCGTGCCCTCTGCATTCCCGAGCACGAACACGCCTGTCCCGAACACAAGTACATCTCAGCCCAATACGCCAGCCCCCCCCCACCAGCACGAACGCGCCCATCTCCCCCACCAGCACGAACGCGCCCACCAGCACGAACACGCCCATCTCCTCCACCAGCACAGACACGCCCGTTCCCCCCACCGGGACAGCCCCGTCGCTTCCCCCTCCAACGGTCACGCCGAGCGCGTCGGCAACATCGTCCCCGACAGCGCTGGGCGTCAACACGCCTATCGTCGTAGCGACCGTCCCCACGACCCTGGCCCATCCGACCGCAACAAGCACACCCGCCGCTTGTACGGCCAATAGCAGCCCGCATGTCTTCGTCGTCCTGAGCCACATACGCGGACGACGCGCGCTCTACGGTGGGCAGCCCCTCTTAGTGACCGTAAAGGGCGGCCCCGGTCTCGTGGCCATGGCGACGGTCTCTTTGTTGGACTCGCCCTCTCGGGGTGGGGGCCAGCTGTACACGGCTACGATGGCTGCCACGATTGGCGGCGCCGGAGAGGTGGGGGTCGCCGTTCCCGTGTCCTACGCGCCCACGTCCACGATCGACGACGCCACGTTCGTCGTCAGGGCACGCACTGCCTGTGGCGTGGATAGCCAACGGCTGCGCGTGGACATCCTGCCAGGCAAGGCGACGGGCGCGCCGACCGTAACGGCCACGGCGGACGCGACGAGCAGTCTAGTCGTTCCCGAGACGCCGACGGTCATCCCGACCGCCACGCCCACACCGGGCTGCTCGATCGGGGGCGACCCGCTCGTGTTCGTCAAGTTGCTCCATCGCACCGTGAGGGGGCGGCACGTGCGGGTGATGGTCCCGGGCCAGATAACCGTCGCCGTCTACGCCGCCCCTGGTTCAGAGGTCGTGGTCTCGGCGAAGCTGCTGCAAGGGACCACGACGGTGGGAGAGGCCACGCAACGCCTCGCCATGGGTAAGGCCTCGCGCCGAGAGACGCAACTGCGGACGGCGTACGCGCCGAGCAAGCCGGCCTACGTCACGCTCGTCCTCTCCGCTCAGGACGGGTGCGGCGCCGACGGGCAGCGCTTCGGCCTCTACGTCTTGCCGCGGCCGTCCGGCGCTCCCGCCGCGGCCACGGCTTCTCTATCGATGGGACTGTCCACCACGTCGTCAGTCTCACGGCGCGGCGCCCGCCTAGCATCGACAGTAGGCGCATCGCTTGGCGTCGCAACCCTACCTGGAAAGGAGGTCGCGGCGGATAGGGCAGCGAGAGAGGAGGTCGTCGTCGTCGCATCATCACATTAAGTTCGAGAACAGCCCTGGTCATCCAGGTTGGCGCCGTGCATCGACCGCACCGGGCAGACATGAATAAAAGTTAGACGGGAGGAGAACGCTATGGATAAGCTGGAGCAGACGATCGAGGCGCTGACGCGGCGCGTCGAGAGGATGGAAAAAGAGAACCGCCTTTTGCGCGCGGCGCCCGAACGGGCGGCGCCGCCGGAGGAAGTAGGGCAAAGCGTGAACAGGCGCCGGCTCCTGACGAGCGGCGTAGGGGCGCTCGGCATCCTCACCGGAGGAGCCCTCTTAACGCAGCGGCAAACGGTCCAGGCCGCCTTGCCAGAGGGCGTCGCGCCCGGCGAGGTCTACCACACGGACGGCGCGACCAGCACGCGCTTGGTAAATTTCAAGATCGTGTCCTTGCAGGCGACCCTGTCCCCGGAGCGCGGCGGCGGTCATCACTCCGCCCTCTACACCTGGAAGCTGGGCGCCTATTTCACCGCTGGGCGCCTGCCCGTCGTGACAGCCTCTGCGCACGACGACTACCACGGGACGGAAGCCGCGGCTGCTCCGTCCTGTGCGGTCGCCGTTCACGGCTCGCCCGGCGCCTACGAGGCCGTCATCCGCGTCAACAACGTGGGCCACTGGGCGACGGAGGTGACGCTGCAAGCGATAGCCATCGGAGAGTAGCAGCTGGCTTCACGGATGTACGGGCATCCGTAGCGGCTTCGACGCCTCGTCCGCGAACGCACGGCGCGTTTAGCGGCGCCGTAGAACCACGGTCGAGATGACGCTCGGCCTTATTGCATCCACAAGGAGAAAATAATGTACAAAGCAAACCTGGAACTAAAGGACTACAATTCGACCAAAAAGCATACTATCGAGGTGCTCGACATGAGCTTCGACATCGAGCAGACGCTCAACATCGGCAGTCAATCAACAGGCGCCGGCGCAGGCAAGGTCACCTTCAATCCCCTGTCGATTACCAAGCGTGTGGACAGCTTTAGCCCTGAGATGCTCATTCGCTGTGCCAGCGGAACGCCCTTCGAGACGGCCACCTTCACCTTTCCAGACGGGCTGGACCTGACGGTCACGTTGAAACTAGTGGCGGTGAAAACCATCGGCCTCGCTATGGCTGATCCTGACAAGCTCAATCGGTTCGAACTAAACGTCCTGGAGGAGGTCACCTTCGAGTACGGAGGTTTGATTTTGGAGTCCAGCGGCACGCGAAAAGGCTGGAACCACGTGCGCAACGTATCAGACGATGATCCTAAGAAAGTCATCCAGTAACAAAAGGCCACGGTAGGACAGTGTGGCTCTGCTCGTGCGTCTCTCCTCTTCCACTCGCTTCGATTGCTGCTTCCGCGGAGCGTTAGTGTGATAGTTCCCCGCCAGGCGCGGCTCCCGTGGAGCGACGGCTAGACCAGAGCTGGCCGCGACGCCCAGGAACGATAGCGCGACGGGCGCCGCCGCTTTTGGGCATAAAAAAGGCCGCCGTATCGTCGGATACGGCGGCCCTGGTCTACGGACGGCTGTAGGCGAGGCGAGAAGTGCGTTAGTCGGCGTGCTCCATGATGTAGTCGACGGCGTCGCCCACGGTATGAATGCGCTCGACATCTTCGTCGGGGATCTCGATCTTGAACTCTTCTTCGAGAGACATCACCATCTCCACCAGGTCGAGCGAGTCGGCGTTGAGGTCGTCCACGAATGAAGCGCTGCGCGTCACCTTGTTTTCTTCCACGCCCAACTGCTCGGCGATTAGCGGACGAATGCGCTGCTCGATTGACTCAGCATCTGCCACGTTTGTCTACCCTCCATTAAAATGAGCAGTCGTCAAACGCTGGAGCGCGCGAAGGCGCGCCGATCCCAGGCCGACCACTGACTACTCGCAAGGATACCGTATGTGAGGCCCAACTTCCAGTTATAGCGTCCGTGAGAGGGGCTTCCCTTCTTCGCGTACGACTGCACCACACTCCTTGGGACGCATTGGTGACGCGCGCGCGGATGGTCGGCGTCTCGGCGCCCATCCGTGAGCCAGCCATACTCCGCGACGATAGATCCTCGCTTGGCGCGGCCGTCGCCCCCGCGCATCGCCGTCGGGAGCATCCGCTGTCTCGTGCCCTTTCGCACGTTTGCCCCTCGTCCTGGACGTGAGCAAGTTGCTCCACCACGACGGTAAGCTCACGCTCTCATAGAGAACGCGGCAAGGGGCAGGCGATCCCGCGAGCCCTCATCTTACGTCAGCATATCTTCGTCCCGCACCTCTTTTTTTGCTTCGTCGGAAGGCGGAGGAGGAGGGAGCGTTAAGACGCGGCCCAAGACGCCGTTGACGAATCGCCCAGAAGCGTCGCCGCCGTACTCCTTGGCGATCTCGATGGCCTCGTTCACGACGGCCTTGGGCGGCGCCTTGGCCCCGTAGCGCAGTTCGTAGACGGCGACGCGCAGCACCGCGCGATCGACGGCGGCCAGTTGATCGAGCGGGAACTGCGGCGCGAACGTCGCGATCAACGCGTCAATCTCGGGCTGTCGGGCGAGCGTGCCAGCGACCAACGCCGTGGCGAAGCGTACGGCTGGGTCGGCGACGCCGTACTCGGCGGCAAGAGCGGCGATGGAAGCATTGGCTCCCTGGGCGACAGCGTCGATCTCGAACAGCGCCTGCATGGCGATGATGCGGCCCTGCCGCCGCGCCGGCACGCCCTTGCGCGGAGACGAGGCGGCTTGTGGCGCGTCGGGCTCCTCGTCTCCGCGCCGGACCTGGTCGTCTTCGTTCATCGTCCCCTTTCCCGCACGGCCGCCACGGCCTCGCGACGCTTTCTTGGCGCCGCTTTAGCTACGCCCGCGCAGACGAAAAGGGCCGCGCCGTTGTCCGTTGGTCTGGGCGTCGGTCATAAGCCGTGGGTAGTGCTCGGCCACGATCTGTCGCGCCAGATCGGTGAGGGCGACGCCGATGGGCGTACCGCGGGCGGCGCTGACGACTGGCGTACCCACGTTGGCCGCTTTGAGCGCCTGTCGCTCGTCGGTGGGGATGGCGGCGTCGACGCGGCGGCCAAGCACTTCCTCGACATCCGTGACGGAGAGTCCCGTCGCGCTAGTGGCGCGCGTCATGACGAGCACGATCTTCTCAGAGGGGTATTGCAGCAGGGAGGCCACCTGCAAAAACGCTTTAACGTGACGCAGACTAGTCATATCGAGCGACGTGACGAGGAGGATCTTGTCCGCGACGTCGAGGATGGTGAGCACGCGATCGTCGAGCGCGGGCCAGGTATCGACCACCACGTAGTCGTAGAGAGAGCGCAGCACGAGCAGCGTCTGCCGCAGGAGTTCGCTGGTGATCTGCTCGGCTAGCTCGGGCCGCCCAGGAGAGAGCAGCACCTTGACGCCACTTGGCCGGTGCTCTTGCATGGCGCTCTCAACGAGTTCGGCGTCGAGTTGACCGCCCGCATCGCGCAGGTCGACGAGGGAGTGCGCGTTGGGCAGATCGAGCAGGACGCCGATGTCGCCGAACGGCAACGACCCATCGACGAGAGCGACGCGCAGGCGCGCCTCCTCGCGTATGGCTACAGCGAGCGAGGAGGCGATGGTGGTCGTGCCGACGCCGCCCTTCGGGCTGAAAACGGCGATGGTCTGGCATTCTTGAGAAACGTGCTCTTTTAGATCGTCGCCGCCAGCGGCGGCCGCGCCGTAGCGTCCGCTCGCCGCGTCGAACGCGCGCTGCACGGCGGCGCGCAGCGCATCGGGAGCGATGGGCGTCTGCAACACTTCACGCGCACCGGCAATCATGGCGCGACGCAGTACGTTTGTATCGAAACTCGGCGCAAGCAGAATGGCCCCTATGTGGGGGAACAGCGCGGTGACGGCGGTGATGGTGTCGACGCCGAGGCGGCCCGGCAGAGACTCGTCGACCAGGATGACGTCGGGACGATGTTCGCGCACGAAGGCCAACGCTTCGTCGTGTGTTTGCACGACGCCCACGACCCGCAGATCGTGGCGTCGTTCTAAACTGCCAAGAGCGTCGCCGCGCGTCGTCTCGTCGCCGAGAGCGATTAAAACGTTAATGCCGGCGCGTGCGCTCATGCCCCCTCATCGCTGTCTATACTCACCGCGATCCGTGCGTCCTCATACTGTGTACTATATCGCCTTTCGGAGATTTCCCAACCACCAAATGGGCGGCGTCCTTTGTGTGACCACGCCGCTGAACGACCTTGGCTTTTGTCGAGACGGTACGTTCGCTGGAGCCGGAGCCGCGCCACGCTTCTCCCACGGGGCGTAAGAAGCGCGACGTCTGCTCCCTCTTAGTGCGGTCTTGTGGACGAGATCTTATATTCCAGTCGCGCGCGCGGCACGGTAGCGGCGGATCAAGGCGTTGGTTGAGCTATCGTGCGTCAAGTCCGGCTCAGTCGTGCTCTCCAGCTCGGGGATGATGTTCTTGGCCAGGACTTTGCCTAGTTCGACGCCCCACTGGTCGAACGAATCGACGCCCCAGATCACGCCCTGGGTAAACACGCTGTGCTCGTAGAGCGCCACGAGCGCGCCGAGGACGTGAGGGGTCAACGTCTCGGCCAGGATGGTCGAGGTAGGGCGGTTGCCCTCGAACACGCGGTGCGGCACGAGGTGGTCGGCGGCGCCCTCTGCCTTCACCTGCTCCGCCGTCTTGCCGAAGGCGAGGGCCTCGGTCTGCGCGAACAAGTTGGCTGCCAGGATGTCCTGGTGCTCACCCAGCGGGTTGAGCGAACGGTAGAAGCCGATGAAGTCGCAGGGGATCAGCTTGGTCCCCTGGTGGATCAACTGGTAGAAAGAGTGCTGGCCGTTGGTGCCTGGCTCACCCCAGTAGATCGGCCCCGTCTGATAGTCTACGTGGGCGCCGTCGAGCGTCACGTGTTTGCCGTTGCTCTCCATGGTCAACTGCTGGAGGTAGGCGGGGAAGCGCTTGAGATACTGCTCGTAGGGCATCACGCCGACGGTCTGCGCGTCGAAGAAATCGTCGTACCAGAGGCCGAGCAGACCCATGAGCACGGGCAGAGAGCGCTCGAACGGCGTGGCGCGAAAATGCTTGTCCATGGCGTGGAAGCCGTCGAGCAGGGCGCGGAAGTTGTCCGGGCCGACGGCGAGCATGGTGGAGAGGCCGATAGCCGAGTCCATGGAGTAGCGTCCGCCAACCCAGTCCCAGAACCCGAACATATTGTCCGTGTCGATGCCGAACTTCTTGACTTCCTGGGCGTTGGTGGAAACGGCCACGAAGTGCTTGGCCACGGCGGCGGGATCCTTGAGGGTCTTGAGGCTCCAGTCGCGCGCGCTCTGGGCGTTGGTCATCGTCTCCAGGGTGGTGAACGTTTTGGACGAGATGATGAAGAGCGTCTCGGCGGCGTCGAGGTCGCGCGTCGCCTCCACGACGTCCGTCCCATCCACGTTGGAGACGAAGCGGAAGGTCATCGCGCGCATGCTGTAGTGCTTGAGCGCTTCGTAGGCCATGACGGGGCCAAGATCGGAGCCGCCGATGCCGACGTTGACGACGTTCTTGATGCGCTTGCCCGTGTAGCCGGTCCAGGCCCCGCTCCGCACTTTGTCGGCGAAGGCGGCCATGCGATCGAGCACCGCGTGGACCTCGGGCACGACATCGACGCCGTCGACCACGATCTTTTCGCCGCGCGGCGCGCGCAGGGCCACGTGCAGCACGGCGCGGTTCTCGGTGACGTTGATCTTCTCGCCGCCGAACATAGCGTCGATGCGCCGGCGCAGGTCCGACTCCTCGGCCAGCTGCAGCAGCAGGCGCAGCGTCTCGTCGTCGGCGCGGTGCTTGGAGTAGTCGAGGAAGAGGCCCGCGCCCTCGGCCGTCATACGCTCACCGCGCGTAGCGTCCTGGGCGAAAAGGTCGCGTAGGTGGACGTCTTTGATCTTGTCGTAGTGGGCCTGGAGCGCTTTCCAGGCAGGGCGCTCGGTCAGTGGGGTCGTCTGGGCCGTCGTCTCAGTCATGTTCGGCTCCTCGTTCGCACGTATGCATCGCCGGGGCGGGTCAGGCAGACCGCCAGTCGCCCTCGTTCCGGCTTAGGATACCACGACCTCCAAGAGTGAAGGGAACGCCCTTCCGGCAAAGAAGGGAAGCCGCTAGACCGCTCGGCGCCGCGGCTAGACGGCGTCGAGGTCCATGCTCTCGATGTCAGGCACGTCCCGCGGCGCCACTATGCTCAAGGGGACGCTCAGTTTTCTTGACCGACGTGGTTAATGCGATGGCGAAGATACGGAGATATTAAGCGGCGGAGCATGGGTTCAGCCATGGCCAACCGAGCAGTATGTGCATCCTTTTCGTAGGGGCCTGACCAACGTGATGGTATACACCTCGTCGCGTCCGCCGTCGATCCCCCGCAAGAAAGAAACGTTGCTGCCCAACCACCAAATGAAACTATGGGGAAAGGTCGGCGTTTGCCACGACCCGTTCCTAACGGGAAGTCCGGCCTTGTAAGGGTCGTTCCCAGGATCGACGATAAACGCCGTTTGCCCGCCGGGATAGATGTCGAGGCCACGAATCTGGACGGTGCGCCCGATCCACGCGTGGGGATCGGAGAGGAGGCCGTAGCGCACCTGGGCGACCGAGTACACGGGTGATCCACTGGTGAGACGGAGGGCGCCGAGGACGGCCGCGATCGACACGACGACCGCGAAGACAATCTCCCTTCGTGATATGACGTGACGCTTCATCGTGCCAGGCCCCTCCGTTACGACCTGCTCTCTACATTCTAGGTCGCGTAGGCGCGGAGCTGGCGCGATTGGGCCGGGCGGCGCAGCTTCTGCATGGCGCGGGCCTCGATCTGTCGGGCGCGTTCGCGACTGATGCTGAAGCGGGCGCCGATTTCGTCGAGCGACCGGGAGCGTCCGTCGGGGATGAGGCCGTAGCGCAGGCGGATGACCTCTTGTTCGCGGTCGGTCAGGCTCTCCAGTACGCGATCGAGGTCGCCGCGCAGCATGGAGCGGGCGACGGCCTCGCCGATGTCGGGCATGGTCTCGTCTTCGACGAACTCCGAGAGCGTCGAGGAGTCTTCGTCGTCGCCGATAGGCGTCTCCAGAGAGGTCACGTCCTGGCCGGCCAGCAGGTCGGCGCTGAGACGTTCTTCGGTGATGCCGAGATGACGCGCGAGCTCGTGCTGCACGGGTTCGCGTCCCATCTCCACGGTCAGCTCGCGCCGAGCGCGCGCCACGAGGTTGAGGCGCTGCTGCACGTGTACCGGTAGACGCACCGCGCGGGACTGCGTGGAGATGCCGCGCAGGACGGATTGCCTGATCCACCAGATGGCGTAGGTCGAGAAGCGGAAGCCTAGCGAGGGGTCGAACAGCTCGGTGGCGCGCATGAGGCCGAAGTTGCCTTCTTGCACCAGGTCGAGCAGGGGCATGCCGCGTCCCATATATTTCTTGGCCACGCTGACCACGAGCCGCAAGTTCGACTCGGTCAAGCGCGCGCGGGCGCGGCGGGCGCGCTGCACGAGCGTCGCGTCCACGGCCCAGCCGTCCAAGGCGCGCCGAACGTCGCTTTCATCGACCGCGAGCATGACCGCGAGTTTGCCGGAGAGCAGGGTCGTCGTGGAGTCGTGGCCTTGCAGATCCTCGAAGATGCGGTCGGCCTCGCCACGGCCTAGACCCAACAGACGCGTGGTCGCTCGCGACACGGGATGTTCCTGGTAGGGGATGTCGTCCACGCGTGGAAGGGAGACCGTCTCGGTCTCACCTTCGTCGCCGGCGCCCAACTCGCGCGGCAGCACAGTGATATGCTGCCGGAACACCGCCGTCGCTTTCTCGAAGTCGGCGTCCAGGCCGCCGAGCATGGCCAACGCTTCTATCCCGCCGCACACGCGCGGATCGTCGTCGAGGATGGCCCGGAGCAAGCTCTCGAGGCCGCCACGCCAGTTGTCGCGTTCGCGGACGGCGAGGTCGATGCTCTGGCCGATAGTCGTGAGCGCCTCGTCGTCGCGCGAACGCAGATCGAGCAACGCACGAAACGTGGCAGCTAGAGCGGCGGGAGGCAGGCCAAGGAGGGGGGACCAGGCCGCGGCGGTCTCGTCGACCAGGGTGGGTTCACGGCGCAGGAGCAGGGAGCGCGTGCGCGCGTGGAGCGAGCGCAGCGCCCGCGTGATTTCCTGATTGCCGCGGTGGAGGTCGGCGCCGAGAGCGCGTTCCTGGTCTTCACGCAGCAGCGGCACGCGGCCTATCTCACGGAGGTAGGTACGGACGGCGTCGTCGATCGGCGCATCGCCGATATTGACCACGTCTAAAGGACGTTCCGCCCCCAAATCCTCTTTGTCGTCGCCTGGAGCCGTGCTGCCGCCATCCTGTTGCATCTGCACATTGCACCTCGCTCTACCGTTGCGCCATCTTGCGATCGCGGCGCTGCCATACGGTCTCGCGGGAAGGTTGAGGTCCTAGAGAGCGGTGGCGCTTCTGGTAGTGTGCCATATCGGCCTAGAGAGACGCTAGTACCAAGAGGGCAAGGATTTCCGTCCTATTGGAGGTACGTTGCGAGGGGATGCGGAGCAAGGGCGATCCGACGCGCGAAGGCAAGACATGGTATTCTATCCACGTCGCCTGTTGCACACGACAGGCAGACATCCAATCCCCTGCCTCACCGTATTAAGGAGCGATCATGAACGACGTACGATCCGTGCGCTGCGAGCTTGCCATGGAAGAAGTCAGCCTGCTCGCCGATTTAGTCAAGGAAGCCCTGGGCAAGGGAAAAGATGACGAAGCTCTAACCGCCATCCTGGCCCAACTGCAGACGGCGCAAGACCACGCGGTCGACGGCGCCTCGATGCGCGGGCCGGCCAACGACAACGCGGAGTATGAGTGGTAGGAGCGCCTTCACGGTCTCCTTCCTCTACCGCTAACGCATGAACGAAACGCCCCAGCGCCCCTTAATGGAGAGGAGGCGACATGTGCGCCGTGACGTGGACCGCTTAGGCGCGATCGGCGGGCGTCAGCGCGGGCCGGCCCGCGCCGCATCCTAGTTGCGTTCCGGGTCCTAACGCATCCTCCACGGTCTGCCTCTTTAACAGCCACGTCCGCACCCCTAGTTTGCCATGGCCCTGGGCGGCGCCTTGGTTTATCCTGGAAGGAGACGGACGTGGAGCGTCGCGCTGGTGGTCTATGACGCATGGGTCCGACCACGGAACCTTGTTCGACAGCCCATTTTGATGAGTCGGATAAGTAGGAGAAGTGCGAGTGGAGAGACGTATCCGCATTGCGGCCGTCGTGGTGGTCGTGTTATTTGTCGCCGGGTTCGCCCTCGGCAGCGCCGTCAATCGACCGGGGACGAGCGCCAGTTTGCCCACGGCCAGCGGAATCGAGACGCTGACGCCGCCCCCTACGACGACCACGATGGCGACGCCGGTTCCCACCATCGGCGCGGGTCCGACCACGGTGGCCAGCGCCGACGGAACAGTCACGGTGACGGGCGTAGCCGCCAACCAAGGCTCGGTGAAAATCGACTTCAAGTCCGTGCCGGGCGCGCGCGACTACCGGGTTTACGACACGTCCGACCCAGCGATCGTGAAGTATGCCGGCGTCGTGTATCTGAGCGCGAGTTCCAACAACCACTTCGTTATGGAGGCCGACGGCGTCACGCCCGTGTCTCCCTTCACGGAGACGGCCAATACGCGGACGGCGACCACGCCGATAACCCTGGACGTGCCCAACACCGAGATCGAGTGGAACGGCTTGACGCCGGGCATCGCCCATACGTTGGTCGTCCAGGCGCTCGACGCGCTCGGCCCTGTCCCCCAGGCCAACACCTACGACGACAATAACCAGTCCGTGCTCTCATCGACCGTGTCGTCGGGCGCAATGGTCGGCTCGAACGCCGGCCCGACGAACGATGGAAACTTCTCGACCAACGGCCAGGGGTCCTACACCAGCACCGTACGCGTCATCGCGCGGAGCGCCCCTTTCGTAGTGAAGGCCAACCCGGCGGCTCGGGCTATCCCCTCGCGCCCGGAGGCAACACAGACTTTTTTCGATGCGTTCGACGACAGTGAGGCGGCGTTTCAGAAAGTCGGGACCACTGACCCCTCCGGGGGCGTTATGACCTATACCTTGAACGCCGGGACCGCCAAGGCATGGAATATTCAGTATCGCCAGGCCGATACGTTGGACTCCCTGCCCATGATCCAGAACGGTCACTTCATGGACATGTTATTCGACGGCGGGACGCCGCACTCGAACATCCCTACCCATAACTCGCACGGGCTGATGGCCCTGTCGCCGCGGCCTACCGTCGACTTCGGCGGCGGACGCCTGCTGCACGCGACGATGGAGGTCGACGTCGCGGAGAGCGGCCGGCGCTGGGTCGCGTTCAACCTCTCGCCCGCCAACGATCCTCTAAGCGATTGGTACGGCAATGGCCCGATCAATCGCACCGACACGGCGTTCTTCGCGCAGATCTTCCCCAACATGCTCAGGACCGATCTCTTCACGGGACCGACCTCGTCGAGCGACGGCTCTCCGAAAGGCATCGCCATCTCGGGCGCACTCGGTCAAGCGCCCATCCAGGGCTATCGCACCCAGAACTTCGGCGGCAATGGGCGCGGCCTGGACAACCGTTCGCGCTTCGACCTCTATATGACCACGACGCACTTCGCGGTGTTCGAGGACGGCAAGCTCGACGTGCAGGCCGACATCCCTCACGGCGGCCTGCCCTTCGCGCAGGCGCGCCTCTACTTCGCGCACTACCTCTACCATACGGCGAACGACGTCAACGAACTCAAGACGTACGCCCCCTGGAACCGGTATTGGATCAACACGTTCCACTGGAGCGACGAGCGCCACTGGGACAATATGGGCGTCGAGGTGCTGCCGGCAAGCGACGTTCCAAGCGTCCATGACTTCAGTGCGCTGGCTCAAGACATCCATATGCCCGTGGAGACCACTCCCGTCACCACGCCTGCCGCGGTTCCCGCGACCTCCACCCCTACGCCCACGTCGGTTCCCTCCGTCACTCCAGCGACGACGGCGCTCATCGTCATCCCGGCGCCTCCTGTCGCGCCGGCGGTTTCACCAAGCGCGATTCCCACGCTCCCGCTCGGTCCACCCGTCGCCACGGTGGTCGGCGCCCTGCCCGCGACCGTACTGGCCCCGCGTACCTGACGGGAGTCTCGTCAACCCGTACGGCGGACGCCACGGTCGATCTTCTAAATCCCGCCGCGAGCGGCACGACCGGCGTGCCGCGGCGTCTAGCCGACGATGCGCTGGGGCGCGACGCGGCGCAACGGGTAGCCCTGGGCTTGCAGCGCGGCGATGATGGTCTCCTGGTGCGCCGCGTCGCGCGTCTCCATGCTCATCATCACGCGTGAGTAACCAACGGGGATAGACATCTCGCCGCGGAAGTGTTCCAACTGCGCGATGTTGGCGCCGTGGCGTTTGAGCGCCTCCAGCACGCGCACCAGTTGGCCGGGGGTGTCCGGCATCTCCACCTCGACGGTGAGGAAGCGCCCGCTGGCGGCGAGGCCGTAGGAGATGGTGCGCCCGATCAAGGTGACGTCGATGTTGCCGCCGCAGAGCACGGCCACGGCCTTGGCGTCGCGCGGAAGCCCATGCGCGGCCGAGACGAGCGCCGCCACGCTGGTCGCGCCCGCGCCCTCCACCACCAGCTTGCGGCGCTCCAGCAACGAGACGATGGCGAAGGTGATGGCTTCATCGTTGACGGTGAGCACCTCGTCCACCAGTTCGCGCACCACCTCGAAGGTGCGAATGCCCGGCTGCATCACGCGGATGCCGTCGGCGATGGTCGAGGCCGAGTCGAGCCGTACGGGAGCGCCCGCGGCGAGAGCGGCGGGGAACGAGGCGCAGCCGGAGGCTTGGACGCCGATGAGGCGGACCGAGGGCTTGAGCGCCCTGGCGGCGATGGCCATGCCCGCCATAAGGCCGCCGCCGCCGAGCGGCACGACGAGCGCGTCGGCCTCGGGCAGTTGCGCCAGCACCTCGAGCGCGAGCGTGCCCTGCCCGGCGATGATGTCCCAGTCGTCGTAGGGATGGATGAATACGGCCCCCGATTCCTCGACGATGCGCCGGGCCTCCACGACGCAGTCCTCGACCGATAGGCCGTGCAAGACCACCGTCGCGCCGTAGGCGCGCGTCGCCTGATATTTGCCGATCGAGGAGACCAGCGGCATCACGATGGTGGCGGGGACGCCGTAGTGGCGGGCGGCGTAGGCGACGCCCTGAGCGTGGTTGCCCATGGAGGCGGCGACGACGCCGCGCGTACGCTCCTCGGGCGTCATCAGAGCGATGCGGTTGGCGGCGCCGCGGATCTTGAACGAGCCGGTGACTTGCAGATTCTCGCCCTTAAGATACACCTGGCAGCCGGCGGCGGCGCTGAACGAATCGCTGTGCCAGAGCGGCGTCTGGCGCACGACGGACGCGACGCGTTCAGCCGCGCGTTGTATATCATCGAGAGAGACGGGGAATGGAGCGATCATTGAGTCACCATTACCGCTTAGTATACGGCGCCTCCGCTTCATACGTAGGCGTCAGGAAGTCACGCTCGGTGGGCAGCGGCGGCGGAAGGCCGTCTATGGTCGCCGCAACTTCAGGCCCTGAGCGTGTCCGGCGTCAACGGAGAGAGGGAGGTATTCCATGGACGACGAGGGCTCCTTGCTGGAGCGGCGACGCGCGTCATGGGCGCAAACGCCCCGTACGCGCATCCCGGATGCGGACGCGGCGGCAAGACTGATCGAGCACGTTGGGCTCGCCACGCTCTATCCCGTGTCGTCGGAGATGCCCAACCTTTTCCATGCCTATACCGGCGACCCCACGGCCAAGACCGATTCCGGGCACGATAGCCCCTCCGGCCACGTTTATAGCTGGCGCTGGGCGCTCGGTCGCCGCGAGGCCGCCTTTTACAGCGTCCTCGTGCGTGGCCGGCCCACGTGGGTGCGCTGGGATGTGTTTCCCGCCGTCCTGCGCCTCTGGGGAGAACTACGCCAGCCGGAAGAGTTGTACGACCGTGGAGAGCTATCGTCGGACGGCTATCGCGTCGCGCGGGCTTTGGACGCGGCGGGCGGCGCTACGAGCACGGGCGACCTGCGTCAGCACGCCGGTTTTCCCACGGGCAAGCCGCAGCGCGCCGCCTATCTCAAGGCAGTGGATGAACTGGACAGCCGTCTGCTCCTGGCCAAAGTGTTCTCGCCGGACGAGGATGATCTGGGCATGCGTCACGCCTTGGTGCGCCAGCGCTACCCCACGTACGTGGCCGCGGCCGCGGCGCTGACGCACGAGGCCGCACTCGCTGCGTTTCTCGCTTCTTATCTTCCCCCAGCGGTCTACGTCGTGCCCGCGGTTCTAGCCAGGCATCTGCGCCTACCAGACACCGTGTTGCGCGCCGGCCTCGCTCGCCTCGTCGGCGAGGGCCGGGCAGCGGCCCTAACGCTTCCCGAGCACAAGGGCGCGTGCTACGTGTGGACAGGAGAATAACACTTTCACGCGGCGGCGCCGTGGTCGTGGGGCGGAATAGGTCGGTCCTCGTCGGCGGCGACCGCGCCGTGGTAGGGTCACGCCTCCATCGTGCGTCCTGAAGCCGGACAGCCAGTAAAACCGGCGGCGGGAGAAAACGGGGAAGGAGAGGCCCGCGTGGGCCTCTCCTTCTTTCCTGCCGGCGCCGTCGGCTCTACTTGCTGGTCGCAGCCGCGTAGCGGCGCGCTACTTCCGGCCAGTTGACCACGTTCCACCACGCGGCGATGTAGTCCGGGCGGCGGTTCTGATAGGTCAGGTAGTAGGCGTGCTCCCAGACGTCGACGCCCAGGATGGGCGTGAGACCCTGAGAGAGCGGGCTGTCCTGGTTGGGCAGAGCCACGATCTTGAGGCCGCCGGAGCCATCCACGACCAACCAAGCCCAGCCGGAGCCGAACTGTCCGGCGCCAGCTTTAGCGATCTGCCCTTTGAATGAGTCGAACGACTCAAAGGTCTGGGTGATGGCGTCGGCGAGGGCGCCGGTCGGCGCTCCACCGGCGTTGGGGGCCATGATCTGCCAGAACAACGAGTGGTTGGCGTGGCCGCCGCCGTTGTTGCGCACGGCGGTGCGGATGTCTTCGGGCACGCGGTCGAGGTTGGAGACCAACTCTTCGACGGAGAGAGCGGCCAGGTCCGGGTGGTTGGCCAGCGCGTTGTTGACGTTGGTCACGTATGTCTGATGGTGCTTGTCGTGGTGCAGGTGCATGGTCTGCTCGTCGATATGGGGCGCAAGCGCGGTGTAGTCATACGGAAGGGGCGGAACCTCGTAAGCCATGCGAATCTCCTTACTAAGATCGAGCTGAGCGGGCGGGGGCGCGGCCTGACGCCATGCGGCCCCACGGAGCACCCATACCAGTGTCGTGTCGGCGCTCCGTCGCTCCTTCATAGTAGCGCAGCCAGGCCGGTCGTGCGCGCCAGCAGGCATCGCACGGGCCAGCGTCCGCGCGGCCGCGGTCTTAGAATGAGGGCTGCCGCCTTCGCACCAAAAGAATGCGCCGGTTCCAGACACCCTCGTAAGCGCCCTCGGGCGGACGTTAGAAGGTTGAAGGGCCAGGCTGCCTGTCGCAGCCGCTGGAGACGGGAACGCTGAACTCCTGCTTATTCAAGAGGCCAAACAAGAACTTATCGTCCACGTAGCGCACGGCGAGCTGCGTGTTGTAGGGGCCCTGACAGTTTAGAGACAGCTTGAGATCGTTGGGGTTGAGGCCAACGGAAGACACGGCCTGATTGGCCTGCGCGCGAATCTTCCTCTCGAAGGCCAGCGTGTCAACATGCACGGACGCCGACCCCTGTTGGCCCAGGCTCTCCGTCGCGGTTTGTATGGCGTGGATGCGGCTATACAGAAAAAATCCACCCACGGCTACACCAATGAGGACGATCAGAGCGATCGTCTTGACGATTGTGGAGATGATTTTGAAGAAGACGAAGAGCAAGACAAGGGCGACCACGGCCGGAACGATCATGCTCGTGTACAATTCGGGATGATCCATAGCAACCTCTCATCACACGGAACCACTTAGACGGCGCACCCCTTTAGACGCCGCATCGTCGTTAGTATGCATCAACGCATCGATCCACGCCATGGCCCTCACGCGTGGAACGCTGTCGCGGCAATCTCGTGCACCCGCGTCTAGGCGCCGATCACAGCGCGTCCTGGCTCTTCTCCTCGGCTGAACCGGACGCCGCGGGCGCCTCTCCGTGTCTAGGCGCCGCCGGTCATATGACGCCGGCGTGCGGAGGGCACGTAGTCGGTGGGCAGCGGCGTTCCATAGGCTTGGTCGTCCCACATGTCGCTGGCGATATGCACCGCCTCCTCGTAGGACCACGGCGAGTCGGCCCCACAGATCTTGTCGATGAGGTCGTCGAAACGGTCGTTGTTCGTCTCCTGCGTCGGCTCGCCCGCGGACGTCGCCTGCCCTGCCTGCTCCATAGGGTCTCTATCTCCTTACAACATCCTTTTGTCATCACGTTTGCCCTTATAGACTAACCGACGCGCCGGGAGGAGCACAGGAGATCGAGCACGGCGCGTCCGCGTGCTCAGGGAGAGAGCGGCAGAGCGGCGGTGCGACGACGGAGGAGCGTCTGAGGCGAGCGTAGCGCTGTGCCCGCGCTCACGCGGGATCAAGGGCAGATGGGAGAGTGCGATCGCTCTCGGGTAGGCGGCAGTGGTCTCTCATCGGCGGGCTAGCGACGAGGGCGGCGGGAGAAAAAAAGAGGGGATGGAACCGCCGGCGTCCCCTAAACGGCGGCTCCATCCCCCCTACCTCTTCAGAATAGTCGTAAGGGCGCGCGCGCGCATGATGCGAAACTCACCTTTTTGCCAGCGCCAGCGGCATGAGCGTCGGCGTAGGGGTGAGCGTCGCGGGAGCCATGATAGTCGTCGCTGAGTGGTCGGCGAGGGCGCGGAAGACGGACGGTAGGGCGAACGCGCCCACGCCGACGACCGTCTGCGCCTCCGCGCTCGCCCACCGCGGGCGTTGGCTACAAGAGCGTGTATTCGTTCGCTTAGGACCAGGGAGTGCGGGAGTCGTGGAGCATGGAGAGCGGGGCGTCGGGACCGAGCAGCGCGGCGCGCAGGTAGGAGACGGTCTCCATGACCTGCTGGAGGGCCGTGGGATCGGGCGCGGGCGACTCATGGTCGAACAAGACGCCGTAGCGGGGGTCGTCGGGGCGGGGATCGTCGCCCACGAGCACAGCCATGAGGATGGCCCAGCAGCGCGAGGCGGCCTCGGGCTTGTAGCCCCCGCCGCCCGTGACGAGCAGCCGCCCGCCGCACAACTCCCCCGCTAGCGCGCGCATCAGCACGGCCATCTCGCGGTAGAGCGCCGTGGTCAGGCCGAGGCGCACCATCGTGTCGTCATAGTGCCCGTCCACGCCGTACTGGAGCACGATGATCTCCGGGCGATAGGCGCGCAGGAGCGGCGCGACGATAGCGTGCAGGGCGTAGCGGTAAGCGGCGTCCCCACATTGGCGCGGCAGCCCCACGTTGGCGTTGTAGCCGCGTCCTGGCCCCTCCCCTATCTCGTCGGGCGTTCCCGTGGCGGGGTAGAAGTGTCCGTCGTAGCGGTGCAGCGAGATGTAGAGCAGGGGCTCGTGGTACAGTTCGTCTTGCGTGCCGTCGCCATGGTGGCCGTCGAGATCGACTACGGCGATGCGGCGCAGGCCGAACTCGCGTTGCAGCGCGCGCACGCCGATCACCACGTCGTTAAAGATGCAGAAGCCGGAGGCGCGTTCGCGCGAGGCGTGGTGCAGGCCGCCGCCAGGGTTGAAGGCCGTGAGGGCCTCGCCGGCGGCGATGAGGCGTGCGCCGGTCAGTGTGGCCCCCACGGCGACGAGGGCGCGCTCGTAGAGGCCGGGGTAGACGGGCGTGGAGCGGTCGAAACGGCCCTCGCCCGTGGCCACGCGCTCTTGCACCCATCGGACGTAAGCGGGAGAGTGGACGGTCTCCAGCTCGCGCTCCGTGGCCGGCTCGGGTCGCACGCGCAGCACGCGCGGGAGCAGCTCCAGGTCGTCGAACAGGTCCAGCGCCATACGGTAGCGCCGCCACGAGTCGCTGAGCGGCGAGAAGCCGCGCCCATCGTAGCGCTCGTGGTAGAGGAAAGCGATGGAAGGCGTGGTCACGCTTGTAGTGTACGTGGAGAGACGAGGCGACGATAAAGACAGACACGAACGGGGGCAGGATCAGCAAAGGCGCCAAGGGAGGCGTTGCGGGCGCCGGCAAGGCGCCCTCGTGGAAAAGTCGTGGAGCCGATCCATCTCAGCGTCTTTGCGATCCATGAAAGATGCGGACGACGAGCAGGGTCTGACCCACGACGCGGTAGTAGACGACGTAGCGATACGTGACCTCGATCAGCTTACGTACGCCTAGCACGGCGCCTGGCTCATCGAAGGCTGGAGCCGCTTCGGGAAAGATACACGCCCTTTCTACGACAGCGACGATCGCGGACACGACGCGCCGCGCGGAGTCAGGGTCGCGCGCCTTCAGATAATCGGAGATCGCTTCAAGATCAGCGACGGCATCCGTGCTGAAGACGTAGCGCAGCATCGTGCTACGAGGACCGATGCTCGGGAGGAATGCCGTAGTGCTCTTCAGCATCTAACAGTGTCTGGCGTGTCACACGGCCCTCAGCCAGAAACCGCGCGACGACAGCGGCGCCGTCCACCACCGACATGACGCCGTCTTCGAGGCTAGCTAGCGTGCGCCGGACCTCCGTGATCTGCCACCCTTCGGTCCGAGCGTACTGGCGTAATGCCTCGACGTAGAGCTGATTGCGCGGACGACCGGTTGCCGTCGCGAGGTCGTCGTAGAGCGCGACGAGGTCGTCGTCAATGCGAATGCTCTGCGCGGTTGTCGCCATTGCCTTTTCCTCTCTTTTTTTATTTTGCACTGTGTTACATTGTATCACAACAATCTTGAGTAGAGAAAAAGTCGTCTTGCGTCGCCGCATCGATGGCGCAGCGAAGCGACGTGCCGCCCGCGTGGGCAGTGGGATAGGCCCTGAACAGGGCAAGGCCGAGGCGCATGTACCTCTGGGGACTCTGGTCCATCGCCGGGAACTCTTTCTTTTATGGGAGCACCGCGCTCGGTCAGATAGTGCCACGACCTTTTTTATCTAGTATAAACAAATGTATGGACAGACCCCATCTCACTAGCATGACGGTACGGTCATGGCTCCTGACTCCTGCACGAGGCGCCGATTATAGCTGTATCGTACTGCTTAGTGCTCCATAAGGGCGCGCAGCGCGATCACCGTGCGCCAGTTGCGCACGGTGCTGATGGTGGCCAGCGCACGGTCGAAATAGGCGTTGGTCAGCTTGGTCCGCGCCATCCCTTGAGGAAGCTGGAGGTAGATGGTGCGGCCATGCACGACAAATAGGTCGGGGGCGAATTTTTGGGGGTCGAGCGCGGCCACACGGTCGGCGGTCGGCGTCGCGGCGAGAAAGGAGACGTGCAGCGTCGTCTCATCGACCCCGTCTACGGGAAAGGGTACATCCCGCACGACCGCGTCTATCTCAGAAGCTGTCCGCGACACCACGGGCGACTGGAAGCCGAAGTGCGTCGCGATGGCCGTCGAGACGGCGGCGGGGACGAGCACCGCTGTCTCGGGCGCCGCCTCGAAGATGACGTTGCCGCTCTGGATGTAGGTGCGCGGAGCGACACAACCAACCTCGACGAAGATGGCGGCCAAATCCGCCATGGAGATCTTGTTCTTGCCGCCCACGTTGATGCCCCGCAAGAGGGCGAGATACGTTTCCATCATCCCTGTCCTTTTACTGTGTACGGTGGAGGCGTGAGACGCCGCCGACGCGGCGCCGCATGATGTAAGGCGCCGCCCTCAGTCGGGATGCGCGGCCTGCTCCACCAGGCAGTCGAGCAAGGCGCGGGCCGCTGGCGAGGAGTAGCGGTCGCGCAGGCGCACCACGCCGAGGCGGCGGCGGCGCGTCTGGTCGGCGATGCGCAGGCCCACGAGCGGTCCATCCGGGTCGATAGCGAGAGCGGGGACCAGGGCTACGCCGAGGCGCGAGGAAGCTAGACGCAGCACCGTGTCCATCTCGCCGCCATCGAGCACGACGTGCGGGGTGAATCCGGCCTCGCGGCAGGCGTCGAGCGTGATGCGGCGTAGATCGTAGCTGGCGCCCAGCAGCAGAAACGATTCGCCGCTCAGGTCGGCCATGTTGACGGAGCCCGTTCCGCTCAATCGATGCTCCTTGCTCACGGCGATGACGAAATCCTCTTCCAGTAGAGGAGTGACGTCGAGCGAGGGCGAGGCGACCGGCAGAGAGACCACGGCGAGATCGAGGTCGCCGGCCTCGACCAGACCGAGCAACGCGCCCGCGCCGGCCTCGCGCAGGAACAACTCGGGACCGGGGTAGCGTTCGTGGAAGACGCGCAGCGCGGCAGGCAACAGGTGCGTGCCCACCGTGGGCGGCGCCCCGAGATGCACCCTTCCACCGGCGATAGAGTTGTGTAGGGCCAGGGCCTCGCGTGCTTCCTCGGCCTGTGCGGCCATGCGGCGCGCGTAGGGCAGCAGGGTCTCGCCCGCGCCGGTCAGGCGGACGTGCCGCCCGATGCGGTCGAACAGCTTGACGCCCAACTCGCCTTCAAGCGACGCGATCTGCGCCGAGAGCGAGGGCTGGGCTAGGTGCTGTTCCTCGGCAGCGCGGCGAAAATGCAGCAGCCGCGCGGCTGCTTCGAAGGAGGCGAGCTGTCGTAGTTCCATAGCGATAGGCTATCATAATCGATTTATTCATAACAATCTATTGGACACCTCCACGGTGTATATCTACCATGAACGTATAGGGAGTCGGGAGGCCCTTCTATTGATGAGCATGATCTATGGTTCGGAGTGGGAGCGCCAAGTACCGGCGCTGGTCATTGGAGCGGGCGCGGCGGGCCTGCGCGCGGCCATCGAGTTGAACGCGCAGGGCGTCGACGTGCTCGTGCTGGGCAAGCGCCCGCGCGCCGACGCGCACACGGTGCTCGCGGCGGGCGGCATCAACGCCGCCCTAGGCACGATGGACCCGGAGGACACGTGGCAGATCCACGCCGCCGATACGTTGCGCGAAGGTGTTTTCGCCGCCGACCCGCGCGCGGTGGAGTTGCTCTGCCGCGAGGCGCCGGCGGCGATCGACGATCTGGTCTCGTACGGTACGCAGTTCGCGCGCGATGAGAACGGCAAGCTGTTGCAACGCTACTTCGGCGCGCACCGCTACCGTCGCACGGCTTTTGCCGGCGACTACACGGGCCGCGCCATGATCGACGGCCTCGTGTCCGAAGTCGACCGTCGCGGCATTCCCATCCTTCAAAACTTCTACGTCTCCGACCTGATCCAGGTCGAGGAGGGGCGCGTCGCTGGTGTGGTCGGTTTCAGTCTGGAGACGGGCGAGACCGGCGTGATCGAGGCGGGCGTGGTCGTGCTAGCCACGGGCGGACACATCGGCACGTACAACGTCTCGTCGTCGCGCCGCGGTGAGAACACGGGCGACGGCATGGCCCTAGCGTACCTGGCTGGCGCGGAGTTGGCCGACATGGAGTTGGTGCAGTTCCACCCTACCGGCATGGTGACGCCCGAAGATGTCATCGGGTCGCTGGTGACCGAGGCCGTGCGCGGTGAGGGCGGCAGGCTTTTCAACGCCGAGGGCGAACGCTTTATGGCGCGCTACGACGCCGAACGCCTGGAACTCTCCACGCGCGACCGCGTGGCCATGGCCAACTATACGGAGATCGTGTCCGGGCGCGGCACGCCGCACCATGGTGTGTGGCTCGACATCTCGCACGTCGATCCTAAGATTATCCACGAGCGCCTGCCGCGCATGGTGGAGCAGTTCGGCAAGGCTGGCGTCGACATCACGCGCCATCCGATGGAGGTCGCGCCGACGGCGCACTACTCCATGGGCGGCATCCGTGTCGAGGCCGACTCGCACTGGACGGGCGTGCCCGGACTCTACGCGGCAGGTGAGGTAACGACGGGCGTCCACGGAGCCAACCGTCTGGGCGGCAACTCGCTCGTCGAGTGCATCGTTTTTGGCCGGCGGGCCGGCCTCTCGGCCGCCCACGACGTGGCCACGCCGGCGATCGACCGCGCTGCCGTGGCCGCGCGCGTAGCCGCGCTCAAGCAGGGGCGCCAGGGCGCCGGGCAGGCCATCGACGTGATCCACACGCTGCGCACCACCATGTGGCAGCGCGCGGGCATGGTGCGCGACGCGGCAGGGCTCGGCGCGGGCCTCGACGCGATCGAACACTTCGGCCAGCACGCGGCCAACCTTCAGACGCCGGCCGCGTCGGAGGGACCGGCCGAGTTGGCTCTGGCGCTCGACCTGCGCTCGATGCTCATTACTGCGGAGGCGACCATACGTGGCGCCTTGTTGCGCACGGAGAGCCGCGGCGCCCACCAGCGCAGCGACTTCCCGAAGACGCGACTGGGCTCGCATCGCTCGATCGTGATGAAACAACGCAACGGCCGTATGGGCGGCGACACACGTCCGTTGGGCGATCCATCGCTGGAGGTGGCGACGGCGCTGGCCGATGCCACGCCGATCAAGGGCGGCCTGCTCGAATAACGAGACGACCTCTAGACAAGAAGAGGGCGGGCGACCGGTTGAAATCGGTCGCCCGTCCTCTTTGTTCGCCCCGCCTCACCAACGTGTGCATGACACGGAGCGCGGCATCTCCACGCCTTTCGCGTAGCGTTGGCTGGCCCGCTCCCTATGATGCGTCAGAACGGGCTAGGGGCGGCGGCGCTCCCGCGGAGACGTTGCGCGGCCCCTAGTTCTACGCGTCCAATGCGGCCAAAACATCGTCGGCGGTGAGCACACGGCCGGAGAGGGCGGCGGCTTCTTCCGTGCAGAGCAGCGCGATCAGACGCGCGGGGATGGCCGGATCGATCAGCAGGTTGCGCGCTTTGTAGCGCTCGAAGGTCGCCTGGAGGGGTCCTTCTTCGGCACGCGCCTCTTCTTCCAGGCGCGTATCGACGAGACCGGGGTAGAACGCGGTCGCCGTGATCTTATCGACGCGACCCTCGGCGGCCAGGATGCGCGTGAGATGGTCGAGGCCCGCCTTGGCCACGGCCACGGGGCCGAAGCGGGCAGGGTTGAAGCGCGCGGCGTCGGACACGGCGGCGCCGGACGAGACGTTGACGATGCGCCCCCAACCACTAGCCTTCATGTCCGGCCAGGCGGCGCGGGCGCAGAGGAACGGCCCCGTCAGGTCCACGTCGACGATACGTCGCCACTGCGCGACATCCTGGTCGACGATAGAGCGGTGGCCGCCGCCGATGCCGGCGTTGTTGACCAGGATGTCTATAGGGCCGCACTCCCGCCGCACCGTCGTAAACGCCGCGTCGATCGCCTCTTCATCGGTCACATCGGCCACGACCGGCAACGCATCGCCGCCGGCACGGACGACAGCCTCCGCCGCCTCTTCGACCTCCGCCTCGGTGCGCGCGAGGACGGCTACCACGGCGCCGGCCTCGGCAAGGGCGAGGGCCGTAGCGCGACCGATGCCGCGCCCGCCGCCGGTGACGACGGCGACGCGGCTTGATAAGGCGTTAGGCTGCACCAGCAGCTGCCTTGGACTCTTCGATCGCGGCAAGTATCTTGGGCGTGGCGGGCGTGCCGCGCTCGTAAAAGCGCACCACACCGTCCGTGCCCACGACCACCACGGTGCGGTTGACGATGGCGACCGGGCCGATGCCCATCACAGCGTTGTACCGGCGCGCCACGTCGAGTCCTTTGTCGGTCAGCAAGCGGACCGTCAGGTTGTGCTTGGCCACGAAGCTCTGGTGCGACGAGGCGGAATCGCCGTTGAGGCCGAGCACCACGGCGCCTGCGTCAATGTAGTCGGCCTCGGCATCACGCACGGCGCACATCTGGCGCGTGCAGCCCGGCGTGTTGTCCTTGGGGTAGAAGATGAGCACGATCGGCGTCTTGCCCCTGTACTCGTGCAGTGAGACGATCTGGCCGTTCATATCCATCAATGTGAAGTCCGGAGCTTCCTGGCCCACGCTTATGTTCTGCGCCATGCTTGTCTTTCTCCTTTTGCTTTATCGCTCTCGTGTGCCTGGTTGACCGCTCGTGAGCGCTAAGGGACGCTCGTCTCGAGCGGCATCGAACACGGAGGGGCGCTATGCTCGGTCAGGCCTGGCCTGTCGTCTCGTTTTCGGACGAGGGCGTGTGCTGTTGCGCCGCCTGCATCTTCAACGTCTCATAAGCGCGTTCCGCGTCCTCGTTCGTTTCTAGAACCTCGGTAAGCAGCTTATAAACCTGGCGCTGCTGCGGCAAGGTCAGTCCGGCGAACGTTTCGACGAGCGACCGCGCCATCGGCCCCAGATGCTCCGGCCTATCCGTGGACATCGTCTTCTCCTCGCACTCTAAAGCGTCTTCTTTACTCTACCGGCAGGACCGGCGCCGGGCGAACGGGCATGGTGAGTCCTGGCGCGACGATACGAAAGCGTTTGCGTACCGGTCGCCAGGGGCCGATCGAGCGGCTTTCCTGACGAGGGTGCGGGCGACGGCGGTACGGCGTGGGACGCTAGAGTTGCGGGAAAACGATGATATTGCATCAAAAACGCGGGGGACGAGGACCGTCGTCATATCTTATAGCGCGGCTCCGACTACACTAGAGTAGTCATTTCTGCCCCTTTGTTCCCACATCGTGCCCCGATGCTGGAGGCGCTATCCGTGCGACGCTCACCCCTCGCGATCCTGGTCCTCATCGTTTTCGTCGATCTACTCGGCTTTGGCCTAGTCATCCCGGTGCTGCCGTTCTATGCCACGCACCTCGGCGCATCTCCGGCCGTGGTCGGCGTCATCTCCAGCGCCTACGCGCTGGCGCAACTGCTCTGCTCGCGGTTCTGGGGCGGTCTATCCGACCGCATAGGACGGCGTCGCGTCTTGCTCGTCACCCTCGCGGGATCGGTCGTCTCCATGGCGCTCACGGGCGCGGCCTCCTCGCTGGCAGCGTTGTTCCTGGCGCGCGCGTTCGCCGGGGCCATGGCGGCCAACATCTCCGTGGCCCAGGCCTACGTGGCCGACATCACGACGACGCACGACCGTGCGCGCGGCCTGGGGGCGATCGGTGCGGGCATCGGTCTCGGCTTCGTGGTGGGGCCGGCCTTGGGCGCGGCGGCGGCGAGCCTGGCTGGGCCGAGGGCGCCGTTCTTTCTGGCGGCGGCGATCGCCGCGAGCAATCTTATATGGGCGCTCGTCGCACTACCGGAGACGCCGCGCCGCGCCGCGCCGACGCGTGCGTCGGCGCTCCCCTCAGGGTGGCGTGCCGACCTGCGCGACCCCGTGCTCGGTCCATTGATCGCCGTGATCTTCTTGCTCTACCTGGCGTTCTCGGCCATGGAGTCGATGTTCGCCCTGTGGACGCATGCGCGCTTCGGCTATGGCGCGGGGGCTAATGGGGCGCTGTTCGCATTCGTAGGCATCGTAGTGGTGATCGTGCAGGGCGGCTTGGTGCGGCGGGCAGCCCCGCGCTGGGGCGAACGCACCCTACTGCGCGGCGGCCTCGCCTTCACGGCCACGGGCCTGCTGCTGCTGCCGCTGGCCGGTACGTCCAGCGCGGTGCTCGTGGGGCTAGGGCTGCTCTCGGTCGGGCAGGGCGTGGCCGCGCCGGTCAGTTCCGCGCTGGCGTCGTTGCGCGGCCATGCCGACCGCCAAGGGGCTGTGCTGGGCGTGACGCAGACGGCGGCGGCGGCGGCACGCTTCCTCGGCCCGCTCTGGGGCGGCCTGGCCTTCGACCACATCGCTCCGGGTGCGCCATTCGTGGTCGGCGGCGGCGTGACCCTCGGCGCCTGGGTGCTTGCCTGGCGGCTGCCGGCCTCCCGCGTCGCCCATGCATCACAAGAAGAGGCGCCGGAGAGCGTCGCCCCGTTCAGGGGAGAGTGGGGCGGCCGGCGCGATGCGCCGCCGTCCGTCTTCATCGGCGACGGCCTGGGCGCGTAGCCCGCGCCGTCCACGCGGCGCGGCGCCCCGTCTGCTCCTTAGAGCCTTTGTTAAGTACGATTTGATGGATAGGGCTTGTCGTAACCGCCCTTTTCACCCTAGAGTGGACAGCGCCACGCGGTCCGCGCTATGCTGTTTGTACTCTTGGCGCCAAATGTAGTGGTTGAGTTGAGTGGGGAGCGAGACCGATGAACGAGACACAGCAAGAGCGACGGACGCTCGTCGTGGCCATCGAAGATTTGGCGACGGCGGGAGTGGTCGCGGTCGAGGCGGCGCGCGTGGCGCGCGATATGAACGTCAACCATATCACGCTCGTCCACGTGCTAAACGAGCACACCCTCATCAGCGCCCTTTTCGGCGCCGCGAACTACGCCGCGCCCATAGCGGAGACGGAGGATGAGGGGGCTCAACTGCTGAAAGTGGCCGAGAGCGACATACGCGCCGAATATAGGGCTGTCGATACGGCGGCGCCTACGTTCGAGTCTCTGGTGAGCGACGGTTTTCCGGCCAGGGTGATCGAGGAGGCCGCGCATTCCAGCGGCGTGGTGGGCGTCGTGCTCGGCGCGCGGCGGCCACACGCCCTCGGCAGGCTGACGCACGCGGACGTGCGTTCGCACGTGTCGTCTCGCCTCTCCGTGCCCGTGCGCATCGCCGCGCTTCAAGCGGCTCAGACAGACGACGCAAAAAGCTAAGCGACCGTCCATGTCTCTGGCGCGGCGGCGGATAGTTGTCTCGCCGCGGCATCTCGACGAGAGGGGCCGCGGCGCGTGCTCAAGGGCGCCGCGGCGTCCGAGCAGCACGGTACGCTGGAGACAGCGTCGGTTCCCTGACGAGCCGAGCTGGGAGTCTCTGCCCATTCACGCACCTCGCCAGCAGTACACGGATCGTGGAAAGCAGCCTCCTCTATGCACAGGAACATAACGGCCCCGTCGCCGGAGAGCCCTTGGAGCACGTCTCGATCCGACCACCGGAAAACCGTACCTCCATACGCGGCTGCGTCTTTGAGGGCTGTTGGTGCCACGGGTGATGTGCTCTAAAGAAGAGACGGCGGAGCAGCGGAAACGCCGTACCGGGCAGGCGAAAGCGTTTTCGCTTTGACCGCTTGTCGAGCAGCCTGAGGGTGTGCTTATCTCACACGTGATCCATCTGTTTTTCGGACCTCTTGCGCTTTTGAAGTGGGATCGCTACTATATCAGCGTCGGCACAAAAAAGGCCGGCTCCACCGTCTCGTGACATCGAGTCGCGGCGCCTCTCCAGCGCCACGCGACATAGGTTCGTCCTTCGGATTCCGTCAACGTGGCTTTGAGCCAGGGGCCTGTTCGTCCGCTGTCGAGCGGTCGCCATCGCATGTGGCGCGAGGGACCGCACGTTCGCCCACCACGGGGGGCATCCCCTCCATCCGTCATCATCGTTCCGGCAACCAGAGCGCCGCACCACCTCGGCGTCGAGAGTTGTTCCACTGCTCCACGGTTGAAACGTTCGCCTCGACACTCCAACGGCCGCGCGGCGCGCGCGGAACGTCGCCATCGCCGACCGCCGCGGCACGTGCTTGGCGGGGTTGTTTACCCGGATGCACCGTTATCCGGTTTTCAGGAACAGAGAGTACGCCAGGAATGAACACCGATCGCTATTTGCAGATCGCGCCTTCTTACGAGGCGCCCACCACCGTCTTGCCTCTCTCGCCTTCCTCCGACGGACGGACCATCGGTCTGGGCGTGATCGGCCTTGGCCAGTTCGGACGCTTCTGCCTCGAAGCCTACATGGACATGCCCGGCGTACGCATCGTGGCCGTCGCCGACGTCGACCCGTTGGCCCTGGCGGCGGGTCACGCGCTCGCGCCCGACGCGCTGGCCTTCGACGACGCCTCCGCCGTGCTGGCGCGGCCCGAAGTCGAGGTCGTGGCCATCTGCGCCACACCCGACCGGCACCTCGCGCTCGTGCTGGCGGCCGTCTTCGCCGGCAAGCACGTCGTCTGCGACAAACCTCTCGGCGTCTCGCTAAACGAGTTCGACTCCGCCGTTGCCGCCGCCGCGGCGCACAACGTAGCGCTCGGGGTTAACCTCGTGCTGCGCCACCACCCTCTCTACGGCGCCCTTCGCACTCTCAGCGCCAGCGGCGTGCTGGGTAGGCCGCGTAGGGTGGCCGTGGAAAACTATGCCGACGAGGGCGTTGGCTTCCCGGCCGGTCACTGGCTCTGGAATCCCGCGCAGTCGGGCGGGCTGGCCCTGGCCGCCGACGTGCATTGGTTCGATCTGGCCGCGCGCCTCCTGGGACCAGCCTACGAGATCAATGCCTGGGAGGCGGGCTTGGTCGAGGGCGTGGGGTCGCGCCGTCTGGCCACGACCTTCCACGCCCAGGGCGCCGTCGCCTCGATCTTCCACGCGTTCGACACGCGTCCGCAGGCCACGGGCTGCACCGTGTTGGCCGCCTTCGACGAAGGTGAGGCGCGCGTGGAAGGGTGGATACCGACGAAACTGACCGTCAACTGCCCGGGGGACCGCGTAGCCGCCGTGGCCGCGCTGCTCGCAAGCACGGCCATTCCCATGGTGACGCTGGAAGACGACGGACGGGCCGTGCTCGTGCTCACCGGCGGCGAGGACAGGCGCTGCGACTACCTGGAGATGATTAGGACCACGCTGCGCGGTGTGATCGAACAAGCGGCGACGGGGATCGACAACAACGATCTGCGCGGCGCACGCCTGGCCACGCTGGTCGCCCTTGCCGCCGAGCAGGCGGCGATGCTGAGGACGCCGATCCAGATCGTCTCTGAGGAAGGCCTGGAGGCGACGGGCTAGTCCAGGGCGCGCGGCGTCTTGGCGGGGAGGTAGGCGTGGGTTCCGATGGGACGTGGGCTACTAGAGGCTGTGTTCGCGCAGGGCGACCTCAACGCGAACGGTGAGTTCGCGCAGGTCGAACGGCTTGGTAATGTAGTCGGTGGCCCCGAGGCGCAGCCCCATGACCTTGCGCGTCATCTCGGAGACGGCGGTCAAGAAAATGATCGGCGTCGTGCGCGTCTCAGCCTGGTCGCGCAAGATGTTGCAGACGTCGAACCCACTCATTCCCGGCATCATGACGTCGAGCAAGATCAAGTCTGGCGTCACGGCCTTGGCCTGGACGAGCGCCTCGGTGCCGGTGCTCGCCGTCAGCACGGCGTAGCCCTCGTCGGTCAGGTGTTCGCTCAGCAGCGTCTGGATCTGCGGTTCGTCCTCGACAATAAGAATGGTTTGAACGGGCATCGCGCTCACTACTAGCCTCCGTACCCCTTCCCCGTCTTAGAACACCGAACGTGGCGACTCTTCATGCGCATCATAGACAGCGCCGTCACGCCTGTCAATGCACCGAAAGTACCTTATGATCCAACCACCTCCGTAAACGATAGTTCCCATAGGACGCGCCGTCCCACCGTTGCGTTCGGTCGTGCGCTCCTGGATGTCCCCTACGCTCGTTTGTAGACCGAGCCGAGCCGGATGACGCGGACGCCGCCGGCAGGTGTATCATAACCTGTTGGACCCGACGTTCGGGAGTCTCTTGAGGGGACGCTAAAAACAAAGGAGGACACGATGGCGCACGAGCGAACGCACGGTGGGACTATGGGCACGGCGCAGGCGCGCAGCCTCTTGGGCGGACTGGACTATGGCGAACACGGCCTAACGCGTCATGACCTGCGCGAACGCGTCCCGTCGCTGCCCAACGAGATCTTTCTGCATCTTCCCGACTCCAAGCGCTTTCGCGACGCCGAGGAGGTCTTGCACGAGGTCGGGCGCTCGGCGGGACGCGCCGAGGGCGAGTTCGTGGCGGCGGACGACGAGACGGGCTCCTCCGCAGCAGTGCGCGTCTCCGGCGAACCGGCGGGCTACGGCGCCGACCCGCTCGTCGCCGACGGCATCGTCGGCGACAGCGCCAGTAAGCCTCTCGCCGGGTTCGACGGCAATAGTCTGGAGACGGAGACCGAGTTCAAGCGCTAGAGCCGATGTATCACGTGAAACATCGTCACTCTTTGTCGCGCGCGCCGCTGATGTGGTCGCGCCGGTAACGGTAAAGGCGGGCGGGCCGGTGGGCGCCGGAGCGGTCGGTTTCGCCCGTCTCCTCGATGTCGCCCTCGGTTAAGTGAATGCGGCGCGTAAAGTTGGCGCGGTCGAGAGGTCTGTCCAGCACCGTCTCGTAGATGCGGCGCAGTTGCCGCAGCGTAAAGCGCGCGGGCAGAAACTCACGCGCGATCCCGGCGTAGTCCGCTTTCGCGCGCAGGCGCCGTAGGGCTACGTCGAGCACGCGCGCGTGGTCGAAGGCCATGTTCGCGGGCAACGCCGTGACCGGGACCCAGACCGCGTCCTCGCCCGCGCCGCGCGCCTCTTGCACGTGGCCGGGCAGCAACGCATAGTAGGCGACGCTAATTACACGTGTGCGGGGATCGCGGTCGAGGTCGCCAAAGGTATAGAGCTGCTCCAGATACACGTCGTGCAGCCCGGTCTCTTCTTCTAGCTCGCGCCGGGCCGCGGCGTCAACACTCTCGTTCAGATGCACGAGGCCGCCGGGGATGGCCCAGGCGCCCTGGAAGGGCGGGCCGCGGCGGTGGACCAAGAGCACGCGCAGCTCGGGGCGCTCGTCCCCATCGTCATCGTCGAGCGACCCGAAGACGCCGAAGACGACGACGTCGACCGTGACCGCCGGCCGCCCGGTCGCGTCGTCCCAGTCGCCGCTCGCCTGGCCGTGGCCGTTCTCCAGCATCTTCCTCCTTGGCGCCTCTCAAAAGAGCACTGTCGCCAAGGCGACAGCCCCCGAGACTTTACGGGTTAGGATAACGTTCGGCCCGTAGGTAGGTCAAGTGCTTGCTCCCCTTAGGACGCTCTGCGACAATAGAGTCTACCGACGAGGGACGTCCTACACAGTGCTCCAAGAGTGTAGACACTGGCCGGCGAGCGCAGCCGTCGCGGCAGCCGTGGATCGGGCCCTCCTTACAGGAGATACGACCATGGCGCTCGGCGCCAGAGGAGGATGCCCGCGATGAACCTACGCAAAGACGACGCTCTGACGTTCGACGATGTCTTGCTCTTACCCTGTGAATCAGATGTCCATCCGCAAGAAGTCGATGTCTCTACCCCACTGACGCGCAACATCCGCCTGGCCGTCCCGCTCTTGAGCGCGGCCATGGATACGGTGACGGAAGGACCGATGGCCATCGCCATGGCGCGGCAGGGCGGCCTCGGGGTGATCCACCGCAACCTCTCCGTCGCCGATCAGGCGGCCGAGGTCGATCTAGTGAAGCGTAGTGAGAGCGGCATGATCTCGCGTCCCATCACCTTGACGCCCGATCGCCCGCTGAGCGAAGCGCAGGATCTGATGAAACGTTACCGCATCTCGGGCGTGCCGATCACGAATGAAGACGGCTGCCTCGTCGGCATCCTCACCAACCGCGATCTGTTGTTCGAGCAAGACGTCTCGCGCCCGTGCGGCGCGGTGATGACGCGCGAGGGGCTGGTCACGGCTCCGGTCGGCACGACGCTGGCCCTGGCCGAACGCCTGCTGCACCAGCACAAGATCGAGAAATTGCCCATCGTGGACGAAGGCGGTCGCCTTAAGGGCTTGATTACGGTCAAGGACATCTCCAAGAAGCGTGCCTATCCTAGCGCGGCCAAAGACGGCCAGGGACGCCTCCTCGCCGGCGCCGCGCTAGGCACAACCGACACGCTGATCCGTGCGGCCGCGCTGGTGGACGCGGGCGTCGACGTGTTGGTGCTGGACACGGCGCATGGCCATGCCCGCGAGGTCGTGCGCGCGGCGGCGGCCTTGAAGGACCGCTTCCCCCACGTCGATCTGATCGCGGGCAATGTGGTGACGCGCGAGGGCGTGCGCGCGCTGATTGAGGCGGGCGTCGACGCGGTCAAGGTCGGCGTGGGCGCCGGGTCGATCTGCACCACGCGCGTGGTCACGGGCGTGGGTATGCCGCAGATCACGGCCATCGCCGAGTGCGCCGACGCCGCGAACGAGTACGGCGTGCCGATCGTGGCCGACGGTGGGGTGAAGTATTCGGGCGACGTGGTGAAAGCCATCGCGGCGGGCGCGGGCACGGTCATGCTCGGCTCTATGCTGGCCGGGACCGACGACAGCCCGGGCGAAGTGATCCTCTACAACGGCGAACGCTTCAAGGAATATCGCGGTATGGGCTCGATCGGGGCCATGCGCACGCGCACCAGCGCGGACCGCTACCGCCAAGAGCGCGTGACGGAGACCGCGAAGCTGGTGCCCGAAGGCATCGAGGGGCGCATCTCCTACAAAGGTCCCGTCGGGGCGGTGGTCTACCAGATCGTGGGCGGCCTGCGCGCGGGCATGGGCTACACCGGTTCGCGTTCGCTCGACGAGTTACGCACCAAGCCGATGGTCCGCATCACCAACGCCGGTTTGTTCGAAAGCCACCCCCATACGGTCGTGGTCACGAACGAGGCGCCGAACTACCAGCGGCGCGACGCTTGAAAGAAGAGGGGGACCGACGTGATTACCGCTATCCTGTTGTGCCAGGTCGATCGACAGCACATCCCCGAGACGACGCAGGCGCTGCTGGCCGTCCCCGAGGTCTCGGAGGTCTACTCCGTCGCCGGCGATTGGGATGTCGTGGCCATGGTGCGCGTGCGTGAGCACGATCACCTCGCTGAAGTCGTGACCCAGAAACTGGCCCCGATAGACACAATCACACGCACGACCACGTTGATCGCTTTTCGGGCCTACTCCGAGTACGACCTCGAACGCTTTTTCGCCGTGGGAGCGGACGGCGCTTAGCGCGCGGCGGCGAGCAGGCTGATCGCGTCGTCGGAGCCGATGCGGTCGGCCCCGGCGGCGATGAGAGCGTTTGCCGCCGCCGCCGAGTCGACGCCTATCGCCGCCACCCCGATGGCCATACCGGCTCCTTCGCGCAGGACGGCGACATCGACGATCGAGGGGGCTGTCGCGCCGGAGTCGCGCACCACCGCGATATAGTGCGCGCCGCCTTGAATGGCCAGACGGGCGGCCAGGCGCAACGCGTCGCCCTCGATTACGCTGGCATCGACCACAGCCTTGAGCAGGACGTGAGGGTTGCGCGCCAGTACCTGGGCCACGGCTAAGATCTCGGCCCGCACCGCTTGCTGGTCGCCCGCGCGCAGCAGAGCGGAGTTCAGAATGAGGTCGACCTCGGTCGCGCCGTGGTCGAGCACCGCGGCGCTCTCGGCGACTTTCTGGTCCGTCGTCGCCGCGCCGCTAGGATGCCCGACCACGGCGCACGGGGCGGTCGGCGAGCCCTGCAACGATGTCGCGGCGATGGCGACGTGCAGGGGGGCGACGCGGACAGCCGCTAGATGGTGCGTGCGTGCGTGGTCGCAGAGTTGAACGACGTGCGCGGTCGTCACGTCAGGAGCCAGGGCCGTCGATTCTAGGAGGGCCGCCATGAGTCCGCTCTCGGTCATTACTCATCCTCGTTCGATGGAAAATGTTGGCCGGAGAACTGGTCTGCCCCCAGCGTTGCTGCTTCCCAGTATACGATACCGTCGCCAGCTACGACGTCAGCGGGATGTCGATAAAGTAGCCGAGCGTGTAGCCGTTATGAACGGCTGACAGGTCGACCCGCACTAAACCTCCGGTCGCGCTCGCGCGCGGGACCAACCAACGGTAGGTATACACTCCTCGGCCGTCGGTCACGCCCTCGACCCTCGTTAGGGCGACGCCAGGGACCGCAAAGCTGAGACCGATGCGGACGTTAGGCTGGCTCGTAACAGTGACCGTCGTGTGGTCGCCGCTCCGTACGAGAGACGGCACATCGACAACGGCGTTGAGGTTAGCTGAGGCCACAGGGTACGTGCGACGCCCGGCGCGCGCTGTCGGCAGGGCGCCGGGCGTCGTGCGCGAGGGTGCGGCGCCGGGCGTCGCGTGCGAGGGTGCGGCGCCCGGCGGTGAAAGGAACGTCGCCTGCCCCCGCGCGAACAGAGAAAAGAACCAGGCGTCGACGGCCGAAGCCGCGGCCGGACCGGTCAGCGTCGCTCCAAGCTCACGATTGCCGCCGAGCGTCGCCGTGGAGAGATCCATGGACCCAATCAGCACGGTGACGCGGTCGACCACCAGCACCGTCCCCGACCCAGCGTTGGCCATGCGCGCGTGCGACGAGCCGGCCAACGTCTGCAACTGTGATGGATCGCCGCCCGGGCCGCCGACGACGTGTACGGCTACTCCGCGCGCGCGCGCCTGCCCGATCGTGGCAGCCAGCCCCGCGTCGAGCGCCCCCGACGTGTATAGTTCGACGCGTGAGGAAGCCGCGCCGATCAAGGCCAGGATCTCGGCGGAGTTGTCGGGCACGACGACGAGGTTGTGACCGAACGATCCGACGGGCCGGCGCAGCCAGTCGTCGTAGAACAGGCTGGCCGCCTGCAACACGTCGCGCGGGTCGCGGTCGAAGGCCAGATACGCTTCTCCTGAGGGCCCGAGCGCCGCTCCGGTAAACCCTTGAGAGGCCACGGCGACCGTGGACGCATCGACCACGACCACATTGAGGTGCGTGATCGGATAGTGAGATGAGGGCGAGCGCGTGCGGATGCCAGCCCCTTGTAGGGAGGACAGCGTAGCGGTCGTGCTCAGACCGTGTGGATCGAGCATCACGCGAACGTCGACGCCGTTGCGCGCGGCGGTCTCCAGCGCTGTGACGACCGGGCCATCGTCGAGCGTGTACGCTTCCACGAGCACGCGGCGATGGGCAGAGGCGATCAAGGAGGTCAGTTGTCCCTCGCCCCCCACACCAGGACCGATAAGCCGATCGGAGCCCTGGATCACGTCGATCGGGCCGGCGAGGGGCGCTGGCGTCTCCGTCGGCGTCGGTGGCGGCGGCGTCGCCGTGGGCAGGGGGATGGGCGAGGCCGTCGGCCTGATCGTCGGCGACGGCTTCGTCGTGACGGTCGGCGTAGACAGGGCGCGCGGAGTAGTTAGACCGACCGTCGCGGTGACGGTCGGGGGGTCGATCAGAAGCGGGGTTGTGGTGGCCGTGACGGCGGTCGCCAGCGTCGTCGGCGTCGCGACATCGGGTGGGGACGGCGTGGCGCCGGTCGGAGACGCCGTAAACGTGGCCGCTGTCGCCGCGCTCGTCGCCGTATCCGTCGACGTAGCGGGCGACGCTGTGGCCGTTGGTGCGGCAAGGGGCGCCGTGGCCGTTGGTGCAGCCGTCGGCGTGGGCGACGCCGTCGTGCCGGGGGTGGGCGTGACCCCCACGGGCGTGTCGCTCACAGCGACTGGAGCTAACGCGGGGTCAGTCGTCGCCGTTGCGGTCGGCGCGGCGTCGACGGCCAGCGCCGTCGCGGTGGGGACGACCGGCGCCGCGGGCCGTCCAAAGATCGCTGCCTGGACGCCGGATAGGCGCGGTGTAAAGACTGTCGCCCCCACGATGGCGCACGCGAGAACTGCTGCGACTCCACGCCGGCGCGCTCGTTTGTTCTCGTCGTCAGCCGCGGCCTGGCCCTCGGCCCCTCCGTCGTTCGGCGCCAGCAGCAAAAGGACGCGAAAGCGTTTTCGCGGCCGTAGCCCTTTCGCCACGGGCTACGATCCCAGACCGTCGAGAAACGTATCGACGAGAGAGCGCATATCCTCGGGACCCGGATGCGCCTCGGGGTGGAACTGTACCGCGCTAAAGGGCTTGGAGGTGTGGCGGATGCCCTCGTTCGTCCCATCGTTGGCATTGCGGAACCACGGCGCCCAACCGGAAGGCAGCGTGGCCTCGTCGAGGGCGTAGCCGTGGTTCTGCGACGTGATGTAGCAGCGTCCGCTCTCGAGATCGATGCAGGGCTGGTTCTGACCGCGATGGCCGAACCGCAGCTTGTAGGTATCCGCGCCAGCGGCGAGGGCCATTACCTGGTTGCCGAGGCAGATGCCGAACGTGGGCAGCCCGTGGTCCAGGGCGCGGCGCACGGCGTCCACGCTGCGAGACACACCCTTAGGATCGCCGGGACCATTGGAGACGAGCAGGCCGTCGAGCCGGGGCCTCGTCGCCGTGGGATCGGCGTCCCAGGGCAGGCGCACCACGTCGACGCCCCGGCTCAGCAGCAGGCGCAACATAGCGTTTTTCACGCCGCAGTCGAGGACGCCGACGACCACGCCGCGCCGCTCGTCTTCGGGCGGCAAGAACACGCGCGCCTCGGACGTGGAGACGGAGGCAACGGCCATACGCGCATCGAACGCGGCATCCATAGGGCTGCTGTCCCCGCCCACGCCGGGATCGATCAGGCGTCCGTGCATCGTGCCATGAGCGCGCAAGTGCTGCGTTAGGGCGCGGGTGTCTATGCCTTCAATGGCGGGAATGTTTTCCGAGCACAGCCACTCGTCGAGCGCGCTCACAGAGGTCCAGTGGTTGGGCGTGCGCGAGAGCGTGGAGACGACGAGGGCGGCGACCTGGATGCGCTCCGACTCAAAGTGGTCGAGCAGGCCGTTCGTCACCGTGCGCGCGGGCACACCGTAGTTGCCGATAAGAGGATAGGTGAGGACGAGGATCTGGCCCCGGAACGAGGGATCGCTTAAACTCTCCGGGTAGCCCGCGATGCCGGTAGAGAAGACGACCTCGCCGGCTGCCGCGTGCGCCGCGCCGAAGCCCGTTCCCTTAAAAACGGTTCCATCCTCCAAGAGCAGGTGCATCGCCTTCTCCTCGCCCCTCCGCATCCCGATCCCCCTGCACGTGTTGTCGTAGAACGCCCTCGGGCGCTGTCGTCTTCGCATTCTACCACGAGTCTTTCCTAACACCCATCAGTCACGGGCGTTAGCACGGCGAGCCACGTAGCGGTAAACCTCATTGAGGATGGGAGAGCGGTCGTCCACCGCCGTCGACGACGTGGAGACCAACCACTATCCGCGGCGCTTGACCCTCATCACGCTGACGGTGTCCCACCGCCCCGCCCGCGCCATGGCAGGGGTCTTGTCAAAAGGCGGAGGGACGGTAGTCGGCTCACGCGCGGCGGCCGCCGGGTTCAGAGATGGAGAGGCGCCCTGTAGGGCGGCTGCCTCTCCCGTCCTCTAGCGATGGTTGTAGGAAGCGAAAATGTGGAAAACCCTTGGAGCGATATGCGTGAAGGATGTGGCGTCGGTGTGTGAAGAGAGTGGAGCAACGGTGTGCAAGCGATGGAATGGATGTGTGAAATAGCGTGGAGAGTCCCCCCTGAAATAAGCTCGAAATCGTGTAAATCGTCTTCACACGCACCGCGCACCCTTCTCACGCGTGAGGGCGTCGCCGCTCCTTGACGGCGCCCTCTACTCTGCTATGCTGGCCCGTAGATGTGGAGAAGAGGAGCAGAGTCGATGAGCGACGACCCAGAGGAGCAGGACGGGGAGGCAGAGCGTATGCGCGAGGAGCAGGACGAGGAGGTAAAGGGCGTGCATGAGGAGCAAGACAAGAACGTCGAGCGCGCCCGCCCGTCCCTGCCCATCTCTTCCAGCAGCGATGTAGACGTCATTACCGGCGAACCGCTCTCGCCGGATGAGATGAACTTCCGCCTGCAAATCGACAAGGAAGCGGCCGCCGGCTTTATCGCCGTGGACAGCACTTATGCCTCCCTACGTCTCGAGATTCACCAGCCTATCGTGAGCGGCGACGTTCTGACGAGCGACGGCGACGCCATCATGATGTTGCAGCGGCCAAACACGGCGCTGCAACTGCCGCTCTCGCTCAACCTCGGCGAGCCGGGGCAAGAAAGCGTGGTGGAGTTGGTGCGTCATGCCGTAGGCGACTTCCCCGCGCGCGTGATGCACCATCTTTACGCCATTGCCAACGACCCGCCCTACTATCGCCAGCGCAAAGTACGCATCTCCATCAGCAACCTGCTCGACCGGCTGGGCTATACGCGCGACCGGCGCGGCATCCACTACTCGGTCAACCGCAAGAAACTGACGCAGACACTCTTCGCCTTGCACCTGACGCGCATCGAGGTCACGCGCCGCTCGACGCGCGGCCGGCGCGCGCAGACGACGCAGTTCAGCGCCAACCTGCTGTCCTATATCGAGTGGCGCACGGGCGAAGATGTCGGTGAGATGAATATGCGCACGGCGTTCGAGCGCGGCCTGCCCGAGGTCATGCGCATCGAGATCAACTCGCAGTGGTACGAAGGCGTCCGCCGCGAAGACAAGCGACCTGGCCGCGACTACCAATTGCTGCCGCGTCCTGAGGCGCCGGCCCCTTCCAATGGACGGCGTGGTCCAAAGCCAGGTGGAACGTCACGCGGTCACTCGCGTACGGTCGACCTGCTGCGCGCCTATATCCAACGGTGCAAACAATCGCAGGCCCAGCGCGTAGTCGTGGAGCGGACCGCCCTGCTCGAACATGCCGGCATCATGAACCGCAACGTCTCCATGGCGGTCAATACGCTTAAGCGCGCCCTCACACGGTTAGTCGACGAAGAGACGCTGACGGCCTATCAGGTCAAGCCGAGCAACGTCGAGGAACTGTTCGAGCTTGTGTGGTAGAGCGCGCGACGCCCACCGCGCGAGGCGCGGACACGATGTGTGAAATAGCGTGGAGAGTGAGAAGGAGGAACGATCCGATGGACGGATAGATGCAACGGGGGACAGGTGTAGGAACACCTTATCCCCCGCCGCCGAGGAGTCAGCCGCGCGATTCCAGCCGCCAAGCACGAGATCGCGGGCCTTAACGACGTAAACATCCGACGCCGTCGGGGACGGTTTGGACGTGTTTCGCTTGCTCTCATTACAGCACGCGCGCGCCCACTCTGTCAACGCCGCCGTCGGTCTAACATCGCCCGCTTTCTTCGTAGGAAAACGGGCGGCAGTAATGATCGTCATTTCGCTTCGTCACGACGGAACGAGCACGGCGATGCGGAGAGAGGGAGAAGACAGGTGCGCAACGACAGTGACGGCGCGACCTCACAAGGGTCTTCCCGACGGGTGCGTGCATCCATGCCGGCCAGGCGGTCGCCCGTCACAGCGCCTTCCCCTCTACCCCACGATCCAAGAGCGGTTTCCACGACGGCGGAGGGGGCTGGCGGCCCGACCATCATCATCGAAGACGAGGTGCTGCGCCAGGGCTTCACGCAACTGCCCAACTTCCTCTTCCAGATTCGCGGGCTGTCGCACGGCGCCAAGCTCGCCTACGCCTTGATCCTCTCCTACGCCTGGCAGGGAGGCTACTGCTTTCCTGGACAGGAAACGCTGGCGCGCGACCTGGAGGTATCCACGCGCTCGGTCATCGAGTACCTCAAAGAACTACAAGCGAGCGGTCTGATCCGCATCCAGCGGCGTGGCCTCGGTATGACCAACATCTACCACGTGCTGCGCTATCCACCGGTTCCACGTGAGCCCGACACACCCCCTTCACATCCTGAAGTGAAGAAAACAGCACATCAGGATATGCACTCCGCTTCAGATCAAGAAGCGGCCCCTGCTTCAGACCAAGACCCGAACTCCGGCGCGCATCAAGACGTGCAGCGTGGTTCACGGAAAAAAGACGCACTCCCAACAAAACACTCTTCACAAGACCCAGAACAACAGACACAGCGCGCCCACGGCGCTGCCGTTGTTGCTGGACGTTTACGAAAGGGACAAACGCACGCTGCAGAGCCCCACGTCGCCACTGCCGCGCCGGACCTATCGCCTCCACGGACTCCTCAAGCGCCGAGCGACACGCCAGCGAGTCTGGACCGGCGCGCCCGCGCCGCTCTGACGGCTCACGGCGTGAAGAACAGCCGTCTGCTCAAGGAATTGACGGCTGACCCGGCCGAGACGCTGCGTCAGATCGAGCGACTGCGCGAGACCATGGCGCAGGGCGACGTGCTCAACCCGGCGGGCTGGCTGGTTGAGGCCATCCGTGGCCGCTATGGCGACCCGCGGAGCGACGCGCCCACCCCGTTGCCGTTCTTGTTCGACGGCGTGGCCGATGAGGGGAGCATCCAGACCAAGGCCAACGTTTTCGACGCCCGCGCGTCCGTGGACGACCCCGCGGACAGCACGGCCCCTCTCGAGTCTCCCGAGGGCGCCTGGGCGCGCGTCTGCGCCGAACTGCGCGCGACGCAGACGCGCGACAACTACCAACGTTGGTTCGGGCCATCGTGCGCGCTCGACCTCGTAGAAGACGTGCTGAGCGTCTCCGTGCCCGACTCCTTCCACCAGCAGTGGCTCGACCGCCGTCTGCGCGCGGCGATCGAGCGAGCCGCCGCGCGCACCCTCGACGGCGTCCGTATCGCCTTCGTCGTCGCGCCGTCCTAGCACTTTATAACGTTGCTTAAGCATGTCTCGCGCACTCCGCGTCGGCGTCGCGTCCGCTGTATACTAGGTGAGGCCAGACCTACCCACGCGGTGGCCACTCCCGTCGTCATGCATTTTGCTCCTACGTTAGCGCGGCAGCACGACGACCTGGAAAAAGTGTATTTCATGGACATTTTGGCGGTATCAGTACAACAGGAACAGCGTCTCGGTCTTTATGCAACGGCGGCGGTCAACGGG
>JAABUX010000820.1_pt1 | contig 50225 bp, 56 predicted proteins | sample 5561851 | NCBI WGS metagenome assembly JAABUX01 (sample SAMN10711883, study PRJNA513361) | rock metagenome | isolation source: Antarctica rocks | place: Antarctica: Victoria Land, Richard Nunatak red sandstone | collected 2016-01-03 | reverse complement strand
GAGATGCGCCTGGAACGCCGCCGGATCGAGGCCGCGCCCGGTCGACTCCGTAAGCAACGCGTCGAAGCCGAGCCGGCTGCCCTGCGCGTGCACGTGCGTCCGCAGCCAGCCGACCAAATCCGAAAGATCGCCGGCGGCCAGGCTCGCGTCGAGGGTCGGCGTCGCCTCGCGCGCGGCAGCCATCAGCTGCGCCGCCGCCATCGCACCCAGCGTGTAGGACGGGAAATAGCCGAACGCGCCGTCGTACCAATGAATGTCCTGCAGGCAGCCGCGCCGGTCCTCGGGCGGCACCACGCCGAGGTGGCGCCGCATCGCCTCGTTCCATGCGGCCGGCAGGTCGGCAACCTCCAGGTCGCCCGCCACCAGCGCCCGCTCCAGGTCGAAGCGGACGAACACGTGCGCCGGATACGTCATCTCGTCCGCATCCACCCGAATGAAGCCGCGCGACACCCGGCGCTGCAGCCGCACCAGGTTGTCGGCCGCAAGCGCCGGGTCGGCACCGAACGGGGCCTGCAACGCCGTGGATAGGTAGCCCACGAAGGCGTCGCTGCGGCACGCCTGCATCTCGACGATCAGCGACTGGCTCTCGTGCGCCGCCATCCCCGCCGCCGACCCGACCGGCTGGCGCGCATACGCCACCGGCAGGCCGCGCTCGTACAGCGCGTGGCCGCATTCGTGCAGCACGCCCATCAGCGCCGTGGTGACGTCGGCCTCGTCGTAGCGCGTGGTGATCCGCACGTCGGTCGGCGTGCCGCCGCAGAACGGGTGGGCGCTGCGGTCGAGCCGGAAGTGGGACGACTCCAGTCCCGCGCGTCCGGCCAGCGTGCGGCACAGCGCCTCCTGCAGATCGGCGGGATAGCGGCCAGCGAGCGGCCGCGGGTCGGGACGCGACGCCTGCGCCGCCTCCGCGCGCGGCAGGGCGTCGGTGAGCCAAGCGGCGTGGCGCGCGAACACGCCGGCCGCCATGTCGGACGTGACGCCGGGCTGGAAGCCGTCCACCAGCGCGTCGTAGGGGGTCATGCCGAGCGCCTCGGCCAGGTGTGCCGCCTGCACGCGAACCAGCCGCACCACCTCGGCCAGCAGCGGCGCCACCGCCGCGAAGTCGGACGCCGGCCGGGCGATCCGCCATGCCTGCTCGCACGCGGTGTTGGCCCGCACCTGGGCCTCGACCAACTGCGGCGGCATGCTGGCGGCACGGGTGTAGGCGTTGCGCATCAGCCGCAGGTTCGCCGCCGCCCAGTCGTCGGGCGCCTCGGCCTCGGTCAGGTCGTCCGCCACGGCAGGTGCGGTCAGCAGCTCGTGGCCCAGTCCGGCCAGCACCGCCATCTGGTCGCCGCGCGCCGGGCCGCCGCCGGCCGGCATCATCGCCGCCGCGTCCCAGCCGAGCACCGAGCCGGCCTCGCCGATGGTGGCGATTCGGGCAAACCGCTGGGTCAGGCGATCATAGGCATCGGTCATGAGCGGAGCGCCTTTCGGGCATACAGGACGAAAATGATCAGCAAGGTGACGGCGAAGCCGTACCAGGTCAGCGCATAGTTCAGGTGGTTGTCGGGCGGTCGCGGCATTTCGCGCGCCGGATCGGGCAGGCCGGGCGGCCCCAGGGCCACGACCGTGAACGGCGGCACCGTGACGCCCAGAGAGGCCCCGACCGGCACCGGGTCGAGCGTCCAGAACCGGTGGTTCGCCGGGTCGTCCTGGGCCGATACCATGCCCAGATGCTCGGGCGGCCGCACGAAGCCGTCGATCGTGACCGGCTCGTTCGGCGGCGCGGGGACTGCGGCGACGTCGACCCAGCCGCGATCCACCAGCACCGGCCCGGCTGCACGATCCAGCACCGCCAGCAGTTGCGCGCCTAGGATTTGCTGCCCGCCGGGCGTGTCGCGGACCTCTGCCCCATACAAGGCGGTGGCGTTCGGCCGCAGGGTGCCAGTGACCCGCACCTTAGCGAACGGTGCTGGGTCGGCGTCGAGCGGGATGCCGGGCACCGCCTCAGCCGCGTCGATCCGGGCCAGTAGCGCGTGTTTCCATTCGCGCCGCCGCAGTTGCCAAGTGCCCAGGGTCAGCAGGATCGCCAGCATCACGACGGTGCTGACCGCCGGCACGATCAGCCGCCGCCCGGTGCGGGTGACGGGCCTACTCGGGCGTGCCGGCGCCCCATAGGTAGACCGACACGAACAGGAACAGCCACACCACGTCAACGAAGTGCCAATACCAGGCCGCCGCCTCGAACCCGAAATGCCGCGTCACGGTGAACTGGTTGTCCCGGGCGCGGTACCAGCACACCGTCAGGAAGATGGTGCCGACGATGACGTGGAACCCGTGGAAGCCGGTGGCGAGGAAAAACACCGCCGGGTAGATGCCGCCGCCCTCGAACTTGAACGGCGCGTCGGAGTATTCGAGCGCCTGGAAGCCGGTGAAACTCATGCCGAGCAGGATGGTGAGGCCCAGCCCCATGACCAGGTGCCGGCGGTCGCCGACCAGCAGCGAGTGATGCGCCCAGGTCACCGTGCAGCCCGACAGCAGCAGCAGCAGCGTGTTCATGAACGGCAGGTGGAACGGGTCGAAGGTGTGGATGCCGGCGGGCGGCCAGGACGGCGTCGCGGTGCCGAGCACATGGTCCGGGTACAGCGCGAAGTGGAAGAACGCCCAGAAGAAGCCGACGAAGAACATCACCTCGGACGTGATGAACAGCGTCATGCCGTAGCGCAGGCCGAGCTGCACGATCGGGCTGTGCAGCCCCTTGGTGCGGCTCTCGCGCAGCACGTCGCGCCACCACATGAACATCGTGCCGACCACCACGGCCAGCCCGACGAACAGCGTCACATAGCTGCCGTAGTGCGCCCAGAAGATGATGCCGAGCACGGTCAAGCCGGCCCCGAGAGCGCCCACCAGCGGCCACGGGCTCGGGTTGACCAGGTGGTAGGGCTGTTTCAGGCCGGAGCTGACGTAACCGACGTGTGCGGCCTCGTGCGTGGCGTCCAGGGCGGGGGTATGCGTGTCCATGATCAATCCGTCGGCTGATGCGGCCGCATCATCATCAATAACGGCCAGGGTTCAAGGCCCGGCACGATTACTTGGCCAGGGCGGCTCCCGTGTAGGCGCCGATGTGCGGGCCCGCCTTGGCCAGCGCGCCGGAGCGGGCGGCGTCGTCGAGCGAGCGGAAGAACGTATACGACAGCGTTATCGTATGGATGTCAGCGGTGTCGGGGTCGGAGGCGATCGCCGGGTCGACCCAGAACGTCAGCGGGAAACGTTGGCTTTGGCCGGGCTGCAGCGTCTGTTCGTTGAAGCAGAAGCAGGCGGTCTTGTGGAAATACTTGCCCACCGTCTCCGGCGTCACGTTGTAGAGCGCCACGCCGGTGATGGCGGCCACACCCTCATTGGTCGCGTGATAGGTCGCGATCTGCTCGGCGCCGAGTGACAACGTCACCGATTGCTGGTCGGGGCCGAACTGCCACGGCAGGCCAGTGTGGGTATCGGCGTCGAACCGCACGGTGATCTTTTGGGCGACCGCCCCGGGGCTGGCGGCAGGGCCGATCTGCGGCGTGCCGGCATACCCGGTCGCCGAGCAGAATCGCGCGTACAACGTGGGGGCGGCGAACGCGACGCCGACCATGCCGACCACGACACCCACCAGCAACAGCGGAACCATCGACTTACGCATTATCAATAGATGAGTGCGCCGGGTCTGGACGCTATATCGGGTTCTGCGTGGTCGGCCCGTGCTGCTGCGGCCGCGACAGCTTGACGACGCTCATGCCGAAGAACAGCGCGATCAGGGCGACCAGCATCACCAGCAGGATGACGTTGCACCCGCGCCGCCGCTTGCCGATCGCCAGCGACTGCGCGCGGCTCAGATGGTCCAGGTGATCGCTCATGCGGCCAGCAATCGGTCGACCGCCATGGCGGCGAACAACGCGGCCAGATAGATCAGGGACACCGTGAAGCAGCGGCGCGCGGGCTTGTCGCCGGTGAGGCTGCGGCCGTCGGCCTCCTGCCTGTCCCGCCAGACGAGCACGGCGGAGATCAGAAACGCGGTGCCCAGCACGGCGGCGGTGAGACCGTAGATGCGGCCCGTCAGCCCGAGCATCCACGGCAGCAGCGACAGCGGCAACAGGGCCGTGGCGTAGGCGACGATCTGCCGGCGGGTCGAGCGGGCACCGGCCACCACCGGCATCATCGGCACGCCGGCGCGCTCGTAGTCGGCATGGGCGTAGAGCGACAACGCCCAGAAATGCGGCGGGGTCCAACAGAACACGATCGCGAACAGCAGCATCGGCAACAGGCCGACATGCCCGGTCACCGCCGCCCAGCCGATCACCGGCGGGAACGCGCCGGCGGCACCGCCAATGACGATGTTCTGCGGGGTGCGGCGCTTCAGCCAGATCGTATAGACAAACACGTAAAACGCGATCGATCCGGCCAAGATCGCGCCGGCGACGATGTTGGTCGCGAGCCCCAGCACCACAATAGAGCCGACCGCCAACGTCACCCCAAAGCCGAGCGCCTCGGAGGGCTCGATCACACCCCTCGGCAGCGGCCGCTTGGCGGTCCGGCGCATCAAGGCGTCGATATCGCGCTCGTACCACATGTTGATGGCACCCGCCGCCCCGGCGCCGACGGCGATGCACAGGATCGCCACCGCCGCGAGGAACGGGTGCAGGTGGCCCGGCGCGATCAACAACCCGACCAGGCCGGTGAACACCACCAGCTGCATCACCCGCGGTTTTAGCAGCGCAAACCAGTCGCCGGGGGTGCTCTCGTAGACGGGGAAGTCCGGTGTCAGGAAGGCGGGCTTCGAACGAAGAAGGGAGGGCGTGGTGCCCTCCCCCTCGGTCGTCAAAACGACTGTCTCGGTTGTCATGTGGCGGGCCGGGGCATCCTCAGCGGATGCGCGGCAGCTCCTCGAACGTGTGAAACGGCGGCGGTGACGCGATCTGCCACTCGAGCGTGGTAGCGCCTTCGCCCCAGTAGTTGTCGGCCAGCACCTGCTTGGACGCGAACGTGCGGTAGATGACATACAGGAAGATCAGCACCGAGACGCCGCTGACGTAGGCGCCGAGCGAGGCGACCTCGTTCCAGCCGCGGAACGCCTCCGGGTAGTCCACGTAGCGGCGCGGCATGCCGGCGAGGCCCAGGAAGTGCATCGGGAAGAACGTCAGGTTGACGCCGACGAAGCTGACCCAGAAGTGCATCTTGCCCCAGAACTCGGGATACTGGTGGCCGCTCATCTTGCCGATCCAATAGTAGAAGCCAGCGAAGATCGAGAACACGGCACCGAGCGACAGCACGTAGTGGAAGTGCGCCACGACGTAGTACGTGTTGTGCAGGATCTGGTCGAGGCCGGCGTTGGCCAGCACCACGCCGGTGACGCCGCCGACGGTGAACAGGAAGATGAAGCCGACCGCGAACAGCATCGGCGTCTTCATCTCGATCGAGCCGCCCCACATGGTCGCGATCCACGAGAAGATCTTGATGCCGGTGGGCACCGCAATCACCAGGGTCGCCGCCTGGAAGTAGGCGCGGGTGTCGACGCTTATGGCGCTGTCGAACATGTGGTGCGCCCACACGACGAACCCGACGACGCCGATCGCCACCATCGCGTACGCCATGCCGAGGTAGCCGAACACCGGCTTGCGGCTGAAGGTCGAGACGATGTGGCTGATCATGCCGAAGCCGGGCAGGATCATGATGTAGACTTCCGGGTGCCCGAAGAACCAGAACAGGTGCTGGAACAGGACCGGGTCGCCGCCGCCCTCGGGGATGAAGAACGAGGTGCCGAAATTGCGGTCGGTGATCAGCATGGTGATGGCGCCCGCCAGCACCGGCACCGCCAGCAGCAGCAGGAACGCGGTCACCAGCATCGACCACACGAACAGCGGCATCTTATGCAGGGTCATCCCCGGTGCGCGCATGTTGAAGATGGTCGTGATGAAGTTGATCGCGCCCAGCAGCGAACTGATGCCGGCCAGGTGCAGCGCGAACAGGGTGAAGTCCATCGCCGGGCCGGTATGGTACTTGGCGGTCGACAACGGCGGGTACAGCGTCCAGCCGGAGCCGGCGCCTTCACCGGTCAGCAGGCCGGCCAACACTAGGCCAAGTGCGGGGACCAGCAACCAAAACGAGATGTTGTTCAGGCGCGGGAACGCCATGTCGGGCGCGCCGATCATGATCGGCACAAACCAGTTGCCGAAGCCGCCGATCATCGCCGGCATGACCACGAAGAAGATCATGATCAGGCCGTGCGCGGTGACCACCGCGTTCCACTGCTGGCCGGACGAGAACACCTGCATCCCGGGGCTGGCAAGCTCCATCCGCATCAGGATCGACAGCGCTCCGCCGATCAGCCCCGCCGTGATCGCAAAGATCAGGTAGAGGGTGCCGATGTCCTTGTGGTTGGTGCTCATCAACCAGCGGGCGACGAAGCCGGGCGCGTGGCCGTGGCCGGCGTCGTCGTGGGTGTCGTGGGTGGTGGCGCTCATTCTATTTCGGTCTTCCTGGTCGGCCGACTACGGCTGAGAGGCAATGTGGAGTGGCGCGGTCGTAGCGGGAGTCGTTTCGGCGGCAAACTTCGCCTTGGCTGTCACCGTCCACGCCGCGAACTCGGTCGGCGTCACGCCCTTGACCGAAATCGGCATGTTGCTGTGGTTGGTGCCGCAGATCTGGTTGCACTCGCCGTAATAGGTGCCGGGGCGATCGACACGCACCCAGGTCTCGATGGTGCGGCCCGGGATCGCATACCGCTGCACGCCGAGGCTCGGGATGAACCACGCGTGGATCACGTCGCCGCCGGTGGTCAGGATGCGGATGTTCTTGCCAACCGGGACGACGAGCTGGTTATCGACGTCGAGCAGTCGCTTGGCACCCGGCGGCGGATTGTCCTTGTCGACCGGGTAGCTGGTGAAATCGATGTTGCCCTGGTCGGGGTAGTTGTACTCCCAATACCACTGGTGGCCGGTGACCTTGATCGTCATGTCGGCGTCGCGGGCGCGGTCCTCGTAATAGACCAGCCGAAAGCTCGGGATCGCGATAACCACCAGGATCAGCGCCGGCACGACCGTCCAGGCGACCTCGAGCAGCGTGTTGTGGCTGACCTTGTTGGCCTTGGGATGCCGGGCGCGGCCGAACTTCCAGATGGTGAACAGCAGCATCCCGGCCACGAACACGACGATCGCGGTGATCAGATAAAGGATCAGGCCGTGCAGCCACTCGATCTGGGTTTGCACCGGGCTTTGCGCCGGCTGAAAGCCCATTTCCCACGGAGTCGGTTGCTGCGCCATCGCCACGCCGCACAGCGCCATGAACGCCACGGCGACGAGCACAGGAAGTTTCGCGGCGTTCGAGAGCCGGAGCGAGGTCATCGGCCGATCCAATCAGGTCATGTCCAAGGTCGCGATGTATGGCGCCCACGGGGCGCTCACCACAACCGTGAACATGGGCTAACCCGGCGTTTCGTCCAGATCAAGGCCGTCCACGGCGTCGCGCTGCAACGCAACGAGCGTGAACAGACCGGCCGGCGGCATCGGCCGCCAAGTGGCCTTTGCCGCAAGCGCCGCCGGCATCAAGGCGTGCGGCGCGAAGTCCGGATGCCAGCCGAGTGCCCGCGATGCCGGAGCCATGGCGCGCTCCGCCCACCAACGCGGCCCCTTCGCAGCAGCGAAGTGATTTACAAACAGTAACATACCGCCCGGGCGTACCACCCGAGCCATCTCCGCCAACAACCGGCGCGGATTTGGCACGACCGAGGCCACGAACATCGCCACCGCCACATCGAAGCTTGCCACCGGCAGGCCGGTCGCCTCGGCGTCGCCCTCGATCAGCGCCTCCACCCCCTCGATCCGGTCGGCGGCGACGCGGTTGCGAGCGCGTTTCAGCATTGCGGCGGACAGGTCGATGCCGGTGACCCGTTTGCCGACCGCGTAGTGCGGCAAGGCGAGGCCGGTGCCAACGCCCACCTCCAGCACGCGCGAACCCGGCAGGGCGTTGACCGCGTTGATCGCATGATGGCGCGCCGGCCCCGACACGCCGCCAAACACGAAGTCGTAGACGCTTGCCCACCGGCGATATGCCGAGAGCACGTTGGCCGCGTCGAGTGGCGTCCGTGGCGTGCTGACACTTCTGAGGCTGGTTGCGGTCAGGCTGCGTCCTCCCGTCGGTCGCGAGGGCGGACGTATGCGAGCGCCGCGTGCGTTCCGCAATAGGGGCGGCCCGGTAACGCCGAATCGTCACAGAACCGGAAGTTGCGAGTGCCAGGGTCGCCAAGCGGCCAGCAGCAGTCGACGTTGCGCCCGGTGCGCGCCGATTCGGACGATGGGACGACCCGGATAGTCGGCTCGGGCATCGCCTCGGGCCGTGGTTCAGTGCGCAACTCCGGGGCGGCACGGACCGGTTCGGGGCGAGGTGCGACGGGCTGCCGCGGGGCTGCAACGCGCTCGGTGCGAGGCTCCGCGTTCACCAGTGGCGGCAATGTCGATCCCACCGATCGGCGCGCCGCCGCCGGACGGGCAATCGCGTCGCGCCGGATCGGCGACGGCCGGGGCGGCAGCGATAGCCGGTGCGCCTTGCCCACCACGGCGTTCTTCGAGACACCCAGGCGGCGGCCGATGGCGGCGGTCGAGTGCCCCTCGTTCCACAGCACCCTCAGCTTGGCGATCGCGTCCTCGTTCCACTCCATGTCGTGGGCCCTTCCCCCTGTCCACACAACATATGGTACCGGCTTCCGACGTCGCGCTCAACGACCTATCGCGTCTGCAACCCAATAAGTTGTGGGTAAGTGTGCGACTGACACTAGATGTTGAATCAAGTCAACGCGGTAGCGAGTCCAAATAGGGCGGTCACGTTGCCGAAATCACGCGCGATCGGGTGGCCCTCGCCGGCGAGCGTGCCGTCGTCGGGGCGCACCAACTGGCACGTCCGAAGGCCGGCCGTGGCGGCGGCGTCCAGTTCGGCCCCCACGTCGGACAGGAACAGCAGCGACGGCGCCGGGTTCCCGGTGGCGATGGCGAGGCGGTCGTAGCTGTCCCGCTCACGCTTGGCGCCGATCCGGGTGTCGAAGAAGCCGCTGAACAGCACAGCCAGGTCGCCTGCCGCCGAATGCCCGAAAATCTGCCGCTGCGCCGCGACCGACCCCGACGAATAGACAAACAGCGCCATCCCCGCCGCGTGCCACGCGCGCAACGCCGGTGACACGTCGGGATAAACTGCCCCGCGCAGCTCGCCGGACCGGTAGCCCTCGGCCCAGATCAGCCCCTGCAACGCTTTCAGTGGCGTCACCTTGGCATCAGCATCCATCCAGCCGCTCAGCGTCGCGAGCGGGTCGGCGTCGGGGTGCAGGCGCCGGATCTCGGCCAACTCCACCTCGACCGCCGGCTCGCCGCGATGCGCGGCCAGGAACGCCGGCAGGCGGGCGCGCGCAAACGGGAACAGCGTGTCGCGGACGAAGGCGATCGGCGTGGTGGTGCCCTCGATGTCCACCACCACGCCGCGCGTCGGCGACATGAGCCTAGACGGCCGGGAAGCGGCCGCTGACGTCGTCACCGGTGTAGTGCGGCACCCAGCCGGAGGTGTCGGTGAACACCCGCAGCGCGGTGAAGGACGGCTGCTCGCCGGCGTCGAACCAGTGCTTGGTGTTGGCCGGCACGCTAATCAGGTCGCCCTGGGTGCAGTGCGCGTCATAGACCCGGCCGTTGACGTGCATGATAAAACTGCCCGAGCCGGCGACGAAGAAGCGGACCTCGTCCTCGGTGTGGGTGTGCTCGGAGATGAACTTGGTCCGCAGCGCGGGCGCGTTCGGGTTGTCCGGCGTCAGCTTGATCACGTCCGCCGACCCGGCCGCCGCGTCCCCCATCAGCGTGTCGAGGTGCGGGCGGTAGGCGGCCAGCACCTGCTCCGGCGCCGCGTCGTCGGCCAGCGCCACAGGTGTGTCCCAGCGCTCGAACCGCACGCCGATGCCGGCCAGCTCGCGGGCGATCTCGTCCGGGGTCTCGGTCCGCAGCACCGGCACGTCCGGCTTGGTATCCTGGTAGATCGACAAACGGCTCATCGCTCGATCCTCCTCTTTTCCAGCTCGCACTCGAACGGAAATTCCAGCGCCTCCAGCCGCGCCAGCGCGTGCGACATCTCGGCACCCCACGCATACGCCCCGTGACCGCGCAGCACATAGCCCGCCTCGGCCCCGCCGCCGGCCAGCGTCGGCTCGATCCGCGCCACGAGGGCCGGGATGTCCTGCGCGTTGTCGAACAGCGGGATCGCGATCGTCGTCTCGTGCGTCCGGTGCCCGAACGCTTTGAGCACCTCGTAGTCGGTCAGCAGCAGTTGCTCGCCGCGATGGGCCATCGACAGCACGGTGGCGGGGACGGAGTGGCCGTGCACGATCGCGCCCACGTGCGGCATCAGACGATACAGCTCCGCGTGCAGCCCGGCCTCGGCGGGGGGGCGGCCCTCGGTCGTGGGCGCGCCATCGAGCGTCATACCCATGATGCCGTCGGCGTCGAGGAAGCCTTTGTGCTGGCCGCTGGTGGTGAGGGCGAACGTACGCTCGTCGAGGCGGACGCTGATGTTGCCGGCGGTCGCGCGCACCAGGCCGAGTTCATCCATCCGGCGGCCGGCGGCGATGATAGTGTCGGCGGCCCACCGCGGGACCGCGTCCGGATCCTCCTCCGGAACCACGGTCACGAGGTTCATCGGAGGTTAGCCCTGGGTGGGGCGGGCGCTGTGGACGGTGCCGGCGGCGGTCGTGGTGACACCGGGGGCGGCGATCGAACCAGCCGGACGGTCGGCGGTCTCCATCGAGACGTCGCTGTCGTCGGCCATGTTCTTCTTGAACGACTTGATGCCCTTGGCGAAGTCGCCCATCAGGTTGCTGACCTTGCCGCTCCCGAACAGAAGCAGCACGACCAGCAGCACGATCATCCAGTGCCAGATGCTAAAGCTACCCATGACGTCCTCCGCGATACGCGCTTGGATCACGATGTGGACCCGCGTGGTTAACGGCGCAAGCCGCGATCTAGATGCGGCGGGTTACAACCGGCCGTGGTGGGCCGGCGGCAATCACGATGATGGCCGGCGGCTTGGGCAAGTCGGTCATCAGCCAGTGGTTGGCGATGGTCGGGGCGCTGCCAAGCACCGGCGCAAACAACAAACCGGCGAGGATCTCTCCAATCAGGTAGCCGAGGGCGTGAGGTGTCAAAGCCGGCTCCCCAAGCTAGTCGGTAGGTGGGTAGCGTGATCGTCGGGCGAACGCACGTCAGCCGCCGGCCGCCATCTCCGCCGCGCCCGGCGCGCGCTCGGTCAGCGCGTCGTGGCCGAGCGGGCGGTCGGGCACGATGAACCCCAGCGCGGGGTAGGCGTGGCTTCCCATCGCGCGGACCGGCGGATACCACACCCGGACGCTGGACCAGTCGCCCTCCTCGGAGACGTCGACCACCGGCTGGTCGCGCGCCAGTTCGCCGGCCACCCAGTTGGCCTGCACCACCTCGACCCGGCGCGGCCCGGCGAGGCGCGACACCACGGCCACGTGCCCGTATGGCAGCCGACCCTCACGGGCGAGGACCAGAATGCTGCCGATGCGGGGCGAGTGGATGCGGGCGTAGCGGCCGTCGGCGCGGTCCCACCAGTCGGCGGCGTTGCCGTGCAGGTCGATGCCGGTGACGGCGCGGGCGAACGGGGCGCAGGACAGACCGGGGTAGCGCGGGTCGCCGTCGGACGCGGTGTGCGAGCGGCCGCCGCAGCCGGCGAGGGAGGCGAGCAGGGCCAGCAGGATAAGGCGGTGCATAAGGCCGGATGTGAGCCGAATGGCGCAAGGTGTTCCATCCCATTCGTTCCACTCCCTTCGCTTTGGATTATGGTGTGGCGAAATGAGCGCGTCCCAAGTAGGTCGATTTACCAGCGGCAGCATGCCAAGGAAGACAGATGAACGTCGCCCTTCGAGTTCGGTCCATGACCCGCGATGAGTTCTTTGCGTGGGCGCAAGCGGAAGGCGGTCGGCATGAGTTCGACGGGACGCAACCGGTTCAGATGACTGGTGGTTCGGTCGCCCACAGCCGGATATGTCTCAACCTCCAGGCGGCACTGCGACGGCGCCTCGAGGGAAGTAGCTGCGAGTGTTTCGGCGGGGATGCCGGCGTCGGAACGGTCGGGCAGGCCGTCCGTTACCCCGATGCTTCGGTGACGCGCACTCACCCGTCTGGCGAGGACTATCTTTTGCCGGAAGTGGTCGTGGTATTCGAGGTCGTCAGCAAAACGTCTGGTCGGACCGACCGGATCATCAAGGTTCGCGAATATCAGGCGGTCCCTTCGATCCGGCGCTACATTATTGTCGAGAGGGTCAGCGTCGGGCTGACCCTGTGTGAGCGTGCAAACGAATCCTCACCTTGGACTGTCAGCACTCTCGTCGCCGGCGACACCCTCGATCTGCCGGAGGCCGGCATCGCCGTTCCAGTTGATGAGATCTACCAGGGCATCACGTTCACACCCGGCGAGGGTGACGACTAGCTTCACGTCACGTCGCCCGGAGCTGGGCCAGCAGCGCCTCCGCCTCGTCCCGGTCCAGTGCCAGCGCGCGGCGGGCGACGTCCTGGGCGAAGCCGGCGCGGGCCAGGATGCCGAGTTCCTTGCGCGCCCGTTCGGGGCTGACCTCGTCTTCCGCGCGAAACGGCCCGATGCGGCGGCGCTTGGCGGCGGCGGCGGCGGTCGCGAGTTCCGCCGGCGCCCCGGCCAGCGCCGTCTCGGCGACCTCGCGGGTCACGCCGCGCTCGGACAGGTGGGCGGCGACGGCGCGGCGCGAGCGGCCCGTGCGCGACAGGCCGGTGGTGCGGGCGGCGGCGAACACCGCGTCGTCCACCACGCCGGCGGCGACCAGCCGGGTCACCACCGTTCGCACGTAGTCCCGTGGTGCGGCCTGCGCCTCGGCGTCGGCCTCGACCGCGCGCGCCCAGCGCGCCACCCGGCGGTCGAGCACCCGAATCAGCCCGACCCGCGTCGTCGCGTAGCGCGCGAGATGGCGCAGCGCCGCCTCGTGCAGCCCCGCCTCGGTCGGCGGCGGCGGCGGCTTCTCCGGCTTGTCACGACGGGCCATGGCGCAGCGTGTCACGGCTTCGCGGGTATTGAAACCGGCGGCCCGCTGCGGCCGTTGCAGATGCACACCGACCTGGAAGGCCGCCCGATGTTCCCTCGCCTCACCGCCGCCGCGCTCGCGACCACGCTGCTGGCAGCACCCATGGCGCATGCCGACGACGCGGCGCCCGCGACCTCGGCCAACCCGCCGGTCGCCGCCGCGACGCCGCCCCCGACGCCGCCCTTGACGCCGCCCTCGACGTCGAGCGCCATCGTCGAGCCGCAGCTCACCACGGCGACGGTCAAGCTGACCGGCGGCTGGCGGGCGTCGAAGCTGATTGGGACCAACGTGTACGACGACCAGAACCAGAAGGTCGGCACCGTCGACGACCTGATCATGACCGGCACCGACAAGATCGGCATCGCCGTCATCTCGGTCGGCGGCTTCATCGGCATCGGCTCGAAGCTGGTCGCGGTGCCGTACGGGCAGCTCCGCTACGACCCGTCCGCCGCCAGCCCCAAGGTGGTGATGCCCGGCGCCACCAAGGACACACTGAACTCGATGCCGGGTTTCACCTACAACAACGGCTGATTTGACGCGGCCGCAGCGTGGACGGCAGACTTCCGCCTTGCCGAGGACGACCGCCATGATCCCAGCCCTGATGCCGACCTACAGCCGCGCCGACGTGGCATTCGACCACGGCGAGGGAGCGTGGCTGACGGCGACCGACGGCCGACGCTTCCTCGATTTCGGCGCCGGCATCGCGACCTCCTCGCTCGGCCACGGCCACCCGCACCTGGTGGCCGCCATCACCGAGCAGGCGGCAAAGGTGATCCACACGTCCAACCTGTACCGGGTGCCGCAGGCGGAGCGGCTGGCGGCGCGGCTGGTCGAGGCGACGTTCGCCGACAGCGTGTTCTTCTGCAACTCGGGCGCCGAGGCGAACGAGGGCATGGTCAAGATGATCCGCCGCGCCCAGTACGAGACCGGGCATCCGGAGCGCTACCGGATGATCTGCTTTAACGGCGCCTTCCACGGCCGCACGCTGGCGATGATCTCGGCCACCGGCAACGCGAAGTACCTCAAAGGCTTCGGGCCGGCGGTGGACGGGTTCGACCACGTGCCGTTCGACAACCTCAACGCGGTGCGCGACGCGATCACCGCCGAGACCGCCGGCATCATGGTCGAACCCATCCAGGGCGAGGGCGGCGTCCGCCCGGCCTCGCTGCGGTTCCTGCGCGACATGCGCTCCACCTGCGACGAGTTCGGCCTGATCCTCGGCATGGACGAGGTTCAGTCCGGCATGGGTCGGTCGGGCAGGCTGTTCGCGCACGAGTGGGCCGACGTGGCACCGGACGTCATGAGCAGCGCCAAGGGGATCGCCGGTGGTGTGCCGATGGGGGCGATCCTGGCTCGCGAGCACGTCGCCAAACACCTGACCGCCGGCAGCCACGGCACCACGTTCGGCGGCAACCCGCTCGCCTGTGCGGCCGCCAACGCGGTGCTGGACGTCATGCTGGAGCCGTCGTTCCTGCCCGAAGTGGACCGGAAGGCGCGCCGGCTGTGGTTCGGGCTGGTCGAGATTGCGCGCGAGATGCCCGACGTGTTCGAGGACGCGCGCGGCGCCGGGCTGTTGCTCGGCCTGCGCTGCGTGCCGCCCAACACCGAGGCGCAGGCGGCGTTCTTCGACGAGGGCCTCTTGACGGTGGCAGCCGGCGACAACGTGGTGCGGATCGCGCCGCCGCTGGTGATCACCGACGCCGACGTCGACACGGCCCTGTCGATGATCCGCGCCGGCGGCCACAAGCTGGCGCGGGGCCACCACCAGGTCGCCGCGCAGTGAGCGCGTCGCTGCGCCACCACGCCGACATCCCGGCGGCGCCGCGCCACTTCCTCGATCTGCGCGACCACGACACGGCGACGTTGCGCCATATGCTCGACCTCGCGCGGGCGTATAAGACCAAGTTGCGGGCCGACCTGCCGCTCGCCGGCAAGAGCCTCGCGCTGATCTTCGAGAAGCCGTCCACCCGGACCCGCGTGTCATTCGAAGTGGCGATGCGCCAGCTGGGCGGCGACGTGGTCGTGCTGACGGCGGCCGAAATGCAGCTCGGGCGCGGCGAGCCGTTGAGCGACACCGCCGCCGTGCTGTCGCGCTACGTCGACGCGATCATGCTGCGGACCGACGACCCGGCGAAGCTGGCCGAGATGGTGGCGCACGCGACGGTGCCGGTGATCAACGGGCTGACCGCCGAGAGCCACCCGTGCCAGCTGATGGCCGACGTGATGACGTTCGAGGAGCATCGCGGGCCGATCGCCGGCCAGACGATCGCCTGGTGCGGCGACGGCAACAACGTCGCCAACAGCTGGATCGAGGCCGCCGCGCGGTTCGACTTCCGCCTGCAGGTGGCAACGCCGGAGCCGCTGCGCCCCGACGCGGCGCTGCGGTGGGCGACGCAACAGGGCGCGGACGTCAGCTGGACCGGCGATCCGGCCGAGGCCGCGCGAAATGCCCGCGCGGTCGTGACGGACGCCTGGATCAGCATGTCCGACGCCGCCGCCGACCGGCACAACCTGCTGCGCCCGTATCAGGTCGACGCGGCGCTGATGGAGCAGGCGGCCGGCGACGCGGTGTTCATGCACTGCCTGCCGGCGCATCGCGGCGAGGAGGTGACCGCCGAGGTCATCGACGGCCCCCGGTCCGTCGTGTTCGATGAGGCCGAGAACCGCCTGCACGCGCAAAAGGGCGTGCTGGCCTGGGCGATGGGTCGGCTTTAGCGGCCGGGAGTGATCCGGCCCAGCAGCACGCCGATCACCGCCGCCAAACCGAGTGCCGCGACCGGCCGGCTGCGCACCAGTCTCCCCAGATCCTCGATCTGCGCGCTGTCGAGCAGCTCGCGGGTCTGCATTTCCAGCGCGTTGAAACTGCCCCGCAACGCCGGCAGCACCTGCTGGTCGATCGTGTCCATCACCTTCATTGCCGCCACTCCGTCGTGCAGCCCAGGCAACCCTGGATGGTCGAACGGGTTCCATCGGCCCCACCCCGTCCCTATCTTGCCGGCATGAACGACACGACCGCATTCCTCGACGGCGGCCGCCCCGACGTGCCCGACCTGGTCGTCCCCCGCGCCGTCAACCCGTTTCACCTGCCGCGCCGCCCGGTGCGCGGCCGGCTGATCCGGCTCGGCCCGCTCGCCGACACGCTGCTGACCCGCCACGACAACCACCCGGTCGTGAGCAAGCTCGCCGGCCAGGCGCTGGCGCTCGTGGCGGGCCTCGGAGCGGCGCTCAAGTTCCAGGGGTCGCTGTCGTTGCAGGTGAAGGGCAACGGGCCGGTGCCGATGCTGCTGGCCGACTGCACCGAGGCCGGCGCGCTGCGGTTCTACGCCAGCACTAAGCCCGCCCTGTTGGCGCCGCTGCTGGCCGAGGACGCCGACCCCGCCGCCGCCTACCTGTTCGGCAACGGCAGCCTGGCGTTCACCGCCGACCAGGGGCCGGAGATGGACCGCTACCAGGGTATCGTCGCGATCGAGGGCGAGACGCTGGCCGAGATGACGCTGCACTACTTCCAGACGTCGGAGCAGTTGCGCTGCACGTTCCACCTCGCCTGCGCCCACACCGGACACGGCTGGCGCGCCGCCGCCCTGGTGCTGGAGCGGGTGCCGGGCTCGGGCGGCATTGACCCGGAGCTGGACGACGCGGCGCAGGAGGACGCCTGGCACACGGCGAAAGTACTGGCCGGCACGCTGACCGACGCCGAGCTGCTGGATGACGACTTGGACCCGGAGACGCTGCTGTATCGGCTGTTCGGCACCGAGGGTGTCGCGGTCGACCTGCCGCGCGCGCTGGCGTACGGGTGCCGCTGCTCGCGCCAGCGACTGGCGGGCATCCTGGAGGGTTTCGACGCCGACGACCTCGATCACATGGTGGTCGACGGGTCGATCGTGATGACGTGCGAGTTCTGCAACTACGACTTTCGGTTTCCCCGCCAGACGGTGCGCGGCAAGGCCGACGCCAACCGCGAGGGAACCGACGAATGAGAAACTTCGCCGCGATCGCGGTCGCCGCGCTGCTGGCGGGCTGTGCCGCCGATCCCGCCCCGGCGCCGGCCAAGGCCGAAGCACCGCTCGATTTTGCCTACCTGACCAAGCTGCGAATGAACGTCGCCTCGGTCGACATCGACAACGGCGTGCCGCCGGTCGGGCCGGGCGAGCACATCGAGAGCCTGGCGCCACTGCCGCCGGCCGACGCGCTGCGGACGATGGCGCGCGAGCGGGTGCTGCCGGGCGGCGCCACCGGGCGGGCGCGGGTGACGGTCGAGGAAGCCTCCATCACCCGCACCGACGAGCGGATGGACGGCCAGTTGGCGATCCGGCTCGACGTCGCGACCTCGGACGGCACCCGCAGTGGCTACGCCGAGGCGCGGGTGGCGCGCAGTAGCGTCATCGGCAACGACGATCCCCGGACGGTGGCCGACCGGCTGGAGCGGCAGATGATGGCCGACATGAACGTCGAGTTCGAGTACCAGGTCCGGAAGTCGCTCAAGGACTATATCCAACCGACCGCGACATCGGCCCCGGTCGGGGTGCCGGTCGAAGCGCAGCCGCTACCACCGCTGGGTACCTAGGCCCGCCGCCGCAGGCTGAACAGCGCCTGCTCGCCGAACAGGTTGGCCAGCGCCGGGAACCGCCGCCACGGCGACTTCCGCCCCGCGTCGTCGACCGCCAGCCACCGCTCCACTTCGTAGCCCAGCGTCCGGCACAGCTCGAAGAAGTCGCGGATCGTGCACGGGTGGATGTTCGGCGTCTCGTGCCACGGCCGCGCCCAGACGTTGGTCATCGGCATCCGGCCGCTCCACAGCAGCTGCCAGCGCACCGTCCAGTGGCCGAAGTTCGGGAATGTCACCACCGCCCGCGTGCCGATCCGCAGCATCTGGCGCAGCACCTCGGCCGGCCGCTCCACCGCCTGCAAGGTGCGCGACAGCACCACGTAGTCGAACGCGCCGTCCGGGTATTGCGCGAGGTCGCTGTCGGCGTCGCCGTGCATCACCGGCAGGCCACGCGCGACCGAGCGCGTCACCTCCGCCATGTCGATTTCTATCCCTCGCGCGTCACAACCCCTGGTGCGGAACAGGTGCTCGATCAGCTCGCCGTCGCCGCTGCCGATGTCGAGCACCCGGCTGCCGGGCGCGATCAGCTCGGCGATCAGCGACAGGTCGAGCCGCACGTTCTTGCCCATCAGCCGCACCGGCTCGGGCTTCACGCGCGCAATCCGGCCCGCTCGGCGCAACCGGCCAGGAAGCCCGACAGCGTGCGGTGGAAGTCGGGCTCGTCGAGCAGGAAGGCGTCGTGGCCCTTGTCGCTCTCGATCTCGACGAAGCTCACGTTGGCCGCCGCCCGGTTCAGCGCGCGCGCGACGGTGCGGCTCTGCGCGGTCGGGAACAGCCAGTCGGACGAGAAGCTGATGATGCAGAACCGCGTCTGGCACCCGGCGAACGCGCGCGACAGCTCGCCGTCGTGCTCGGCGGCGAGGTCGAAATAGTCCATCGCGCGCGTGATGGTCAGGTAGCTGTTGGCGTCGAACCGGTTGACGAACGTGCTGCCCTGGTGTCGCAGGTAGCTTTCCACCTCGAACATGTCGCCGAACAACGCCAGCGTCTCGCCGCCGCGCAACCGCCGGCCGAACTTACGGGTCAGCGCCTGTTCCGACAGATAGGTGATGTGCGCCGCCATGCGCGCCACCGCCAGGCCGCGCGCCGGCACCCGGCCGCTGTCGAAATATCGGCCGCCCTGCCAATCGGGGTCGGCGAAGATCGCCTGCCGGCCGACCTCGTGGAACGCGATGTTCTGCGCGCTGTGGTGGGCGGCGGTGGCGACCGGCACGGCGGCGAACACGTGGTCTGGGTACAACGCGGCCCATTGTAACGCCTGCATGCCGCCCATCGACCCGCCGACGACGGCGAACAGGCGGGCGATGCCCAGGTGTTCGATCAAACGTTTTTGTGCGCGGACCATGTCGGCGATGGTGACGGGCGGAAAGTCGATGCCCCACGGCACGCCAAGCTCGTTCAGGTCGCGCGGCCCGGTGCTGCCCATGCAGCCGCCGAGCACGTTGGCGCAGACGACGAAATAGCGGCCGGTGTCGATGGCGCCGCCGGGGCCGACCACGGCCGACCACCAGCCCGGCTTGCCGGTCAGCGGGTGTGGCTCGACCGCATACTGATCGCCGGTCAGCGCGTGGCACACCAGGATCGCGTTGCTGGCGGTGGCGTTCAGCCGGCCGGCAACGCAGTAGGCGACCGTGATGCGTGGCAGAACCACGCCGCACTCGAGCAAGAACGGCTCGTCGAACGTTACACTATGCCCGAGATCGAGCGATCGTGTGGCGGTAAGGTCGTCCATGGCGCTCGATATGACCGCCCGCCCGCAACGGCGCAATCGGCGCGGTCCTAGGCGGCATTGTGCATTTGCGAAGGCATCCGCTATGCGGACGATGCGATGACGTCAGCACGATCTCCGTTCCTCCAATGAGCGCTTCGAACGCGGCGCCCACCCTGGGGACGCTGCGACAGGAGATCGACGGCATCGACGACGCGCTCCACGATCTGCTGATGCGCCGCGCCGGCGTGGTGCAACGGGTCGCCGCCCTCACCCACGCCGGCAAGATCCCGTTCCGGCCGGGGCGCGAGGCCGACGTGATCGCTCGCCTGCTCGCGCGTCACACCGGGCCGTTGCCGCGTCCCGCGATCGTGCGCTGGTGGCGCGAGATGTTCGCCGCACACATCAGCATCGAGACGGCGTTCACCATCGCGGTCGCCGACCCCGGCAACACCGGCGATTACGCCGGGGCGGCGCGGGAGCATTTCGGCTCGTTGACGTCGCTGCGGATCCATTCGTCGCCGGCGCAGGCGATCGAGGACGTGAGCCGGGGTGTCGCCACCGCAGCCGTGCTGCCGCTGCCGGTCGAGGACGAGCCGGCCGAAGCCGTGTGGTGGACGGACCTGCTGCACCAGGACGAACCGCACATTCACATCGTCGGCCGCCTCCCATTCTGGGCGGCGCGGCCGGAGGGGTCACCCCGCGCACAAGCGTTGGTGGTCGCCGCCGCCGCCCCCGATCGCAGTCGGCACGACCGCACGCTGATCGGCCTCGCGGCTTCGGACGACGGACGCGATCGGGTCGCGGCGTTGGTGGCAACCGGGTTGGACGTGAACGAAGTGGCGTGGCGTGGCTCGGCAGGGCTGATCGACGTCGCGGGCCACCTCGGCGCGGACGACCCACGCCTGGCGGCACTCGGCCGGGCGGTGATCCTAGGCTGCTACGCCACGCCGATCGGGGAGGTGTGATGCGGCTGCCGCAACCACGTCCCGAAGTGCTGGACATCGCCGCCTACGTGCCCGGCGAGAGTGCCGCGCCCGGCAGCAACCGCGTCATCAAGCTGTCGTCCAACGAGGGTGCGTTCGGCCCGCCGCCGAGTGCCGTCGCGGCGGCGGTGCGGGCGTCGGCCGACCTGCAACGCTATCCCGACGGCGGCAGCACGGAGCTGCGGCGGGCGATCGGCGCGCGGTACCACCTCGACCCGGCGCGGATCGTCTGCGGCACTGGGTCTGACGAACTGATCCAGCACCTCGCCAGCGTCTACGGCGGCCCGGGCACCGACGTGCTGACGACCATGCACGCCTTCAGCATGTACCAGATCGCCGGCACCTACGCCGGGAGCCGGGTGTTGAAGGTGCCGGAGCGGGAACTGTGCGCCGACGTCGACCTGCTGCTTGCGGCCGTGACGCCGGCGACGCGGATCGTGTTCCTGGCCAACCCCAACAACCCGACCGGCACGTTCGTCGTCCCGTCCGAGGTCGCGCGTCTACGCGGCGGCCTGCCGGAGGACGTGTTGCTGGTGCTGGACGGCGCCTACGCCGAATACATCGACCGGCCCGACTACGACGCTGGCGTGGCCATGGTCGACGCGACCGGCAACACCGTCATGCTGCGGACGTTCTCCAAGGCCTGGGGCCTCGGCGGCGCCCGGGTGGGGTGGATGTATGCGCCGCCGGCGATCGTCGACGCGATCGGCCGCGTGCGCGGCGCGTTCAACGTCGCCCTGCCCGCGCAGGCGGCGGCGGTCGCCGCACTGGCCGAGCCCGGCTGGATCGAGCGCAGCCGCGACCACAACCTTCGCGCCCGGGAACAATTGGTCGACGGCCTGCGGGAGCTTGGGCTGACCGTCTACCCCAGCGAGGCGAACTTCGTGCTGGCCGACTTCGGCACCGCCGACCGCGCGCGGGAGACGTTCGCGGGCCTCAAGGCGCGCGGCATCATCCTGCGCATGACCGCCGGCTACGACCTGCCGCACTGCCTTCGCATCACCGTCGGTCTCGACGACGAGGTGGCGGCCGTGCTCGACGCGTTGCGGGAGCACTTGCATGGCTGAACCGGTGTTCCGTCGCCTGACCCTGGTCGGGGCCGGGCTGATCGGCGGCTCGGTCGCCCGCGCCGCGCGCGCGAGCGGCGACATCGCGGCCGAGGTCGTCATCAGCGCCCGCTCCGAGGCGACGCTGGCGCGGGTGGCCGAACTCGGTTTCGCCGACCGGGTGGAGTCAGACGTCGCCCGCGCGGTGGCCGGGGCCGACTGTGTGATGCTGTGCGCGCCGGTCGGCACCTATGCCGCGATCGCCGCCCGCATCGCGCCGCACCTGGCCGAGGGCGCCATCGTCACCGACGTCGGTTCGACCAAGGTTTCGGTGATCCGCGACATCGCCCACCTGCTGCCGAAACACGTGCAGCTGGTGCCGGGCCACCCGATCGCCGGCACCGAATACTCCGGCCCCGACAGCGGCTTCGCCGGGCTGTTCCAGGGCCGTTGGTGTATCCTGACCCCACCACCCGCGACCGACCCGCTGGCGACCGCGCGCGTCGAGGCGCTGTGGCGGCGTTGCGGCAGCATGGTGCGGGTGATGGACGCGGCGCACCACGACCGGGTGCTGGCGATGGTCAGTCACCTGCCGCACCTGCTGGCGTTCACCATCTGCGGCACCGCCGACGACCTCGAGGGCGAGAGCCGCCAACAGGTGCTGGAGTTCGCCGCGTCGGGATTTCGCGACTTCACCCGCATTGCCGCGTCCGACCCGGTGATGTGGCGCGACGTGTTCATCAACAACAAGGACGCGCTGCTGGAGATGCTGGCGCGCTTCACCGAGGACGCGCAGGCGATGGCGCGCGCGGTCCGATGGGGCGACGCCGCCTACATCGAGGACCGGATCGAGCGCAGCCGGGCGATCCGCAAGACGCTGATCGAGATCAAGCAGGCGTAAGCCTTGTCTCGGGCCACGGGCCTGCTATCTTTCCATCCTCAACAACTGAAAGGAGGTGATCCAGTGTCTAGTCTCACCATGCGGCGTTCGCCGCGCTCTGGATTTTCCCTCCGTCTTCTGGCGGGGGTCTGATCCAGTTTCGCGGCAACGCGGCTTGATCGAGGCGGGGCCACCTTAGCGGGTGGCCCTTTCTCGTTTTACGGCCTAGGGCAGCGACGCGTTCAGTGCCGAGTTCAGGTTGTAGAACCACAGGCTCGCGGTGCCGGACAGCACGGCCTGGGAAATCGGGCTGCCGGCATTGTCGAGCATTGTCAGCGGGACCGAGACGCTGCCCGGGATGACGTAACCCGGCGCCTCTGTCCGCCCGAGGAAGTCTTGGGCGTACGCGTTGGTCATGAAATCCTGGGTGTAGTTGGTCAGCGTCGCCAGCCCGCCGCCGATGCCAGGCCGTTCAACGATCCATTCCGCGCTGTTGCCGACCAGGACGGTGCCGGCCGGCGCCTTAAAGGTGAGGCTCACCGCCTGGTTCTTGCTATAGTTGAGGATATAGGCGTGACCGGTCGTGGGCGTGGTGCTGTAGACTTGCACATACATGTCGTCGCCGGGCGCCGTGGGCAGGTTGGTGATCGCGACCTCGCCGAGCGGGAACCACTCGTACCACGCCCCGCTGTAGATCGCCTTGCCGTCGGTGCCGCAATAGGCGTCGGATTCCGTGCCGGCCTGCAACACGTCATTGGAGTTATAGCCGTCGATGCCGACCCACGTCGACGAATAGTCCCATGTCCCCGTGCAGGCACCGATCGCCTGCGAGGCGCCCGGCACCACCCAATCACCTATGATAAAAGAGAATGACGGCCCGCTGTAGGTTGCGGTCCCGTTGACCACCGCGTAGCCGCTCCAGTTTGGCGACGTGCCGTTCTGGCGGGAGGACGCCATTCGCGGGCCATGCTTGATCGTAGTCTGCCGCAACTGCGGGAGGATGCGGGTGGCCCCCGACGTCACCGCGTGTTGCCAGCGCTCGTAAGCCTGGGGAGCGGATTTCGCGTCCGGCCGCGGCGGGAAACCGTTGTCCAGCAACGCTTCTGGCGACGCGGTCACCGCGTTAAAGGCGGCCGGCGGGGCGAGGTGCGCCATGGTGTTGGGCAGGTTGGTCGGCACCGGCGGCGCCGCGCTGGCCGCAAGCGGCAACAGCAGGGTCGCGGCAGTCCAACAAACGGTGTTCAGGACGCCGATGCGAGTGCTCATGAAAAGTTTTGGTCCACTACAAATTGTGGAAGCGGGGTAGTCGACGAGCCGGGCCGCTGTCAATCGCAACATACCTGGAAATCTACTGCCTAATGGAATGATCTTCATTGCGATTTCTTGACTGAACGCCGGCGCGATGCCTGACCGCCGCCGAGCCAGTCATTTCTCCATTGAATCTATTGATGAGTGCCTGCACAGTACACTTCAAGTGTAGGACTGTTCAGATCGTGCGGCCGATGCGATGAGATACGTGCTGTGTTCGCGGACGCGGAGTTCACGGCGTTAACCGAATGTTAGCGGGCCTCTGCCATAGCGGGCGGTGAGTTCCACGAGTAGGACCGCCGCCATGATGGCACGTCGAACCGGCTTGTTAGCGATGGTGTGGGGTGTCGCGCTGGGGCCGGCGGCATTCGCGCCGAAGGCCTCGGCCGCCACACCCGCCGCTTTCGCGGTGACCCACACCGACGAGGAGTGGCGTCGCCGGCTGACGCCCACGCAGTATTCGATCCTCCGCGAAGCGGACACCGAGGAGGTGGAATCGAGCCCGCTCGACCAGGAATTCGGACCAGGCCGTTACGACTGTTCCGGCTGCGACCAAAACCTGTTCGACTCGAATGCGAAGTTCGACAGCCGAACCGGTTGGCCTAGCTTTTGGCAGCCGTTGCCCGACGCGGCCCTGACGATCCCCGACGGCAGCTTCGGCGTCAGCCGCATGGCCGTCCTATGCGGCACCTGCGGCGGCCACCTGGGTCATGTGTTCGACGAAGGGCCCAGGCCGACCGGGCTGCGCTACTGCATGAATGGCGCCGCGCTGATGTTCCGGCCCAGCGCCGGCCACTGATTGCGGCCATTGATGGCGGTCATGGCGGGCTGAGCGGCGCCAGCTTCAGCAACGGGTAGCCGGCGACGTCAAGCCGCCCCGAGGCGATCGCGACCGGCAGCCGCACCGCGTCGCGACCGGCGACCTTGACCGTGGCCGGCAACAGGGCAAGCAGCGCGCGCGCCGCCTGGGCCGCATGCGAGGCGAGCACGCCGGAGGCGGCCAGAACCCGCAGGCCCGCGTCGCCGCCGGCCACCCGCAGTTCGCCCGTCGCCGCCGGACGCAGCTGGGCGTCGAGCGACAGCCGTCCCTGTGCCTCGACGTCGGCCGGGCCCCAGCCGAGCGCGGCGCGCACCATCCGCAACGCGCCGCCGCCGTCGCGCCAGCGCGCCAGTGCGCCCCGCATCGCCGGCCCGCCCTCCGCCAGCGCCGGAGCCGACGGCCCATCCAACGCGAGGTCGGCGGCCAGCGTCGCGATCGGCGGCAGCGTTGTCGGGCCACCCCGCCACTCGACCCCGTCCGCGCGCACGTCCAGCGTGCGCGCGGCCGATCGCAGAGTGATGCGGAGCCGGGCGATGTCGGCGATCTCGACCGGGTTCGCCACCGTGACGGCCGTTGCCGTGAGGGTCGGGACGCCTGGGTCGCCCCATGCCGCCTCGACCCGGGCATCAGGCGCGGCGAGCACGATCGTGGCTCCGTTCGTCAGCACGATCCGCACCGGATCGGGCAGGTCGGCCCGATAGGCCGGCGCGTGCCGCAGCGAGGGCACCAGCGTCAACGCAATTCGGGCGGTGCTGACCCGGGTGCCGAACGGCAACCCGCGCGGTCCGAACTCGACATCGCGCCAAAGCACGCCGGCGGCAAGCGGATAGCCCGCTCGCTCGACACTGCCGACGCGGATGTCGATCCAGTCGGCGGTGGCCTCGCTCCGGGCCTGAGCCAGCTGGCCCTGGACGAGGCCCGAAACGACCAACCAAACACCGCCATGGAGCAACACGAGCACGAGCACGATCAGCGCGGCATGGCGCGCCAACCTCATCGGAGCCGGCCACGCTTCGTCCACACCGCCTGTTGTAACCTTGACTGTGGCGGATTTAGTGGAAAAAGGTCACCAACGTCAACGAGTTGCATCAACCGCCTCCGGCCGGTTCTGAACGAGGACTCGACGGCGTCCACATGGTTATCCACAGTCTACGCGGCATAGAGCGCGGTTAGTCGGGAGAGCAACTCATTGCGCCCCAAGCCACGCGGCAGCGGCGGCAAAACGCTGATCCGGATGGTGCCGGGGCGCTTGTCGAACCGCCCGCGCCCCCAAACGCGGCCGGAGTTTGTGGTGGCCGGGGTGACCGCGACCGGCGCGCGGCTGGCCAGTGCCACGACACCGGGATGCAGGACCGGCGGCTCGCCCGGGAGGGCGCGGGTGCCCTCCGGGAAGATCACCACCTGCCGCCCCTCGGCGAACGCCGCCTCGGCGCCACGCAGCATGCCGATCAGCGCCACGGCACCCGCCGAGCGGTCGACCAGGATCATGCCGGCACGCCGGGCGAGCGGCCCGAACAGCGGCAGCCGCGCCAACTCGACCTTCATCACGAACGCCGGGTCGGGCAGGATCGCCATCCACAGCAGCGTCTCGAACGTCGACTGGTGCTGGGCCGCGATCAGCGCTGCGCCGGCTCCGGGCAACGCCGCCGCATGGTCGATCCGCCATCGGATACCGCAGATCGGGCCGAGGCCGGCCAGCACCCAGCGCGACCAGCGCCGCGTCACCGGACGCATGAACCTGTGCATGTCACGGCCCGCCGCCGGACGCCGGACGAAGATCGCGACCCACGCGGCGATCGCGACCACCAGGGTGACCGCCACGAACCAGGCCGCGAACAGCAGCGCCCTCATGGCCCGGGCAGCCTCATTCCCCAGCATGCCCGCGGTCGTCGCCGACCGGCGCCACGAGCGGTTCCCGCCACGCCGGCAGCCCGGCCTCGACCGCGAGGAACTTGGCGTACTCGCCCGCCAGCAACGGCCACGGGGCGGCCAACGGGTCGCGTACCGGCATCGCGTACAGTCTCATGTCCGGCAGCGCACGCGACAGCTCGGCCATCGCGCGTGGCATGTGGTAGTCGGCGGTCACCACCAGTAGTGAGTCGACCGCGTGCTCGCGCGCCCAGGCCGCCGTCTCGACCGCGTTGCCGTGGGTGCTGGCGGCGGCGCGGCCGAGCGTCACGCGGTCCCGCAACGACGCGACGTCGGCCGGTCGCAACCCCGCGCGGCGGCCGAGTGCGGCCAGGTCGGCGGCACCGCCGACGCCGGACACCAGCAGCACCCGCGCCCGTCCGGACGCCAGCAGGCGCAGCGCCGTCCCGACCCGGTCGGCACCGCCGGTCAGCGCCACGATGCCGTCGGCGGCCGACGTCTCCGGCGGGGCCGGGTGGCGCACCTGCGCCAGAAACCAGCCGAAGCCGCCCGCGAGCGACCCCAGCGCCGACCCCAGCGCCAGGCCGGCGGCAACGCCGAGCGAGCGCCAGCCCGTCACGCGAGCCGCCGCAGCCACCCGCGCGCGACCCGCGCCGCGACGACGTAGCCGACCAGCGCCGCGACGACGGGCACCGCCGCGAATTCGAGCCAGATCGTGCGTGGCACGCCATCCCACCCGGCCGGCGGCGCACCGAGCAGCGTCGGCAACAGCCACGCCAGCAACGCGATCGGCGGCAGCGCCAGCGCCGTGCCGCCGATCGCGCCAGCCGCCGCCCGCTTAGCGCCGGCGCGGGCAAGCCGGCCGGCGATCCAGCCGTCCTCCGCGCCGAGACCATGCGCGATCTCCAGCATCTCGCGGCGCTGCAACACGGCCGCCCGGGTGGCGACGCCGACCACCAACGCGGTTGCCACCGCGATCGCCAGCAGCGCGGCCACCGCCAGCCCGCGTGCCACCAGCAACACCCGCGACAACGCGCCCAATCGCTCGTCCTGGTCGGCCAGGGTCGCACCGGCCACCGCCTGCGACAGGGTCGAGCCGGTGCTCTCGGCCGGCGCGCCGGGTCGCAGCGTGACCGCGACCACGCCCGGCAGGTCCAATCCGCCGAGCTTCCCCGCATTCGGCCCGAGCCAGGGCCGCACCAATTCGCCGATTTCAGCCAGCGTCAACGGCCGCGCCTCGGCCACCGTCGGATCGGCCCGCAACGTCGTCAGAGCCGCCTCGATCCGGGTGGACCCTGACAGGCGCTCGTCGGGGCGGGGCACCAGGGCGGTGCGGGACGGCTCGGCCTCAGCCAGCAGTCGCTTGGCGGAGAGGCGCGCGGCCCCCTCGCCGGCGACCGCGAGGGTGGCCACGAACGCCATCGCGCCGACCACGACCAGCAGCGCGCCACCACCCGGCCGCCGCAACCCTAGCACGTCGCGGGAGGCGCCGGCGTCAGGCGTGGGCATCGTCACCGACCAGCCGCCCCGCCTCGAGCCGCAGCTCCGGTCCCGGGTGGCGCGCGACCAGGCCGGTGTTGTGGGTCGCGATCACCACCGTGGCGCCGAGCCGGTTCATCTCGCGCAACAACCCGAGCAGCCGCTCCGCCTGCACCTCGTCGAGGTTGCCGGTCGGCTCGTCGGCCAACAGCACGCTCGGCCGCCCGACCACCGCGCGGGCGATGGCGACCCGCTGCTGCTCGCCGCCGGACAGTTCGGCCGGATGGGCGCCGGCGTAGCGGGCAAGGCCGATCCAGCGCAGCATCTCAGTCACATCGCGGCGCACCTGCGCCTCCGGCCGGCGGTCGAGGCGGAGCGGCAGGGCGACGTTCTCCCAGACGGTGCACTGTTCGAGCAGGCGGAAATCCTGGAACACCATGCCGATCCGCCGCCGCAGCCGCGCCAGCGCGCGCCGTCGTGGGCGGTGGCCGGGGCCGGTCACGGTGCCGAGCACCGACAGTGCGCCGGCGGTCGGGTGTTCGGCCAGGTGCAGCAGGCGCAGTAGGCTAGTCTTGCCGGCGCCGGACGGGCCGACCAGCCAGCGAAAGCCGCCGCCGGGGATGGTGGTCGTGACACCCCGCAGGGCGTGCCGCGCGCCGCCATCGTTGCTAAGGCCGGCACTCGGGCGGCCGGCACCCGGAAAGCGCAGGCCGACGTCACGGAGTTGGATCATGTCCAATCCTAGCATGCCGGATCGCGTCGCGACCGGGCAACCGTTGCCCTCGGCGGGCCACCGGACCAAACTACGATATGCGTGTAACCTGTCCAAACTGTGCCGCCGGCTACGAGGTGCCGGACCACCTGCTCGCGGCCGGTCCCCGGACGCTGCGGTGCACGCGCTGCGGCACAACGTTCCAGGCTGGAATTGCGGTTGCCGAGGCGCCGACCGCTCCGCCGAGCCCGGTCGAGATCCCGCCGCCGCCGGTGGCGCCGCGGGCCGTTGCCGAACCAGCCCCGCTCACCTTTCCGCGAGCGGCTCCGATGCTGGCCGAGCAGCGGGTCAGGTCCATTCCACCGTCGGTCGTCGCGCATCACGGACGGGTGAGTGGATCGGGCGCGTTGCTCGGGGTGGCGGGCTGGCTGCTGACGCTCGTGCTGCTCGCCGCCGGCGCGTTCGAAGCGGTGCGGCAACGCTCGCACATAGTCGCGGCTTGGCCGGCGTCGGCGCGGGTCTACGACGCCGTCGGGCTCAATCCGGCGGCAGCTGCCGGACCGTCGCCGCGGGCCGCGACGGCCGCTCCATGAGGGCGGCATGTCCGCCGACCGGCAAACCACTGGTGCCGGTCGAGCCCGGACCGCTCGAGCCGGGTTCGTGGCGGCCGAGGCCGGCGACGATCGAGGCCGCCAGCGCCTCGGCGACGCAGCGGTAGCCGAGGTCGTTGTGGTGCAGGTTGTCCGACGACAGGAACAGCTTGTAGGGAAAGCCCGACGCGGCCCACTCGTCCATCAGTTCGGTGCGCGAGAACAGTTCCGCCTCGGTGTCGCGCGCGACGTCGGACAGCGCGTGCTCGATCGCCGGGTTGTCCGGCGCCGCCTGCAATCGCGGCGCCCGCTGGTTGTCCATCAGGATCACGTCGGCGCCGATCGCGTGCAGACGCGCGACGCCGGCGGTGACCAGCGTGCGAAAGGTGGCTGGGTCGGCGCTGCGCATCGCCCCGTTCGCGCCGACCTGCCAGATCACCAGGGTCGGCCGCACCGCGATCACGTCGGTGTCGAGCCGGGCCAGTTCCTCGGTCGCGTCCTGCCCGTTGACGCCCCGGTTCAGCACCGCGATGTGCGCGTGCGGCAGTGCCGTCTCGAGCGCCTCCTGCAGCACCGCCGGGTAGGAGTGGGCGGAGTCGGTCGCGAGCCACGACCGCGTGGACGAGGAGCCGATCGCCACGATCACCGCCGGCTCGTGACGCGCCAACGCGGCTGCGAGATTAGGCACCGGCGTCGACTCGATGGCCGCCCGGGGGCAGCCCAGGCGGTCGAGCGACGGCGTGGCGTGGGCGGCCGCCGGAAACAGCCCGGCCAGCGTCGCGACGGCGATAGCGGTTGCGCGCTCCATGATCCGGGTCAAAGCGCGAAACCTGGAGGAGCGCAAGCCTACCGGCAATCTATGTTGCTTTGTTAACGTCAAGCCGTCCCGCCGACCGTCAGTCCCGACATCAGCAGCGTTGGCTGGCCGACGCCGACCGGCACTCCCTGCCCCTGCTTGCCGCAGGTGCCTATGCCGCTGTCGAGCGCCATGTCGTTGGCGACCATGGCGATCTTGGTCAGCGCATCCGGCCCGTTGCCGATCAGCGTCGCCCCCTTGACCGGGGCGGTGACGCGGCCGTCCTCGATCAGGTACGCCTCGGACGCCGAGAACACGAACTTGCCGGACGTGATGTCGACCTGGCCGCCGCCGAAGTTGACCGCATACAGGCCACGCGCAACGGAACGGATGATCTCGCCCGCGTCATGCGTGCCGTTCAGCATGAAAGTGTTGGTCATGCGCGGCATCGGCGCGTGCGCATAGCTCTGGCGGCGGCCGTTGCCGGTGGCGCGCACGCCCATCAGCCGCGCGTTCAGCCGGTCCTGCATGTAGCCGGTCAGGATGCCGTCCTCGATCAGCACGGTGCGCCCCGACGGCGTGCCCTCGTCGTCGACCGTGATGCTGCCGCGCCGGTCCGGGATGGTGCCGTCGTCGACCACGGTGATGCCGGGTGCCGCGATCCGCTGGCCCATCAGCTTGGCGAACGCCGACGTGCCCTTGCGGTTGAAATCGCCCTCGAGCCCGTGGCCGATCGCCTCGTGCAGCATGATGCCGGGCCAGCCGGCGCCGAGCACCACCGGCATGTCGCCCGCCGGTGCCGCGCGGCTGTCCAGGTTCACCAGCGCCTGCCGCAGCGCTTCGTCGACGGCACCGGCCCAGGTCTCGCGGGACAGCAGCTTGGTGAAGCCGACCCGGCCGCCGGTGCCGTGGGTGCCGGTTTCGCGCCGGCCGTCGGTGTCGACCACGACGGACACGTTGAGCCGGACCAGCGGTCGCAGGTCGGCGACGCGGTGGCCGTCGGCGCGGATGATCTGCACCGCCTGCCATTCGGCGTAGATCGACGCCATCACCTGCACCACACGCGGATCTTTCGCGCGGGCATAGGCGTCGATCTCCGCCAGCACGCCGGTGCGGTCGGCGAACGCGCCCTCGGACAACGGGCTCGACGGCGAATAGAGCCGCGCGTTGGTGGCCTGCGGGGCCTCGCTGCGGGTGCCGGATCTGCCGTTCGCGATGGTGCCGACCGTCTTGGCGGCGCGCGCCAGGGCCGCCTCGCTCAACTCGCCGGAATGGGCAAAACCGGTCGCCTCGCCCGCCACCGCGCGCAAGCCGAAGCCGAGTGTCGTGTCGTACGAGGCGGTGCGAATGCGACCGTCGTCGAGGCTGGCCATCTCGCTCTCGCGGTATTCCAGGAACAGCTCGCCGTCGTCGGCGCTGCCGAGTGCGGCGGCCGTCAGGCGTGCGGCGGCGTCGCGGTCCAGCGTCGCCCCCTGGCGCTCGTAGAACAGCCGGTCGGTCGCCGCGAGCGGCGTGTCGTTCAGGTCTGGCATTCGGGGCTCCGGGAGGGAACTGGGGTGTAGCTGGCGGGCAGCACGGCCAGCGGGTTCGAGCGCGCCCAGTGCAACGACACCAGGGCGGCGGTCAGCACCAGCACCGCGTTAAGTTGATGCAGGCTGGCAAGCCCGGTCGGCACCATGTTCAGCAGCGTCGCGACGCCGAGGGCGTATTGGCACGCAACCAGCAAGCCGAGCGCCGCCGCCGCGTTGCGCCGCGGCCGGTCGCGACGCGCGTCCCGGAAGCCGACCACCACCGCCCAAAGGGTCAGCACCGCTGTCAGGGACGCCAGCAACCGGTGATCGAATTGGACGGCGGCGACGTTCTCAACCAGGTTCCTCGCGAGCGGGGTCAGCGATCCATAGCCGGGCGGCACCAACCGGCCGTCCATCAGCGGGAACGTGTTATAGGTGAGCCCCGCGTGCAGCCCGGCGACCAGCCCGCCGGCGACGATGGTGACCGCGACCGAGCCAGCGGTCAGCGCGAACAGCCGCGCGGGGTTGGTCCAGACCCGCACCCGGAGCGGCCGCAGCAGCGACAGCGCGGTCCACAGCATGCCGGCGAACAGGCTCAATGCCAGCGTCAGGTGCAGCACGAGCCGCCACGCCTCGACCGAAGTGTTGTCGGTGAGGAACCCCGATACGACCATGAACCAGCCGACCGCCGCCTGCACGGACAACAGCGCGAACAATCCGACCAGCCGCGCCCGAAATCGGCGCGGGATCGCGCCCCGCCAAAGGAACACGGCCAACGGGATGGCGTAGGCAACGCCGATCACGCGACCGAGCAGGCGGTGCGACCACTCGAGCCAGAAGATGTGCCTAAAACCGTCCAGGCCGAAGCCGGCGTTGACCAACTGGTATTGCGGGATGCGCTGGTAGAGGGCGAACAGCCGGTGCCACTCGGCGTCGCTCAACGGCGGGAGGGCGCCCATGATCGGCGCCCACTCCATGATCGACAGCCCGGATCCGGTCAGCCGGGTGACGCCGCCGAGTGTCACCATCGCCAGCACCAGGGCGCACATGCCGAACAGCCAGAACGCGACCGTTCGATGCGCGCGGTGGACGGCGGGCTCGGCCGGCGCCGGCGGCGGGATCGGATCGAACGGCATTAGTTACAGATAATGCGTTGGCGCGAAGCCGAACAGTGCGGACGCATCGTTGATTGCGCCACCGCGCACGCTGCTTGTAGACGGGCGCAATGGATGGTTTCGCCGACAGGCTCTCGCAACCCGCGCCGGGCGACGACCATGCGCCGCTGGTTTCCGTGGTGGTCCCGGTCCGCAACGAGGCGGACAACGTCGGCCCGCTGGCGGCCGAGCTGGCGACCGCGCTGGCGAACATCCCGCACGAGTTGATCTTCGTTGACGACGGCAGCACTGACGGCACCGCGGGCGCGCTCCGGGCGCTGGACGACGGCGCGATCCGGTCGATCCGGCACGGCAAGTCGTGCGGCCAGAGTGCCGCCATCGTCACCGGGGCGCGGGCGGCGCGCGGGCATTGGCTCGCGACCATCGACGGCGACGGCCAGAATGACCCCGCCGACCTGCCGGCGCTGCTGCGGCGGGCGATGGACGCGGGCGAGCGTTGCCTCGTCGCCGGCCACCGCATCCGGCGGCGCGACAGCTGGGTCAAGCGCCGGAGCTCCAGGATCGCCAACGGCGTACGGGCCCAGCTGCTGGGCGACGCGACTCCGGACACCGGGTGTGGGCTCAAAGTGCTGTCGCGGGCGCTGTTCATGGCGCTGCCTCAGTTCGACCACATGCATCGCTTCCTGCCGGCGCTGGTGCTGCGCGCCGGCGGCGGTGTGGTCTCGATGCCGGTCAACCACCGGCCGAGGCTACGCGGCGTCTCCAACTACGGCACGCTGGACCGGCTCGCGGTTGGCGTCGTCGATTTAGCTGGCGTCTGGTGGCTGCAGCGGCGCTGGACCATCCCCGAGGTCGAGCCCTGACAGCGTGGCGGGAGGCGGCGCGGCCGGCCGCACTGCTCGGGTTGCTGGTCGCGGCCGGCGTGCTGGCGCGAATGCTGCCCGGCACCGACCTGCTGCACGACAGCGACCCGGTGACGTTCGCGCTGCTGGGGGCGGCGCTGTGCGCGATCGGGTTGCCGCGGCAGATCGTCTGCTACGCGGCCGGCGCCGGTTTCGGGATCAAGGCCGGGCTCGCGGTCGCGATTGTGGCGCAACTGCTGGGGTGCCTCGCCGACGTGGTGGTCTCGCGCACGTTGGCCCGCGCCTGGGTGACACGCCGGCTCGGCGGCAGGCTAGCCCGGATAGACCGCGCGCTGTCGCTAAAACCGTTCAGGGCGACGCTGACGCTGCGGCTGCTGCCGGTCAGCAGCAATCTTCTGACCAACCTCGTCGCCGGCGTTTCGGGCCTGGCACTGGCTCCGTTCCTCGCCGCCTCCGCATTGGGCTACCTGCCGCAGACCGCCGTTTTTGTTCTTGCCGGTGCCGGCGTCGTCACCGCGCAGTGGGTGCCGATCGCACTCGCCGCGATTTTGTTTGCGCTGTCCGCCGCACTCGGCTGGTCGATGTTGCGGACGCGGGCTGGCACTCCGACCGGCTAAGTGCCAACCGCCGCTTGACCTGACGGCCAACCCGGCCTAGACCGCTGGCACTCCCGATTGTGGAGTGCCAATCGCCGCGCCATCACCGCCGATCCAGCCGGTGCGGCGCGCAGCACCGAGGAGCGCAAAATGGAATTCCGTCCGCTGCACGACCGCGTGGTCGTCCGCCGCCTGACCGCCGAGGAGAAGACCATCGGCGGCATCATCATCCCGGACACCGCCAAGGAAAAGCCGATGGAGGGCGAGATCATCGCCGCCGGCCCCGGCGCCCGCAACGAGGCCGGCGCGGTGCAGGCGCTGGAAGTCAAGTCCGGCGACCGCGTGCTGTTCGGCAAGTGGTCCGGCACCGAGGTCAAGATCGACGGCGAGGAGCTGCTGATCATGAAGGAGAGCGACATCATGGGCATCGTCCAGACGACCTAAGCCGCTCCCCTCCCCGCTGAATTATCTCAGGAGAACAAGAACATGGCTGCCAAGGAAGTACGTTTCGGCGTCGACGCGCGTGCGCGGATGCTGCGCGGCGTCGACATCCTCGCCGACGCCGTAAAAGTGACGCTCGGCCCCAAGGGCCGCAACGTCGTGCTCGACAAGAGCTTCGGCGCGCCGCGCATCACCAAGGACGGTGTGACGGTCGCCAAAGAGATCGAGCTGCAGGACAAGTTCGAGAACATGGGCGCGCAGATGGTGCGCGAGGTCGCCAGCAAGACCAACGATCTGGCCGGTGACGGCACCACGACCGCGACCGTGCTGGCCCAGGCGATCGTCCGCGAGGGCGCGAAAGCCGTCGCCGCCGGCATGAACCCGATGGATTTGCGTCGCGGCATCGACAAGGCGGTGATCGCCCTGGTCGACGAGCTCAAGGCGCGCAGCCGCAAGATCACCAGCCAGAGCGAGACCGCCCAGGTCGGCACGATCTCGGCGAACGGCGAGGCCGACATCGGCCGGATGATCTCCGAGGCCATGCAGAAGGTCGGCAACGAGGGCGTCATCACCGTCGAAGAAGCCAAGGGCATCCAGACCGAGCTCGACGTCGTCGAGGGAATGCAGTTCGACCGCGGCTACGTGAGCCCATACTTCATCACCAACGCCGAGAAGATGGTTGCCGACCTCGACAACCCGTACATCCTGATCCACGAAAAGAAGCTGTCGGGCCTGCAGCCGATGCTGCCGCTGCTCGAGACCGTGGTGCAGAGCGGCCGGCCGCTGCTGATCATCGCCGAGGACGTCGAGGGCGAGGCGCTGGCCACCCTGGTCGTGAACAAGCTGCGTGGCGGCCTCAAGATCGCCGCCGTCAAGGCGCCCGGCTTCGGTGACCGCCGCAAGGCGATGCTGGAAGACGTCGCCGTGCTGACCGGCGGCCAGGTCATCAGCGAGGACCTCGGCATCAAGCTCGAGACGGTGTCGCTCGCCATGCTGGGTCAGGCGAAGAAGATCCTGATCGAGAAGGAGAACACCACGATCGTCGAGGGCGCCGGCAAGCAGGAGGACATCAAGGGCCGCTGCGCGCAGATCCGCGCCCAGATCGAGGAGACCACGTCCGACTACGACCGCGAGAAGCTGCAGGAGCGGCTGGCCAAGCTCGCCGGCGGCGTCGCCGTGATCCGCGTCGGCGGCTCGACCGAGGTCGAGGTCAAGGAGCGCAAGGACCGCGTTGACGACGCGCTGCACGCGACCCGCGCCGCAGTCGAGGAGGGCATCGTGCCGGGTGGCGGCGTCGCCTTGGCGCGCGCCTCGCTGGTGCTGGCCAACCTCAAGGCGGACAACGCGGACCAGCATGTCGGCATCGAGATCGTCCGTCGCGCGGCGCTCACTCCGCTGCGGCAGATCGCCGAGAACGCGGGCGAGGACGGTGCCGTGATCTCCGGCAAGGTGCTGGAGAACGGCGATTACAACTTCGGCTTCGACGCGCAGACCGGCGAGTACAAGGACATGGTGGCGGCCGGCATCATCGACCCGACCAAGGTCGTGCGGACGGCGTTGCAGGACGCGGCGTCCGTGGCCGGCCTGCTGGTCACCACCGAGGCCATGATCGCCGAGAAGCCCGAGAAGAAGGCTCCGATGGGCGGTGGCGGCGGTGGCGGCGGCATGGGTGGCATGGGCGGCGGCATGGGCGACATGGATTTCTAATCCCGGCGCTCGCCGCAGGGACGGAAACGGGGGTGGTCCGCGACGGGCCGCCCCCTTTTCGTTTGTTGCCGCAGATTCACTTGTGCATGACGGGTTGGCCGATGTTGTGTGTTGCCCCTCCGTGCCCAGGCTTGACTCCGCGCGTGTGATCGGGCCCTATCCGGCGGCAATCGTGTTTCGACTTGGCTTGCTGTGCTTCCGTATCGGTGTTCGCTCGGGTGCCTCAAGAGACGTCTAAAGCCCGGTTGTCCAATGTCGGCCGACGTGGCCGGCAAACGACGGAGAACGAGGCAATAATGGCTACCGGTACGGTTAAGTGGTTCAACACCACCAAGGGTTTTGGCTTCATCATGCCGCAGGATGGCGGTCAGGATGTATTCGTGCACATCACTGCGGTGCAGTCGGCGGGCCTTCGCGGCCTCAACGACGGCCAGAAAGTCACTTACGACGTGGTGATGGAGCGCGGCAAGGCGGCGGCGACCAACCTCAAGGTCGCCTGAACAACGCGGGTCGCAGTCCATGCGCGACCTTGCCGTCTTCGCCGAGACAGGTTGGGCAGCGCGCCTCCCCTCCCTGATCCGGTGCGGCTTCGGCCCGCCTCCCGGTCGGCTCGGCGCGACACCTAAAAACCTAATCTACAATCGTTTGGCCCCGCAGGTGCGGCGGCCAACTCTAGGAGTATGACCATCATGGCTACCGGTACCGTAAAGTGGTTCAACACCACCAAGGGCTTTGGCTTCATCATGCCGCAGGACGGTGGGCAGGACGTGTTCGTCCACATCACCGCCGTCCAGTCGGCCGGCCTGAAAGGCCTGAACGACGGGCAGAAGGTCACGTATGACGTGATGATGGAGCGTGGCAAGGCCGCCGCCACCAACCTCAAGATCGCCTAATCCAGTTCGTCTCAGGAATACACTAAGATGGCCATCGGCACCGTTAAGTGGTTCAACGCCACGAAAGGTTTCGGATTCATCATGCCGTCCGACGGCGGCAAGGATGTGTTCGTGCACATCACCGCCGTGCAGTCGGCCGGCCTGACCGGCCTGAACGACGGCCAGAAGGTCAGCTACGACGTTGCGATGGAGCGCGGCAAGGCCGCCGCTACGAACCTTAAACTCGCCTGAACCGTTTGACTTTGATCGCACAGGTCGTCCCCGGGAAACCGGCGGCGGCCTGTATCGTTTTGGCGTGATAACCTGGAGGATTGCACTATGGCCCAAGATCCCGGCGAACGCTCGCCGATCAACGTCACGCACCACCTCAAGGGCATCAAGTTCCCGGCGACGCGGGACGACCTGATGGAGCAGGCGAAGGAAAACAAGGCGGACGGCGATGTGCTCGACAAGATCAAGCAAATGCCGGAGCAGGAATACGGGACGATGGCCGACGTGATGAAGGGCTACGGCAAGACCGACTGACGGAGCCAAGGCTCGGCCACCCGCCAGAATGCGGGCACATCGAGCCGGCAGTGCTTTTGGCCATCGTCGGTCGGGTTGCCGGGTTCGGCCATGAGCGACGCGTAGGGCATGTCCTAGGCGCCGGCCATGATGGCGTAAGCCGCCGTCGAGTGATCTTGGGTGAAAATCTCCACCAACCGCGTGCCGGGCGCGCAGAACACGATGTTGGCGAGCGATGCGCCGTGCAGCGCCACGATCATCTCGGCCCGGGCAAACAGCGCGATCTGTTCCATGACGCTGCGACCTACCATTGTGACCGACACGAAGCCGGCCGGCTCCAGTGTCCGCATCAGATCCGCCTCGTTGAGCAACCGGCGCGACGGCGCGTCGTCGCGCCCGATATACAGCCGGGTGACATGTCGCGCATCGGCTTCCGGAGCCGCCTGGCGCGCCAGCGCCGCCAGCCCGAGCGACTCGCGGATATAGTCGATGACCCAGTGGGCACCCTTGTGCGCGACATGCTGCATGTCTTGCGTGCAACTCGGCACCAGCAGGGTGTCGGCGCGCGCCGCCTCGTGCGGCCCCAATTCGACGATGCGGTCGTCACCGACGCCAAGCAGCCGCAGCGTTTCGCGCCGCCAAGGCACCGGGATCGCGGCCATGATCACCCGCACCTCCGGCCGGTCGCGGATCAGCGCCACGCGGGGTAGCTCGTCCAGCAGCCAATGGCAGTAGTTGCCGTCGCCAATGTCGCTCATCAGCACCATCGCGGTGCCGGCGACGTGCCGCGCGTCGGCCAGCGTCTCCGAGAAGTCGAAATCGTAATAGTGCAGCAACGGCGCAAAGTGCGAGCTCACGTCCGCCGCGACGCTGACCCCATCCGCAGCCACGATCACCGGAGCGCCCGCCAGCCGCAACACCGCGCCGCCGGGTAGCTCGATCAGATCCAGCGCAGAAGCCTTCGCCTCGCCCCCGCTGTATTTCACGATTGGCGTCGGGCCGAAGATGTGCGGTACTGGCAAGGTGCGTAAGCTAGCCGGCATCCGCGCCGTTCGCTTCACCCCGGCGATATCGGTTGCCACACACAAAGAGATCTCCGCGTTGCGCGGCCTCTCCTGTTTCGCCAGAACGTCGAACAATCGGTGAAAAGGGCCGCTCCAAGCGTTGATGCCGGTGACGCCGCACTCGCGCGCCAAGGCTTGTATAGCGTGTTCCTTGGCGAGCGTCAGCGGCAGCACGGCCATTGTCGTCTCCGGATCGATCCGGAGACGTTATAGCAAATCAGCCGGTCCAGCCCGCGCTGTCGACACCCTCGGCCGGCGCCGGCTCGATCGCGGCGGTGCGGCGCGCGACGTCGCCGACCTGGGTCGCCCCCGCCTCGCGCATGATCCGCAGCGCCGCGTCCCGCTTGCCCTGAGTCGAAACCCGCACCGCCAGCACCAGCTCGCCGCGCGCCGCCGCCTCGACCTGCGGCTGGTGCGCGGCCTCGACCGCACCGTCGCTGGCGAGGTGCGTGATCGCCGCCGCGCCGCCGCCGACCGCGGCCGCCGCCGCGATCGCGACCGCCGCGAGGCCGCCGGTCGCGATGGTGGCACCGGCGGCGGCGAGCGCGCCGATCGTGCCGGCCATGCTGGTCGCCATCGTCCGCATCTGCTGCCCGTCGATCGGCGTCGCCGGCGCTTCGGCCGAAGTCTCCGGCGTCGAGTGGGCGGCGTCGACGTGGGCAACCGGCAGGCTGAGGTCGGCGCGGTCGAAGCCGGCCAGCGTCAGGCGGTCGATCGCGTCCTGCATCATCGGCTCGGACCCGAACAGGCCCTGCACCTCGAACACGGCGGCGATCCGCTCGGGCCCCGCTAGGGTGTTGGCGTCGGACATCGGCGTGACCTCGTTCATTGCGAACCCGCCCAACGCGGACGAAGCGGCGGAGTTGGCGGCTAGACCTGCTGAAACCGCGCCCGCGCGCCGCGCTCGATCGCCGACGCGACCAGCTGGTCCAGCCCGAGCTCGGCCCGCAGGAACGCCAGCATGCGAAGGCTGTCCTGGGAGGCGAACCGGTCGGCCGCGACCACTTCGCAGCCCAGCGCATACGCCGTCTCGCGCAACCGTGGTTCCAGCGCTTCGCGAATCAGCCGACCCGCATGGTTCAGGCCGTCGTCCTCGTCGAGCAACGCGATGGTCGCCTCGGTCGCGTGCGCTAGCCGCTCAGTCGAGAAGTCCTGGAACACCGGCATCGTTTGCACGAGGCCCGCCATCACGCCGATCTCGCGGTCGGTCATCTCGCCCTCGGCGGCGGCGATCAGCACCATCGTGCAAACCAGCGCCTCCTGCGGGTCGAGTGCGGTGCGACTTTTCAGGGTCGCCGGCTTCTCCATAGTCCGAGTCTTTTCCATGCCCGACCATCTCCGGAACCGCGTCGTGGTTCAAGTCACACTCTCGGTTGCCGCAATTCTAACAACACGGCGGAGCGGCCTACCGCCTCATAGGCGCGCCCGGCGCGGAACGTGTCGGCGGGCAGGGCGGGATCGGCGGTGTCGAACACCCGCGTCCACGCCCGCCCACCGGCCAGCCGAGGCAGCATGAACCGCACCACGTCGTGGTAGGCGTTGTTGATCCACAGCAACGTCGCGTCCTCGGTCGTCCGGCGCACGTTGCTGGCCTGCGCCCGGCCGTCGAGCAGCATGCCGAAGCAACGGGTGTTGCCGTCGTGCCAGTCGACCGGCGTCATCTCCCGCCCGGTCGCGTTGATCCAGGCAACGTCGCGGATGCCGGCCGTCGGATCGAGCGCCCCGGTGAGGAACCGGCCCCGCCGCAGCACCGGATAGTCTTCTCGTAACTTCAGCAGCCGCTTGGTCCATGCCCGCAGCGCCTCGCCGTCCGGGGTCGGCGTCCAATCGACCCAGGAGATCTCGTTGTCTTGGCAGTATGCGTTGTTGTTGCCGTGCTGGGTGCGGGAGAACTCGTCGCCCGCCGTCAGCAGCGGTGTGCCCTGGCTCAGCAGCACGGTGGCAAGCATGTTGCGCTGCTGGCGCGCGCGCAGCGCCAGCACCTCGGGCTGTTCGGTCTCGCCCTCGACGCCGCAGTTCCAGCTGTGGTTGTGGCTGTGGCCGTCGCGATTGTGCTCGCCGTTGGCGTCGTTGTGCTTGTGGTTGAAGCTGACCAGGTCGCGCAGCGTGAAACCGTCGTGGGCGGTGACGAAGTTGACGCTGCTCCACGGCTTGCGCCCGCGCCGGTTGAACTTGTCGCCCGACGCCGACAGCCGCGCCGCCATCTCGCCCGCCTGCCCCGGGTCGCCCTTCCAGAAGCTGCGGACGGTGTCGCGGTAGCGGTCGTTCCACTCCGCCCAGCCGGGCGGGAAGCCACCGACCTGGTAGCCGCCTGGCCCAAGGTCCCACGGCTCGGCGATCAGCTTCACCGAGGATAGCACCGGGTCCTGGCGGCAGCTGTCCAGGAAGCCGCCGCCCTCGTCGAAGCCGTACGGCTCGCGGCCAAGGATCGTCGCGAGGTCGAAGCGGAAGCCGTCGACGTGCATCTCGGTCACCCAGTAGCGCAGGCTGTCGGTGACCATCTGCAGCACGCGCGGGTGGCTGAGGTTCAGCGTGTTCCCGGTGCCGGTATCGTTGATGTAGTAGCGCGGCCGCTGCGGCATCAGGCGGTAGTAGCTGGCGTTGTCGATGCCCTTGAACGACAGCGTCGGGCCGAGCTCGTTGCCCTCGGCGGTGTGGTTGTAGACGACGTCCAGGATGACCTCGATGCCGGCGTCGTGCAGGCGGGCGACCATCTCCTTGAACTCGTTGATCGCGTTGCGCGCCGAGTAGCGCAGGTCGGGCGCGAAGAAGCCGAGCGTGCTGTAGCCCCAGTAGTTCGACAACCCGCGCTCCAGCAGCGGCGGGTCGTTGGCGAAGGCGTGGATCGGCATCAGCTCGACCGAGGTGACGCCGAGGTCGCGCAGATAGGCCACGACCGGCTTGCTCGCCATGCCGGCGAACGATCCGCGCAGCCGTTCCGGCACGTCCGGGTGCAGCTTGGTGAAGCCACGCACGTGCGCCTCATAGAACACGGTGCGGTCCCACGGCACGCGCGGCGCGCGGTCGCGACCCCAGGTGAACGCCGGGTCGACCACGCGGCATTTCGGCACCAGGCCAGCGTTGTCGCGGGTGTCGAAGCTGAGGTCGACGCCGGGGTCGCCGATCGTGTACCCGTGGATCGCCGGATCGCCGCTCAGCGCGCCGACCAAACCGCGCGCATACGGATCAAGCAGCAGCTTGTGCGGGTTGAAGCGGTGCCCCTCTTCCGGCGCGTATGGGCCGTGCACGCGGTAGCCGTAAGTGGTGCCAGGCCGCGCGTCGGGCAGGTAGCCGTGCCAAACCTCGTCCGTGTATTCGGGCAAGGTGGCGCGGGCGACCTCGCGCTCGCCGTCGTCGTCATACAGGCAGAGTTCGACCCGGGTCGCGTTCGCCGAGAACAACGCGAAGTTGACGCCAAGGCCGTCCCACGTCGCCCCGAGCGGGTTCGGCGATCCTTCCAGCAGGTCGACGCCGGCCGAAAAACTCCCCGGCATTACGCCGGAACACGCCGGGGCGGATGCGCCAATTCGGCGGCGATGTCGGACAGCGCCGGCACGACATGGTCGGCCGTGCACATCAAGTAGCGGGTCGTCGGGCCACGGCTGACGTTGGACCCGCTGGCGTCGGGCCGCCCGTCGCTGTCGAGCGGCACGGCCGACAACCCCATCGCCTCGTACACCGAGCGCATCGCGTCGGCGGCGCCCCAGATCGCCGGTTCTAACTTCTCCTGTGCCGCCAAATCGCGCAGCCGCCAAACCGCCGACGCACGGTCGGCTGCGGCCCCGATGGGATCACCCAGCCCCAGCATCACCGGCCCGACCCGACGAAACGCGATGGCCGCTCGCCCCGCTTCGCCGAGGATGAGGCCATCGGCCAGCACCGGCGGTGCCTCGCCCAACGCCGCGTAGCGCCGGTGCGCCTCCATGCCCCACGGCAGCCATGTCACACGCCCCGGCCTGAGCAGCCGCCATAGCGCGCCGAGGCCGAGCAACACGACGACGGCGACCGAGGCGCGCAACGAGTTGGACAGGCTGGGCGACACGATCACGTTCCAAAAACTGTCGTCGCCGATCCAGCGCACGTGCTTCTCGAACAGCGGCAGCAACAACACGCACGACACGAAGATCGCCAGCGGCAACGCCACGTCGGCGGTCAGCGGCCCGGCCAGCAGGCGCGAGTGGCGGTAGAACGCGGAGCGGTACGGAACGACCAGCAGGGCCGCGACCGCCAGCAACGCCACCATCCACGCCGGCTCGCCCTGCGCCACCAGGAAGCCGGCGCCGACCACCAGCAGGGCAAGTGTCGCACCCCAGGCGAGGTTGACCCGGCGTGACAGGCCGGCGGCGGTGACCAGCAGGGCGGCGCCGATCAGCGACGGCACGAACTCGCCGGCCTGCGCCACGACCTCGCCGAAATCCGGGTCGATCCACGAGAAGTCGGGCCTGCGCTCCAGCACGCCGAGGCACAACAGCAGGAAGCCGCAGATCGCAACCGCGCCGGTGGCAGCGGCGACCGCGAAATCAGGCTCGCTCCAGTGTCCGCGCGCGGGCTGTGGCGCGCCCTTGCCGAGCATACCGCGTCCGCGCAGAACGATCTCGTTGCCGGCGAACATGCTGCCGGCCAGGAACAACGGGATGATGTAGTAGTAGAGCCGGAAGATCAGGATCGCGCCGACGATCTCGGGGGCCGGCATGTAGGGGCCGAGGCCGAACAGCATCGCCCCGTCGAACACGCCGAGGCCGCCCGGGATGGTCGCGACCAGGCCGGCCGTGTAGCACGACAGGTACACGGCCAGCAGGCGCACGTAGGTCAGCCCGTGGGTGTGCGGCACCAGCGCGTAAAAAATGCTGGCGGTCACGGCGACGTCGAGCGTCGCGACGGCGACCTGGATCAGCGCCATTCGCCAATGCGGCAGCTCGATCTCCTTGCCGCGCACGCGCAGCACCGGCATCACCGAGCTGACGGCGATGTAGGCGGACGGGATCGCCAGCAACACGACCCCCAGTCCGTACAGCCCCCACAGCGGCAGGTGCGTGCCGAAATACGGCACCGCGGTCGGCTCGAAGAACATGATCGCGGCGCCGAGCACCATGCCGCCCAGCCCGAACGTCAGCGAGCAGAACGCCACCACCTTGGCGATCTCGACCGGCTGCAAGCCCCAGTTGGAATACAGCCGATAGCGCACGGCGGCCCCGGACACGGCGGCAAATCCGAGGTTGTGCGACAGTGCGTAGGCGCAGAACGAGGCGAACGCGGCGCGGGCGTACGACACCGGACGCCCCGCGTAGATCGTGCCGAGCCGGTCGTAGAACGTCAGCACGCCGTACGAGGCCACGGTCCAGAGTGCGGCGATGATGATGGCGCTGCGCGGAAACTGCTCCAGCGTGTGCTTGACCTCGTCGACCTTCAGCGTCCGGAACTGGTGCTGCACCGCGTAGACGGCGCCGATCAACAAAAACACGCCGAGGATGGCAGGCAGGTGGCGGGCGTTGCGGCGGATCCAGGCGAGCATCAGGCGGCCACCGCGCGCGGCGTGCGGGCGAGCGCCCCGTCGATCAGCGCGACCGTCTCCGGCAGGCCGAAGATCGCGGCGAACTGGCCGAAGCGCGGTCCGTCCTCCTGCCCCAGCAGCACTTGATACAGGCAGGCGAACCAGGCGCGGAGATCGGCGACGGGGTGGCGCTTGCCGACTTCGTAGACGACGTCCTGGATCTCCTCCGCCGGTGTCGCGGGATCGAGCGGGCGCAGCATCTCGGCTAAATCGGTCAACGCGGTGCGCTCGACCGCGTCGGGGTCGCGAAAATGCTTACGCGGCAGCACGAAGTCGCGGCAGTAGGCGACGGCATACTCGACTAGCCTCGCCAGGAACGGCTCTGACTCGGGCGCCGCCTCGGGCGCGTAGCGGCGGATGTAACCCCACAGCATCGTGGGGTCGTCGGCGCCGATGACGCTGGCGAGGTTCAGCAGCATCGCGAAACCGACCGGCGTGTGGACGCTATCCGGCACTTGGCCGTTATGGATGTGCCACGCCGGGTTGGCCATCAGGTCCGGCCCGGTCTGTGCCTGCGCCTTTTCGGCGTTGGCGATGTACTCCTCCGTCGCGCGCGGGATGATGCCCCAGAACAGCCGTTTCGCCCGCTGCGGCTGGTTGTACATGAACTGCGACAGGCTTTCGGGCGGCGCATACCGCAGCCACTCGTCGAGCGACAGGCCGTTACCCTTGCTCTTGCTGATCTTCTGCGCGTGTTCGTCGAGAAACAGCTCGTAGGTCAGCGTCGCCGGCGGGGGGCTGCCCAGGATGCGGCACACCTTCGTCGAGAGCTTTACGCTGTCGATCAAATCCTTGCCCGACATCTCGTAGTCGACATCGAGCGCGTGCCAGCGCATCGCCCAGTCCGCCTTCCACTGCAGCTTGGCGTGGCCGCCTGTCACCGGCGTCTCGAACGCGCGGCCGGTCGCCGGATCGCGCCAGGACACCGTGCCGGCGGCGGCGTCGACCCGTTCGATCGCAACCTGCATCACGATGCCCGTTTCCGGGTGGATCGGCAGCACCGGAGAGTAGGTCGCGGCCCGCTCCGCGCCGAGTGTCGGCAGGATGGCGGCGACGATCTCGGCGTGGCGCTCCAGCACCCGGCGCAGCGCCGCGTCGAACCGGCCGGAGCGGTAGTAGTCGGTGCTGGAGGCGAACTCGTAGTCGAAGCCGAACCCGTCGAGGAACGCGCGCAGCCGGGCGTTGTTGTGCGCGCCAAAACTGTCGTGGGTGCCGAACGGGTCCGGCACCTGCGTCAACGGGCGGCCGAGGTAGCCGCGCAGCATGTCGGCGTTCGGCACGTTGTCCGGCACTTTTCGCAAGCCATCCATGTCGTCGCTGTACGCCAGCAGCCGCGACGGCCGGCCGGTCAGCGTCGAGAAGGCGTGGCGGACCCAGCTGGTGCGGACGACCTCGCCGAACGTGCCGATGTGCGGCAGGCCGGACGGGCCGTAGCCGGTCTCGAACAGCGCCTCGGCCTTGCCGCTGGCGGCGAGCCGGTCGGCGACTTTTCGCGCCTCCTCGAACGGCCAGGCCTTTGGCAGCGTCGAGATCGTTGCAATAGTGTTGGACATGATGCCGCAAGCTATGAACGGGGGGTGGGTTGGTCAATCGAAATGCCCGCTTATACTGCGTAGATGAACGCTCCGGCCCTGACCGCCATCGTCGCGGGCGTCGGCCGCGCCGCGATTTTGACGCAAGACGGCGAGCTGCTCGACCTCCCGGCGGAAATCGCGCTGGGCCGCCTCCGGCACGAGCCGCCGCCGTTGCTGGTGCATGCGCCCGCCACCGCCCGGCGGCTCGGCGCGCAGCATCTGCCGGCGTTCGACCTGCTGGAACTGTTCGCGTTCGTGCATCCGGCCCGCCCGGCGACGCCGACGCCGCGCGGGCTGGCGCTGGCGCTCGACCTGCCGCCGCCGGCCACCCGCGCCGATGCCGTGGCCTTGCTGCCGGAGCTGGCGAGCGCGCTGCTGGGCCGGCTGCGGCAGATGGCGACGCTGCCGACCGCGCGCGAGATGGCGACGTTGGCCGCCCGCATGGGCCAGGCGGGCTGGCCGTGGGCGCGGGCGGTGATGGCCGCACTCGACCAGGCCGCCGCGACACCCGCGATCGGGCCGTTCAAGGTGTGGCAGCGGCTGCCGGAGTGGGAGGAGCAACCACCACCGCCGCCGCCCGCCGCCACCGGCGTCACCGCCGCCGAGGCGCGGACCCGGCTCGCGGCGCTGCTGGGTCCTGGCGCCGAGCAGCGGCCGGGCCAGGCCGACTACGCCGCCGCCGTCGCGGTCGCGTTTTCGCCGCGCGAGAATCGGGGCGAGCCGACGGTGGTGCTGGCCGAGGCCGGCACCGGCACCGGCAAGACGCTCGCCTACGTCGCACCCGCGAGTGTCTGGGCGGAGCGCAACCGCAGCACCGTCTGGGTGTCGACCTACACCCGCCACCTGCAACGCCAGATCGACGCCGAGCTGGTGCGCCTGGTGCCGAACGCGGCCGAGCGGCGGCGGCGCGTGGTGGTGCGGAAGGGGCGCGAAAACTACCTTTGTCTCCTGAACTACGAGGACGCGGTCAACGTCGCGGCGTCCGGTGGCTCGCACGCTGTGGTGCCGCTCGGGCTGATCGCGCGGTGGGCGACGGCGACGGCGGACGGTGACGTGTCGGGCGGCGACCTGCCCGGCTGGTTTTCCGAACTGTTCGGGTCCGGCGTGACCGTCGGCCTCGCGGACCGGCGCGGCGAGTGCATCCACTCCGCCTGTCCGCACTGGCGCCGTTGCTTCGTGGAACACACCGTCCGCCGCGCCCGCGATGCCGAGCTGGTGGTGGCCAACCACGCGCTGGTGATGAGCCAGGTCGGGCAGGCGTACACCGACCACGACGGGATCGACGGCATGAAGGCGCCGACCCGCTACGTGTTCGACGAGGGTCATCATCTATTCGACGCCGCCGACAACGCGTTTTCGGTCGAGCTGTCGGGCGTCGAGACGGCCGAGCTGCGCCGCTGGCTGCTGGGCGCGGAAGGCTCGAATTCCCGCGCGAAAGGCATCCGGCGACGACTGGAGGATCTGGTCGCCGGCCGTCCCGAGCTGGAGGCGCCGCTGGCGGCGATGCTGCAGGCCGCCCGCGCGCTGCCGGGGCCGGGCTGGTCGTTGCGCCTGTCGGAGGACGCGTCGGTGGCCGGCATGCTCGACAACCCCACCGAGGCGATGTTGCGCGCACTGCGGCGGCAGGTGCTGGCGCGGCTGCCGGGCGAGGCGGCACCCGGCCCGGGTTCGCACGAGACCGACCTGCACCCGGTCGGCCCCGACCTGCCCGAGGCCGCCGCCACGCTGTCGCGCGCCTACGCCCGCCTGGAACAGCCGGTCCGGGCGCTGGCCGAACGCCTGCTCAAACGGCTGGAGGACGAGGCGGAGGAGATGGACGCCGACCTCCGCGACCGGATCGAGGCGGTGGCGCGCAGCCTGCGCCGACGAGTGCTGGACCGGGTGGTGGCGTGGCAGGCGATGCTGGACAACGTGGCGCAGCCGCCGCCGGAGCCGGGCGTGCGGCCGGCCCACGTCGAGTTTCTGCGATTGGATCGGCGCGACGCGGGCGACCGGGACGTGGCGTTGCTGCGGCACTGGCTCGACCCCACCATCCCGTTCGTGGCGACGCTGGCCCGGCCGGCGCACGGCGTGCTGGTCACCTCGGCGACGTTGCGCGATCCGGGCGAGGACGCCGAGGCGGCGTGGGCGGGGGCCGAGGCGCGGGTCGGCGCCACGCACCTGGCGACGCCGGCGATCCGGGTCGCGGTCGCCAGCCCGTTCGACTACCCGGCGCAGACGCGGTGCTACGTCGCCAACGACGTCACCAGCTACGACATCGCCGCGCTGGCCGCCGCCTACCGGGCGCTGTTCATCGCGTCGGGCGGTGGCGCGCTCGGCCTGTTTACCGCGATCTCCCGCTTAAGGGCGGTGCACGCGAAGATCGCCGGGCCGCTCGAGGCGGCGGGCATCGCGCTGCTGGCCCAGCACGTCGACGCGATGGACAACGCGACCTTGGTCGACGTGTTCCGGACCGAGACGGAAAGCTGCCTGCTCGGCACCGACGCAATGCGCGACGGCGTCGACGTGCCGGGGCGGGCGCTGCGGCTTGTCGTGTTCGAGCGGGTGCCGTGGGCGCGACGCGACATCCTGCACCGGGAGCGGCGGGTCCACCTGTCCGGCGGCGACCCGAAGGCGTACGACGACCGGATCGCCCGACTGCGGCTGCGGCAGGGCTTTGGGCGGCTGATCCGGGCGTCCGGCGACCGGGGCGCATTCGTCCTGCTGGACCGCCAGACCCCGACCCGGCTGCTGAACGCTTTCCCGCCGGGGGTCGAGGTGATCCGCACTGGCCTCGCCGACATTGTGACGGACGTGCGGGCGTTCCTCGCCTAGCGGATCTCGATTGCCACCAGCTCATGCACGCTACGGCCGGCGTGGGCGTCGCCGGGGACCACCAGCCGCGCGACCGGCAGCGGCTGGCCGTCGCGCATGTAGGCGATGACCACTTGCTTGTTCTCGTAGTTCGGGTCGAGCTCGGCGATCGCCAGCGCCACCGCGTAACCGTCCTTGCCGCGCGCGACAAAGGTATGTTGCAGAGTGGTTTTCTCGCCGGGCGCATCGATCGGTTTGGCGGCGGTGATCACGTCCCACAGCAGCGCCCCGGTGAACGTCGCCTCCTGCATGCCGCCGGCGTTGGCCTGGGCGACCGTGATCGTGACCGGCGCCACCGCCCGCAGGTCGTCGAGCGTCAGGGTGCGGGCGTGTGTGATCTGGCCGGTCAAGGCGACCAGCGGAGCCTGCGCCAAGGCTGGGGCGACCGTCGCCAGCAGTGCCGCAGCCGCGAGCCAACTCCGCATGCTATTTGGCCACCATGACGTCGGACGCCTTGATGACGGCGAACGCGTCGTCGCCGACTTTCAGGTCGAGATCGTCGATCGCCTCGTTGGTGATCGACGAATGGACGGTGATCCCGCCGCCGATGTCGATGTGGACGTGACCGGTGGTCTGGCCCTTGGTGACCGAGGTGATTCTACCCTTGATTTGGTTGCGCGCGCTCAGCTTCATCATCGGCTCGTCCCTCGCATGGCCTTCGCGGATCTAAGGCCAAACAACGAAGCTTGCCATCCGGTGCATGCCGCCAAGTTCACGCCGGCTGGTGCATGGCGCGTCAGCGATCGCGTTTGGCCTGGGCGACCTTGGTCGCCTTCGACGCGCGCCCTACCTCGCGCGGGTCCATGCGGACCGTGGGCTGCGTGCTGTCCTTGGCCTGCATGCCTTTGGACGCGGTGCGCGCCGGGGACGAATGGTGCGGCACGGTCGCGTTCTTGATGTCCAGCGCCCGACGCAGCACTTGCGCGGTCGTCGGCCTGTTAAATTTACGCAGCGCTACCGTCACCCGCTTCAGCGCCTCGACCAGGATTTCGGTCTTGCCCTCCGACCCGGTGTTGTCGCGCGCCAGGGTGGTCCGTCCCGCGCGGCTCGGTCTTGCCGCGAATCTCCCGCTGTTGCTGGCTCGAAATCCGGCGGGAACGGTCGCGCGCCTGGCGGAGTCGTTTGCCGAGCGCCTGCAACTCGTCCTTGCCAAGCGCCTCGACGGCGGGGGAGCGCGTCTGAACCATCATTTCGCGCTCGGGCACACTCAGCATCCGGTCATCATGGATAGTGTTGAAAAAGTCGGTTGAACCGGCTCGAAGGCGCCTGATTCAATCTTTGGAAGGGTTGAGCGAGGGCACGGCGATGATGGGCGAACGGACGGTGTTGCAAGAGGCCTTGTTCTACAGCTTCAATCTTGACCGCCACGTGCCGATGGATCACCTGCTCCGGTCGGTCGACCGCTTCGTCGACCTGTCTGGCATCCGCGAACACCTCAAGCCGTACTACAGCGACATCGGTCGGCCCTCGATCGATCCCGAGCTGATGATCCGCATGCTGATCGTGGGGTATTGCTTTGGCATCCGCTCCGAGCGGCGGCTTTGCGACGAGGTGCATCTGAACCTCGGCTATCGTTGGTTCTGCCGCCTCAGCCTCGATACCGCCGTGCCGGACCACTCGACCTTCTCCAAGGCCCGGC
>JAABUX010000818.1_pt1 | contig 50257 bp, 51 predicted proteins | sample 5561851 | NCBI WGS metagenome assembly JAABUX01 (sample SAMN10711883, study PRJNA513361) | rock metagenome | isolation source: Antarctica rocks | place: Antarctica: Victoria Land, Richard Nunatak red sandstone | collected 2016-01-03 | reverse complement strand
AGAGAACTCCCACAGATAAGTGAACTGTACGGGGGGCGCGGGAGGAACCGCCCGCTCCCGCGCGTAGCAATGGGCAGTGAATATTGAGCGAAGCGATGGGAAGTCTCAGCTAAAGCTCTGTTCATGGTTTTAGCTATGGCTGTTGCGCTCGCAACTCAACCTCAGCTGATAAGAGAGTCGTGTGCTCGCAGGAGTCTCCGAGTCTCCGAGTTAGGAACCTCACACAGAATCTTCACCAGCACCACAGCTCAAACCTGCGGCAAAACACCACACAAAATTACCGCCAGGCCAATTTCTGAGCCCAAATTACCTATTTCTGCACCAACTTGGCCTCGCTGGTCCTTGAGGCGGCTCCCCCTTGTGGGCGGGAGGGGTGTTATCCGGATATTTGGGCGCTCTGGGTCGGGATTGTATTGATTCAAGAGGCGATCGCACCCATTCCAGAACTCCTCTAAGTTAATGCGCAGTTCCTCTGAAAATAACTGCGGTTTCAGGTAGCGGTACACGGATTTGAAGCGATGAACATGCTCGCGTTTTGGACAAGTTGAAAGAGTGGCAAAAGGAGATGTTTTAGCTCGCACACAATACGCGCGAACAAAAATTTTTGGGGTAGCTGCTTAACTCGAGCTAATTGATACAGCTCGTTTGTCCTTAATCAGTTTTTGCAACACAACGGATTCTGTTGCCCCTGCCACCCGCACACACTGCTATCCTGTCGCCCCACTTGACGTAGTGTACGTGGCACACTGTGCCGTATCGTTCCCAAAGGTAACGGTGATTGACTCTGCCGTGCACCGCTGCCCTTCGTTGTAGGTGCAGTCAAATACGTCGCACTGGGACACATCGCCCGCTCCCACCACGCTAACCGACAATGACACCACTGGCTCTTCTGTATCTGATGTAGTGTAGGTAAAACATTTGGCCAGTTCATCTTCGAAGCTAACGTCGACTGCGCCTGCTGTACACTGCTGCTCCAAGTTGTAGATGCAGTTAATTGCGTCACATTGGGACACAAGACCTAGGTCTATAGACTCAACTGCCTGAACCATAGTGTTCTCCTTAGTGTGCCTTTTGGTTAAAGTACTTTATCACGATAGTTGATGGGAATCGTATTGGGGGCTACAGCGCTCACTTATGTGAATTGGCTTTTCAGTCGTGAATTTTTGTACCTAATCCTGTTACATTCCGGGTAAGTTCCTTGAACGGAGAATCCTTCCAAATCATTAGAGAGCCTAGTACTAGATCCAAAAATAGCGAAGGTCTAAGCAGCCACGCTGGGGTAGTGGCAGAAGGCAGCGAGCTTTTTGAGCAAGCCTGCATCCTATGTCGAGCGGATTCTCGAAGTCACAGCCGATTACCAGCGTGGTCTACCGCTATCAGAGAAGACTATTGCAGCAAGGCAACAGGACTTAGCTGCTCACCAGCGCCAGATACAACTAGAGCAGCAGGAACGTGGTCGGGGTTTCAGCCGATGATGTGTGCAGACTTCGGTTGCCTGTGGGGTGGGTTTCCTGCTCCGATACGGGCTTGAAGACTAATACCATTTTGCTTTATCAGTGCAAAGCTTGAATTGTTCGAGCCTTGCTGATGTAGGTTCAGGAGAATTTTTCCTTGCCAGCAAAAAGCAAAATGGTATAAGAGCGATCGCACCCGTACCTTCTGACTATGACAGACATACCCATCGAAGACTTGAAAATGAGTGATACTGAGTATGCCGAGCTGATAGCTCAAGGTTACGACCCCAACCTAGAGCAGCAGCTAATCGGACTCGGTGAACACCCCGACATTGCCAGAAAGATGGCAAGATTTTTCGGGCTGTTGCGGGGGAAGACCCTAGAGACACACTCAGAGCGGGAAGAGCTGACGAGTGCCTGGGAAACCATCTGGGCAAAAGACCGAATTTCGACTGACCAGGTGTGGTGATGTGTGTAAGCGGAGCGCCACCTAAGGACATCGCCCTCAGTTCGGTTGTGTTGCAACTCCTGGTGGTAGTCTGGTAAAAGTAGCATTATTTATTATCGCTCGCCCAACCCACCCTGTTCATGAACCCCTCTTCCCCCCTTCAAGTGGCGTCATTTTCAATCGGACATCAGGAAAGCTGCGACTTCAGTTGGTAGATCAGTTTATCCCTGTCAAAGTGAGATGCTCCTATGAAAAAAACATTTTTCGTTAGCTCCGTTTGTTTTCTCATTGTCGGATGGGGACTAAAACTTCCACCTACACCTGTCAGTGCTGAAACGCCGTTCGAGATCAAGCAGATTTCAAATGTCTCCACGAAGATTTCCTCTGCCATACGGCCTCAAGTAGAACTGCTTAACGCGGGAACTCAACCCAAGCGGGAACTGCGTTTCAAACTTATGGTTAATAAGAAGCAAACGGCAACCATGACCATGAACATGGACATGGTTGCCGTTTATAGCAGGTAAGCCCGTGCCCAAGGTCAAGCTGCCGGAAAGTGTGATGACGATAGAGATGGTAGTCACTAAAGTTGATGCCAACGGGGATATTCACTATCAGTTCTCTTACTCTGACGCAGATGTCGTGGGAGATACGACTGTCCCGCCAAACGTGATCGAAGCAATGCGATCGCAAATAAGAAAGATAGTCGGTATTAATGGCTCCTGCATCGTAGATAACCGAGGACAAACTAAAGCGTATAACTTGGTCTTGCCTGAGAGACTCGACCAAAACACAAAACAAAGGCTCGAGCAAATGTCGAATTCCCTAAATCAACTATACTCGCCAGTTCCTCAACAAGCTGTAGGAATTGGAGCCAAGTGGCGTCTTTCTTCCTCGCCCAATCTAGGCGGAATCAACCTGACCCAGGTAACCACCTATCAGTTGATAAGTCTACAAAATAATGTCGCCACCCTCGACGCGATCACTGAACAGCACGCAGGGCCACAAAACTTGACTCGACCGGGGCTGCCTACCGGATCTACCTTAACCCTAAAATCACTGGATTCTCAGGGTCAAGGACAGATCACAATGGGCCTGAACCGACTGCTACCGATTCGCTCCAACGTATCTATGCATTCCAATACAGAGGTTAACACTAGGCATGCTGGCCAAGTGGCGACAATAGGCACGAAATTGTTCATGGAGCTTGCACTCCAATCTAAGTAATGATCTGTTGAACTCAAGCCATTAGAGCGAAAGTGGTGCGATCGCCTTTAATCCTCCCCACCCTTCTCGACCACAGTAACATCAAACCCTTCCCAATCCTGAACTGTGAAGCCTTCAAGAGTTTCTTCAGGGAACCGGCACGCCATTTTCTGCCAGGCTTCCTCCTGTGAATCAGCTGTAATGTAATACCCCTGCCGGGCTAAGATATCTTCATGGCCCAGACAGTCGTGAGAGTAGAGTGCGTTACGAGTGCATCTGTATTCTTTTGACATAGCGTTCATTTTTAGTGTGTGAATTAAAATTTCCTCCAAAAATTACGGTAATCCGTACTTGAACCTGAACTCTCTAGTGACGGCACTTAGGCGTTGGTCGAGGCAAGCCAGCGCTTGGCTTGCAATGGGTTCCGGTACCCCGCCATAGAAAGCCTCAGCGATACCGCCAGTAATGCAAGCGATGGTGTCGCTGTCGCCGCCCAATGACACTGCATTGCGGATGGCATCCTCAAAGTCCGTAGACTCCAGGAAGGCTAATATCGCCTGGGGTACAGAACCCTGGCAGGAAACGTCGAATCGGTAGCCCGGCCTAATCGTTTCGAGAGTTTGTCCCAGGTCATAGCCAAAGGTAGCCTCAATGTAAGACTTGATGGCACCTTTCTCATGACCAGTGCGGGCTAAGAAGATCGCGGCAGCAGTGGCTTGAGCTCCCTTGATGCCTTCGGGGTGGTTGTGGGTTACCACGGCGCTGCGCTTGGCTTCACGCAACACAGAATCCAGGTCAGTGAAGGCAAATCCTAGAGGGCTGACTCGCATGGCCGAACCGTTCCCCCAACTGTTGTAGGGCTCGGTGCTGACAGATTCGGCCCAGAGCTGAAAATTGCCTCCATAACCAGCGGATGGATAGCAGCGGTAGTATTCCTTAAATCGCTCAGCATATCCACCGCCGTTCAGAATCACATCGGCGACAGCAACTGTGAGGACAGTGTCATCGGTAAAGTGACATTTTACACTAAAAAGCGGGAAATCCTTGGTCTTGATGTTGTTCCACTCGTAGACCGAGCCGATGATGTCGCCAGCGATTGCTCCGAGCATGGTTGTATCTATAGTTGTATCTAGAACTTCTGACTAGCTCTATCCTTACGAAAATCTGTGCGCGTTCCCATGTGGCTTAAAACTTGTCGCTCTACTGGCATGGCGAAATACCTAGCTAAGGCATTGAGGGAAGCACTATAGGTTGAACGCATCTGAGTGAAAGAGCACCATGCGTCATCGGAATGGCGTAGCCGAAATCCCGCCTGCGCTAAGCTTGCCCTAGCAAACTCAAACTGCTCGCGCTCAACGCCAACTTCGTCAGTAGCGCAGAGAAGAAAAAGGCGGTGGAACTCTAGCAAAACGCGGCAACCAGTGAACTCTGATGCTCTGGCACAACCCATGTACTCCGCTTACTTGAAATCTCCTGTAGCTCAATCAGAAAATAGAATCTCACAGGAGCAGTTGTAGGAAATGTCCTAGGGCTGCTCCTACTTTTTTGGCAACCCCAGATAAACGCCGGTCGTAGTTGGCAGAAGGGCGAAGCGCTTTACGGGCACCCTCCCTTTGCTCTTTCCTCAGGTGGCGATTGGTGCATCGGCAATCTTGACGAGCAGTTTACCAATGTTGTCACCATCAAATAGATAATTGATTGCTAGCGGTGCTTTCTCTAGTCCCTCGACAATGGTTTCACGGTGCTTGAGCTTACCTGACTTCAGCCACTGGCCAAGCTGAGTTGTAGCTTCACTAAAGCGGTGGGCAAAGTCAAGGACGATAAAGCCCTCAACTCGAAGGCGCTTCATCAGGATTGGAATGAAGTCCCCCTGGCCTGTGGCAGCGGTTCCTGCATTGTAGCCCGATATCATACCGCACAGGACGACACGGGCCTTAAGGTTCAGCATGGATAGGACCGTATTCATAATTTCCCCACCGACATTCTCGAAGTCAATGTCAACCCCGTTGGGACAAGCACGTTTGAGTTGCTCCTTCCAGTCCGACTCTTTGTAGTTGACGGCAGCATCAAAACCGAGTTCACCCGTAATCCAGGCACATTTTGCTGGCGACCCAGCAATACCAACCACCCGACAGCCCTTGAGCTTGGCAATCTGCCCAACGACAGACCCGACTGCACCAGCCGCAGCTGAGACCACTACCGTCTCGCCCGCCTGGGGCTGCCCCACGTCAAGGAGGCCGAAGTAGGCGGTCAGGCCCGTTATGCCCATAGCACCCATTAAAACTGTAGGCGAGACAGGTAACTCCTTCGGTAGAGAACTGAAGGGAAATATGGCCTGGTGGTCTGTCACAACGTAGTCTTGCCAACCGATCATGCCGCTAACGAAGGCACCTACCTGATATTGGGGATCGTTCGACTCGATCACCTGAGCGATCCCGCCGCCGCGCATCACCTCGCCTAATTCAACTGGCGGCATGTACTGGTCCATATCGCTCATCCAGATCCGGTTGGTTGGGTCGAGCGAGAGATAGAGGTTGCGGAGCAGTGCTTGGTCGGAGCCGAGGGTGGGAATGGGTGACTCGACGTAGTCAAAGTCGTCCCTCGTCACGCGGCCCTGGGGACGGCGCTTGAGGCGGAACTGACGATTGACGTTGTTTTTCATGGCTATTCCTCAGAGCGTATTTCTAAATAAAAGCTTAAGGAGAGGTGGGTAGAAAGGCAGAATGACTCAAGATCGAGAAGTTCTCTGAATTGTTGATTGACAGATGGCGAGTACACTGAAACCGCGTCGCTTTCGCCGTGTGAGCTTTCCGAGCATCCAAACGCTACAGCACTGACCTGAGTGAGCGGGAGTGGGAGATCATTAGACTAATGTTACCGTTACCGAAGGCACGAGGACGCTTTCCGGCAAGTGTGTCAGCGAGAGATTCTCAACGCCATCTTCTATCAAATTCACAACGGCTGCGTCTGGAGCGACCTGCCAAAAGATCTGCCTGCCTATCAAACAGTCTATAAATACTTACGTTAGTGGCAGCGCAAAGGGATTTGGCAGCAAATCCACGACGCCCTGCGGCGAGAGGTGCGGGTTTCTGTCGGCAAGCAACCGCAAGCGAGCGCGGGGAGTATCGATAGTCAATCCGTCAAAACGACGGAAAAAAGGGGGAGGTCTACGGCCATGACTGCGGCAAGTTGATCAAGGGACGCAAGCGATTCATCCTGGTCGATACGTTGGGATTGTTGATGGCAGTCGTTGTGATCAATGCCAACTGCGAGAGAGCAAAAGGGCGGGGTGATTACGGTCGATACCCTGGAACCGGAGCAAGCCGAAGCCTTGAAGTTAATCTGGGTGGATCAAGGCTACCAAGGCGAGAATGAAAGCGCGGGTGGTCGAGCAACTCTGTGGGGCGAAAGTGGAGATGGTCAAGCGGTCTGAAGCTGGGTTCGTGATCCTTCCAAAAAGATGGATTGTAGAACGGACATTCGGCTGGTTGAACCAGAATCGCCGCTTGAGCAAAGACTATGAGTTGCTACCGTTTGTCAGTGAGGCAATGAGTCAAGGTGCCATGATTCGATTGATGCTGCAACGTCTGGGCGAACAACAGGAAAAATCTTAATGATTAGTTTAGAAATACGCTCTCACTTTCTCCTCGGACAAATTTATCCTGAAAGGGGTTAAGTGAGCAACGCAGCCCTTTCAAGGTTAATTCAATAATTCCTGTAGAGTCTACCTTCATCACCTTTCAGGCTTTATCGCCGTAAAAATTGTACTCTAGATTTTGAGTAGTTTCTACCAGGATGGGTAAATTGGTCTAATGGAGTCACAAAGGTGACGATTTCGTTTTCTTCTTGGGCTCACGCTCTCTGTTTCTTATAAAGCTATCGCGAAAGCCTTTATCGTCGGTCATCTTTAATTCTCTTTAACAGGTTTAAGTTAACTTTTACAAGGAGAGTACGCTTCTCTGCCTGGCGACAGAGGTCAGTCTACAAATCTGATTGATATACAGAGGATTTCAGCTTTCTGGAAGTACAGTGGCAACCTGTGAACTCTGAGGCTCTGGCACAACCCGTGTACTCCGCTTACTTGAAAGAAGCTGTAAATCTCTCAAAGAACTGAGTGATGAAGAATCTGTTGTCCGGCATAGGCTTGAACAAAGATTTTGGAGCAAAGTAAATCGCCAATGTGAAGATGACTGCTGGGAATGGAACGGTGCAGGCGCGAAGACAAAACAGGGATATGGACGAATTAGAGTTGATGGAAAGATGCGCCAAGTAAACCATGTTGCCTGGGAACTAGTATACGGCGAACCAGTTCCCGTAGGAATGGTAATGCGCCACAGCTGTGAGCACCCTTTATGCGTGAATCCTAAGCACCTTATAGCAGGCACACGTTCTGAGTGCGTAGCAAATGCGATCGCTAAAGGTTCATTAAAAATAAAAGTCCAAGCAGGACGAAAGTTTTCAGACAATTTTAATCCTTCCAGAAAGTTGACGCAATCGGAAGTTGATGAAATCCGCTCTCGGTATAAAGATGGTGATATTTTTCAACGTGAATTAGCGTGTGTGTACGGCGTAACACGAGCTAACATTAGCTTGATTATTAGGGGCAAAACATGGTAATTATCCAAAGTGTTTGATTGGAATGTTCCACCTCAATAATTGCCCAGCCGTCACTCTCATATCCCTCGCCACACACTAATAAACCCAATACACCCCTAAAGCAATTATTTATGAGGAGTCCTCTTGCAGCATAGCTCGAATTGACACTTGTAATGGGAGCAAGCTTGTTGAGAATTTTCTTCAGACCTAGAACAGCTCAAAAATCCTACTCAATTCCAACCAAGTTGTGCTTTAACTATTTTGAGTGCTGTACCAACAGCACTCATGCTGGTAGTGATCTTATAGGTGAGAGTCGGCTCTTTAGACTTGGCGGATAGCCGCATCACATTATTTTTCCACAAAGGATTTGAGCGTGACCAATCAAGCTTTGCAAGCTTTGAAACCATCACTCTATTAAAGGAATTGCTTTGTTCGTCGTAAGTGCAATATAGCAATCTTCCCAATATTTCTAGCCCAAGACTTACACCTAGCAGGCAGTCAGACTTGAAAGTATTAACCTCATCAACTGTCAATTCTTCAGCCTTCTTTTCAAACAGATGCTTGGTGTCAGAGCATTCTGAGAAGAACTGATTGAAGCACTGCAATAGTACCTCGGCTGACTCTTCAACATTATGTTCTAAAAGTTTATTGTTTGGCTCATTTGCCAAAGCGCAACTCACAGCATTAGCTACGTATTTGCTCGTATAGATAAACTTAGTGCCAGTTCCAGGAGATGGCTTAATCTTCTGTGTCTTCCCCTGAAACATGGGAACTTGTTCAACTAATTTTTGAGTAATTCCGTCACGGCCTAAACCCCCGAAAGAGACTAACTGGGCTTGAGAAAGAGGTTTAGTCTGAGCCATATCTCGGAAGTCTATTTGGCACTGGCGCAGATCATCTTCCAAGACAAGGGTAATCGGCAAATAGTCTTTATCTATCAGCTCCCTGCCATCACTTTCACTCGTGATCAGCTCCTGGAGGGCACGGATACGATGCTGTCCATCTGTAATATCTAGAACTAATCCTTTCGGAATAGTAACTAAGCTCATATTGCCCCCAATAGGTTCGATGCTAATCTTTTTGCCGGAAATATTAGCAGTCAGAGCGCCGAGAATCCATTTCTCTCCACTTTTAACCCGGTCAACAACGTATTGTTTTATTTTCTGGACGTGCTCTTTGTCAACTGGACGATTCTTAGCTAAATGAAGATTCTTTTTGATGGCATCATCAGAACTGAAGTTAAGAAAAGAGTGCAACTGAGTTATATGCATATTAATCTGTAGCATCTCCCGTCTTCCTTGATGAAAGTGAAGTGCAAGAAAGCAGTCTGCCCTACCATAGTTATCCAAAATGCACCGCTCAACTAGATTTTTAAACTGGATTGCTAGAGCGGATTCGTCAAGAATGGCATTAGCTTTATTATGATCAAGATTTGTCATAAAAAATAAGTTACAACAATTGTCTTAAAGCGTATCTAGAAAAAATATTTCCTTTTTTTCTCGTCAACAAGGTCTGAATCCCATCAGAGAAACCCCAAAAAGCATTCTTCAACTTTTTTATTATATCCCACAAAGCTACATTATGTATAAAAACAAAAAGCTTTGTGGCTGTTTAACTAAGAATTGTATGTTATGCTCAAATTATGAGCCAAGGCTTTTTGCCTAAAAATGAACGCTATGTCAAAAGAATACAGATGCACTCGTAACGCACTCTACTCTCACGACGGCTCTGTCGCAAAAAGAGAGTGAGATGGTACGCAAGGATTGCTTCGTCGTTACCGCTCGGCTTCCCATGTCTACTCCTCCTCTATTTAAATGGCGTCATTTCCAGGCAGAGATCATCCTCCTCAATGTGCGGTGGTACTGTCGATATGCGCTGTCTTACCGAGACTTGGAGGAAATGATGCTCCGAACGGGGTGTGGAGGTGGACCACTCAACCATTAACCGTTGGGTGTTGAAATACGCCCCCGAATTGGACAAACGCATTCGTCCTCCTAAGCGCAGCACGAACGACTCGTGGCGAGTGGATGAAACCTATATTAAGGCGGAGTGTCGGCGGGGGAAGATTCCCCCGCCGAACCTCCTTGTCAAAGGGCGGTGGAAGTATTTGTATCGTGCAGTGGACTCGCAGGGGAACACCTTGGATTTACGGCACGAGTGCCAAACGCGATGCGCTCCTCAGCAGAGCGATTCCTGCGGAAAACGCTCAATGCTTCTCACACTCAGTCTCCGAGGGTAATTAACGTGGATAAAAATGCCGCATATCCTGCTGCTGTTGACGACCTAAAAGCCGATGAACAGCTTCCCGAAACTACAGAACTTCGGCAAGTTAAGTATTTGAACAACCGAGTGGAGCTTTCCTCACCGATTTATCAAGCGATTAACCAAACCAGGCATGGGCTTTCACTCGTTCAATACAGCCCACCGAACTTTAAGAGGATTCGAGGCGATGAACATGCGCTCGTATTGGACAGGTGGTAGGAGTTGAAAAAGGAGATGTTAAGGCTCGTACAGAATTCGTGTCTCAAATTTTCGGAGTTGCAGCTTAACGAGAGCTGATTGTAAAGATTGCTCTGTCCTTAAAAATTTTTGGCAACACAACCAAAATTTTTAGCAACACAACCCTCTGGAGAATCACCAGGTTTTTCCCCTGATAATGGAGCTAATGTTAGCTCTAGTGACCCCGTACTCTTGGGCTAACTCGCGCTGAAAAATATTCCCCTCTTTATACCGAGAACGAATATTATCAACCTCCTCCTGAGTCAGCTTTCTAGAAGGATTGAACTAATCCGAGAATTTTCGTCCTTCTTTCACTTTGACTTTTAACGCACCAGAAGCGATCGCCGCGTTGACACTATCTTTTCTAGTTCCTAGTAATAAATGCTGAGGATTGACACACAAAGGATTGTCACAGAAATGATGCACTACCAGCTCCGGTGGCACTGGGGTACCATGAGTCAGTTTCCAGGCAACATGGGTTATTTGGCGCATTCTCCCATCAACTCTAATTCGTCCGTAGCCATGTTTTGTTTTTGCGCCTGCGCCGATCCATTGCCAGCAGTCATCATCATCCTGGAAATTTACCTTGCTCCAAAATCTTTCTTCAATCGTCATACGATTTTAGGCTTGATGATCCAAGGTTATAATGTCGTTCCGGCGCTATTGAGTGCCGTAAGCTTAATCCACCAGCACGGGTTTTTCCCTAACCTCTATTAATAGCGATAGTAACATCTCAGCATGCATTTTTGCTTAGCTTAATTTCCCTGAAGGGGTGACAAGGAGGTCTGAATCGGTTGCAGGGTAAGGAGTTCAGGTTTTGTGGTAAAAGAAGGAAAGGTCTCGCTTTGTCAACAAGACCTCTTTAATGATAATATGCCTGAATTTTACCAAATCTACCTCAAAAGTCAACTTGAACCGTGCCAAGATCTGCTGCTAAGTATCTTGATTGATCTGTTGCAATCTATCAAATTGGTTAAATTGGAAGCTTTAGCTACCGCGCTACCCTTGCCGATTAAGTTTGAAAGTCGGCGGCATAGACTGCAGAGATTTTTGTCGCTACCAGTACTAAATGTTGAAAAACTTTGGTTTCCCTTTATTCAGAAGTGGTTAGAAACTGATTTCCCCTGTAATCAAGTACTTTATATTGCGATTGATCGTACCAACTGGGGATGTATTAATTTACTGATGATTAGTTTGATTTGGGATAAGCGCGCGCTTCCAATTTATTTTGAGTTACTGCCCAAAAAAGGGAGCACTAATTATGAAGAACAAATTGCCTTCTGCAACAAAGTTTTGCATCTGTTTAAGAATTACAAAACAGTGGTATTGGGGGACAGAGAATTTTGCTCTGTGAAGTTGGCATCCTGGTTAGCTCAAAAGGGAGTGTACTTCTGTTTACGTTTAAAAAAGAATGAATACATTCAATTAGAAAATGAAATCTGGGTGCAGTTGGAAGCTTTGGGATTGAGTCCTGGTATTTCTCTCTATCTAGAAGGAGTAAGAGTCACTAAGCAGAAAGGATTCGAACGGTTTAATCTCGCAGCCAAATGGAAGAAAAAATCTGAAGGGGTTACAAGGAGGTCTGGAATGCATACAGGATAAGCTCCTTGGCCCTAAGACCTCGTTGATAATACTTCCACTTATTGCGAGTTAATCTCATTAACTCCGTCACTGCGTCTGCGCATTGTTCGATGAAATTAACCCAGGTTTGTCCATACAAGCCAATATAAAAACTACTATGGCGTCGTACTGTTCGACCAAATTCTTTGACCCTACCCACATATTTCTGCAAACCCATCTGTTTAATCTTTCTGCCCTGAAATGTGGCAGTTGTATAGGCAATCATTATTAATAAAATTATTGCCCTCAACCGGAAGTCTGTAACTTTAGTCTCTTCTAAGTTATATCCACCAGTCTTAAAATCTCTAAACATTTCTTCAATATCAAATCTTTTTTGATATGATTTAATTGCTGAGTCTAAATTATCAAGATTTGTCATGATAAACCAGCCTTCATCTGGAGCCCAGCCTTGATATTTTCTTTTCCATTTAGCGGCTAGATTAAATCGTTCGAATCCTTTCTGCTTAGTGACGTTCACTCCTTCTAGATAGAGAGAGATACCAGGACTTAATCCTAAGGCTTCCAACTGCACCCAAATTTCATCTGATAATTGAATGTATTCATTCTTTTTTAAACGTAAACAAAAGTACATTCCCTTTTGAGATAACCAGGATGCCAACTTCACAGAGCAAAATTCTCTGTCACCCAATACCACTGTTTTGTAATTTTTAAACAGATGCAGAACTTTGTGGCAAATTGCAATTTGTTCTTCATAATTAGTACAGGGCTAGCGCGTCTCAAAGCCTATTGACAAGCGGACTTGTTAGATAAGCAGTCGTTGTAGGAAAAAAGTGGCACTATCCGAGCTAGGGTAAGATTTAATCCATGTAGCAGCAAGCGTAAAGAAATGTCAACAGGGTTTGAGAAGAATAATAATAAAACCGAAGCATCTTTTAAAGCCAGTATAGACAGCTTTGACATTACCAGTCAGTTTCAGGAATACTTCAGACTAGTATTAGACCCAAGAGTGGAAAGAACGAGATACCACTTATTGACCGATATCATCACTATTGCGATTTTGGCAGTAATCGCGGGAGCAAAAGGGTGGTCAGATATTGAAGAGTATGGAATCAATAAAAAAGGTAACCGTTCAGGGGGGGATCAAAAAAACGTCCAATATGAAATCACACGTAATCAGTACGAAAACCAGTCTAGATTGGATTTATACCGGATAATTGTGAGTAGTCAAAAGTGCTATACTGGTCTGCAAATTGTCTTTTAGACATTTTAGGTACGATATTTTGATGCGCATAAAACCCAAAGCTTTTGCTTAGCAAGGCTTTGACGTTTATGCGCATGATGTACCCCCCCGTGAACGGTTACTAAAAAAGAGTGGTTAGAGACGTTTCTAGAACTACCATTCGGCATACCCAGCCCAGATACGTTTAGAAGAGTATTTGAGAAAATCAACCCCAAAGAGTTTGAGCAATGTTTTCGGCAGTGGGTACAATCATTAGTTGAGAAGTTAGGAGTAGAAGTAGTAGCCATAGATGGCAAAACTCATAGAGGCTCATATGACCGAGAATCGAAGTTAAAAGCCCTACACACAGTGAGTGCATGGTCAAGTGAACACCGTTTGGTCTTGGGACAAACAAAGGTGAATGCCAAATCGAATGAAATCACCGCCATTCCAGCACTCTTAGAAATGTTAGATATATCTGGTTGCATCATCACAATTGATGCAATGGGTACTCAGAAATCGATTGCCCAAAAAATTATAGCTGCTCTCTTCTGATTATATTTTGAGCCTCAAAGATAATCACCCCACACTGCACCAAGAAGTGAAGAATTGGTTTGAGGCTAGCCTTGCACAAGGATTTTCAGGTGTTGATGTGAGTATTAGTCAACGAGTAGAGAAAGGACATCACCGAATTGAAAATCGTAAATTTTACACTGTGCCACTGTCACAACTTCCTCTACTCCATGAACAAGAAGATTGGGCAGGATTGACAACAGTAGTCATGGTAGTGCGTTCCATTCAGCATTGGAATCAGACTACCCATGAGGTGCAATTTTACATCTCTAGTCTCGCCAGTGATGCTAACAAGATTGGTAGCGCAATTCGACAGCACTGGGGGATCGAAAACTCTGTTCATTGGACATTAGATGTCACATTTCATGAAGATGAATGTCGGATTCGTTCTCTGCACAGTCCACAGAATTTTGCTTTACTACGTCGCATTGCCCTCAATGCCTTAGAACGAGAGTCATCTTTCCGTCGCAGTATTCGCCCCTATTCACGGCGAGCCGCTACTCATTCTCAGTATATGGTTTCTGTCTTGGCATCGGCTCTTCCAAACTCCTCCTCTCTGCTAGAATCCACCTGTCAATAGGGTTTGAGACGCGCTAACCCTGATAATTAGTACTCCCTTTCTTAGGCAGTAACTCAAAATAGATTGGAATGGCGCGCTGCTCCCAAATCAAACTAATCATCAATAAATTTATACATCCCCAATTCGTGCGATCAATTGCAAGATAAAGTACTTGCGAGCGAGGAAAATCAGTTTCTAACCACTTTTGAATAAAGGGAAACCAAAGTTTTTCAACCTTTAGTACTGGTAGCGAAAAAAATCTCTGTAGCCTATGCCGCCGACTTTCAAACTGTATCGGCAAGGGGAGTGCGGCAGCTAAAGCTTCCAGTTTCACCATTTTGATAGATTGCAGTAGGTCAATCAAGATACTTAGCAGCAGATATTGGCACGGTTCAAGTTGACTTTTGAGGTAGATTTGGTAAAATTCAGGCATATTATCATTAAGGAGGTCTTGTTGACGAAGCCAGACCTCTTTTCTTTATACCATAAATACCTAAAACCTTTAGCCTGCAAGCACTTCAGACCTCCTTGTAACCCCTTCAGAGAAAAAATATCAAGGATGGGCACCAGATGAAGGTTGGTTTATTTTGACAAGCCTAGAGTCCTTAGCGGTGGCAATTCGAGCCTACCAAAATAGATTTGACATTGAAGAAATGTTTAGAGATTTTAAGAGTGGTGGCTATAACTTAGAGGAGACTAAAGTTACAGACTTCCGGTTGAGGGCAATAATTTTATTAATAATGATTGCTTATACAACTGCCACATTTCAGGGAAAAAAGATTAAACAGATGGGTTTACAGAAATATGTGGGTCGGGTCAAAGAATTTGGTCGAACAGTACGACGCCATAGTAGTTTTTATATTGGCTTATATGGACAAACATGGGTTAATTTCATCGAACACTGCGCAGACGCAGTTGCGGAATTAATGAGATTAACTCGCAATAAGTGGAAGTATTATCAACGAGGTCTTAGGGCCAAAGAGCTTATCCTGTCTACATTTCAGACCTCCTTGTAACCCCTTCAGTTAATTTCCACGATTTGACGACCTTTGGCTATCGGATACAAAATTAAAATCCCTGTTGTTCTAGCTTCATTAGCTTTTTGAGCTTTCGATTGACCGTGGCACTCATCGACTCTTCTGAGTACTGCTCTTCAGTGAGCCATTCAAGTATTTCCTCTGGAGGTCGCCAGCTGATTCGGGGATGCTTCGAGTCGTACAAAGCTTGTGATTTTTTAAGTACACGCCGTCCCTTTTCAGTCTTGTGATACCGCTCTTGTGCTGTGTCACCCATGTACAGAAACACCCAAAGCTTCAACTATCTTAGCTAAAACCTCAAGGCTTTGGTCTTCCCACCTAGTCCTTTTAATAACTTGATCAAGTGCAGAGTAGCGGCAGATTTCAGGATTATCGGGCAGTACTATGGCTTGTCCACCCACCTCATGACCGCTAGTTCGCTCAAACTTGCGATCGCCAATTACAAATTCAATACCGTCTATTGCATCAATTGTGACTACCGTTGGTGCATTGCACAACTCACTCTTTTCATACAGATAAACGCTATCTCCAGCTTGCAAGCGCGAGAGCAGCAATGTCCTACTGTATCGATAAGCGCTCTCGACATCTCTATCCTGAAACTTGGAAAGATGCTCGACACTCCGGTTGATTTTCTCTTCAGCGTAAGACGCTGCTTCCTGCTTAATTTCCTCTTCTTCTACTGTCGTTACCTCAATGGATGTGTATTTCTCACAGAGGTAGCTCTGCTCACTCTTTAGTTTACGAAGCGCCTTCTCTGCGCCGGTGCTGCTCTTCCACAATTTTGCTCCAGGGAGGCTTGGATCACTATCAAAAGCTTTCCTACCATTGCTGGTGTATTCATAAGCGTAGTAGGTCTTATCGTCCCTTTGCATGATGATGGCGTACAATGTCATTGCTTCCTGTTGCTGTTAAAAATCGAATTCTTGCCTTATATATTATAGTTAGTCATACTAGCTATGTAAATAGATTAGTATAGATTAGTGTTGTCACAGATCAATAGTGGAGAGGTCTGTTCACAGTCTCATTTTTTTGCAGCCAAGATTTAACGTGTCAAGTCGTCGCCCCCAAAAATATGCTCACGATGCCAACAGAGGGCCTCAATACGCGGATAATGCTGCTGACGTGCTGGCAGCCAGATGCGATTGCCATTAAACTCCCTCATGGGCGTCCCGTGTGGCGAGTCTTCCCGCAGGTTGTCTGAAATCAGGAGTGTATAGTCATCTGCTATGGTAAACCAACCGTGGTCAAACGCCCAATGGTGATTTTTACACAGCGAAATCCCGTTATCGATGCTGTCATCATAGAACTGAGAAAACGGTTTGATGTGCGCTCCATCTACGATATTCTGACCAAATGCATTAATCACCTGCAACCCACAGAACGCACAGCGGAATTCGTAGATAGAAACGATAACTCTGCGAAAGGCGGCATCTCTTACTACTGTCTTGGCTTCGTCCTTCAGGTCTTCTGGCAGGTAGATCGCACCCCCTCTTTGCCGCAGCTGGTTCTCGAAGTCTTGGAGGGCGTCAACCTGCCATAGCCCCTGTATATAGTGAGTATTATCGGAAAACCAGGCTTTAATTAGCTTATTGACCAGAGTAAGCCGCGAATATGGATTTTGCAGATTCTCAAAGAGTTCATCATCCAGGTATGCGTACTGCACAGCCTCTCTTAATGCATTAATAGTCTTGAGCCTGACTTGGCGGGATGCGATCGCTTCCTCATATCCAGGATTGGCCTTGAGATACCAGAATTCATCTCCCCTCAAGTGAAAGAAGGGCAGGGCAATGTCTGAACGATGCGCGTCAGATCCTAGCTGGTTCCAAAATTTGAGAAAGGTTGCGATTAATTCCGGGGAGAGGAAAACCCGGTTGTGCCTTAAGTTACCCTGCTCCACTAGCTCGATGACGGACAAGAGTAAAATCGGCTTGTGGGGGGCGATACCTCGTGTCCGGTCTACCCGTAACCGAGAGAATTTTTGACAGTAATAGCTCAGTGTTTTACTCATTTGTTGCAAACGACATTGTATGGTTACAATTGAATTTTTATAGCTGTTGCTTCAAAGGCAATAAATTATGGATAACAGGAAAATTCAAGCCCTTGCCAAAGCGCTCAAGGATAAAGATACAGCCGTTCGTAGAGCCGCTTTAGAAATCTTTGAGAAGGGACTAGAGAGCAATGCAGCAATTCCAGCTTTAATGGAGGCGCTAAAAGATGAAGACAATTACATCCGCCTTTTAGCTGTAGAGGCAATTTGGGAAATTGACAACGAGTTTCAGGAAGTGCCTGCCATTGATGTAATGAAGACCCTAATCGAAGTATCGAGCAGTAATAATGAAGAAGAGGCTGATAAAACAAACTTGACTAATGTGGAGCGCTACGGCTGGGAAGACGACAGTTGTACTGTAGCTGAAAGCGCCAATTTTGTCATCGCCGATGTCGCAGGTTATGCCTCCGCAGCTGCACCAGAACTAATTAATATGCTAAAGGACGTAGATGCTAAATCTCGGAATTCAATAGTCTATGCGTTGTCATTTATGTTACCAATAAAGTCACCTCTGATGCTTGAGGCATTGAGGGATAATAATGCACAGGTACGCTTAGGAATCATTGAAGTCCTGACTTTAATGTGGGATGAAGAGCTAGAGCATAACATTAAAGCAATTGTTCTGGCACTAAAAGAGGCCCTAGAAGATAAAGACCTGGTGGTTCGTGAAGCCGCAGCTAAAGCATTGCAGGAGATTGAGCCATATCAAAAGTAAATACAGGTAAAAAAGAACTGAGTGAACACCTTGACGCATATACTGAGTACGGATATAAAACAGACTAGAATGTAGCAACTGCTTAAGTAGTCGTACAACGCGGTCTTGCAGCCGTGAAACACACGGTTAATATGTGTTTTCTAAGGGGAAAGCGGTTGCGCTCCCTGTGAAGAGAGAATTCCCTGTGCTTTAGCCATCGGGAGCGTCAACAAAAGGGCAAGTGTTTCTATTGTCTTACTGACACATCGGTTGAGGAGAGTTCGCTGGAATTAGCGGATGTGGAGCACTTTTTTCCTGACGTTTTCAAGGGGTACGGGGTTAATCAGCAGCCAAGGTAAGTAGCACTATTTTGGGTTGCTCTCAGCGAAACTCCTACTAGCCAAGCTCAAGAGTAGTCACACCAAACACACGGTTGATGGGCAAGTTAGGAATTTCTTTTGTGTACATCCGAGCTGTTTCAAACACTGGTTTCATCTTGTGGCGTTGTGCCAGAGCTATGGCTGCTGAGTTAGAATCTGGAAGATCGAGAAAAACAGGGGCATCAAGGCTCTTGGCAAGTAAAGCTTTGAACAGATCATCAGCAATCTGTTGGTTATCAGCAAACAGCGGCCCAATCTTGAAACCTGTACTGCAGGCACGGATAACGCCATAACCGACCAGATGCTCCTCTCTAAGAATGCCTAGGGCAGCACTTTCTGGCTGCTGAATCCAACATCGTAGGAAGATGGATCGTTCAGCAGGGAAAAGCTTGCGTTCGTAAGCCACCAACTCCTCAAAAGGTACGGCTTTTAGTTCTACGATGCCCGGAGGCACAACGCCGCCTCCTACGCCCTCGTAACGAATATGGCGGTAAGCGAGTTGGAAACCTGTCTTTTTGTAGTTCTCCTGTTGAGCAATCACGCCATCCAATCCGATATTGCGTTTAGCGCCAAGATACGCCATCGCCGCCTTCCAGATTTGAATGCCAAACCCCTGTCCACGGAACTGCGGCTTTACAATGTAAAGGCCAAGAAAGCCGAAATGCTCATCGTAAGCTACAGCGGAAATGCACCCCACTGGCTCACCGTTCAACTCGCCCACTAAAAAACCGCACTTGTCAGTTTGATAAAAACATTCAGCATCATAAATGCCTGGATTCCAGCCTTCAGCCGCTGCCCAATCAATCGCCAAATCTACCTCAGCCCTCTTCATTGGGCGAACCGTGAAGTTGTTAGTTGGCATTGCTCCTACCCCCGGTTCCCAATTTTTATTTGCTTATTGTATCCCCTCAATCGACGGCGGTGTTCTAAAAGTGTTGATTCGTTCTTGCCACCGCTTGCTTTGACACTCGCCGCACTAAAGTTAACGGCGATTCTCTAAGATTTTCTGCCATATCTCTTAGATATCCGACTGTCAGACAAACTATACTCAGAGACATCAAATAACGTCAACTGAATATTGCTCATCTCGTAGGCATGGTTCCTGGACTCAACGCACTCAGGCGCTGATAGCTTCACAGGCGTAACTTTCCGAGAATCCCTCGGTAGAATCTTCTTTATTTTCTTAGGGAAGATTAGCCCTACTCGCTTGACAATTGTTCTGGAAGCCTTTGTATCTGCGTGTTCGGTGTAACCGCATTCTACACACAAGAATTTCTCACCATCACGGTTAGATTTATCAATATGATGACATTGAGGACATTCTTGGCTGCTGTGCTTCGGATTAACAGCAATAACTGGCTTGCCAACTTTCGCCGCTATCCATGCAATCATGCCAAATAGAGTTCCCCAACTGGCATCAAGAATCTGTTTGTTTAATCCCGCCTTAGCCGCCGCACCATTCTTTAAGTAACCGCCATTGCTATCATGCTTGGGTTTAGCTCGTTTGACCATATTGCGGATGTTCAGGTCTTCACGCGCAATAACGTCAGCTGTCTTTACAACCAGTGATGCAGCTTGCCACAGATACCCTTCACGTTGCTGACTGATTTTATGCTGCATCTTGCCAATGCGGTCGTATGCCTTACGCTTGTTTTGAGAACCGTTTTGCTTACGGGATGCAGCACGTTGCCGCATTGCCAGTCGTCTAACCGTTTTTGAGTTAGTAGCTGGATGAATGTTTTCGACAAAGCTACCGTCAGAAAGGGCTACAAGCTTGTTGATGCCAACGTCAATCCCAACGACAGACTTAGACTTCTCGATCGGCTTAACCTCTGGCAAGTCGAGAGGAAGATCAATTAGCATCGAAACGTACCAATTACTAGCTTTTCTGCTAACCGTTACCGTCCGCACGTCTTGGATTTGAGTCAAGTCACGGCTGTTGTGCATCCTGACATTACCTATTCCAGGCAGATACACAGTTGCGTAATTCTCTCTCACATCAACAATCTTTACCTGGTCTGGTTTGTACTCGAAGGAGTTTAGCACCCGATAGTAACGCGGAAATCCTTTCTGGTGCTGCCAGAAGTTAGTGAATGCATCATCCAGTCTGGCAATGTTGCGCTGTAAAACATCCGAGTTAATCAAAGCAAAGTTCTGGCGCTCATGGCGTAGAGTCGTCGTCACCTTCATCTGGATTCCAGAAGCACTATCCCACCGTTGAGTGCCAGTCTTCTTAGATGTCTTAACTGCCAACCCTAATTGAGCCGGAACAACGCCATGTTTGAGTATAGGGCAAGTTAGAGGACAGCATGAACCATATTCAACTTTCGTTTCGATGTCACAGAATGAACCCCATCCGTAAGTGATGGATGACTCAGCATCTTTGTTACTGGTGTTATACCCCTGCTCACGCTCTCGCAGTGCATAATTACGATGCTTCCTCAAAGTAATTAACCAGTCGGACATTAACTCTACTTGAGTCTGGCTTGGCCTCAATTTGAAGTTCCATCGCAACTGCACTCTTGTTCACCTCTTTGTTGCTAGCATGTAATCTAGTATAGGCGCTTATTCAAAGTAATGCAACCAGTGAAAGGTAAAAAAAGAATTAAGAATGTACCACTTATTCATGATGAACTGAAGAGAAAACATAGTATTTTTCTAACTGACAGCGCTTGGAAAAAGTTACAGAGGATTGCTAAATTAAGTAAGACAAGTGTGAGCGAGCTCATTGAGAAGTTAGTGAGAAAGGATGATGGCGGTTAAAACCGCTTGAGTCGTCGTTCCTCCGCGCTTTAAAAAGACGCAGCTCCCCGACTTCCAAGTCTCTTAATGTGGAAGAAGTCTGAGCAACATCATCAACACATCTAGCACACAAGTATGGCTAGAACACAAGCACGGTGCTTGGGGGACAACCAGCCTGTTCGGAGTGAAGCGGAGGACTGGCAGTCGCTAGGACAGAAAAAGCGTGATAGGCAGGGTGATCGGCAAGGTTTACCAACTTGTACTAATATGTTCGGCTTATACCGATTTCCCCCCTGCTTTCCCTGCTCAAGAAAGCAACAGAGTCGCCCTATAAAGGTCAACCCTTTACACACACAACTTGTTTCAAAGTAGCAACTACTTCCACAAGATCTGTTTGTTGGGAAATAACTTCTTCTATAGGCTTGTAAGCACCGGGAATTTCATCCAATACTCCCGTATCCTTGCGGCATTCTACCCCTTGAGTTTGCTGAATCAAATCATCCAGCGAGAAGTGGTTTTTTGCCTTATTGCGAGACATCAAACGCCCAGCACCATGGCTGCAAGAACAGTAACTTTCTGTATTCCCCTTGCCCTTAACAATGAAAGACTTTGCTCCCATTGAACCAGGGATGATGCCGTAATCTTCTGTTCGCGCTCGTACCGCACCCTTACGAGTAACGTACACATCCTCGCCAAAATGCACTTCCTTCTCGGCGTAATTGTGGTGGCAGTTCACCTCTAATAGGGGCTTAGTTGGCTTACCACCAGCAAGATGCTTTTCAACAATCCGCTTGAAACGAGCCATCATTACATCACGATTGAAGCGGGCATAGTCCTGTGCCCACTGTAAATCCCTCCAGTAGCCAGCAAACTCTGGTGTCCCAGCCACAAAGTAAGCTAAGTCTGGATCGGGTAGACGAGTATCTGCCAGCTTTGCTAATTCCCTGGCGGTACCAATGTGGCACTGAGCCAGCATATTGCCAATGTGACGTGAACCAGAGTGCAGCATCAGCCACACACAGTTCTCAGTATCAAGGCAAAGCTCAAGGAAATGATTTCCCCCCCCGAGAGACCCGAGCTGATGCATAGCCTTGCTTTCCAAGCGTTGCACTCCTGGATGTAGTTCCTTGAAATCATACCAGCGCTGCCAGTTGCTTACAGATTTTTCGACGTTTTTGTTTTCATTGAAACCAACTGGGATAGCGGCTTCAATATCTAGACGAATCTGCTTCAGCTTGCCTGAGAGCTGCTCACCGACAAATGGTGTTTTAAGGGCACCCATACCACACCCCACATCAACCCCAACTGCAGCTGGTATAATCGCCTCTTTAGTTGCAATCACCGACCCCACCAACGCTCCCTTACCCAGGTGAACATCTGGCATCAGCGCTACGTGCTTGAAGACAAATGGCAGGGATGCCACGTTTTTAGCCATCTTGGTTTCCTCTGGTCCCAGGGCGTGATTCGCCCAAGAGAGTACCGGCGATGGTGTTGAAATTTGGAGCTGTTCGTATGGCATAATCGTTGGCTTCCTGAATACCCGTGACGCAGATGTACTAATCCCTATAGCGATTACAGACTCACATAGGATTCTCCTGTAATACAAGTATAATACAAAAAATACAAAGGCAGTGTTGGTTTTAAATGTTACAGCGGAACCAACCACCTACTAAAAACCTATCAATAACTATCAAAGAGTGATAATTGCTGATAGTCTCGCCCCATCGGTGACTGGGCTATAATCGTATCCACTACTCGCGCCGCTACTGGCAAAGAAGGGGAATTCATCTTACGCTTACCTACTTCGGATGGTTTCCCACCACTTTCAGCAAGGCGCAGATAACCCTCTAGGGCTTTGGTCGGCTCAAATAGCTGGTGACGACGGATGGAGTTGTGACGCATATAGCGGCTCAAGGCATTCCATCCATGCCACGGAGAGCGGCTCCTTAGATCCTCCGGTCTTTGGAGCCACTTTGGTAAACGTTCTGAATGATGCATGGCGCGACGAGCAATGCACATGGCAGCAGCCGTGCCACTCGTCAATCCGTACCTCGCCATGAACTTAATCATGCCAATGACACTGGTGAAAGCTGGGTTCACCTTGATGATTTGAACACCATAGCGCTTGCACCGCGACTCTAAACATTCTCTAAATAAACCTGTCGCCAAATTGGAAAGCATTTCGTTGTATGCCTTGCTTTCCTCACTCATCTTGGCTTTTTTCTTGGTGAAGTCCAACGCTTCAATGGCAATCGCACATCCGTGAGCTTCTGCTATCTGCACAATATCTTTAACGATGTCTCGCATCCTGGCTTCACGTTGTCCAGTCGTCAAGTCTTTCCATTCGTATAAAATACTCAGGTGACTGGTGATGTTGCCGTCTGGCTTAACAATTACTAGAGCAATGGAATCACGGTTGAAGTCAATCCCGATTGACCCATTTTTAATAGCATGAACAATAGGCACCTCTGGTACGTAGGTACTGAGGTGGATGTACCATTGCTCATCTTTATGCTCACGCCGAAAGACTTGAACCGTGATTGGCTTTTGTTGTTCTAGTGCATAGTCTAAATCAGCCTTACGGCTTCTTCCCTCTCGGTTATCCACTGAGAAATTTAATGAGACAATGTTACCGTAATCCTCACGCAGATTGTAGGGAAGTGAGATTTCGCAACGGTAAATCAGCAGTGAATCTGTAGCGAAAATCTTAATCGCAGTTCCGCCACCATACTGAGACTTGCCAACACAAAAGAAACGTCCGCTACGGGCTAGCTGCCATGACTCCAGCCATTCAGCATGACTGCTGTATCCATTAGCTTCTAGGTGATGCTGAGCGTTAAACAGCTTTCGGGAACCAAAACAAATATGAAGCCGCTCAGTTTCTTCTAAATCAACTAGGCGTTGCTTAAGTTCTTTAATTTGACAAAGCTTGGACTTAACACCTTTTAGCTCATTCTCAAATCGTTGATAAGCTTTAGGAGTCATCCCCTTCTTAGTTGCTGACTTGAATTTCTTTTCTAAGTCCTTGACAGTTTGTTTAGCGTGTTTCGTTTTTGCCTTAATCCGCTCCTTGAGTAAAGCAATTTGATTATCCTTGGCAGTCTGAAGCTGGTCGTAAGTTTGCTTGGCTTCTAACGCTATGGCATCCGCCCATGCCCAAGGGAGGTTCATCTGTGCATGTAACTGCTTTTTTACTTCAGTTTCAGTCTTACCAGATTGAAGCCAATTTAAAGCAGTTCTCCGGTATGACTCATAGAAAAAACCAAGATCATCTAGTACGGTCGAGTATTCGATTTTTGCCTCTATTCCAACTAGTTGACCTTTGGACTTTTGTTGAGCCATTTCTCGCTAATATGCAACTATTACATCTATGATAACAAATAATTAGTAAGTGTGTCCACTCAAAAACACAGATTAAATGTGACTTTGGCTCTTGATGAATGACTAATGTTGTCAGCAATTGCTCTAAAAAGAGGGGTATCTTTGGCACGGGTAGTTGGAAAATTGATTAGAGAAAAGAACGAACGCCTAAAAACCCAAGCAAAATAAATAGCTTTTTATAGCTATTAATAGGTTTTTGGTTTTAGGAATAAGCAGGCATAATCTTCAAGCAATACATTAAGCTCTGTAAAGAGGGGTAGTCCCAACCGAGCGATCGCAATTCACTAAAATCTGGCACAATGCTATGGCGGTTCGTCAAGACTGGTTCAGCGCGGATGCAAGTAGTCTACCTATTTCCCAGGTCTTCGCCCATCCACCCTTGGAAGCAATCAGCAGATTGTGTAACCAGTGTCGTGATACTCAAAGCCATTAAGATCCTCGAAGGGAGAAGACCGGTTTGGATTGTTGAATTTTGTTCTGTTGCCATAGGGACGAAAATTCTGGCATTAAAGCCACCTTTAAATTTTCCCTTGTAAAAATTAAGATGCGTTCGCCCTGGCGTGATAGGCCATTTGTCCGCGCTCTCCGGGCTTCGCTCGCGCTCGTGCTTTTCCAAAATCATCTGGTATATTTCCCGGCGGCCTTGAAGCAATCCGCACCATATAGGGTCTTGCTAGTCCCGTCTGGATAAACCCGGACGCACCACTCTTTTGGTGGAGCCAGTAGCCAACAGATCGTGAATAATGCCATCACTGCCAAGAACCCACTAGTGCTAAAAATAGCGACGCGCCTGAGGTTGAGGCGTTTTGGTGACACAGTCCCATATCTAGACGATATCTTCATCATTTTTCAGTAAATCTAAAGACTATCTTCATGAAGTCTACGTTTAATTACGCAGACGTGTAAGTATTATTTTACTCAAGCCTTGATTAAGGTAGCAAAGGAAAAAGCAATGACAAAAGCAAGGACAGCGGTGGCATTTTTTGGCATGGGCGCGATCGCTCTAGCAGGTATTCCAAATCTTCCAGGCAGTGCAGCTGCTCCTCCAGCAGTTTTTAAGGACAGCGCTGGTAACGTTGTTATCCATTCTGGTGTAACACCTGGGCAAAAGCTTCTAGTTAAGCTTACTGGAACGCCATACAAGAAAAACGAAAAAGTTGGTGCATGTGGACAAATTATTCTTAGAACAAGCACTTCAATGCCAACTCTTGGAAACAGCGTAAAAGTCAATGGTACAACAGTTAACTTAACAACACTCGTAGCTGGAACTGCACCAAAATGTACGAATGGTGCTTGGGTAGGAACTGCACCAACTGCTAATTTTAAAGAGACAACTAGCGCTGGTGTTACTAGAGTTTATCTAATTGGCTATACAGCTGGTGGTTCGCAAGAAGTAGATTTTCCTGATATCCCAGCTCATTTCAACTCAACTGTTAATGGGTGTGGATTTGCTACTATCAAATCAACATCAGCGCATACAATTGGAACGGCCCTAAACATTGCAGGAACTGACTATACAATGGCCAGTCTGCCAACTGCTGATGCCCCAGCCTGCAAGAAAAACGCTAGTGGACCACAGCTCTACACACCCGGAAGTTGGGGCCAATAGCCTACACAATTAAAGTGGAGAAATAGTGAATAAGCCACTTGTTAACAGTGCGATCGCTATTTTGGGATTAGCGATCGCCCTTCCTGCAAATGCAGATGTTCAGATTTACAAGGATGATACTGGAGCCCCATACATTTCTGGTTTACAAAATGGCCAGTTTGTTCAGATTGCTTATGGTAATCTCAGAGAGACCATTCACGTTAAGCCACAGGGCACCTGTAATTTTGTCAAGCTTCCCTACAAAAATTTCTACCCATGGAGCAACGTTGATATCTTTTTATCAGGGCAGCAAACGCCAACTTTAAGCTTTGATGGAAGCAATCTTAATGCAGGGGATATTCGTGGTAGGGCGACTAATTTGTGCAGTGGTACTGGGCGGAATACGACCCTGCCTTGGACTGATTTAGGTAATGGGGCATATGGAATCAAGAATGGCCTTGTCCAGGGCAATTCTACAGCTGCCTATATATTTGGGCTTCCCACCGCTGCTTTGTACGATGCGAAAGATATAAACCCAGCTCTTCGTAAGCACAAAGTCAATGCCTGTGGCTTCATTAAGCTCACCGATACAGTAACATGGCCCACAGCAAAGTTAGGCTCATTTTACTATTACCTAGGACCAAATCCCTCTAACAGTTCCTATACTTTGGATACCCTGCCAGTAAAATCTCCAGAGCTTTGCTACAGGGGAATGTTGTATAAACCAACGAGTTAATATGAACAGAAAATATATTGCTGAGCTAATTTGTAAAATTGACAACTGTGAAACTGAATACCTCAAGCAGATTGACGATTCACTTTTTCGGATTGCGTCTAATGCTGAGCTATTTTGGGACGATCAGACCCCTACAGAGTGCCTGAACGAATATGGCAAGCTTACTTCCTCTCAGCGTAAACAAGTCCTACGATTTATTGAGCGATTCTAGGATGGCGTGGGATGATGGTGCTAAAGACTGGAAATAATAACCCAGAATCATAGGGTAATTGCCTGTTGCAAAACCAAGAGACTATTCTGGTTTAACACTTTCAACTGGTTGCGGGTTTTGTGTAAAAGCTGATGTGAAATATTGAGCGGCAAGGTCAAGTTGAGCCTTCAAGGGGAAAGAACGAGCTATTTTGTGAGTTCCATGCTCTTTTTCCCAATATCCCCGTTTCCCAGACACGAAAAATCTAGGTCTCTTGCGCCGAGACCCTTTGGAGAATGGATGACGAGAACTTTAGCTCTGGCAGAAATGCCGGAGATTAATCATCGTATAAGCCAGGCTTTTCATGGCATAGTGCAACTGACTGATACGCTCGAATCGTAGCAACAAGCGCCGAAACTTATCTTCCCAGGCGAACACCCGCTCGATGGTAAAAAACCGTTCCTGATAAATAGCCGAATTGAAAAAAGGCTGGCGTCCACGCTTCGGAGTAGTTCTACCACGAGGATTTTCCGGAATATTCGGAACCATGCCACGATTGAAAATGGCTTTCCGGTTAGCTCGGCTATCGTAGGCTGAATCCAAGCTAACGAGCGTATTTTTTAGATTGAGTCCGACCTTGTGAGCGATGCGGGTCACTTGGGGCAATGCTTTCTGTAGCAGCGGTGACTCATGACGATTTCCAGGGGCTGAAACAAAAGGGGCAATCACATTACAGTGGCGATCGCAGAAGGCCACAACTTTGTCCCCTTTGAAGTGCTTGTGCCCGCTGAATCCGAGATTGTCGCCGCCTTTCTTTGCCGCTGTCGCCGTCCCATCACCGTGGATGACGCTGATGTCGAGGTACTCTTTTTGGTGAAGCAACGACACAGACCCCGCGAAAATGGCTTCAAAGCATCCATGAGCTTCAAAACGCCTAAAAGCACGATAGATTCTGGTGTAGTGGATCTCCGGTTGCCCATCTTTGTCCTTTTCGATGGGCAGCTCTTTCCACTGACATCCAAGATACAACAGTTTCAGGATGTAATTAAAGATCGCGTGCAAAGGGAGCTTCGGCTGAGGACCACGGCTGGCAGTGTGCAGGTGGGGTAAGACAAATTATTCAAACTGTTCTAAAGTCAAATGCGTTGGAATCACTTACCAGGGTTGAGATTGAGCCATTATTACTACTCTAGACCGTCAAACTCAAAAGACTTTAGCCACTTTAGCTTGAGTTGATTGAATGCCACGTATCTATAGCGGTTTGCATTTGAGTGCGATACACCGCAAGTCAAGCCCTATATGACATTGTCCTGCTGATGCTGTACTTCATCCGAACGCAAACCGCTATAAAGCCTTCCAGACAAATTCACCTAGGGAGCAAAACCCGCAACCAGTTGTTTGTTTCTAGCTCTAGCACCTAAACATTTTTTGGGAGCAATTTGCTCTTGATACCAAAGTTCCCTCGAAACTCAGTTTTATGTGTTTAGACGTGAGCGCATTTTTGTGAGCTGACTTCATAATCATGGATAAAAAATACATTGCCAGCCAAATTCTTGCCATCTACAACTGCCCCACTGAATACCTTGAAACCATCGAGTATTCTCTTTGGCGGATCGCGTCTAATGCCAAGTTATTTTGGGACAGCGAGACGCAGATAAACTGCCTGAGCGAATACGGCGTACTTACCGATTCTCAGCGCGAACAAATCTGGCTATTTATTGAGAAGTTTGAGGATGGCATTGCTGCTCTACAAAGCGCCTATCTTTAAAGGGTAGTGTCTTAGATTTGTTGTTTAGCACTTAAATTGGCAGCCCAAACTCATAGCGATTGATGAACAGCCCAATCACGCAAGGCATACATTAACTCCGACTTGGGGTATCGACAGGATAAAGCCTCAAATAGGACATAGTGAGCTGAAATGCTTTTGGTGCATGCCTTCTGGTTTTCATTCAGGTGGAATAAATGTTAATTTCAGCTACGAGAGTCACCTTGAAAGCTGAATCCTTTGTCCCATAAAAGTTTTAACTTTATGGGTTTATGTGACCAATGATATAGCGGTTCCCGGTCAGATGAGATACATGCATAGAGGCTGCAAAAGTTGTGAATCAAAGGTTTTGGCGTACCTCACGCGAATAGGAACCGCTATATACCTAGCCCCGCCTAGAGCCGAAACCCTACTTGAAAGCAGGGTTTCGGTTACAAATCCTGAATTCACCCTTACACTTAGACAACCTGCAACACAATCATTTTGGGCGGATCTCGGCTCAATCCCCTGTTGATCGGAACACCGGGGCATCAATCGTTCTAACCTTCATTCAAGATAACTCCGAGCCGATTTTATTGATTGACAAGGCACTATCCGGCCCAAGCCCACTTTTGAGCGTGGCTCCCTTTGCGACTATCCTGCCGTCTGTCGAACTGACCTTGAGTGATGTTGTCAGCAAGAGCAGGGGAATCAATATAGGTTGTGAGTTGATTTTCCCAAAAAGCCAGTTGGCTTTTAAGAGTGCTGACTTGGACACTATGCTTCTCTACTAAAGCTTCTAACTTATGCTCCGAGTCTCTTAAAGCATTTCTACGCCATAGTGCTTTACGGACATTGTCCTCACACTCGTTGTTCAAGGCAATTTCTAGCCGTTTTGACCATGCATCCGCTTCCACTAGGACAGTTAAGTAGTCTCTTTGGGCACTTTTTTTAGCTCTGATCGCATCAACAGTAGCTTGACGTAGCGTGCTGAGGTAAGTATCCCATGTGTCCTCTGCCGCCAAAACGTTTTCAGAGTCTCGTTGGGTTAAAATTGGTGCCAAAAAAGGAGCCGAGCTGTGTGTTGAGTAAGCTGTGGGTGTCATAGCGGCTCTATGTTGACTGCTGTGCTCCTTTTTCAAGCCTGACTTTAGGGCAATCGGTCTGGCTACCTTGGTGTCAATCTTAAGATTCTGGGATGAAAAGTTGACCTGTAATTGGGGGTGTGGTAGTAACGGAACAAAAACTAACGCTAAGCTCAGAAAGTTTACTGGGACTACGTTCCCCCATGACTTGATGGATAGTCAAGTTAGAATTCCGTTTCCCCTACCTCTTTGGACTCCAGGGCAAACGCATCTAAATTACTCTTTACAAAAAAAACAGATTCGTGAATCAACCAAAAATCAGGATTTATCGCTCAACTTGTTGGTCTGTAGAGCGCGTGAAGCTAAGCTTACTGTCAATAAGCAAGCATTAATGCGATTAAAACTCAGCTTATTGAAACTGACGTAGGCTTATTGACATCCGAAGAGCGTTTGCCCTGTCATGCAGGGGCGCAGACAATTCAAAAAAGGTCATGATGATCTTGAAAACTATGATAAGAGTTGTAAAGTATTTGTTTTAGAAAAGAAAATGAATAAATCCCAAAAAGTCGGAGCAGCACTCGCAGGAATAGCATTGAGTTCAGTAGCAATAAACCCCCTCCCTGTTCAGGCGGCTGTACTGAATTATGATTTTACCTTGAACAGTTCAGATAGCATGTTTGGTAGTGGTTCTTTCAGCTACGATACTTCACAACAGCAAGATCCATCTTTTCCTCCTTTGGCTCTGCCCCCAAAACTCACTGATTTTAAGGTTTCATTCTTAGATAAGACCTATACCAATGTGGAATTTGTTAACCGCTTAACTGTGGTTTCTTCGATTAAAACAAACCCAGATACAGGGGAACTCGTTGCAGATAGATTAGTTGTGCCCTTCCCAGGTTGTGGCGTTACATGCCAACCCGCACTTGTGATAGACAACAGCTCCTTCACTGCTTTTTCAGATCCTTACGGTTTCCCTACAGCAACGGGAAGCGTGACGTATGTGAACCAACCCTCTACCCCTGTGCCAGAGCCTAACTTGACTTTTGGGCTGTGTGCATTGGGCCTTGGTCTGCTGCTGAGGAAGATTAATCAGCAAGTCTTAGCCGAATCAATCTCAATCCCCAGAATTTTGACCAATAAAATCCATTAATCCTAAATACTTGGGAGCCATGTTGCAGGGCTACAAACACGGGAAGTCGGAGGACAGGTGCTGGTTTATGGCAAAGGCGGTAAAACCCTCGCTATGCAGTTAAAGACTATCCATCAGACCCAGGGTAAGAGCAAGAAAAAATGAGTTAAAATATGCTAATGGGGTAAAGCGGCAGACAGAACCTTGAGCATATAGGCGCTGTCCATAGAAACCCGTTTAGCTTTTTGTTTAAGACTGCGCTTAGAGGAGGTTTCCTGCTACATCGCAGGCTAATGGCCATCCGCCGCAAGAGGGTAAAGTTTTCTTTCCCTATGCCCCTTGCGAATGCGGGACGCATCCTCTCCAAACGAAACATCCAAGACGAGCGTGGAGTTGGTTTTCAATGCCCCAATGGGCACGAATGGCGCGATCGATACGAACCGCATCATAGGGTAGAGAACTTAGCGCTCTTTAATCACTAGGCGCGAGAGTAAATTCTGAAACCCTTTCAGGGCTTGGATTTTTGCTAAAAACCGACAAATAGAAAAATGTGTGAGAAAATCTGGCTTGTCAGGCATACGGCACAACCACTTCCCCATCTTGCGAAGATTTTTCTCTGCTTAGAGGATGTCTGAACAGTAAAATTTAATCCTATAACTTTGTTCTCAGCAGTATAATAACTGAGGTAAAAGGGACTTTTTAGAGGTTCCATCATCCAAGTTTTTCCAGTTTTAGCCATCGAGCTCTGCTATTTCATTGCCATACTGATTAAATAAGCTACTTCTCAGACATTTTCTAAGTTCTTCACGCGAGTATCTGGGCCAAGCCAAACTATCTGGGTTTGAATCCGGAATCTTGCGATGTAAGTTTGTAGCTTAGTGGGTTGCGAGCAAACTAAAACGCTCTCTAATAACCTATTGTGGCTCAGTAAGTTTCATGACTAACTCTACTACTTGGAAAAGCTGGAATCATATTGGCTTGGCTCTAACAACTTGCACTGTGCTGGGACTTGCCATGTCCAGCCCTGCCACTGCAGCAAAGCTGTATTCCATTACTGACCTCGGCACCCTTGGTGGCAATTCTAGCCAAGCCAATGGCATCAACAACTTAGGTCAGGTTGTTGGTCAGTCAGCCACCGCCACTGGGGACCGTCGCGCCTTCCGCACGGCTCCAAATAGCCCAATCAACCCGGCAACGGACGACCTCGGTACCCTCAATAACAATAACTATTTGAGTTCTAGCCAAGCTAACAGCATCAACAACTTTGGCCAGGTCGTCGGCGGGTCTACACCTCCCAATGGCGATCCAAGACAGGTGAACGCCTTCCGCACGGCTCCCAACAGCCCAATCAACCCAGCAACGGATGACCTCGGCTCCTTCGGTCGGGGCGGAGGCGCAGCCAGCAGCATCAACAATAAAGGCCAGGTAGTCGTTACTTCAACAGTCGGAAATGGGCCGGAAAATGCCTTCCGCTCGGCTCCCAACGGCCCAATTAACCCGGCAACGGATAACCTCGGCTTCCTGGGCGGCTTTATCAGCTCTGCCAACGGCATCAACAATAAAGGCCAGGTGGTCGGCTCTTCTCAAACCGCCAGTGGCGATACTCACGCCTTCCGCACGGCTCCCAACAGCCCGATTAATCCATCAACAGACGACCTGGGTACGCTCGGTGGTATGTTCAGCAGTGCTACTGGCATCAACAATAAAGGCCAGGTGGTCGGCTCTTCTCAAACCGCCAGTGGCGATACTTACGCCTTCCGCACTGCCCCCAACAGCCCGATCAATCCGTCAACAGACGACCTGGGTACGCTCGGTGGTATGTTCAGCAGTGCTACTGGCATCAATAAATCAGGCCAGGTGGTTGGCTCTTCGGCTATTGCCAGTGGGGAAACTCATGCTTTTCTTTATTCTGATGTCAGAAGACATCAGAATGTCAGAAGACATCTAATTGATCTTAACAGCTTGATTGACCCTGCCTCCAGCTCCAATTTTTCTGTCCTAACAGCAGCAACTGCCATCAATGATCGTGGACAGATAGTGGGTTATGGCACTATCCCGAAGAGTTGCCAAACGTGCACTCCTCAAATCCATGCATTCCTGGCAACGCCCCTTAAGACTAACGAGGTAACAACCCAATCGTCAGACTCTCCTGACGACAATTAAAACAGGTGGTTGGCCTGATGCCGAACCTATGCAACAGACGCGATTGCGTAAGATTCTGGCAGGTTGTGTTGCGAGTGCTCACCATCAAGAACCGCTGTCTTGCTCTATCAAAGAACTTCGGCTCCTCATGAGCTGAAGTCTTTATAACCAGAGCCGTCCGATGTCTTTGATCCGATTCACAATTTCATTGTTCTGTTTTAGCCGGTTGATGCGCCGCTTTAATGAGCGAGCAATTCAGTCGTTGGCACAAATTCCATAGCGTTGCTCCATGACTTTCAAATAAAATAGTTGTCCAGGAGTGAAACAGAGAGAGGATTGGAGTTGTTGCAGCATCGCGTACTCGACCGGCTCCAGCTCAAACTGAATCAAAGCCGCTATGCGCTGGCCCACCGCCTTGATATCCGCCGTGTACTCGTCGTCAATCCTCGTCACCTCTTCCTTTTTACACTGCTGTGTGTCCCTAGCAATGCTGATCCGCACTGTGTATGAGAAACTGCCTACATGTTCAATAATGCTCCACATGCCGTTGAATGGGTGTAGAGGCGATCGCTTGAGCGCCTTGATTTCAACTACATCGCCTGCCGCAAAATCTGATGCTGAGGGATGCTTCTGTTTGAGGCGCTCAACAATACCCAGATGACGAAGAACGGCATCCTTGACAACGCGCTCAGATGGGACTTTTCCTCCATTCTGCTTGACTGCTTCTGACCAGACTTGGGGTTGCTCATCTGGCTTTAATTTAGTCAAGGGCCTAACTTGAGTTTCTTTGGTTGGGAGAATTTGACAACTAAAAGTTGTCAAATTCTCCATGACATCGGCTGCGGCAATTTTGAAGTTGGCAGATTGACGGGTAAACCCAAATCTATCCCGGCAATACTCCTCAAAGGTTTTATACTTACTACGATACAAACGGCGGTCCCTAAGTTCTCGCAATGCTCGTGCCGCTTCATCCCAAGCTCTCTCTACCTTCAACTCCAGTCGAGAAAGGTCTGCCTCTTCCTCAGGCGACAGTTGCTCAACCACCTCGACTGGGGTGTGATTCAACGCATCCGTTTCGTCTGATGGCATGGCGGGTTCTATCGTAAAATCATCATCAACGCCAAACACTTCCTGCGGCGCTCTAGCCCCAAAGTCTATAAGCGATCGCTTTTTCCCAGAGCGCTGTTGTTGTGCTTCGAACTGAGTTACCAATTCTTCGGCATAAGCCTGAGCGTAGTCGCGGGGGCATGGAAACTTCTCTGACTCCACCGCTAAAACGAAGTGGGACTTAAATCCCGTGGGGCTGACAAAGCCAATGAAACTGAACTCATGCATCCGTCGCTTACCCACAAGACATGGGACAAACTTCACCTCAACCGTCTGCCCAGATTGGATTGTGAGAGTAAACTCAGCCTCAGTCCGCCATTGATTCAGTGCATCATCAACTGGCCCCTGGGGGTTAGTTCTCAGGTCTGGCTCCAAGTCAGGTTGTTCCCAAGCTGGCTCAGTGCCAGTTGCATCTCTCCAGTCGGCGCTATAGCTGATGTGAGCTTGAGACTGGTATTGGCTGAGGTCGAAAAGGGTATCGCTCATGGGTGTGATCAAAACAATGGCAATAAGGAGATGGCAGACTTCACTGGCTTCAGAGCACTATTGATTAACCAGAACAGGCTTTCTTCATACATTTGGTTGTGGTGATTTCTTGTTGATTCTGTGGTTGAGTGATAGCTTTTGGGTCAAAGCGTGCATCTGTTCTACCAGCTCAGAATCAATACTTTGCGGTAGTGCAGACTGCTCTGGTGCTGAAGGCAACGCCGGAGCAGCAGTAGGCTTCCACCCTTTCCACGCACTGATGAACTCCTTTTTGGCCCAACGCAGATCATCTTGATTGATTCGACCCAACTCGCTCACTCCACCAACTGCACGTAAAGCGAATTTCCCCTGCGGTGTCAGACTGTCAGCAACGCTATACTCCCCCCTGGCAGAAGCTTTAACGCACAGCTCCCACTCCTCAAAAGCCTGCGTGGTTGAGTCGCCCTTAATCGCCTCAACCAGTTGCTGCGGTGTCGGCATAAATTCGTTGGCGACGATCGCCTGCTCCACAGCACTCTGGAACTCAACGGTTGTGAGACAATCACTCAGGTGTTTGTACCAAACGCGCTTGACGAACGGTGTAAACTCGCGCTTGTAATACGTCTCTAACTCGCCAACCAGGTCAACGAAAACTTGCTTATCGATGCTCATGGCCTAAAGATCCTTGATCGCTTCAAACGTGCTTTGCTTGTTCTGTTGCAGCCTTGAATGCAGCGCTATCTGTTTGGCTGCGGTGGGAATCGCGTTTACATCACCCAGCTGCCAAGCCGCCACCAGTTCAACCAACTCTCCCCAGCGTGAGGGAGTGCGCTCCATCGCCGCGATTAACCGAGTGCCATAAACAAAATCTTGCTGGTCTCGGATTGCAATAAATTGCATTAATTGCCGGTCAATGTCATTCGGAGCGCTGCTCAAAACCTTTCCACTTCGGCGATAAAGCTTAACCGTGTCACCAATAACCGCCGCCGCCAGCATCTTGAGTTCTGCTTCCGGGAGCTTGCCAATTTCGCCACGGTTGTAACGCTCTAGCAACTGGCTTAACTTTTCGTCAAGTAAGTCGTCTCCGACAGCGGAATATTTTTTTGGTTCACCAGAAAAGGCGACGGAACCTACCACCTCAACCGGGACTGTTTTGGCTTGAATTTCACCCATGTTGTCTGGAATCGAAGTAGGGCCTGTTTTTCCTAAAGTTAAATTTTTTCGATGATCAGGTTCAGCACACCCTCCTGGTTTTCCCCCTTGGGGGGTAGGGGGGGTTAAGGGGATTCCTTCATGGGAATCCTTAATGGGATTCCTTAAGAGGGATTCCTTTGTAGCTACCTCGTAGTTGGGTGGGCAGCTACCTCGTAGTTGGGTGGCAACTACCTCGTAGTCGGGTAGGCAGCTACCTCGTAGCTGGGTGGCAGCTACCTCGTAGTCGGCTACCTCGTAGTCGGCTACCTCGTAGTCGGCTACCTCGTAGTCGGCTACCTCGTAGTGACGTGCTTTGGATGACGACTTAGTTGCAATCTGCTGTTGATAAAGTTGGTGGCGTTTTTGGTCTGCCTTCTGGCGGTAAGAAGTCACTTCAGTTCTCAAGCGCTCAAGCGAACTTGCTTTCACCCAATGACATTCCGGCATGAGTTCGTATACATTACTAGAGCCAGGGCGGAGGAGTTGTTTTATCAGCTGGGCGGCAGCTAATAAAGCCAGACAGTTTTTGACTTTAGTAGGACTCATCAAGCAAGCTCGCGCCATATTGGGAATGGACTCCCAGCATTGACCACCCATACCAGCGCGGCGAGCTAACCGGATATAAACGCGCATTTCGTAAGGGTCGAGGCCATAATCGTCGAGAAAACTTGGAATAATTGCACCCCAATCCCGTCCCCCTTCAACCGCACCAACTTCTTGATTCATCACTGAAGCTCCTAATTTTTGTACTGATAGTCAAATGGTTCTCGCTTGTCTTATCTCTGGCATAAACCCAGTTGCCCAGCAGACATTTTTAGCCGATTTTAAAGTTAAGATATTGCGCCTAATTGCCTACCCGGTCTAATATCAAATACGCAATCATAAATCTGGTGTCACTTCGCTGGCTTACCATTGTTTTTTCTGTTGGAAAATCCCAATTCCCTTGCTTTGCGTCCTACTTGTTGTTTAGAAATACCCAAACAAGTTGCAATCTCACTAGCTGATTCTGGGCCTGTATAATGCGATAGTTAGGTAGCGTGTTTCTTCTTCCGTCCATTTGTGAGCGACTCTCTTCAGATTGCGCCTCCACGTTTTTGCACTTGGTGGATCGTTCTCAGCATCTAGAAAGTGGTAGCCATGGACAGCACCTTTTCAACAAAAGCCGGGGCCTTCTTTCCATTGACAGCTGGCACAGATTCAAACAGTTGCTGCAATTGAGCCGGTGTGCAATCGGGGAGGACTGTCGCCCCCCAGCAAGAGCGCATCAGTCGGGGTCTGCCAACTGCGCCAGACTTCGGTTGGTGGTGGTAGAGTCGGTTGATTCTGGGTAGACAGAGCTAGAGCTTTTGGTTCTGACTCTACTATTTCCACATCCTCTGCTCCAGCCCCCATCTCCTCACGGGTGTAGAGCCCAGAGGTTTCCATTGGGAAAGCCCGACGCAGTGCAGTAGCCTCAGCTACCTTGGCAATCATCACTTCTGGCATGTTGCGCCAGAACGTAGTTGGTTCCCCAGTCTTAGTTGTTTGCACATAAGTCTGGAATCGCGCCACACCCCACAATGGTTCTTTGAAATCATGCCGCAGGACTGCCACTTTTGCTGCCGCAGGCGGCAGTGCATCTAACCAAACTTCCCGCCACTCGCCATCATTGCCGCACCAGTACGGACCCATCTGTCCGGCATATTTGCCCGTGCGCTCTGCAATCAACCTAAACCCGTCAATAGCAATCTGGATCGCCATGACCTCTCGTCCTTCTTTCTTGTCCCACCGCTTAACCGCATAAATTTGCCGGACCATGGATCAAGTTCTGAACGCTTACCACTGCCAAAGGAACATTTTCAGCTCGTCTTCTGTTGCCACGAAAGCAAATTGTTCTGCGTAGCCAATCAATTTGTTCGGTTGAGATAACTTGAGGATTGTGGACTTTTTTGATGCCATCGGAGTTCATGAAGACTACCTCGACTGACTACAATTCGTATTGGGTCGGGGATTATGTCCCCAACCCAACAGGGATTTCTCTGTTACAAAATGGGCATCTCCCCTAGAAGCCGCTGCCTGTTCCCTAACAGCCGCTGTATCTCGTAAGGACGTTGGCGGATCTCCCGCTTGAGTTGGTCGTAGTCCTCGAAACTTAACACCAAGCCACGCTGTAATATAGGAGCAGGCTTCCACTTTTCACTTGTCTTGCGCCCATAGCCAAGGTAGTCCAGTACTCGGTCGAGTTTATTGGCGTTGAGTCCCAGTGCTTTCTGAATGGCAGTGAAGTACATCCCCTCCGCTTTGTCGATTACAATGCCTGCACTATCTACGACAACCAGTACCGGCTTCTCCCGCGTGACAATGGCGTCGGGACGGCCTTGGATCATTGCCAACATTTCGACGCCGTGAATGTCCAATACAAAGAAGTTGCTGGCATTGATCCGTTCCTGGGTGGTAAGTAGCCGCTCTTGGGTGGCGGACTCCCGTTCTTTGGAAAGTTGAATCTGCAAGGCGGTTTGTTGATTGTGCGATCGTAACTCCTCCAGGCGCATCTCCAGCATCAACTGCTCTCGCTGCTGTTTGGCTTCATCCGATAGGTCATACGCCAGCTGGTGGTCACGTTCTGCGTCAGAGCGCGTTACACCAAATGCTTCATCGCACATTTCAATAATGGAGCGCTTGGCGAGGGCAGCGATGAGGTGAACCGCTTCACGGTTCCCAGTCAATGCCTCTTTCGTCCAGTAGGCTAGAGCATAGTCGATAGGGACGATAGCTATTTGGGTTGTATGACCCTCAACCAGGACTTTGCCGAGTCTCAGTTCCTTGTAGGGTAAAGCCGATGGCGATTTTGACTGTTTGAATTGCCGAATCGAATATTCGTTTTTCCCCACAGCTAGAGTGCTGGAACTTTGACTCAGTTGATAATGTCCATCCGGCATCTGGAAAACCTCTACAGGCTTCTCTCCCAACTGGATAGTGGCACGGACAGCGCGAATAGCTTCATTAGTTTTAGGCATGAATTTCTACCTGGATCTCGGATGGCTGCTTGTACTAGGGGCGGGAGCCGAATACTCCCGCCAGAGAGAACTTAGAACTCAGTACAGCCATCTTCTGGTTGCCAAAAACTCTTTAGGGAGTAGCCTTTGAGCCAATCAGTTGCGGCAACTAGCAGCTCAATTGCCTCTCTACTAGGGGCAGCGATGCACACATCAATTATTTGGCAGTCAATCGGCACCCCCTCTAAGTCGAGATTGTCGGAGGCAACCTCCACCATAAAGCGGTGTGCTGGTGTGGATTGAGCTAGGGTTTCGCGTGCAGTAAGAAGTGCAATCATTAGAGTAAGAACCTTTTTTGAGTGCCCAGTCTGTTAGCGCAGCTGGGCGTTTTCTTTGGGCGATGATCGAGAGAATCTGCATCCGGGGCTAACAAAAAAGCGAAACACTGGACAAGACTGGGCAACCCTCAGTAAGTCCATCTGTGTGTCCCGTAGAACAGCATGTTGGCGAGCTGTGCCCAGTCGCCTTGAGTCTTTGTAACCCTTGCTCATCGCCTTGTGCTCTACCCGCTTCGTATCTCTTGATATCTCTATAATAGAACGTATTTAATCGACTGTCAATAAAATACAGTATTTAGACGATAAAAGTGTCACAATTACTGTCACGTTCGTTAAGTGCTGTATAAAATAGAGAGAGATAGGATAAATGGGAGTATGCAGAAGAAAAAGGCGAAGTACGAAGTGGGCAAAAATCCCGCCTCCCTGGCTAACCTAAGCAGGGATGGTAGGCCAAAGTCTGAGGAAGTCTACGGCGAACCTAAGAGGAGAAGGACTTTAACCGTTACTGATTCCGGGTGGGAAGCTACTACTGTCTTAGTTAAGAGTCTAGGTTTCAGCAGTGTGTCCGAATTTTTAGAAGAGTACGGACGTAGACAAGGAAATGTAGAGCTAGACTAGATACTTAAGCCAGACCGTTTTTATCCTACCGAGGGGAATCCCCACCCTGCTTAAAGCGAGGGAGGGGAGGGTGTCAATTTCCCCCTCCTTTACGGAGGTTTTTTGTTGGCTATTGATATGACATTGCCATAACCTTCATACGTTAACAGGTCAGGTTGTGGTACAAGTGGTGGGTGGTGATATGGAAGTAATAGTGAGGTAGAACCCTTGCCCCGTCAGCATCCTGTATAATATTAGCTAATGCAAATAATCCTCACACAATCGCCCACAAATTAGTATTTTCGATGACAACAAATTTGGCGTTCTTACTTTACTCGTTCGTATTGCTACTGTCTAAATTAACACGAGGGTCGATAGAATTATCCCAGAGAGTATGTGAAAAACCTTCAGAACGAGTCTGTCCTACCTGTGGCTCCGAGCATTTGATTAAAAATGGTTCAGTTCATAATGGCAAACAAAAATGCCAATTGTATTAGCTGTGGTCACCAATTTGTTGTCAATCTTACTAAAACCACTGTTTCACAGGGAATCAAGCAGCTGATTGATCGGCTCTTGCTTGAGAGGATATCGTTGCGAGGAATTGCCAGGGTGACTCAGGTAAGTTGGTCTTGGTTGCAAGATTATGTCAATCCTCAGCTAGCTCGAACTCCGCGCCAGATCAAGGTTCCAGGGGAAACACTAGGTGAATTGAGCATTGAATGTGACGCTCCGGTGGTCATTTGTTGATAGCAAGAAAAACGAGATATATATCTGGCGAGATATATATCTGGCTAGCAATTGACCGTAATTCTCGAAAAAATTATTGGTTGCTATATCGGAGATAGAACCAGAAAATCAGCTCGTAAATTATGGGCTTCTTTATCAGAGATTTATCAGCAATCTGCCTTTGCTTATCCAGATTTTTGGCAAGCTTACAAGACAGTTATTCCCTATAAACGTCCAGAGAGCTGTTGGCAGGGAAACAGGTCTAACTAATCATATTGAAAGGTTGAATAATACCTTCAGACAACGAGTTTCTCGACTGGTGAGAGCAAGTCTATCATTCTCCAAAAAGCTCAACAATCATATTGGGGCGATCTGGTACTTCATTCATGGCTACAACGCAGAGCTGGACAGGATTTGAGCCTCACCACTACTTCCATATCACTACCCCCCTTGGTACACGGGGCTTCAAGCAAGTTCGAGGTTGGTGCAGTTTTGCAAAAAATTAGTATAAAAAATTACTTTAGCCTTTTTCAGTATCCATCATGTTAGAAACCAGATTGAAGTGGGAATTATAGAAGTAGTAGCTTGATTTTGATCACACAATGAGCAATCTGATCTTAGTAATTCTTATTATCAGCTTTTTAAGTGTACTTTATATCGTGCAAATAGGAAGGTACAACAATTTTTTTCAACGGGGCTTAGTACTGTTAAATCTAGAGTGCTATGAAGAAGCAATCATTAAATTTAATAAAGCAATTTATCTTCAACCTAATAGCTATCTAGCCTGGTATTACCGAGGGATTGCATTGTTAAAATTAGGGCGAAACAAAGAAGCAATCGCTAGCTTAGATGAATCAATCAAGTTTCAGTCTGATTTTTACAAAGCCTGGAACAACCGGGGGTTAGCGCTATGTAATTTAGAGTGCTACGAAGAGGCTCTCATTAGCTACAATAAAGCTCTTAAATTCAAATTTACCTACCATAAAGCCTGGTATAACCAGGGCATTGCGATGGGAAAATTAGGTCGCCACGAAGAGGCTATCGTTAGCTATAATAAAGCAATAGAAATTAAACCAGACTACCACGAAGCTTGGTATTGCCGGGGCTTTACACTGGGAGAATTGGGTCGTCATGAACAGGCACTCATTAGCTACGATAAAGCAGTTAAATTTAAATGTGATAACTATATTGCTTGGAATCATCGTGGCACAAGTCTGTTAAATTTAAACCGAAATGAAGAAGCGATTGCTAGCTTTGATAAATCAATAAAATTAAAATCTGACTATTACAACGCCTGGGATAATAGAAGTTTGACGCTGTTAAATTTAGGGCGTAACGAAGAGGCAATTGCTGGCTACGAAAAAATAATTGAACTTCAACCAGATAACTACGAAGCTTGGTACAATCAAGGTGCTGCACTGGGAAAATTAGGCCGTCACGAACATGAGCTTGCTAGCTTTGATAAACCAATTGAAGTCAAACCGAACGACCATACAACCTGGTATTACCAAAGGCGTTCCGTATTAGAGATAGATTTTTATAAAAAGGCACTCGCTAGCTACGATAAAGCAGTTGAAATTAAACCAGACTTCCACGAAGCTTGGTATTCCCGAGGCAATATACTGAGAGAGTTGCGTCGCAACGAAGAGGCTCTCATTAGCTACGATAAAGTAGTTGAAATTAAACCAGACTTCCACGAAGCTTGGTATTTGCGGGGCAATATACTGGGAGAGTTGCGCCGCCCTGAAGAGGCTCTCATTAGCTACGATAAAGCACTTAAAATTAAACCAGACTACTACGAACTGTGGTTCATTCGGGGTTTGTCACTAAGTATCCTAGTTCGCAACGAAGAGGCTCTCATTAGCTACGATAAAGCAATTGAAATTAAACCAGACTTCGACGAAGCCTGGTATTGGCGGGGCAATGTACTGGTAGACTTGCGTCGCAACGAAGAGGCTCTCATTAGCTACGACAAAGCACTTGAAATTAAATCAGACTCCGACCAAGCCTGGTATTTTCGGGGCAATGTACTGGTAGACTTGCGTCGCAACGAAGAGGCTCTCATTAGCTACGACAAAGCACTTGAAATTAAACCAGGCTTCCAAGCAGCTTGGCACAGCCGGGGTACTGTGCAGGAAAACTTAGGTCGCTACGAAGAGGCTCTCATTAGCTATGATAAAGCCGTTGAAATCAACTCCTATGACTCTATAACCTGGTACAATCGAGGTGCTACACTGGGAAAATTAGGCCGTCACGAAGAGGCTCTCATTAGCTACGATAAAGCAATTGAAATTAAACCAGATTCACTTGAAGCTTGGTTTTCGCGGGGTAATATGCAGGAAAACTTAGGTCGCTATGAAGAGGCTCTCATTAGCTATGATAAAGCAATTGAAATTAAACCAGATACCTATGAAGCCTGGTCCAATCGAGGTGCTGCACTGGGAAAATTAGGCCGTCACGAACATGCGCTTGCTAGCTATGATAAAGCAATTGAAATTGAACCAGGTACCTATAAGGCATGGTCAAATCGAGGTGGTTGCTTATTCATATTAGGTCACCATGAAGAGGCACTCGCTAGTTTTGATAAAGCAGTTGAAATCAATCCGTATGACTCTAGAACCTGGTACTACAAGGCTTGCTGCTATGCATTGCAAGACCAAATTGTTCTAGCAATCGAAAGCCTGCGACAAGCTATCAATATATCTCCAGATATTTACTTAGAAAGGGCAAAAGGAGAAGAGGCATTTAACGGTATTAAAACAGATGAGAGGTTTCTAGATTTGATGTTCTAGGTGCTGTTGGCCAGCCAGGGTGTTTCGCTAGAATCATCTCCTTGATACGCAATAGGGCTTTGTTTTCGAGGCGCAGCCCCAAAGGTTTGAATCTACCTACAATACCAGCTCCGATGGCTGAAGTAAAGTCACAGCAAAGCTTTGGCCTATTGTTATTCATAGGCCATTGAATTGGGTTGGCCTATAAGCAAAACTGATGAGTCAAGCGAGAGCAGCAGGTAAACAGAGCTGATTAATTTAGCTCTACAACCGCAAGGCAAGAGTTTTAGCTCCCTATTCCACGAAATCTGAGTTTCGTGTAAGATAGTTGAAATACCAAGATTAGGCGATGAAAGTCAACGGCAATGGGCAAGGGAAGATTTTGACCCCAGATGAATTGAGGCTATTGTTTAGTGCGGGGTTGGTTTCGCCACGCGATCGCGCTTTGTTTGGCATCTGTTTCTTTACCGGCTGTCGGGTATCGGAAGCGCTGGCACTCCAAACCAGCGACATTAAAGGTGGAACACTAACTTTCCGAAAGTCTACCACTAAGGGTAAGCTGAAAACTCGCATCGTGGACATCCAGCCGGGGTTAGCAGCAATGCTAGAGGAGTACCAAACCAAACCAGGCGCTCTTTTTCCAGGAGTACGTGGAGTTACCGACCATTTAACTCGGTTCTCAGCCGATAAAATTCTCGCATCGGCTTGTGATCGCGTTGGTCTAATCGGAGTCTCAACCCACAGCTTCCGCCGAACCGCTCTGACTATGATGTCTTCTGCTGGTATCCCATTGAGGCATATTCAGGAAATATCGGGACATAACGACCTGGGGACATTGCAGCGGTATCTGGAAGTCACCCCAGAGCAAAGACGCAAAGCAGTTTCAGTTATTGGGTTTTAATCTAAACTAGAATTATTACTTTCCACTCTCAAATCATGAACAACTCTAATCACACAGTTTAATATTAGAACAACTATATATGTTTCTATCTAACTTGCTTTTAAAACCAAAATTATGGATGTTTCCGCTTTAATCAAAACAAATGAGGGATGGAAGTTTTCAACGGAAAGAGATTTGGAAGATTTCGTCTGGAATCATTTAGAGCATTTATTTAATTTTTGTCCTCTCAAACGCCAGTACATTTCTAGAAGTGAAATCTGCGATATTCTAGCTGTTAGAAAAGACAAACAACTTGCAATCTTAGAACTAAAGAATTTTGAAGATAGATATATTGTCCAGCAATTAACCCGGTACTACGATAGTTTAATAGATGAAAAACCTTTTGCTGATAAATTAGATTTTGACTTGTCAATTCAACTATTTGCTATTGCACCAACTTTCCATAGACATAACTTAGTTGATTGTAAATATAGTAATTTATCTTTTACCTTTCTATGTTTTGAGATTACTCAAAATGCCAAGCAGCTTTACTTTAGTTTGAAAGACTTAGATGGATTTGAATTTTCAAAGTTAACGATTCCATATCCATCAGAGTACGTTATTGATACTCCAAAAGAAACCGTAAGTTTAAGAGCTATTCCCAAACCCTCAAAAGCTTTTCAAAAAGTCTTAGATGAACAACTCTCAGAGCACAGAGAGAGGATCTTACAAATTCGGCAAAAGTTTCTGAGATTTGATGAACGAATAGGGGAGTTAAACACTGCTGTTACTGTTCGCTATGGATTGAAAAAAGGGAAAGATGAGCTTCATACAGGTAAACAATTTGCTGAATTTTATAGTGAGTTTTTCAAAGGAATTTTTCACGGACTACATTTATATCTTTGGCTACCTTTTCCTACGGGAAGGATATATATCCGAACTTATAATCAATCGGAAAAAGGAATTATGAAATTAGATATTTGGGGTCTTAGGGAATCTTCTTGGCAAACTGTATCAGAACTTGGCCTCAAACGAAATCCTAACCCTAGAGCTTATATCACTCAAAGTTGCAATTTTGAATTTTACTCAGAAATGTATGCTGCAATTACAGGAAAAAAACTTAAGTCAAATTCTCTAGATGAACTAATTGATTTAGCTTTAGAAGAATGGCTGCAAAGACTATAAAGACTGAATGAATGCTACCAACTGTTTGGATGCTTAGCATGCGTAATATTACCTTATCAACTATACTTTTCTTATTCTTTGAAAACCTTTGAATAGTTCCTCAGCCTTGAAATCTGCCCACACTCCGGGGTTTAAGTACTCTTTCGGGTAGTCGTAAATATGTAGTGAAAATTTAGGTTTATTAACTTAATTTTCTTCTGTTTCTCGGCTTAGATTCTAACTTTAATTAGTTCTGGTAATCAAAGAAAATTTAATTTATAAAATCTTTAAATCATGGATGGAGGGGAAAAATGTTCATCAATATTATGAGTCAACGAATTTCTCGTCTAGATCGCTCAACTCTATCTTTTTCAAAAAACCTAGAAAATCATATTGGTGCTATTTGGTACTTTATTCATCATTACAATGCCTGCTTACAGGCTTGAGCTAGCGCTCACTACATATTTACCACTACCCCATGCCAATTAGACGTTGCGTAAAGTCGATTTTTTACTGAAATCCAGTCGGAGCAAAGGTTACATCCGTCGCATCGCGGCTGTAACCTTTGCTACTTTTATGCCTAATTGCGTTTTCAGATCGGCAATATTATCGTTCCACCGACAGCAAGACTTACAGCCGTTGTGTGGCGGCTCGTGTCAGACTCGCTACTTTCACCCCAATCAGAGTTATCCCTAATAATTGTCACCTAAAATTTCTCTGATAGGCTTTGGGAGTTGTCTCCGTTGCTTGACGAAATAAATTGCTTAGATGACTTTGGCTTGTGAATCCACATTGAAGAGCGATATCAGAGATCGATAATTTCCTCGATCTCAATAACTCCTTTGCTCGATCAATCCGTTGCTGAATGATGTACTGTCGGGGTGTGACGTACATCGATTGCTTAAATAGTCTCAGGAAATAGTAAGAACTCATCCCCGCCACTTTAGCGAGATCGGCGATCACTAAATCTTCGCTGAGATGCGATCGAATATATTCCAATACTTTTCGCAAAGTATAGCTCGATAATCCATCTTCATCAGTGGGCTGCTTGGTGATGCGGACAGAATGCTGCTGTAATAGTCGTGCTGCTAACATCGTAGCGGCTGATTCACCAAAAATCTTGCCTGTTGGATACCCTGCTGCGATGTCTGATTTGAGGGATAACCCAATTTGAAGAATCAACGGATCGTGAGTCACAAATTGCGGGATCAGTTCGACTCGATCGGGATTGATCGATTCATGTACTACTTCCTTGAAGAATTGAGGGCATAAAAGGAAGAGTGAATACTCTGCATCCCCAGTCCAAGCAGTCGCATTTGTCTCACCAGCCGGAACGATTAAAATTTCATCTTGATCTCGCGTGCGGCTGTGATACTTCCCACCGATCCGACTTTCCTGAAAATTGCCTTGTTTATTGGCGATCACAATCATGTGGTATGGCATGACCTGCTCAGGAATTTCGTGGCTGGGATGGTGAATTTCCTGAAACAGTAAACCCTTCCAGCCAATCTGTTCGCTCGATAACACGGGAGGCTTCAGTTTAATTGGTTCGCTCATATCGACGATTTGCGGTTCCCGACTCATGCTACTTGTTCTCGAACGCCATGCTGTCTTCCTTGGTAACCGTTCACGGGGGGGGGTACATCATGCGCATAGACTTCAAAGCCTTGCTAAGCAAAAGATTTGGCGTTTATGCACATAAAAATATCGTCCCTAAAATGTCTATTAGACAATTTGCAGACCAGTATAGCACTTTTAACTACTCACAATTATCTGGGGGAAATCAAATCTAGACTGGTTTTCGTGCTGATTACGTGGGATTTCATAGCGGACGTTTTTTTGCCCCCCCCTGAACGGTTACCTTCCTTGTTGCGCTGCGCACCGCTGCGCCAGCAATCGCCATTAATTTCAGATTTAGCAATTTTTTGATAAATTTCGCAAGAAATTGCAAGACTTACCAACGGAGCAGGCTGTAACCTTAATAGATTATATCGCAAACAAAAAGCACATATTTATGAAAATCACAGTAACAGGTTCGTTAGGACACATCAGCAAGCCATTAACACAAGAGTTAGTGCAAAAAGGACATTCGGTTACGGTGATCAGCAGTCAACCCGAAAGACAAAAAGACATTGAAGCTTTAGGCGCTACATCTGCCATCGGCTCAATAGAAGACGTTGAATTTCTTACAAGCACTTTTACCGGAGCCGATGCGGTTTATTGTATGTTACCACCGCTGAAATTGTTGGAAGACCCTAATATTGACGTGAGGCTGGAATCTCTCAAACTCGCCACTAATTACGCCCAAGCCATCCAACGGTCGGGCGTAAAACGGGTCATTCATCTTAGCAGTATTGGTGCACATTTAGGAAAGGGTAATGGACTTCTTTCTTTCCATTACATTGTGGAGCAAAGGCTAAAACAACTGCCGCCTGATATAGCTATTACACACATGAGACCCGTTGGGTTCTACTACAATTTATATGACTTTTCGGAGATGATAAAAGGAAAGGGATTCTTGGAGGGTTTTGTGGGTAAGCTATTAACGCTTCGCTATTATGGTTTTACAAGTTTGATACAGGGGAAGACAGGAATAATATTGTCTAACTATGGTGCAAAGGACAAAGTTCCTTGGGTTTCTCCAATAGATATTGCTGCTGCCATTGCCGAAGAAATAGTAACACCATTGGTTGGCAGAAAAGTGCGGTATGTAGCAAGCGAAGAACTTACCTGCAATGAAGTGGCAAGTCTTTTAGGTGGTGCAATTGGCAAGCCTTATTTGAAATGGGAAATTATTAGTGATAACCAAATGCTAAGTGGTTTAAAACAGTTCGGATTACCGTTAAGCCTTGCCAAAGACATAGTACAAATGAACGCAAGTATGCACAGCGGCATATTGTTTGAGGATTATTATCGCAATAGACCTGATGTGATGGGAAAAGTAAAATTGAAAGATTTTGCCAAGGAATTTGCTGCGTCTTTTAAATAAACAATGAATTTTAAAACAAAATATTTATGAAAAAAATTCTGGTCATCGGAGCATCAGGTTTTGTCGGGAGACCTGTCGCCCAAGCATTGCTTGCAGACGGATACACAGTCCGCTGTTTGGCACGTAATCCAGCTAAAGTTCAGGACTTGGCGTCTATTGGTTGCGAGAGCGTCCAAGGTGACATTTCAGATCTCGCATCGATGCAGCTTGCCTTGGAGTCTGTCAATGCCGTCTATATCTCCATACATACGCTTTCGCCCCAACACGCCAACACGGTGGCTCAGGGATTTATGGATGTAGAGATGAATGGATTGAAAAACATCGTGATGGCGTGCCGGATGCATAGTGTGCATCGCATAATTTATGTTACATTCCTTGGTGCCGCGCCTGATGCACCAAGTGAGTGGGTACGTGAGCGTTGGAGAGCTGAACAGTTCTTGCTGAACAGCGGTTTTGATGCGACCATCATTCGTCCAGGGATGATTGTTGGTATAGGCGGGCAAGGCTTTAATATGACGGTGAGTAATGCCAAGAAGCGCATCTCCATCGTTATCGGCAGTGGACAGCAAAGGTTTCGCTGCATTGCCATTGACGATTTGGTCTATTATCTTGTTGGCGTACTCAACGATCCACGAGCGTATGGGCAATGTTACGACGTGGGTTGTGACGACGTACTGACGAATGACCAAATGATTGATGTTGTTGCAGAGGTTCTCGGTCGCCGTCATCCCGCAAAATTTCATATCCCGCTGACACTTTTGAGTGCGGTCGCGCCGCTCATCGAACGCATGGGCAAGTTACCCAAAGGTGCGATGAAAGGCATTCTAGATAGCTTGAAGACCGATGCGGTTGGCGATCCTACGCCGATCTACACGATTTTGCCTCGACCGCTTCTTTCCAATCACGATGCTGTGGAACTGGCGTTAGAATAACCCTCTTCTGTCACTCTCCGAGAGGTAAAATAAATGTTCAGCTAGAATTATAGCTATAGCCATCAAGATTAGGACGTAGACTATAAGAGTTAGCATTGCGTCTACCCGATTTCAATGGCTAAAGCTTACAGTGATGATTTCCGGCAAAAAGTCATGCAAGCGATTGAGTTGGACGGTCTCAAGAAGTGTGAGGCGAGCCAACTGTTCAATATCAGTCGCAACACGATTAACTTGTGGTTCCAGCGCCAAGCTGAACCGGGTGATGTCAAACCCAAACCGAGGACAGTATCGCAGCAAAACGGCAAAATCAGCGATTGGGAGAAGTTTTGCAGCTTTGTCAAAGAGCATGGGGATAAAACTCAAAGCGAAATGGCACAGCTATGGGACGGAGAGATTAGCCAACGCACGATTTCGAGGGCATTACGAAAGATAGGACATACGCGTTAAAAAAAAACATACGGGTATAGTCAACGAGGTCTGAAGGGGTTACAAGGAGGTCTGAAGTGCTTGCAGGCTAAAGGTTTTAGGTATTTATGGTATAAATAAAAGAGGTCTAGCTTTGTCAACAAGACCTCCTTAATGAGAATATGCCTGAATTTTACCAAATCTACCTAAAAAGTCAACTTGAACCCTGCCAATATCTGCTGCTAAGTATTTTGATTGATTTGTTGCAATCTATCAAAATGGTGAAATTGGAAGCTTTAGCTACCGCACTCCCCTTGCCGATAAAGTTTGAAAGTCGGCGGCACAGACTGCAAAGATTTTTGTCACTACCAGTACTGAAGGTTGAAAAACTTTGGTTCCCCTTTATTCAGAAGTGGTTAGAAACTGATTTTGACGCTAATAAAGTACTTTGTCTTGCAATTGATCGCACGAATTGGGTCTGGATCAATTTACTGATGATTAGTTTGATTTGGGATAAACGCGCCATCCCAATTTATTTTGAGTTGCTCCCGAAAAAAGGTAGTACTAATTATGAAGAACAAATAGCATTTTGCCACAAAGTTTTGCATCTGTTCAAGAATTATAAAACAGTGGTATTGGGGGACAGAGAATTTTGCTCTGTAAAGTTGGCATCCTGGTTAGCTCAAA
>JAABUX010000817.1_pt1 | contig 50286 bp, 49 predicted proteins | sample 5561851 | NCBI WGS metagenome assembly JAABUX01 (sample SAMN10711883, study PRJNA513361) | rock metagenome | isolation source: Antarctica rocks | place: Antarctica: Victoria Land, Richard Nunatak red sandstone | collected 2016-01-03 | reverse complement strand
GAGCACGAGGTCACCTCCGGAAGGGGAACAGTGAGGTGAACCCTGGCCGGAACCTGTTACGCGCCCGAGTCCCGACTGTTTCGCTGCGGTGAACTCACCTGGTTCCCGCCGGCGGAGGGGAGATGGCGGTGGGTTCGCCCAGCAACGCATCGACGAAGGCTTCCGCGTCGAACGGGGCGAGGTCGTCTGGCCCTTCGCCGAGGCCGATCAGCTTTACCGGGATACCCAGCGCCTGCTGCACACTGACGACGATTCCCCCCTTGGCGGTGCCGTCCAGTTTGGTGAGGACGATTCCGGTGACCTTGACGACCTCGGTGAACACCCGAGCCTGAATGACGCCGTTCTGGCCGGTGGTGGCGTCCAGGACCAGCAGTGTTTCGTCGACCGGAAAGTGCTTTTCCACGACCCGTTTGACCTTGCCCAGCTGGTCCATCAGACCGGTCTTCGTGTGCAGACGCCCGGCCGTGTCGATCACCACGGTGTCGACCCCCTGGACGTTTCCCCGCTGGACGGCATCAAAGGCGACGCTCGCCGGGTCGCCCCCCTCCGGACCTCGCACCGTGTGGGCACCGACTCGGTCACCCCAGGTCTGGAGTTGATCGGCGGCGGCGGCCCGGAAGGTGTCGGCCGCGCCGAGTAACACCGTGCGTCCGTCGGCTACCAGAACGCGGGCGAGCTTTCCGCAGGTCGTCGTCTTGCCGGTCCCGTTGACGCCCACCACGAGGATAATCGCCGGGTGCCCGTCATGCGCCGCCGTGACTAGGCCGCGGTCGGTGCTGGTGCCCACCTGTGCCAGCAGCTCGTCGCGCAGCAACGTGCGCAGCTGCGCCGGGGTACGTACCCCCAGCACCCTCACGCGATCCTTCAGGGCGCTCACGAGTTCGCCCGCGGCGTTGACCCCCATGTCGGCGGTCAGCAACGTGTCCTCAATCTCCTGCCACGCTTCCTCGTCGAGGTGATCTCGGGAAAGCACCGTCAGCAAACTGCGGCCCAGCGCGTTGTGGCTCCGGGCCAGTCGCCCGCGCAACCGAATCAGTCGCCCCGCGGTGGGGTCCGGCACGTCCAGCCCGCTCGTGGGTACCACCGCTTCGGCCGGGAGCGGTGGCGAGCTCACCTCCGGTGGGGGCGTTGCCGGCCGCGGTGCGGTGGTGGTGCGGATACGTGCCCGGCGCCGGCGCACGGGAGCCGCCACCAGCCCGGCGATCGCGAACAGGGCGATCACGACGATCGCCAGAACGATGAATAGGACCTCCATGCTTTGATCCTTTCAGAGCCGAGCGGACCCCTAGGCGGTGGCGGCCTCCCGTAGCCGCTGGCTGATCACGGTGGAGACGCCGTCGTCGCGCATGGAAACGCCGTACAGGGCGTCAGCCACCTCCATTGTCCTTTTCTGATGGGTGATGATGATCAGCTGTGATCGCTCGCGCAGGGCCGCCAGGCACTCCAGCAGTCGCTGCAGGTTGCGATCGTCGAGCGCCGCCTCCACCTCATCAAGGATGTAGAACGGTGAAGGCCTGGCCCGGAAGATGGCGACCAACAGCGCGATCGCGGCCAGGGAACGTTCACCACCGGACAGCAGCGACAGCCTCGAGACCTTCTTGCCGGCCGGCCGGGCGATCACTTCGATGCCCGTGGTCATCAGATCATCCGGCGAGGTCAGCTCCAACCGTCCGGTGCCCCCCGGGAACAGGATCCCAAACACGATTTCGAATTCGCGGGCAGTGTCCTCGTAGGCCAGGCGGAAAACCTCATGAATATGGTCATCGACCTCTTTGACGATGCCCAGCAGATCCCGTCGGGTGTTCTTGAGGTCCTCGAGTTGCGCGCCCAGAAAGGCATGGCGTTCGGTCAGCGCGTCGAATTCCTCCAGGGCGAGCGGATTCACCCGGCCCAGCAGAGCTAACTGGCGCTCGGCTGCCGTTGCCCGCTTGGACTGCACCGCTCGGTCGTATGGGCTCGCGACGGCCTCAGGGGAGCCGTCGCCGTCGGGCGGCACATCGCGGGTCGGCCCGTAATCGGAGAGAAGTTGTTCTGGCGCTACCCCATATTCCTCGATCACCCGGGTCTGCAGGCTCTCGATCCGCAACCGCTGCTCGGTCCTGATCACCTCGTCGCGGTGGGCCGCGTCGCGTAACTGCTCGAACTGGGTGGACACCCGGCGTACGAGCTCACGGGCGGTCAACAATTCCCCCTCGGCGACGGTTCTGGCAGTGGCCGCAACCGTTTTGGCCTCTTGCGCCTCGACAAGGGAGGCATTCACGACGTCGAGAAGCCGCGCCGCGCCAGCCGCAATCGCGCCGGACATCGCCGCTGCGGCGTCACGACGGGAGATGTCAGCTGCCCGGCGCTCCCTGGTGGCCCGCGCGAGCGCGACTGCGCTTTCGAGCTGTTCGACCCGGCCGGCGTGCGCACGCAGCCGCTCCTCCCCGGTGCGCACCGCAAGGCGCGCGTCGAGTTCCTGGTTGCGCACCTGGTCAAGGGTGGCGGCGAGCTGCTCGCGGTGCACGGGATCTGCCCCCACCGAACGCGCCGGCTCATCGACGGCCGCAGTCAGCCGCTTCTGAAGCATGGACAGCTCGGCTCGATGCCCCTCATGGGCCAGCCGTGCCTCCTGCTGCTGGCGGTCCAGCCGCTCGGCTTCCTCCGCGAAGCTGCGGGACTGCGCGGCGAGTAGCGCCAGCCGTTCCGCGAACGCCGCCATCGAAGCGTCCGACTCGTTCAGGGCGACGAGAGTTCGATCAACAATGTCGACGGCGGAGCACCGTTCGACGCCTACATTCTCAATCTTGATACGGGTCGCGTCCGCCGCCGCCGACGCCACCTCTGCGCGGTGCATGGCCTCGTCGGCGGCAGCACGCATTTCCAGTTGTGAGGGTGCGGCAGGCGATCCACCGCTCGCCCAGTGCTGCCCGAGCAGATCACCGCTGCGCGTCACCGCCCGCAATTCCGGTTCGGTGGAGATGGCCTGCTCGGCGGCGGCGAGGTCATCGACGAGCACCACCCCGTCGAGAGCACGGGCGACCGCGCCCGCGAGCTCCGGTGGGACAACAACCAGGTCGAGCGCCCAACGGCCAACAGGTGCCGGCCCCCTGGCGGCGTCGACACCCGTCGCTCCCCCCACGAGCAGGCCGCTGCGACCGGCGTCGTCGTCCCGCAGCCAGCAGATCGCGGCGGCCGCGTCGTGAGGGGACCGCACCGCCACCGCGTCGGCGCACGGTCCGAGTGCGGCCGCGATGGCCGCTTCAGCGCCGGCCTCGATCCGCAGCAAAGCGGCAACCGATCCCAGCACGCCGGGTACCGGCGCGGCGAGTAACGCCCCGGCGCCGTCCCGACGGTCGAGGGACAGCGCGAGGCCTTCCCCCCGGGCGCTGGCGGCGGCGCGCTCGCGCTCATGCTCGCGCTCGGTGGCAATCAAGGTGGCCAGCTGGTCGTCGAGCTCGACCAGGGCTCGCGCCGCCACCTCGTGCTGCTCGTCTAGCCCCAACTCGCCCGCGTCGAGCTGGTCCGCGCCGGCCTGCAGCGTGGCCAATTCGGCCTGGGCGTTCTCGGCGCGACTGGCCGCCGCCGCAAGCGCCACCGCAAGCCGACCTGACTCTGCCTCACCGGCTGCCTGCCGGCTTTGTGCGGCGGCGAGTTGGCCGCTCAACCGGGCTATCCCTTCGCGCCGGTCAGCGGCGGCCCGCTCGGCGGCCACCGATACCTGCTCGGCTGTGGACAGTTCCTCCTCGGCGTCTCGTCGACGGTTCACACCCAGCGCGAGGCGCTCCCGGTCACCGGCAAGCACCCGCGCGGTGGTCTGCTCGGCGGCGCGGGCGCAGGCAGCCTCAGCGGCCAGCTCCAGGGGGTCGCTCCCGGTCGGGGGATCCAAAGGGGTGGCGAGATGCGTGGCCCGTTCGGTCGCGAGTTGGCCCAGGCCATGGCTGCGCTCGCGCAACCCGGCCAGCCGGTAGTAGGTTTTCTCGGCTCTGGCCAGGTCTGGCGCGGCGTTCGCCACCTTCGCCTCCAGGAGCGCTTCCGCGGCGCGGGCCTCGGCCAGCTCCGCACCGCTCGCAGCCTGCCGGTCCAGCGCGCTCTTTTCCTGGACTTGCTCGGCCGCCTCGGCGGTGCGTAGCGCCTGTAGGTCGTCGGCGAGCAGCCGCAGCCGCGCGTCGCGGACGGCGGCGGCGATGGTCGAGGCCTTCCTGGCCACCTCAGCTTGCCGGCCGAGCGGGCCGAGTTGGCGGCGCAGTTCTGCAGTCAGGTCCGTGAGCCGTGCCAGGTTCACCTGCATCGCGTCCAGCTTGCGCAGCGCCTTCTCTTTGCGCTTGCGGTGCTTGAGAACCCCCGCAGCTTCCTCGATAAACGCGCGCCGATCATCTGGTCGGGCCTGCAACACCGAGTCGAGTTGACCCTGACCGACAATGACGTGCAGTTCGCGCCCGATGCCGGAATCGCTCATCAGTTCCTGGACGTCGAGAAGTCGGCACGGCGTGCCGTTGAGGAAGTACTCGCTCTCCCCTGAGCGGTACATCAGACGGCTGATGCTGACCTCGGTGTACTCCACCGCGAGCTCGCCATCGGTGTTGTCGATTGTCAGCGTGACTTCGGCTCGCCCCAGCGGTGGCCGGTTCGGGGTCCCCGCGAAGATGACATCGCTCATCGACCCTCCGCGCAGTGCCTTCGCGCCCTGCTCGCCTAGCACCCAGGCGATGGCATCGACAACGTTCGACTTACCGGAGCCGTTAGGCCCGACGACACAGGTGATGCCCGGCTCCAGCCGGAACGTGGTCGCGGCGGCGAAGGACTTGAAGCCCCGCACGGTGAGCGTCTTGAGGTGCACGTGTCCCTCAGGATGGACGAAACCTGCGGCCCGGCGGGCGGACAGGTGCTAACGGGGCGGACCGCGGCAGCCTATCGGGGGAAGCCGACGAGCAGGGCCCGGCTAGGCCCGACGTCTCGTAGCGAGGCGCGGATCGCGGGAACTCTGATGGCGGATAAGACGCTGGCGCCCTATGGTGCTGGCGTGACGGGTGGTCGCAATCAGGCGAGCGCGGGTTCGCGCAGCACGTGTTGGTAGTCCTGCTCAGAGGTGTGCTCGAAGTCTCGATCGGGACGGTCCACGACAACCACCGATGCCGAGAGAACGTCGTTGGCGGCGTGGACTCGGGCTACCTCTTCCTCCAGGTCACGTACCCGCATCCGCAGCCGTCGCACCTCGGCCATGAGGCGGGGATCGGTGCCGATGCCTACGTGGCCGAGCAGGGCCTTGGCCATTTCTGGGTCCTCCACAATGAGAGACCGGATAGCTGGTCTACGTTGACGTCCGAGCAACGCTCATGACGCGATGGTCTCGGCGGCTTCGGGAGCGGGCCGGTCGTCGAACCCACGTCCCCGGGCCGTGCCTCCGACGCATCTCACGGTCCCACGTAGGGTCCCCCAAGGTCAAGGTGGGTCTAGCTCTCATCGAACCCGGCCAGGCCGCCATGCGCCGCTGCCCACCGCTCGACTACGCATTGGGTGTGGCCGGGTCCGGTACCGGACCGAAGGATCGTGAGAAGGGATTCGAGGGCGGGTCTGGGACCCTCGGCGATGACCTCGACCCGCCCATCGGGGAGGTTGGTCGCACTCCCGGAAAGGCCCAGTTCTAGCGCCGCGGCGCGGGCCCACCAACGGAAGCCGACGCCTTGGACGCGGCCCCCGATCCAGGCGGTGAGGCGCTGCTCGGGCACCCATTCAGCCTAGAAGCTGCTCGCCACCCAGCCGGGAACCGCCTGGGCGCCCAGCGTAGAAGCCGAACCGGCCCGGCACCCCCGCGTAGTTGAGCGGGCACCGCACTGCGCGCAGGGCTCGCCTGCGGGCAGGCCGCGTGCGAGCCTGGTCGGGTGACCGAGCTCGCAACCCACGCTTGTCGGGGCAAATGCTCCTGGGAACCAAGCACCGACCACCGCGACGGCCTCGCCGTCTTTCGGTGCGCGGGCTGTTTCTGTGAGTGGGTGCGCACGGAGCTGTGGACCCCCGTCCAGGCGGACGGCACCGTTCCGGATGCCGTGGCCAGCGAGCGCGCCAAGGGCTGATCGCTCACCCGCGGGCCCGCCGCGGCCTTGGCTGGCACCGCGGACAGGTAAAGGAGGAGCGGTTCATGAACGCATCCCGGCGGATGAGGGCTCCGCAGCGCGGGCAAGGCTCCCCGGCTCGCCCGTAGACAGCCAGTTCACGTTCGAACAGGCCGCTTGCTCCCTCGGTGGAAACGTAGAGGGCATCGAACGAGGTCCCTCCCGCGTCCAGCGCCTCGATCAGGACCTGGTCAACCGCCGCCCACAGCCGGGCCAGCTCGCGCTCGGTCAGAGTTTCGGTCGGCCGGGCTCCGTGCAAGCGGGCCCGCCACAGGGATTCATCGGCGTAGATGTTGCCCACGCCGCTGACTAAGGTTTGATCGAGCAGGGCGCGCTTCAACCCGGTGCGTCGGCGGCGCATCCTGGCGGTGACCTGCGCCGGGTCGTAGAGCGGGTCGAGTGGGTCCCGCGCGATGTGGGCCACCGGCAGCGGGATGGCTCCCCCCGCACCGTCGGCGGTCAGCGGGACCAGGGCCAGCCCGCCGAAGGTCCGCTGGTCGACGAAGCGCAGTTCAAGGCCCGCATCGGTGAAGGTGAACCGCGCCCGAAGGTGCGGCTGGGTGGGTGTGTCCGGCGTGACCAGAAGAAGCTGGCCGCTCATGCCCAGATGGGCCATGAGCCCTTCGTCGCCATTCGGCTCCAGGGTCAACCATAGGTACTTGCCCCGGCGCGATGCGCTGCCGATGCGGCGACCTGCGAGGCGGCCCACAAAATCCGCTGCGCCCAGCTCATGGCGCCGGATCGTTCGAGGGTGGCTCACGGTGACCGCCGCAATGTGTCTGCCGGCGACGCCGAGAGCCAAACCGCGCCGAACGACTTCGACCTCGGGAAGTTCGGGCACTACCGCGCGGCGTGGTGATCCGGGCGCTTCCGGGCGGCGCCGTCTGGGGCGTCACCGGGCGCGGGCGTCAGCTCGGCGGCCTCGGGGGCCTCGGGGGCCTCGGGGGCCTCGGGGGCCAGGTGTCGATATGCGGCTGCCGCCGCCTGTTGTTCGGCCTCCTTCTTGCTGGGGCCCCGGCCCTCGCCGTACCGAACTCCGTTGACTAGCAGGGCCGCGGTGAAGGTCTTTGCATGGTCAGGGCCAGCGTCGGTGACCGAGTAGTCCGGAACGCCCAGTCCGCACAAGGCGATCAGCTCCTGGACGGAGGTCTTCCAGTCCAAACCGGCACCAAGGCCGGCGGACCTTTCGAGCAGCGGACCGAGCAAGCCAAGCACGACCGACCGCGCGCGCTCCAGGCCACCCGCTAACCACACCGCGCCGAGGACTGCTTCCAGTGTGTCAGCAAGGATGCTGGCCTTGTCCCTGCCGCCGGTGCTCTCTTCGCCTCGGCCTAGCTGTACCCATCGGCCCAAGTCGATCTCGCGTGCCACCTCGGCGAGCGCGCGCATGTTGACCACTGACGCTCGAAGCTTGGCCAACTGGCCCTCGGCAAGATCGGCAAAGCGCCGGTAGAGCTCATCGGTGATCACCAGCCCGAGAACGGCGTCGCCGAGAAACTCGAGTCGCTCGTTGGTGGGTAGGTTGCCGTTCTCGTACGCATAGGAGCGGTGGGTCAGCGCCAGCTCGAGCAGGTCGGCTTCGAGCGCCACTCCCAGTGCGGCCTGCAGTGCCGTTCGGTTCACTGCTGGCCGGTTCACAGCTTGGCCAGGACGTAGTCGATGGCGTCGCCGACGGTGATCAGGGCGTCGAGGTCGTCGTCGTCGATGTGGAACCCGGGTTTCGCTCGGGGCGCCAGTCGTTCTTCGACGATGTCGACGATCTCGACGAGCGCGAGACTGTCGGCTTTGAGGTCGGCGATCAGCGCAGTGTCCCGCGTCAGGCGGCGCGGCTCCGCCTCCAGCACCTGCACGATTGCGGCGATGATGACCGCACTGACCTCGGTTTCCGCAGGCGCGGTCAAGCTCATGACGTCACGGCGGCTACCCCGGCGGCCCTTCGGCGCCGGTTGCTGAGCTCCGCCAGCCCGGTCGCCACCGCCGGCAGCACCGCCTCACGGTGGATCTGCACGGCCTGGGCGATCGCGGCGGCGACCGCCCGGGGTGAGGAGGAGCCATGCCCGATCACGACGACCCCACCCACGCCGAGGAGGGCACCGCCGCCTGGTGTCTCGTTCCCAGTGCGGTCTGACAGGTGAGTGAGCAGGGGCAGGAGCATCTCGGTCGCGGCGGTGCGGTTCGGATGCCTGCCGAGCGCCTCGCTCAGCAGGGTTGTCACCATCGCTGCTGCGCCCTCCATGCCCTTGAGCAGCACGTTTCCGGTGAAGCCGTCGGTCACGATCACATCCGCTGGGCCGCCGGCGGCGGCGTCGTTGCCTTCCACGTTGCCGATGAACACGAGCAGGCCGTCCGCAGCGAGACCGGTGAGGGTGTCAAAGGCCTGCTTTCGCAGTGGGTCGCCCTTACTGCGCTCCGTTCCTACACTGAGCAGCCCTACGCGGGGGCACCGCACTGCGTGCCGGGCCCGGGCGTATGAGCTGCCTGCGAGGGCGTACTGCGCTAACAGGTCGGGGCTCGCTTCGACGGTTGCGCCGGCATCGAGCAGCACAACCGGCCCGGCCAGCGTCGGCAAGTCGACCGCCAATGCCGGTCGGGTCACACCCGGTAACCGGCCAAGGGTGAACAGGGCCGCTGCCATCGCGGCGCCGGTGGAGCCCACTGACACCATTGCGTCGGCCTTGCCGTCGCGGACCAGGCGCGCGGCGACGCGAACGGTCGCGTCCCGCTTGGCGCGCACGGCGCGGGCCGGGTCCTCACCCATCCCGATCACCTGGCTGGCGGAGGCTATTGCGCAGGCCCCGGGTCGGCCGCGCTCCTCGAGTAGCAGCATCGCTGCCCGCTCCGGGCCGACCAAAGTCATCGATACGCCCGGCTGCTCGTCGAGGGTCAGCAGGGCGCCCTCCACGACGGTGTCGGGGCCCTGATCGCCGCCCATCAGGTCCAGCGCCACCCGAACCGGCGCCTTCGCTCCGGTAGTCCCGGCGGCGGGTGATTCCCACCCGCGGGTCTTTGCCGGCGGCACCGGCCTCAGACCGCCAGGACCTGACGTTTGTTGTAAGTGCCGCAGGTGGGGCAGGCGGTGTGAGCGAGCTTGGGCTGCCGGCACCGATCGCAGGCAGTGGTGACGACCGCGGCGGCCTTCCATTGGCTGCGACGGGACCGGGTGTTGCTGCGAGACATCCGGCGCTTGGGAACGGCCACTGATCAATCCTTCATCTGTTCGAGGTGCCCAGCGGTGGCGGCCGGTTGGCCGCCTCCGTCCTTTCGCCCGCGAAGACTCCTCCAGCGCGGGTCGATCTGATCGTGCCGATGCTCTGGCCCGACCTCATCTCGGCGAGCCCCGCAATCGGCGCATAGCCCGCCGCAGTCCGGGCGGCACAATGGGCTGGGCGGTAGTGCGACGACCAAGGCGTCGCGCAACGCCGGTTCGAGGTCCAGGACGTCACCGTCCAGCTGCCGGAGCTGTTCATCCTGGTCTCGCCCCGACCCAGCGGTTCGTGCGTAGCGCTCGGCCTGCTCGGGGTAGGACCACAATTCGACAAGCTCGACCTCGACGGTGTCCGATACCTCGTCGAGGCAACGCGCGCACTCACCCGCCAACGAGGCGGTCACCTGGCCGGTGACCAGCACCCCATCGAGCACCGACTCAAGCCGGATGTCCAGCCGCAGCGGGCTGCCGGCCGGGACCCGGACCAGGTCCAATCCGTAGGTTGCGGGGGCCGGCACCGTGCCCGATCCCTCCCACATGGAGCCCGGTCGGCGCCCCAGCGGCCGTGTATCGAGGCGCAACGGGTGGCGAGGGTCAAAGGCAGGCCTGCGTGTGATCATGATCATTTCAGCTGGTGGCGGCGGTCCCGGGTGGAAGGCCGACCCACGATGTTACCGGATGCCAGCACCGTGAGCGGCCGGCTCACCGCGCGGCGGGAAGCGGCTCCAGCGGTGCGTCCCCGCTCAGGCCGTCGTCATGGCGGCCGCGCAGCCGTTCTCGTCCTCGCTCGACCGCAGCGATGGTCTTGTGTAGGACTACCTCGAAGTTCGCCAGCTTCCCGTCTACGTAGTCCTCCACTTCCCTGCGCATGGTGTCAGTTTGCTCACGCGCCTCGCTCAGCAGGACCTCAGCCTGTCGTTGCGCCTCCGCGGCCACCTCCTCGTGGCCGACCAGTCGATCGCGTTCGTCGGCTGCCTCCGCGATGATGCGCTGCGCCTCGAGCCGCCCCTCATCGACGACGCCCGCCTTGTGCTGCAGCACCCCGCTGGCCGCCGCGATCTCGCCCGGCAACAGTGCGCGGATCTCGTCGAGCGCGGCCAGCACCTCGGTGCGGTTGACGACGCATGAAGCCGACAGCGGAAGGGGCTTGGCGCCGTGAACCATGTCGGTCAACTCATCCAGCTTGCTGTGCAGATCGGCCATGACCCCCAGGGTAGAGCGGTCGGCAGCGTGCGTCAGCCGCTGGCTACGCCGAACGGGCTATGCGCGCAGGTGGAGCGGGTCAGCGCACCAGTCGCTGCCTGAGGCGTTCCTGCACGATCGGCGGAACGAGATGACTCACGTCACCGCCCCAGGTCGCTACCTCCTTAACCAACGAGGAAGACAGGAACGAGTACAGCGGATTGGTGTGCATGAACAGCGTTTCGACGCCCGCGAGGGAGTGGTTCATCTGTGCCATTTGTAGTTCGTAGTCGAAATCGCTGATCGCCCGCAACCCCTTGACGATCACCGGGATGTCACGAGCCCGGCAGAAATCCACTATCAAGCCCTCGAACGGCTCGACCCGAACGTTCGGCAAGTCCTGGGTGGCCGCGGAGATCAACTCGATGCGCTCGGCTGTGTCGAACAAACGCGCCTTTGACTTGTTTACCCCGACCGCGACGACTACCTCGTCGTAGATCGAACTACTGCGGGCGATGATGTCGAGGTGGCCGTTGGTCACCGGGTCGAACGACCCTGGACAGGTAGCCCGCCTCACCGGGCGGCCTTCACAGCGCGCGACCGTACCAGAGGGTGGTTTCCCCGTACCGGCGCCAGCGCCTGGCCGCGAGGCCGGCCGGCCAGCTGGGCCGCGGCCCGCGGCTGGCCCGTTCGAGCACGACTTCGCCTCCCACCCAGGGCACCAAGGCGCTCAGCACCGCATCGAGCTGCACCGCGTAGGGCGGATCGGCCAGAACCAGGTCATAGCGTTCGGGCGGCTTCGCGAGGAAGCGTTCGACCGAAACGGCCGCCACCTGCGCGCCGGCCAGCTCTAGGGTGGCAATGTTGCGCCGGATGACGGCAACCGCGGCCGGCGCCCGTTCGACCATGGTGGCGCTTGCAGCGCCGCGGGACAACGCCTCCAGGCCCAACGCGCCGGATCCAGCATACAAATCGAGGACCCGCAGCCCGCTCAGCTCTCCGAGGGAAGAAAACAGGGCTTCTCGAACGCGGTCAGCGGTGGGCCGGGTGGCGACGCCCAGCGGGGTGTGCAGGCGGCGCCCACCGGCCGAGCCCGCAACGATGCGCGTCACCCCTTCTCCAGGTAGGCGGCGTGTTCGAGCAGGCGGTCGGCGGCCGCGCTCAGGGCGGCGTGTGCGACCAGGGCTGGATCGGAAGCTACGAGGCGCTGCGCGTGCACACGGGCGCCGACCACGATATCGACGTCGTCTGCCAGCCGAAGCAACGCCAAGCTCGAGCCCAGACCAGCCTGACGCGAACCCAGCACATCGCCCTCCCCGCGCAGCCGCAGGTCGACATCGGCGAGCTTGACCCCGTCAAGGGTCTTGGCGACCGCTGCCACGCGTTCACCGGCGGGGGTGTGCTCGTAGGCGGTGCTTAGCAGGAAGCAGCTACTCGGGTGGGTGCCCCGCCCGATCCGGCCACGAAGTTGGTGGAGCTGGCTCATCCCGAAGCGGTCGGCGTCGAGCACCACCATGACGGTGGCGTTGGGGATGTCCACTCCCACCTCGACAACGGTGGTGGCGACCAGCACGTCGATCGATCCGGCCGCGAACGCGGTCATTACCGCGTCCTTCTCCTGCGCCGGCAGCCGGCCGTGAAGCATCGCAACCCGCAGGCCGGACAGTTCGCCCTCGGCCAGTTGCGGCGCCACCGCCTCGACCGCCGCCCCGGGCCCGCGACCCTCGGCTGCGTCTTCGCCCGGGTTCTCCTCTTGGTCCGGGTTCTCCTCTTGGTCCGGGCTCTCCTCATCGGGGCTCTCCTCGTCGGCGGCCGCGCCTGGCTCGATTTGCGGGCAGACCACGAACGCCTGCCGACCGGCGCTCACCTCTGCCCGGACCCTGTCCCACATTCGTGCGATCCACCGCGGTTTGCTGGCCGGCACTACGTAGGTGCTAATGGGTTGGCGGCCGCCGGGCAATTCGGTGAGCGAGGAGGTCTCCAAGTCGCCGAAAACCGTCATCGCCACCGTCCTCGGGATGGGGGTGGCCGTCATCACCAGCAGGTGCGGGCACGTTCCGACTCGACCGCGGCTTCGCAGCGCGGCCCGCTGCTCGACCCCGAACCGGTGCTGTTCATCGACGACGATCAGCCCCAAATCCGCGAAGTCGACTCCCTCGGACAGCAGCGCATGGGTGCCGACCACAATGCCGGCGCTGCCATCGCCGACCGCGGTCAGTGCGGTTCGACGGGCAGCTGCCGGCATCGAGCTGGTGAGCAGCTCGACGCGAGTTGCCTGCGGGGAGCTCCCCAGCTCACCGCCGCACCCCAATGGCCCTAACAGTTGCCGCAGGCTGCGAAGGTGCTGGGTGGCCAGCACCTCGGTTGGCGCGAGAAACGCGGCCTGCCCGCCAGTGTCAACGACACATAACATCGCCCGGAGCGCCACCACCGTTTTTCCGGAGCCAACCTCGCCGGCAAGAAGCCGGTGCATCGGTGCGTGGCCAGCGAGATCGGCGGCGATCTGGGCGCCGACCTCCACCTGCCCGGCTGTTTCTGTGAACGGCAACGCCGCGTCGAACGCGCTCAGCAGGCCCCCCGCTCGCTTGGGTCGTGAAACCGCCGGCAAGCTCAGCACATCCGCACGGCGACGTGCCAGGGCGACCTGCACGGTCAGCGCCTCGTCCCACTTAAGCCGCTGGCGGGCCGCGTCGACCTGCGCTTGGCTCTCCGGGCGATGCACGGCGTGGATGGCGCTGTCGAAGCTGACCAGCCGGTGTTCGGACCGGATCTGGTCGGGCATTGGGTCGGGGAGCTCATCGAGCAGGCGCAACACCGTGCCGATTGCCAGCGCCTGCATCCATGAACTCACCTTCGAGGTCGAGGGGTAAACCGGTAAGAGCGGTAGCTGCAGGAGGTCGGTACTATCGATGCGCGTTTCGACCTTCGGATGGGCCAGCTGCGGGCGCCCCCGAAATTCGGACAGCTCGCCAGCAAAAAGCGCCCGGGTGCCGACAGCCAACTGCTTGCTGCGCCAGCCTTGTCCGAAGAAGGTGAGATCCAGGTTGTTGCGGCCGTCCGTGATCACCACAGTCGCGATGCTGCCGCCTTTTTTGAGCGGGCGCACCTTCGTGCTGTGCACCTGGGCAACGACGGTGACGTAGTCGCCGCGTCGTAGTTGGGCCAGGTCAGACAGGTCGCCTTGCCGGACGTAGCGGCGCGGATAGTGCTTGAGCAGATCACCGACCGTACGGATTCCGAACGCCTTGTTCAGCGGATCCGCGGTGGGCTGGCCGAGCACTCCCCGCAGTCCGGTGTTGAGGTCGATCATGGGCGCGCCCTACGATTCGCCATACTCGCACCTGCTTTCGCGGCGGCCGCTTCCTTCGGGCGGCGAGCCTAGGCTGAGCGACCGACATTCCGCCTGGGCCGCCCGGCGAAATGAGCCGAGCCGGTGCGGTAGGCTTGGGTTGTTGTCCAGGCGCCCCCGGTGCCCCCCTCCCGTGGAACTTGGAGTTCGTCGTGGCTGCCGTGTGTGACGTCTGTGGCAAGGGGCCCGGCTTTGGCATGTCGGTGTCTTACTCGCACCGCCGGACCCGTCGGCGCTGGAACCCCAACATCCAAACGGTGCGTGCGTTGATTGGCCGCACCCCTAAGCGACTGAACGTGTGCACCTCGTGCCTGAAGGCGGGAAAGGTCGTCCGGGCCAGCTGATCGGTGTTTCACGGCGCGCCACGGAAGTGATCGTGACCGCCGGCTGCCCTCGGCGTCGGCACACCGAGAACATGAACCCCGACCTTTGAGTCCGGCCCCGGGCCCACCGTGAGACGCCCGATCCGGCGCGTGCCTGGGACCTGTACACCGGCCGGGAGCACCGCGAGCAGCGCATAGTCCTCGCCGCCGGTCAGCACCCACTCCAGCGCGGAACGGCCTAACCGGTCGGCCGCAGCCTGCAGCAGCGGGTCGACTTCGAGCAGGTCGGGGTCTACCTCGGCTAGGCCCCGCCCGGCATCGGTGAGGTGTCGCAGGTCGGCGATCAGCCCATCGGAGACATCACACATCGCGAGCGCTCCCGCCCTGGCGAGAGCCGGTCCCATCGCATAGGGCGGCTCGGGGTGGCGGTGCGCAGCCAGCAACGCCTCGAACCCCGGCTCGGCGGCGCCTGCCCTGAGCAGATCCAGCCCGGCCGCGGCCCAGCCCAACCGGCCGGCTACGACCAGATCGCCGTCGGCCGGGGCCGCACGGGTAACCGGCCGCCGTCCTTGCAGGTCACCTAACGCCGTGATCGCAAGCGTCAGCCGATCGCAGGAGGCAATGGTGTCCCCACCCACCACGCTGGCGCCGACTAAAGCGCACTCGTCGCGCAGCCCGTCGACGAGACCGTCAAGGACGTCGGTGCCAGTCGCCGGCGGCAACGCGATACCAATGAGCAGGGCCGTCGGCACTGCTCCCATGGCGGCGACATCAGCGAGGTTCGCGGCAGCGCCCTTGCGGCCAACCTGATAGGGGCTCGACCAATCCCAACGAAAATGCACCCCTTCGGCGAGGAGGTCTGTCGTGACCACGATGCGACCATCCGGGGCTGCAACGACAGCCGCGTCGTCGCCCGGTCCGGTCGGGGCGGGCGCCGCACCCAGCCGGGCAGCGACCCGCGCAATCACGCCAAACTCCCCCAGTTCGCCGGCCGTGCGCATCGCTGCCGTCCTTTCCCTGTGCGGTAACGTCCGCTCCGCAGCGATCAACGAGGTGATGAGGAGTTTCCCGTGGTCCAGGCCTACATCCTGATCCAAACCGAGGTCGGCAAGGCTGCGGCGGTGGCTACCGCTATCAGCGAGATCAAGGGTGTCACGCAAGCCGAGGACGTCACCGGCCCCTATGACGTCATTGTCCGCGCCGAGGCACGCAGCGTCGATGAGTTGGGCAAGTTGGTCGTCGCCCGCATCCAAGGAGTGGACGGTATTACCCGCACCCTCACCTGCCCGGTGGTCCACCTCTGAGGAGACTGCTCCCCGTCCTCGTTCTTCTCTCGGCCTGCGGTGCAGGCGCCCCCGGACCGGTTGTGCCCCCCGCCGGGCAGGCGAACGCATGCCGGGCCTTGATCGCCGGACTACCTGACGATCTCGTGCCGCACCAGCACCGCCACGGTGGCACCCCGACGTCGCCTTACCTCGCGGCTTTTGGGACGCCGGCGGTAGTCGTCAGCTGCGGAGTGCCGATACCGAAGCATGACCCGACAACCTTGGTCCTCGAGGTCGACGGCGTGGATTGGTTGCAGCTTGGTGGGGCCGGGCGGGCCGAGCGGTACCTGAGTTTCCACAGCAGGGTTGTCGTAGAGGTCGTCGTGCCGCACGCCTACTTGCCTGCTGACATTCTGCCTGTCCTTTCGCCGCTTGTGGGACGTGCTGGACCCGGGCACTCGGCGTAAGGGGCGTTGCGTTCAGGGCTGTTCCCATGTCCAGCTCATGGCCGTCGAATCGACCCGCAGATCCTGGCGCAGGTCCACCAGCGGCTCGCCGTTGTCTTGGATTGACACGGCGGCGACTCGCGGGTCGGACAGCATCAGCGAAGTCCCGTTCCGCGACGAAGCGCCACCGAAATCAGCTGATCAAGTAGCGCGGGGTAGCTGACGCCCGAGGCGGCCCACATCCGGGGATACATCGAGTGCGGGGTGAAGCCAGGCATCGTGTTCACCTCGTTCAGAACCGGCCCGTCCGCCGTCAAGAACATATCTACCCGTGCCAACCCCGCGCAGTCCAAGGCGGCAAATGCCCGCAACGCAAGGTTCTGGACGTGCTCGGTACTCTGCTGATCGAGATGTGCGGGGACGTCGAAGGTTGTCGGCGCATCGTCGGGTAGGTACTTCGCGGCGAAATCGTAGAAGTCATGCTCGCCGTGCACGTGTATCTCGGCAGGCACACTCGCCCGCGCTGGCTCGCCGTCAAGGATTCCGCACTCCAATTCGCGTCCCACGAGCATCTGCTCGACGATGACCTTCGGGTCGTGGCGCTGGGCCGCCGCGATGGCAGCCCCGAGATCCTCGACGCGGCGCACTTTGGTAATGCCGAGGCTGGAACCGGCCCGGGCCGGCTTCACGAACCAGGGGGGGTCTCCGGGCGTTCGCACCGGGTCATGAGGGCGCAGGACCGTGAATGGACCGACCGGTAACCCGTCGGCGATCAGCAGGGCCTTCATGTGCTGCTTGTCCATAGCGGCCGCCGAGGCGAACACCCCGGCGCCTACGTAGGGGACCCCGGCCAGCTCCAGCAACCCTTGGACAGTCCCGTCCTCGCCGTAGGGTCCGTGCAGGACCGGGAACACGACATCAACCTCGGTGGGGAGGGCCGGGTCCTTCAGAGCCCGCCACCCGCCAGGCACCACGGCGAGCTCGGTCCCGGTGTCGGCAACGGCGGGCAACTCCCGGCCGCTGGGTTCCAGAGCCTGGGGGTCGTCCGGGGCCAGGACCCAACGCCCGTCGGGCAGGATCCCGACGGGCAGCACCTCGTACCTTTCACGGTCCAGCGCCCGCAGCACCGACGCCGCGCTGATGCACGAAATGGCATGCTCCCCACTTCGCCCGCCGAACACCACCGCTACCCGGATCCGTTTGGCCACGGGCAAGGAACCTAGCTGTCCGACGCCACTACGCGAATTCGCCGCAGCGAGTCATTCGGACCCCACTTCCCTCGCCATCAGGGCCCTTACCATCTGCACAGGGGTCATCTTGTCGTACACCACCTTCACGACATGCTCGGTGATCGGCATGTCCACCGCGTGCTTGGTGGCCAACGCGTGCAGGGCCCGGCAGCTCCCCACCCCCTCCGCCGTTTGCTTGGTGTGCGCGATGACCTCATCAATCGCCTGACCTTGCCCCAGACGTTCGCCGAAGGTCCGGTTGCGGGACAGCGGGGAGGTGCAGGTCGCCACCAGGTCGCCCAGTCCCGCCAACCCGGTGAAGGTCGCCGCGTCGGCTCCGAGTGCTGCCCCCAGTCGCGCCGTTTCGGCCAAACCACGGGTGATCAGGCTGGCCACCGTGTTGTCACCGAAACCCATCCCTGCTGCCATCCCGCAGGCCAGAGCGATCACGTTCTTGACCGCACCGCCGAGCTCGCAGCCCACGACGTCCGCGTTGGTGTAGGGGCGGAAGTAGATCGTGGTGCTGGCCAGTTGCAGTTGGCGACCTCTGGCCGGATCCACGCAGGCGACGACGGTGGCGGCCGGGTGCTCCGCGGCGATTTCCCTGGCCAGGTTCGGTCCGCTGACCACCGCCACCCGATCGGCCGGCGCATCTGCCACCTCGGCAATGACCTCACTCATCCGCTTGCTCGTGCCAAGCTCAACCCCCTTCATCAAGCTGACCAGCGTGGCGCCGCGCGGCAAATACTCGCGGACAGCCGCGAGATTGACGCGCAGCGTCTGGCTGGGAATGGCGAGCACCACCAACTCGGCGTCAGGCAAGACGCTCGCCGGATCGGCCTCGGCGGTAAGCCGCCGCGGCAGGGCAACACCCGGAAGGTAATCGGGATTTTCGCGCGTGTCCCGAATGATCTGGGCCAGCTCGGGGCGGCGGGGCACCAGCGTCGTCATGGTTCCGGCGTCGGCCAGCACCTTCGCGTACGCCGTCCCCCATGAGCCGGCGCCAAGCACGACGGCTTGGGTCATGCGGTCCGCCGGTCGCCGCCGGCCGAGCGCCACACGAAGGGCCGCTCCGGCGGGGACTCGCTGCGCAGTTCGGCCACCATCGCGGTCACAGTGCCCATGATGTCGTCGGTCACTTCGCGCAGCACCGAAGGGGTCTGGGGGGCACCGGCGAAACGCGCCAGGTCGATCGGCGGCCCGATTACCGTGGTCACCAATGGGTGCCGGAACAGGTGCAGCCGGTCGCCGCGCCGATGAATCTGCTGTGCCCCCCACTGCGCAAGCGGGAGCACCGGGACGTCGGCGGTAAGGGCGAGCCGGGCGACGCCCGTCCGTGCCTTCATCGGCCACAGGTCGGGATCCCTGCTCGTCGTACCCTCCGGATAGATGATCACGACCTTGCCCGCCTGGAGCGCCTGCACCGCGGCCGACAGGGCGTGGGCCGCGTCCGTGGTATCCCGCTTGACCGGTATCTGCCGGGCCCCGCGCATGATTCGGCCGACGAAGAACATGCCGAACAGGGTGTCCTTCGCCAAGTAATGCGGCAGCCGCCCGGCGTCATAGATGGCGTGCGCGACCGTCAGCGGGTCGATGGCCGAAATGTGGTTGGCTACGACGAGGGCTCCCCCCCGCGCCGGAACGTGCGTCAGGCCTCGCCGCTCGCGACGGGTGAGCACCGTGAGTGTCGGGCGAATCAGCCCGATGGCCAGGGAAAACCAGAACCCCCTCGCCTCCCGGTCACCGCATGCCGCCCGCGCCATCCGCTCGCGCCTACCTCTCACGTCGCTACCGGCCGGCGCGGCCCTCAACACGCATCGAGGGTAGGCATCCGGCGGCTGATCCTTCACTGGCCAACGGTCGGTGTCGAGGAAGGGCACGCCGGTGGCAGCATGCCCGATCATGGCGCACGACAATGTGTGGGTATCGACGACCTGGACGGTCGTGCTACCCATTAAGGAGCTTGCGGTCGCCAAGAGCCGGCTCGCCGGCGACCCTGGGGCCCGCGCGACCCTAGCCCTCGCTATGGCACGGGACGTCGTGGCAGCCGCCCAGGCCTGTGGCGCCGTCGAGGAGATCATCGTGGTCACCGACGACAGTCGCGTCAAACAGGCGCTGGGCGTCTCCTGCCTTGTCGTTCCCGATCTTCCCCGCGCGGGACTCTCGGCGGCCATTGCATACGGCGCACAGGCCGCCAGCAGTCGCTGGCCCGACTACGGCATCCTCGCGCTGGCCGCCGATCTCCCGGCGCTCACGTCGAGGTCCCTCGCCGACGTCCTGGTCCAGGCAGCTCCGGGCCGTTCGGTGGTCGCCGACTTTGCGGGTAGCGGCACCGTTTTGCTCGCGGCTACGCCGGGAACACGGCTACGCCCCGCGTTCGAAGGTGCGTCCCTGGCCGCACATGTGTCGTCGGGGGCTCGCGACCTCACCAGGTGGGCCACTGCAGCCCTGCGCCGAGACGTCGACACGGTGGAAGACCTTGCCACCGCCATCTCGCTGGGGGTCGGCGCATCCACCGCGCAGGCCGCGGAATCGTGGCGGGCGGCGCACTGGTTGTGAGCGCCCACCCCGGGTGAAGTTGAGGGGCACCAAACAGTGGGACAGTGTCGTCATGATCCGCCCAACACGTACCGTTCAGGCGACGGTGCGCCGCTTCGACCCCGCGGGGCGGGCCGGTCAGGCCATCGATGACACAGGCGTGGTGTACGACCTCCCGGCCGATCGGCTCGATCCCGCCGTCCGGCACCTGCGCCCAGGGCAGCGGGTCCGCCTGGAGTGGACGGCACAGGGGCTGACGCTGGTGACGATTGCGACCCTGCCGGCCGGTGTGAGACTGGAACCATGACCGAGTCCATGCTGCGCCCGGCGCCCCCTGATCTGCAAAGCACCCAGCAGGCCGCCGCCGCCGACCTCGAACCGGTGGCTGCCACGGCTGCGGCAACCCTCGCTGCGACGGACCTGCCCGACGATCGTTTCCTGAACCGGGAAGCGTCGTGGTTGGAGTTCAACGCCCGGGTGCTGGCACTGGCCGAGGACCCTCGAGTACCCCTTCTGGAGCGGGTCAAGTTCGCCGCCATCTTCGCCAGCAACCTCGATGAGTTCTTCATGGTTCGGGTCGCCGGACTCAAGCGCCGGCAGGCCACCGGCCTCACGGTACGAAGTGCGGACGGGTTGCCGACCCGCGAGCAACTGGCGTTGATCGGCGAGCGCACCGCCGAACTACAGCAGCGCCATGCGCTGATGTTCGCGAACGACTTACTCCCTGCGCTCGGCGACGCCGGAATCACCCTGAGCAGCTGGGATCAACTCCCTGCCTCCGAACAGCAACGGCTGCACGGCTACTTCCGCGCCCAGGTCTTCCCGGTGCTCACCCCCCTGGCGGTGGACCCTGCGCACCCGTTTCCGTACATCTCTGGGCTGTCGTTGAACCTGGCTGTCGTCGTGCGTGATCCGGCAACAGGCTTGGATCGCTTCGCCCGGGTGAAGGTGCCGGCGATCCTGCCGCGCTTCGTCCGCGTCGGCCCGCAAGACGGGGACGGTGCCGCTGATGCCACCGCCCGATTCCTGCCGCTGGAAGAGTTGATCGCCACCCATCTGTCCCAGCTATTTCCGGGCCTGGAAGTCATCGAACAGCACCTGTTCAGGGTCACCCGCAACGCTGACGTGGAAATCGAGGAAGACGAAGCAGAGGACCTGCTACAGGCACTTGAACGCGAACTCGCGCGGCGCCGGTTCGGTCCGGCAGTCCGGCTGGAAGTTGCCGACAGCATGGGTGAGCGGGTGCTGGACCTGCTCGTTCGCGAGCTGGAGGTCCATCCACGTGACGTCCTGCGCATCCCCGGACTGCTCGACCTTTCCGCCCTGTGGGCGCTGGTTGAGCTCGATCGGCCGGAGCTGAAGGACGAGACGTACGTGCCGACGCTGCATCCCCGGCTCGCGAGCGAAGACGGCATGGCGGCTGCCGACCTTTTCGCCGTCCTGCGCGACGGCGACGTCTTGTTGCATCATCCCTACGACTCGTTTGCCACTAGCGTGCAGCGCTTCATCGAACAAGCCGCAGCCGACCCGCACGTGCTCGCGATAAAGCAGACTCTCTACCGCACGTCCGGTGACTCGCCTCTCGTAGAGGCACTCATCGATGCGGCCGAGGCCGGCAAGCAGGTGGTGGTGCTGGTCGAGATCAAGGCCCGATTTGATGAGCAGAACAACATCACCTGGGCCCGGGCACTGGAGCGGGCCGGGTGCCACGTCGTGTATGGCGTCGTGGGGCTCAAGACCCATTGCAAGACGGCGCTGGTGGTCCGCCAGGAGAAGGGTCAACTCCGCCGCTACGCCCACATCGGAACCGGTAACTACAACCCGAAGACCGCCCGCAACTACGAGGACTTCGGGTTGCTCACGGCCGACTTGGATGTCGGGGCGGACCTCACCGACCTTTTCAATGCTCTTACCGGCTACTCGCGGCAGACCGAATACCGGTCCTTGCTGGTTGCTCCGCAACGCCTTCGGGCCGGAATCGTCGAACGTATCGAAGCGCAAGCCGAGCGGGCTCGGGCTGGTCAGGAGGCCACGATCCGCCTGAAGGTCAACAACTTGGTCGACGAACAGGTTGTGGACGCGCTCTACCGCGCCGCTGGGGCCGGTGTTCGGATCGATTGCGTTGTCCGCAGCATTTGTGCGTTGCGGCCGGGGGTGCCCGGCCTGTCCGAAACCGTCCGGGTGCGCTCGATTTTGGGCCGCTACCTCGAACACAGCCGGCTGTTTGCGTTCGGCCAGGAGCCGGGCGCCCAGTGGTGGTTGGGCTCCGCGGACGTGATGCACCGCAACCTCGACCGCCGGGTGGAGACCCTTGTACGGGTTGGCGATCACGTGCTCACCGATCAACTCGCGGACACCTTCGCGCAGGCGATGGACCCCGCTACCGTTTCCTGGCATCTGGATGCGCATGGCGGCTGGACCCTGCACGGTGACTCTGACCTGCACACCGCCCTGGCCAAGCAGATGTCCCATCGGCATGGCTGACCGCGACCGAAGGACGGTGCACGCCGAGACCGAGAGCGAGGTCAAGATGGCTGTCCCGGCGCTGTTCGCTCTACCGTCCCTCACCGACCTCGATGGGCCGCATCCGCTCGCCGCCCAACCCGGGGCCCGGTTGTCGCTGAGGGCCACTTACTTCGACACGCACGATCTGCGACTAGCCCGATCAGGGGTGACCCTCCGGTATCGGACTGGGGAAGGCCGGCCGACCTGGACGTTGAAGCTCCCCGCCGAGTCGGGAGCGCAGGGGGAGCGGCTCGAGATGTCCCTGGCCGCGCCCGCCGCGGCACCGCCGGCGGAACTGACCGTCCTCGTTACCGCCCTGGTCAGGATGGCTTCGCTCGGTGAGGTGGTGCGCCTCACCACTCGGCGCGATGTGTGGCTGCTGGCCGATGACACTGGCGAGCGGGTGGCCGAACTGGTTGATGATTTGGTGTCGGTAGTGGTGTCCCGCAAGGTGGTGGCCAGGTTCCGCGAGCTCGAGGTTGAGCGCCACGGCATCGACGAGCGAGCGTTGACCGCGCTGATCTCACGGCTGGCCGACTCCGGGGCGATTCGCGGCGCTTTTCAGGCCAAGCTTGTCCGCGCCCTCGGGCCGCGTGCCAACGCCCCGCCTGATGTCCCGGTACCGATGCGGGTCCGCCGGCTCGATCCGGCCGCCGCGCTGGTAACGGAAGCGTTACGCGCTGGGGTTCGGCGCCTGGTCGCCGAGGACCTCCGGGTCCGGCTCGGGCACGAGGATGCTGTGCATCAGATGCGGGTTGCCTGCCGCCGGCTGCGCAGTGACCTGCGGACCTTCGGGCCGCTCCTGCTCGCCGGGTCGACCGAGCGCCTCCGGGCCGAACTGGCGTGGTTGGCGGACGCGCTGGCAGACGCGCGGGATCTGGAAGTGCTGCGTCAGCGGCTGGCCACCACTTTTCGCGCCGATCCTCTTGCGCCGCTCGACGCCGCCGCATTTGGCCGGCTGGACACCCTGCTCGCCGGACGCGAACGCTCAGCACGCCAGGTGGTGCAGGCCGCGCTCGAGGAGCCGCGGTACCTTGTGCTGCTCGACGAGGCGGTGGCGCTAGCGCGTGAACCTGCCACCACGGCAACGGCGGATCTGCCTTGTCGGACGGTGTTGCCTGGTCTCGTGGCGGCCGCCGTTGCTGACCTGGACCTCAAGGCGGCCAAATTGCGCGCTGCCGGTTCCGACCAGCGTTGGCATGCAGCGCGAATCCGGGCCAAACGCGCACGCTACGCAGCGGAGGCTACGGCCCCAGCGTTAGGCGTTCAGGCGGCAACCACGGGCGCTGCGCTGGCCCGGGTCCAGGATGTGCTTGGCAAGCATCAGGATGCGGCGATTGCCGCCGACGCAGTCTTGTCGGTCGCGAGCGAGGCCGCCGACGATCCCGCGCTCATCGTGCTGTGTGGCCGGCTCGCCGAGCGGGAACGCGCCGCGGTCCGGGCCTATCGCGCGGAGTTCGTGAAGGTGTGGAAGAAGGCACATGCACCGAGGGTTCGGCGCTGGCTGCAAAGCGAGATCCGTGGGTGAGTCGGGCACGCCGCATGTGGCAGCAGGTCAGGGCACGCGTGGCGACACCATGGCCGTGAGATCAGCCCAGTGAACCCCATCGTTGCGGCCGGCACCGTCCTGTGGCGCTTCGACGACCGGGGCGAGCTTGAGTTGGCGCTCGTCCACCGCCCGAAGTACGGCGATTGGTCGCTACCCAAGGGCAAGACCGAGCCCGGCGAGCACTTCATCTCCACCGCGGTACGCGAAACGCAGGAGGAGACGGGTTTCACGGGTCCTGTTGGCCGGCCCCTTGGACACATCACGTATTCGGTGCATTCCTCCCAAGGCCCGGTCCCCAAGACAGTGCATTACTTCGCCATGGCGGCCATCGGAGGAGCGTTTACTGCGTCGGCCGAAGTCGATCGGCTCGTCTGGCTGCACCCACCCGCAGCCTCCGCCAGATTGAGTCGGACCGAGGACCGCGATGTCCTCGTGCGCTTCGCGAGCCTCCCCTCCGAGAGCGTCACCATTTTGTTGGTCCGGCACGGCCACGCCGGTGAGCGCAAAAGGTGGCACGGGGACGATGCTGAACGACCGCTCGACGGCGCCGGCCACGCGCAGGCGCAGCTGCTCGCCGGCATTGGACCGTGCTTCGGGGTCCAAGGCGTTTACGCGGCCCGCGTGCTGCGCTGCATGCAGACCTTGGCGCCGCTGGCTGCCGTACTCGGGATGCCGGTGGAGCCAGAGCCTGATTTCACCGAGGCCGGCGTGAAGGCGGGTGACGCAGCTCTCAAGGCGCTAGAAAGGGTGGTGGCCCTGGGACGCCACGCAGCAATATGCAGCCAAGGCGGCGTCATTCCCGAACTGCTGACCAGCTTGGCGGCCCGGGATGCGGCGGCACTGCCGTCCGTCCGTAGCCGCAAGGGGTCGGTGTGGGTACTTTCGTTCGCCTACGGCCGACTCATTGATGGCAGCTATCTCGCCGACCTGTCACCCACGTGGTGAGCCGGACACCCCTAGGCCTCGGCCTAGGGGCTCTCACAGGGGGCCGGCGCCCCAACAAGGCCCCGGCCCCCGTGAGGCTGCTAGCGGCTGGACCTCTTGGCTGGCGCCTTCGCCGTTGTCTTGCTTGCCTTCTTGGCTGGCACGCGGGTGCTGCTCTTTGCGGCCGACCTGGTGGTGGCCTTGGCCGCGGTGCGGCCGGTGGCCTTCGAGGTCGTCTTCGCAGCGGCCGCCTTTGCGGTCTTGGTGGCGGTGGCGCGCCGAGCAGGCGTCACCTTAACCGTTGACCTGGCGCCAGCCTTGCTGGGAGCCTTCGTCGCGGACCTCGTCCCGGCCGCCTTGCTCGCCGTGGCCCTCACTGTGCCGACAGCGGCACGAACCCCCGATCTTGCCACGACTCGGCTTGGAGTCGCCTTGGCGAGCTTTTTGGCACCAGACACGTAGGCCTTGAAGTCGGTGCCGGGGCGAAACTTCGGCACCGATGTCTTCTTGATCTTCACCGGCTGTCCGGTGGAGGGGTTTCTTCCGGTGCGGGCCGCTCGGTCGGCCTTCTCGAACACGCCGAAGCCGCTGATCGCGACCTTCTCCCCCTTACTCACCGTCCTCGTCACGGTCTCGATGAACATCTCTACTGCCCTGGTTGCTGTCGCGCGACCGCCGACGTGGCCGGCGAGCTCATCGATCAGATCGGACTTGTTCACACGCACCTCCGGTGCACCGTCCCGGCCCCGTGCCGGACGTAATTAGGCGGAACGGTAGGAGGTCTTGGCCCGTATGCCAACACCCAACACGGCGTGTCGGCCGGTGGTTCTTCGATGACACTTCCTGCCAGACAATGGTTCCAGCTCGGGTTCCCGAGCTAATCCGCTGCAGTACAGAACTTTCGGCCGTCCCAAGGCACTCGTCAGGCCGGCCTGGTCCTGGGCAGCCAGGTAGGTCGATTTGTTTCGTAGTTTCTGATGTCCTCCGCCAGCAGCAGCGTCGAGGCGATGTCGTCCAGCCCATGGAGCAACCGGTGCCGGGCTGAGTTCTCCAAGGTGAACGGGTAGCTTTCGGTTGCGGTGCCTACCTCCCGAAGGTCCAGATCTACGGTCAGCAGCAACTGCGGGTCGGCTTCGACCGCCGTCATCAACTTCTCGACCTGGGCTGAGGGCAATTGCACCGCAAGGAGGCCGGCTTTCAGCGCGTTTCCGCGGAAGATGTCGGCGAACCGAGCGCTGATCACGACCCGGAACCCGGCATCCTGCAGGGCCCACACGGCGTGCTCCCGGGAAGACCCGGTTCCAAAATCTGGACCCGTCAGTAGCATGCTGGCACCCGAGTAGGGCGGCGAATCCATGATGAACGTCCCAGCTGATCGCCATTCGCGGAACAGACCTTCGCCGAAGCCGGTCCGGCTGACCCGCTTGAGGTAGTCGCTGGGGATGATCTGGTCGGTGTCGATGTTGCTACGACGCAGCGGGACGGCCCGGCCGCGGTGAACGGTGAACGGCTCCACGAGTTCTCCTAGAGATCGGCCGGCGCGGTGAGCCGCCCGGTCACAGCGGTTGCGGCGGCAACGGCGGGGGACACCAGGTGGGTCCGACCACCGCGACCTTGCCTGCCCTCGAAGTTTCGGTTGGACGTGGAGGCACTTCGCTCGCCGGGCTTGAGGGTGTCTGGGTTCATTCCCAGGCACATCGAGCAGCCAGCACTGCGCCATTCCGCCCCGGCAGCCGTGAACGCGGCATCCAAGCCCTCGGCCTCGGCTGCGCGCTTCACGGCCATTGAGCCAGGAACGACCAGAGCCCGCACACCCGCGGCCACGCGCCGGCCGCGAAGCACCTGCGCCGCCGCGCGCAGATCCTCCAGGCGACCATTCGTGCAGGAGCCGATGAACACGGTGTCGACGGCGACCTCGCGCAGCAGGACGCCGGGCGTCAGGTCCATGTAGTCAAGCGCCCGCCGGGCCGCATCCTGCGACGATGGGTCGGCGAACGACGCGGGGTCGGGCACCACCCCGTCAAGGGGCAAGCCCTGCCCCGGATTGGTGCCCCAGGTGACGAATGGGGTCAGGGTCCCGGCGTCGATATGGACTGTCCGGTCGAAGTCGGCACCTTCATCCGTGGCAAGCTCACCCCAGGCCGCGAGCGCCGAGTCCCACTCCGCACCTAACGGGGCGTGTGACCGGCCCCGCAGAAAATCGAACGTAGTCTGGTCGGGCGCGATCATGCCAGCCCTGGCGCCCGCCTCGATGCTCATGTTGCAAACCGTCATCCGGCCCTCCATCGACAGCGACCTGATCGCCTCGCCGCGATATTCGATGATGTGCCCTTGACCACCCCCCGTTCCGATCTGAGCGATCACCGCGAGGATGAGGTCCTTGGCGGTGACCCCTAGCGGGAGGGCCCCCTCCACGATCAAGGCCATCGTCGCAGGACGGCGGAGGGCAAGAGTTTGGGTGGCCAGGACGTGTTCGACTTCGCTGGTGCCGATCCCGAATGCCAACGCCCCAAAGGCTCCATGGGTGGACGTGTGGCTGTCTCCACACACCACCGTCATGCCTGGCTGGGTCAGCCCGAGCTGCGGGCCGATGACATGAACGATCCCTTGATCCGCATCCCCCATCGGATGCAGCCGGATCCCGAATTCGGCGCAATTGGTGCGTAGCGTTGCTATCTGAGTGCGGCTTACCCCGTCGCTGATCGCTGCCAACAGCGCCGCGGAGGTAGCCGGCCCGGCAGGCAGGTCGGTGGGGACGTTGTGATCTTCGGTGGCGATCGTCAGGTCTGGCCTACGCACGGGGCGGCCGGCCAGGCGTAACCCGTCGAACGCTTGAGGGCTGGTTACCTCGTGAATCAGATGCAGGTCGACATAGAGCAGGTCGGGCTCACCCGGTTCGTGGCGCACGACGTGCTGGTCCCAGACCTTCTCGGCCAGCGTCCGCAGGGTCATCGGGCCCTCCTTCTTGTGTCTCATATACCGAGATGTCAGTATCGACTAATGGAACCGTACTCCAGGGTCGGCGTCATCGACAAGGTCGCCGCGGTGCTGCGCGCGGTGGAGCCAGGTTCGTGCACCCTTGCCGAGCTGGTGCAGCGCACGCGTCTCCCACGCGCCACCGCACACCGGCTGGCCACCGCGTTGGTGTCCCATCGGCTGCTCTCCATGCGCGGCGGGCACTACGAGGCCGGCCCCTGGCTGGGGGAGTTGGCTGGCGCCGACCCGCTGTTAATGCGCGCGCAGCCGGTGCTGGATCGCTTGCGTGATCAAACCGGATGCAGTGCCCAGCTGTTTAGACGTCGCGGCAACGAGCGCCTCTGCGTCGCCGCGTCCGACGTCACCCATGGACTGCGTGACACCGTTCCGTTGGGAACACGGCTACCCATGAGTGCCGGATCGGCTGCGCAGGCACTCCTATGCGTCGAGGGCGCCGCCCCCCCCGGCAGCGCGTTCACCGGCGCAATGCTGCTCGCCGTGCGTAGGCGCGGGTGGGCCCAATCGGTCGCCGAGCGCGCACCGGGGGTCGCCTCGGTTTCGGCACCCATCCGCGACGGGGAAGGCGCCATCGTTGCGGCAGTGTCGGTGAGCGGTCCCGCTGCCGTTCTCGGCCGTTTCCCGGGCAAGACCTACGGCCCGGCGGTGGTCGCCGCCGCGCTCGAGCTGAGCGGCCGAGGGGTGGCTAGGGTTTCGGGGTGACCGGGCGCGTCCGGTAGTCTGAGTCCACACCGCTGGTGACGCCGGCGGCTGCACGCCTAGGGCCCCGTCGTCTAGCGGCCTAGGACACCGCCCTCTCAAGGCGGCGGCGCCGGTTCGAATCCGGTCGGGGCTACCCCGTCGGAAGGCGTGCGGTTATTGGGGTGTCACTGAACTCATCAACGTTGATATGTTGATCAACTGGGCATCAGTCCGCAAAAAGTCCGCAGGAAGTCCGCGAGCCGCCCGCGCGGCGGCGTCCAACCGGTCCGCAACGGCGTCCAAGTCGTCGTCGAACAGGTCCGCGTAAGTGTCCAGCGTCATGGCCGCCGAGGCGTGCCCGAGCATCCGTTGGACGGCCTTGACGTTTGCTCCGGAGCTCACCGCGAGGCTCGCCGCGGTGTGCCGCAAGGCGTGCGGGTTCAGGCCCTGGAGCCCGATCGCGGACGCCGCGCGATCGAACCCGGCCCGACGGAACACGTGGTTGCGCAACACGCCGCCGCCGCGGACCCCGGTGAAGACCAGTTCGTCCCGGGCCTTACCGGCGACGTGGGCGGCGAGTTCGTCGGCCAGGAACGCTGGGACGGGCACCGATCGCCGTTCATGTGCTTTAGGAGCGCCCCAGGTCAACACCCCGTCCACTTCGACGACGGACTCCGCAATTTGGATGCGACGGCGCAACAGATCGAGCGAGGAGACCCTAAGCGCGGCGAGCTCACCCCAGCGCAGCCCGCAGTAGGCAAGGACAAGCACGACTAGCCGGTATGACTTGGCGGCGTGGCGCTCGACTTTGGGGGCCCGCGTGCCAAGCTCCCGTTCACTCGTGGCCTCCGCGAGCTGCGCAACCTGGGCGTGCGTCAGGTACCGACGGCTTGCCGGCGTCGGGCGCGGCAGCTTGACTCCGGTGCACGGGTTGCGGGCGAGTCGGGCGTCCTTGGCCGCCAGTGCGAACACAAGGGAAAGGACTCGGAACGTCTTGCGCACGCTCGCGGGCGCGAGTCCATCGTCTCCAAGCTGGGCAACCCAACCCTGGACCTGAGCGTGCGACACGTCGGACAGTCGCGCCCCTCCCCACCGTGGCAGGACGTGGGTGTTGAGGATGCCTTGGTACCGGGACCGCGTCGTAGGCTTAAGCTGCGCCTGCGCACTAAGCCACGTCGGCGCCCACTCGCCCACCGTGAGCCGGCCAGCCTTGGGATCGACGTAGGCGCCGGTCTGCACGGCGGTGGCAATCGAGTCGAGCCAATGCTGAGCGTCGATTTTGCGCCTGAAGTGCCGGGCGTGTTCTTTCCCGACCGGATCGCGATACCTTGCCCGCCACCGGCCGTCATCGCGCCTTCTGATGCTGGCCATGTCCGCCGTCCCTCCTGTAGGCGAAAGGCGATTCCCGCTCACATCGCCCCGCGGATGCCACATGCCGTGGATAGCACGGCGATCTGACACGCCGAGGGACAAAACGACCCATCCGAGGCGGAAACGGTCGGTGAGGGCTCGTGGTGTCAGGTGCGAATGCGCGACCATTCGCCTCGCCCCGGCCGGACCGGATCACTGCTGAGCGACTCGCGATGATCCACCTGTCGCCGATGATCGACGGGCGCGTACAGGTCCGCTTGACACGTGTGGGCATTGCCGCTCTCGTTGGGTGCGAGGATCAACCGGCGCACGAACCGCACCGGCTTCCGAGCAGGGAACGGCGCCTGGAACGCCGAGGAAATGCTCGATCGGGTCCTCCTGACCTGCCCGCGTCGAACCTGACAGCGCTGCGCGCTACCTGGCGTCCACCGGGGCGCAGCACAAGCCTGCACCCCACCAGGTTCAGTAGTCCCGGACCGGACGGCCCACACGTCGCCGGCACCGGCCGCGTGGGCCTAAAACCGTCAATCGGACGGCGCAGCCCGGCGGCGAGCCGGTCCGGGTCGCGGACCACCACCAGGCCGCGGCCGGCGACGAGCCAGCCCCGTTCGGCGAACTCGTGCAGATGTCGGTTCAGCGATTCGCGGGAGGTGCCGACCATCTCGGCGAGTTGCTGTTGGGAGAGCCCATGTCGACCAACAGACCGCTGGCCGTCTGCTGACCGAACCGGTCGACCAGCTCACGCAGGGCCTTGGCCAGCCGGGCCCTTGGCGGACTGATCCTGGCGGTTGGCGGCTCTCTGCTCGCCACCACCTTTGGTCAGACCAACCACGCCGTCGTCGGCCTCATACTCGGGTTATTCGCCGCGCTCGCCCGCGACCTCGCTTCCGTCCCGATGACCCGCCTCGAGACCATCGCCCTCCTCACCTGCACCGGGCTGTTCTTCGCCGCGCTGGCGACGTCGTCGTTCGCACCGTTCGTCACCTCGGCAATGGCCGGCGGCGGGTTCGGCTCGGCGTTCCCATCACGGTGGTGTTTGCACAGGACCAGGCAGACCAGCAGCGCCTCCACCGAAAGCCCGCGGGGCCGGCCCGGCTTGTGATCGGGGTTCTTCGCCTTCTTTTCCTCCATCCAGCCTTCGAACAGGCGGCCTGCGTCGCTTGCCTGGATGAGTCTGGGTACCCACGGAAGGGCGAGCTCCGGCCGGTCGAGCTGCTGCCAGGTCTTGGAGTTGATCTCGGGCCTGTCGAAGCCGTTCGCGGCGTCGATCAGACGCCCGAACGGGTCGGCATGCCCGGAGACCGGTCACCGGCTGCCGGACCACATCCAGCTCGAAACCAAGTCGGCGCCCTCACAGGCACCGGCGCTGCCGGTGGTGATCTGGACGAGACGGTCGATCTTGAGCAGGTCTTCGAGGTGCTGCAGAGTCAGGAGCGCGCCTGGGCCAGGAGCTGGGGCAGCGGGACGCCGGCGACGATGTGACGGGCGAGCCAGGTGTTGCGCAGCCGGTGGATGACCACCGGCAGCGGCGCTGTCACGTTCGCCGTGTTCAGCATGTGGTCGAGGGACTCGACCTCGAGTGAGGTCTTGCCGCGGGCGAGCAACAGATCAGTTCCGATGGAGCCGGCGAGCTGCTCCCATGCGGCGGTGACGGTGACGGTCCGCCCGACGGTCTGCGGCCCGTCGGGCACGCTCACGTGAACACCACGCTCGTCGGAGGTCATCCGGTCGCCGGTAATGTGCACGAGCTCGCGACGCCGCAACCCGCAGCCCAGGGCAAGCGCAACGACGGCCGTGACCCGCTCCCGCCGTGCCTGTGGATGCACCCCCGGCAGCCACGCGGCGATCTTTCCTGTTCCCTTCGGCTGTATGGGATGCGTACATCCAGGCGGGACAGGGCCGGCCTGGGCCACGCCGACTCGCCGCGCCCGTCGTTAAGCCCGCCGGCGATGACATCGAGCCGCGACCGGTAGCTCGCCCGGGTCTGCACTTCGAGGTGGGCGCACTCATGGGCGAGGAAGGCGTCGATCCGGTCACGTCCCAAGACGACGCCTCGCTTGAGTGGGAACCCCTTCGCTTCGGAGGCTGCCGCGATCAGTCCGACAGTCGACGTGCTGTAGGAGATCCACGTGTCGGTGACCGACTGCGGCGCTACCCGCAGCGGGTCACGGACTGCCTCGCGGGTGAACTCGATGACCTCTGTGCTGGTGCTCTTCGATCCCCGGTACCGGTCGACCCGGGCGTCTGCCTCTTCCGTGGTCAGCGGTGTGGAGGCGCTCACGCCCCGGCGCAACCAGCACGGCCGGGCCGTCGAAATCGCGGGCCAAGCACCGCTGCTTGCAGTCGCGCTCAACCTCCTGGACACCCTGGACGCCGTCGACCAGGCCGTCGCCGCCGCCCGCGCAGCAATCAGAGAGATCCAACGGACAAACCCCGACCTCGAAGCGCACGCCCGACGGCTCGCTGCGGAGAGGTACACCAAGTTGACATCAGCACGGAGCCGCGCTGACAGCGGCCCCGTAGCCGCCGGGAGAGGTGGGGCTTCGCGTTGGCGGTCCGGTCAGAGCTCGGGTGCTACGGTTCGGCCGGCGCCGGACGGGTGATAGGGCTGAAATGGTCAGTGACAGTGATGTCGAACTACTCGTCGATCATGTCCGCGACGCTCCCGGCGGACTAAGCGTGGCCGGGCGGATGGCCCGGCGAGGTTGAAGCGGCTCTGCTCGATGCTGTCCTGTCCATCCGGGCCAACTACGGCAGCGAGGCGACCGGCGTCCGAGCGGCGGTCAGCCGATGGCGACAGCACCGCGGCGCGCCGCTCGACGACCTGACCGAGCTGGCAGATGTCGAGCCGGTCGAGCTGGGGCGGGTGCTGAACAACCAGCAGGTCTTGTCCGCCGGCACCCGCAAAGCCGAAGCGATCGTCCAGGCGGCCGCCGCTCTGGAAGCTGTCGGGGTTCGGCACGCCGTCGACCTGGACCCTTCCCAACCGGAGCACCGCAGCGCGTACGTCGGCATCACCGGTCTCGGCACGGTCACGTGGGAGTACTTCTGCATGTGCTCGGGGGCGAAAGTGTCAAAGCCGACGTGTGGATCCGCCGGTTCGTCGACCGAGCCGTCGGACCGCGAAACGCCGAGGAAGCGCGGCAGGTGATGACCGCGGCAGCGACCCGGCTGGGCGTGACTGCTACAGCGCTCGACCACGCCGTCTGGGACTACATGCGCGGCTGAGCGTACGACGCGGGCCAGACCGCCCGGGGGTATGGCGGCCACGTTGATAGCAACGTGGCCCCTGCCCATCACTCTCGGCAGTGGCAGGGTCATCGCCCCGGGGCCGTCCGGCGGGATTCGGGACTGGTTCGCACCCGACGGACGCACCAGCTCTCTTCACCGCATCTATCGCTACGAGCAGGGCGGGTGGCGGATGCCGGTGTCCGAACGTGTCACCGCCGCGTCCTAGGGTGCGCGAGGCCGACCTTTCGCCTGATCCGAGGCAGGCTACTGATGGCGGCAAGCTGCCCGCAGACCGGTTCGGACTGACGGGTCAGACTTCTTCTGAGACTCAGCGTTACTCATCCCCTGCGTCTGGGCCAGGGTGGGAGCCAGTGTCCAGCAGCGTGCCGGTCAGCGTCGCGTGCGGCAGCTGGTCCATGTCGTCGTATGGCCAGTTCACGCCCTCGGCAGCGAGCTGGTCGCGAGTCAGTGCGGGCCCGGCGGTGATGTCGGCGAGGAGGTTGGACATGTCGTCGGTGAGCTCGACCAGCTGGGTAAGCACGCTGAGCAGATCGGTGAGTTCAAGCGACCACGCCGGCTCCCACCCAAGGGCGTTGATGCGGTCCAGCGGTGAGGTGTTCCGCTTGCGTGGTTGGGCGAGCCGGTAGTCAAGCCAGGAGTTCAGCACGTTGGTGCCCCCAACGGTGAATGCGGCGGCTTCGGGCCCGATGTCGTCCCAGCGGCCGCCCCCGACGTGAAGCGAACGTGTCGTGTCGTCGTAGCGGTAGCCGGTGGGCATTGTCTTGCCGACGGGAACCGCGTAAGTGGGGTGGGTGATCGCGATGCCGGGATCGCGGATGTTGGTGTATCCGTCGGGATGCGCTCCGGCTTCTCCGAAGGTGTAGAGCCACTGCACGTGCAGCCCATACCGGACGGCCTGCTCCCATTTCATCGGGTCGCTCGTGACCGGGATCCGAACCCCCGGGGTGTGTAGCTCATCGTCGAACAGCTCAACGTAGCCCGGATGACCCGCAACTGCAGCGATGTATGCAAACAGGTCCGCGCCGGTGACCGCCTTGCCGAGATGCTTCGCCAACGTGCCAAGCAGGCCGGGTGCCGCGTTGGCAGAGCCGTCCGGGTGCAGCTTGGGCAGTGTCCGTCCGCCGCCGCTGCCTCGGAAGTGGTGGACGTCGGGGATGAGGCTGGTGAATACGAGCCCGGGCCCGGATCGTGGATACTCGGAATGCAGCTCTACGGCGAAGACCTGCCCGTCCACGCGGGCTTGCCACAACTTCGGTGACGGCTGGCTGAGCAATCGTGAGTCGGCGACTAGCCACTGCCTGTCGAGGACCCGGGATCCGCAGCGCACAAAACTTGCCGACGTGTACATCGGGATGGAGTCGAACGTCTTGATCGTGCCTTGTTCGGTATCGGCTCCCGCTAGCGGTTCTTTCGTCTTGGTCAGATTGGCGTCTCGGCCCGCTCGGAACTTGATTGCTTTCTCATCCGCGTCGTCTTCGTTGATCAGGTCCCGCAGCCGATCCTCAAGGACATCAGTCGCGGGGGCGTAGACCCAGCCACGGCCAGCCATGATGCCGTTCTGCCGCCACGGGAGCAGGTCGTCGACAGCGGGGGCGTCGTCCCAGCTCGTGGCTGCGGCTGGGGTGAACGGCGCAGTCCAGCCGCAGCGCACCGGCCGCCAGTAAGGACCGTCCAAGGTGAGTGCCCCAAGCTTGTCGAACTTCTCCTGCCGTTTGCCGTGAATGTCGACGTACTTGATGTCAGCGGGGACGTCAGAGCTAGTTCCTTCGGAGCGTAGGAACAGTGCGATCGCCACGGGTGTCTCAATGTTGAAGACGGCATTCCCGGGCGGCGGTTGCTTGCCCTCGGGAGTGACGTTGATAATCCAGCCGTGTGAGCAAGTTTCCCGCAGATACTTGCGCATGCCCTTGAAGCCGGGGCCGGCCAGGTAGCCGGTGGCGGTGATGAAGCAGATGACGCCGTTGCCCCCGTCGGGTACCTCGGGCCGGTCGGTCGACTCGAAGACCTTCCATGTCGCCCATCGCCAGAAGTAGGCGTACAGGTTGCTCAGGTGCCGTTCGTGCTTGCCGTTCCCGTCCAGGCGGAACTTGTCGAGCGGGGCGGCGTTGGTGGCTGGGTCGATGCCGGACTCGATCCAGCCACCGGTACCGCCGGCGTGGTCCTTGTAGGGCGGGTTGCCGATACAGACCTGGAGATTCTCTTCGCGCTTGACCCGGTTTGCCTTCTGTCGTTGGCGTGCGATGAGCTGCAGCGTGTACGAGGGCTGGCTTTCGCTGGCGCTGTACGGGTCTTCAAGGGTGTCGGCGACGAACAGGTTCAGCCCGCCTTTCGGAAACGTCGCGCCGAGGTCAGCCACAGTCGAGGTGAGTCGCAGTTCGGCGACGGAGAACGGGCTGGACTGGATCTCCATGCCGTACAGCCGTGACAGGACGTTGCTGACCGCCTCCGGTGCTGCCCCGGGCCCGTACTGCTTCGCTGCGGCGTCGGCGACCTCGCGCAGCACGGACAGCGGGTACGTGCCCGTGCCCATTGCCGGGTCGATGATCGACACGTGCGGGTTGCGCAGCCCGTCCGGCTTGCCGAGGTAGGTCTTGAGCGCCGAGTCGGTGAGGCGAACCATCGCGTCGACGACGGCAACCGGGGTGTAGTACGACCCCGACAAGCGACGCTTTTCCGGCTCGTAGGCGGCTAGGAAGTCCTCGTACAGATGGAGGTAGAGGTCATCACCGACCTGCGAAAGCTGGCTCCAGTCGACCGCTGACAAGACCCGGACGATTGTCTCGATCGCGGTCCAGACTGCGGTGTGCTCGACATGCTCGGTGAGAAGGTCGAGCACCTTCCCCATGAGGGTGTGGTGCACTTCGAGGTCGTGAGCGACGTCGCGGATGGTCTCGGCGCTCAAGTCGATGTCGTCGCTGAGGGCGAGCAGCAAAAGCGAAGAGGACGGTCTGGGCGAAACCGTCGGCGAACTCGACGTCGGTCGCTCGCGGGAACAGCAGCCGTCGCCAGTCTTTCGCGATACCGGTGAACGGCATCAGGTCTCTGTCCGCACCGCCTTTGATTGCCTTTCGCTCGCCCCGCAACGCGTCGAGGACCTCCTCACGCAGAAGGCGGGCAAGCGGGGACAGCGCGTCGATTAGCCTGGCGACCGACACGATCGTCGTCGGTGTCCAATGCAAGAAGTTGTCGAACAGCAACTCCATTCGGGCGGGAGCACTCAGCTTTCCGGGAAACGTTTTGAGGTCCGCAGCGAACACGCTGACCGGGGTATCGACCAGCTCGCCGTACCGCCACAACCGGAACTCGATCCCGTTCGTGTGCAACAGGTTCGGTAGCTCCTTCAGCTTCTGCCACTGCTTGCCGTTGTGGCTGTTCGGCGCGTAGGTGGCCGGGTCGAGGCTGGTGCCGGGTGCCTTCAACTCCACGTGCCCCGTCATCAACTTGTTGACGCGCACTGCAAGATCCGGTCGGACGCTGCCATCGAGTTCGGACACCTCGTTGTGCGCGACGGCAGTCAAAGAAATGAGGGCTGCCGCACTTTCAACCAGGATGGACACCGGGGTGGTCAACTGCGCCTCGTTCGCCTTCGGCCCAGAGAGGCGCTGCTTGGCATCGCTGCCGTACGCAGCCACCAAGTCGGAGAACAACGACGCCGTCGCACCCGGCTTAGCCACCGACACCCCCGGCGCTGCCGATCTTCACCCGCTGTCCTCGGCGCCCGCTAACGGCGGCTCGACTGAGCCGCAGTGCTGGGGTGTCTCCCATCCGACCTCCCGACCGTGTGACTGTCCTGACCTTAGCGGCCAGGCACGAGCCGGCCACCCCGGCGCGAGCCCGATCTCCAGGGCGTGGTCGACGATCAGTCGCCGTGACCCGAGTTTCGGGAAACAATCCGGGTCGGCGCCGTAGATGCTTGACACACCGGTTAGTCGCGGGTCAGCGGTGAAACGTGACGGTGCCGCCGCCGAGGAGGAGACCGATGAGCGCAGCGAGCAGCGCCCGGTTGACCGATCCCACCCCACCCCAATGGAACGGCATGAACACCGTATCGGCGCGGATCGACTCGGTGGTCCGCGCCAGCCCCTCGGCGGCGCCGCGCCGGCTGAGCACCCGCACCCGGGCGCGTCCTCGGTCAGTTCGTGCCGCTCGGCGAGGTCGGGATGCACCTCAACCATCGGCTCCGGCTGCGCCTCGGCCAGCGCCGGGACCCGCCGGGTCTGCGCGCCGCTCTGATAGTGCTGCAGCCGGCCCGTCGTCAGGTACACCGGGTACTCCTTGTCCAGGTCCTCGGCGACCGGACGGTGTTCGACCGGCACGAACCGCGCCCGGCAGTCGTCGGTTCCGAACCGGTCCAGAAACATCCGCGGCGTACCGGGATTGCTGGCCGCGGTCGGGGTCAGGTCGTTGCCGTCGCTCCCTGCTCCCAAACGTCCAGGCGTAGCAAAGCTCAGATCGACATCGCAACACACACCCGAAGTAGTGTCCACGACGGACATGGCCGATAGCCTCATAATCATCCAAATGGCCCATCAGTGGGGAGCACCGTGCACGAGATCGTGAGCGTTCCCATCTCGGATCTCTTGCTCGACACGGCCAACGCGCGACTCGGCGAGGAACAGCCATCCCAGCAGGCGGTCTATCTCCACCTTGCGACCCAACAGGGACGGCGACTCGTGGCACTCGCACGAGACATCGTGGAGAACGGCCTCGACCCCACAACGCTGCCTGCAGTCGTCGCCACGGGTGACCGGCGCCGCCGGTACATCGTCATCGAGGGCAACCGTCGGGCGCTGGCGCTCAAGGCCCTGGAGACGCCGTCAATCGTTGGGGGCGCGTTGGCGCCCGCGGACCACAAGGCCTTGCTGGGCCTGTCGGCCCGCTATCTCGTCGAACCAATCGACGAAGTCGACTGCGTGCTTTTTCAGACGCAGGAGGACGCGGAGCACTGGGTCGATCTCCGTCACACTGGCGCCAACGAAGGTGCGGGTCTCGTCGAGTGGGACTCCAACGAACTCGACCGCTACCGGGCTCGTCACGGCGGCGGCCGAAGTCGAACCCTCGGTGGTCAGGCCCTCGACTTTGTGGATCGGATCGACGGCGCCGACATGTCGGGCGCACGCATCGTGACGAATCTGGATCGCCTAATGAAATCCCCGGCAGTACGTCAGGCGATTGGCCTCAACAAGGAGGGCAGCGACCTCACCTCCCGATATCCGGCAGAGGAAGTGATTAAGGGACTCCGTAAGATCGTCGGTGACCTACGGGCAAAGCGGATCAAGGTCAAGGACATCTACGACGAACAGGATCGGGCCGCCTACATCAACACCCTGGGCGCCGATGACCTGCCGCGGCCGGCAAAAGCACTCAAGGCCGCTGCCCCTCTGGCCGACATCGAGGTGGGCAAGCCGGCGCCCAAGGCGCGGCCTAAACCGGGCCCCAAGCCGAGGCCGAAGCCTGCGCCTCGGACATCGCTCATCCCCAGCACCTGCCGTCTCAACCCCCAGCCTCCGCGCCTTAATGCGATCTACAACGAACTGCTGACCCTAAACATCGACACGTACCCGAACGCCGCAGCCGTGCTCCTGCGCGTCTTCCTCGAGCTCAGCCTCGACCACTACATCGCCCAAAACGGTCTCAAGACGAAGGACCAGTCAAAGTTATTTGAGCGCCTCAAGATTGTTGCTCAGAACCTGAAAGACAGCGGGGGGATCCCCGAGCAGCTGCGCAAGGCAATCGACCGAATCGCCAACACGAGGCAAACCGTCATCGCTGCGAGCACAGTCACGTTCAACCAGTACGTACACAATTCCTACGTGCATCAGAAGCCGTCGGAGCTGTACGTAGCTTGGGACGAGCTGCAGCCCTTCATGGAGAAGGTGTGGGAGTGACCGGCGCACCAGCCGGGCGATACCTGTCACCGCTCCGCTACCCAGGAGGTAAGGCCAAGGTCGCGAACTACCTCAAGCTCGTTATCCTCGAGAACGAGCTGCTTGGCACTGACTACGTCGAGCCCTACGCGGGAGGTGGAAGCGTCGCCCTAGCGCTCCTGTTCGAGGACTACGCGGGCCACGTCCACATCAACGACATCAACTCCGGCGTTCACGCGTTCTGGGAGGCCGTCCTCGAAGACACAACTGCCCTGTGCCACCGGATCGAGACGACCCCGGTGACCGTTGACGAGTGGCAACGGCAGCGCAAAGTTCACCGAGACCCGACCTCCACCGGCCTTGACCTCGGCTTCGCCACCTTCTTCCTCAACCGCACCAACCGGTCTGGCGTCATCTCGGGCGGCGTAATCGGCGGGCGTGGCCAGACCGGCCCATGGAAGATCGATGCCCGCTACAACACGTCCGACCTCATCAAACGGATTCGGAAGGTCCAACGCTTCCGCTCGCGCATTACCCTAACTCAATTGGATGCGGCCGAGTTACTGCAGAAATGGATGGGTTCAGGCCTGCCGCCCACTTTCTTCTACCTAGACCCGCCCTACTACGTGAAGGGCGGCCATCTCTACGACAACTTCTACAGGCACGAAGATCACGAGCAGATTGCGGAACTCGTCGCGCAGTTGCCGCACAGCTGGATTGCTTCCTACGACGCAGCGCCAGAGATCATAGCGATGTACGCGTTCGGTACCTGGAACCGTTATGCCCTGAACTACAGCGCCGCTCGACGGGTTCGCGGCTCCGAGGTCATGTTTAGCTCCCCCTGGTTGAGCTTGCCGGACGAGGCGCCCGCCGGCGTCTCAGTCGGTCAGGTCGAGCGCGCCAGAATGAACGCTCTTCCGTTCTACTAGCGATCGACTTCAACCATCGGCGAACTCGGACCAGGGCGCTACCAGACCGGACAACGAAGCGGCCGTCATGCTCGCCGTCTACGGCAGGGGCGCCGTCTTGACGTGGTGTCTTCCAATGCGTTTAGCTGCCACCGCTTGACCTGCCGTCACCCGCCTTTCCATGGCATGCCGCGCGCAGCTCACCTCAAGCCGCCACCAATAATGAGCTTATGAGACTCGCGGCCACCAGCAGCTGCGGCGAAGTATGATCCCGATCATGCTGCCCGGACGGCAACCAGCGAACCTGCGATTAGCCTTGAGGATGATTGGTTGGGTACGGTCGGGGGCGGTTATGCCGAAGTCATAAGGGATTTCTTTGGTCAGGCGAGTTTGGTGGCGTTGGGTGTTTCTAGCCATTTATCCGGAGTAAATACGGAGTTGATCTACCCCTGGCCATGGGTAGGCGTGCCGCCGCTGAGCGGTGCGGAGCTCTTCTCAGGATGACCGGTTTCCGGTCAACGGTGACGGGTGCGGCGGCCGTACTTCGACATGTCCTACCTATGGACGTTGGACGTCCGACTCGACCTGCTATTTGCCCGGGCCTCGCAGGTCGTTTAACGCGGCGACCCGACCGTCGACTCCCGGGTGGCGAGCGAGGGCTCGCGCGGTCCAGCTGCGGGGTTGGAGGCCGGCGCGGTCCAGGGTCTGCAACACTGCGACGAGCTGGGGGCCGAGCCCGGCGGTTGCGGTGTGGCGGTCAGCGGCGCGCTCGCTGCGCCGGCCGATCGCGGCGTCGCTGAGTGGACAGAGGACCCCGGCGAACGCGCCCCCGCCGAGGACAACTGCTGTCATCCAGTCCCGCTGCTGCCCGGCCTGCACGATGGCCACGATCACGCCCGCTGCGGCGACCGCTGCCAGCGGCCGGCGGGGCTGGCGGCCCGGAGCGCTTAGGACGAGGCTGATCGTCAGTCGGGTCGCGATCCGCCACGGTGCGGCGAGCCAGGCCGTGACGAGCGCGAACCGGCTGGCTCGGCTGGCGCGATGTCCGAGTTCGTGGGTGAGCACGGCCTCCAGGTAGTCCTCGGCCAGCCGTTGTGCTCGAAATTCGGTGAGGAGCCCGGTGGTGACCCCGACGCTGCGTATGCCGGCGGCATAGGCGTTGGCCTCGGGAGCGCGCCGTAGGTATAGCTGAACGTCATGCGGGGTGACCTGGCCGCGCCGCAACGCCGCCGACCAGGGCGAGGACAGGATGGCTGCTTGCGCGGCGGTTGGGCGGTGGAAGCCGCAGCCGACCCGGACAGCGACGCGCTCCCCGCCCCGGGAGTACAGGGCCGCGCCGAAGGCCAGCCAGCCCAGCAGCACCAGCCCTTCCCATCGGCCCATTCCGCCGAAAAGGACGAGCAGCAGCGGGAAGCTGCCGATTATCGCCGGGGCCGCGCCAGCTCCCGCCACGGCCCGAGGTAGCCGATCTGCCACCGCTGCCGAGCCGGCCGGTCAGTGGCGTTCATCGTCATCACCGGCGACCTCCTCAGGCGCGTGTTATCAGGTCCAAGCCGCACACGACGCGCTGACATCCCTCAGCTCAGAGCGTTGCCCGTCACGCCGATGCCGGTTCGCGGCGCCGCGATCGGCGGGTGCGGTGCGACACTCGTGAGCAAGCTGCCGCCATGACTAGCCGGGGCAGCCGCGCTGGCGCCGGGGATGGGCAGCTGTCCCTAGACGCGCTGCTGTGGGGAACTGCCCCGGAGGAGGGTGAACAGCATGAATCGGTACGGGACTCGGGCGAAGGCGCACTGGAGGATCTGGCGGCCGAACGAGCTGAGCCAGCTGGCGAACCCGGAGGAGTTCTTTTCCACCTTGGGCCTGGAAGTGGAAGGCCACATCGATCGGAGGGCGGCGGAGATGGCCGGGGACGACCCTTGCGGGGAGGGCTACTGGGAGAAGGTGGGCCGGCTGCGAATGGCCCGGTTCATGGCCGAGGAACAGATCCTGCGCGAGATGGTGCTGCTGCCCCCGGAACCGGGGCACCCGCACGCCGAGGAACAGGACCGGACGGAGTCCCAGCACCGGCAGGACGAGCAGGCACAGGCGGCGGGATTCAGCTTCACCGGGCCGTGGCTGCCGACGACGATCGGCCCGGAGCATCCGAGCTACCACGATTTCGACCACGACCTGGGATTGCGCAACCGCCAGCCGCTCAGCGAACCGACTCCCTAACAGCATCCGCCGCCCCGTCGGCGGCCACCTTGGCGTTCCGGCCGGTCTGCCAGGATGGCCTGGCCCCGGCCGGGGCCGGGGCGAAGGTGGCCGCGAACCTGGCCGCGTTGAGGCTGCTCCGCCGGCTGCAGCAACAGGACCGGCCGGCTAGCCTGGACGAGCAGCGAGTTTTGGCCCGCTGGTCGGGGTGGGGCTCGGTCCCGGCGGTGTTCGACCATGCCAAGCACGAGTTCACCGTCGAACGCGCAGCGCTCAGGGCGCTGTTGACCGAAACAGAGTGGCGGGCCGCCGCGCGCAGCACCCTGAACGCCCACTACACCGACGCGGCGATCGCCGCGACGATGTGGGACATGGTCGCGGCCGCTGGCTTCGGCGGGCACGGCACAGCTCGGGTGCTGGAGCCGGGCTGCGGCGCCGGCACCTTCCTCGGCCTGGCCCCGGCCGCCGCGACCGAACTGATCGGGGTGGAATTGGACCCGAGCACCGCCGCCATCACCGCCGCGCTATATCCGCACGCCGACATCCGTAGCCAGTCATTCGCCGACACCCGCATCCAGGCGGGCTCGATCGACCTGGTCATCGGCAACGTCCCGTTCGGGAAGATCGCGCTGCACGACAAAGTCCACAACGCCGGCGGCCACAGCCTGCACAACCATTTCATCATCAAATCCCTGGCGCTGACCCGCCCCGGCGGTGTGGTCGCGGTACTGACCAGCCACTACACCCTGGATGCCGCGAACCCGGCCGCGCGCCGGGAGATCGCGGCGATGGCCGAGCTGGTCGCCGCCGTCCGGCTACCGAGCACCGCCCACCTGCGGGCCGCCGGCACCCAGGTCATCACCGACGTGCTGGTGCTGCGCCGCCGCGAGCCTGATAGCGACGCGCCGGACGCCGCCGGTTGGGAAACCGCCGTCCCGATCGGCGGTGGCGACCAGCGGCCGGTGTGCATCAACCGGTATTTCGCCGGGCATCCGGAGCGGGTCATCGGCGCCGCGGGTGTCCGGGCGGGTCAGTTCGGCCCGGAACTAGACGTGAAAGCCGCACCGGGCACCGACATTGCCGGCGAACTGCGCGCCCGCCTCGAGGCGGCGTGGCGCGTCGAGGCCGCCGGTGACCCCGCCTGGACGCTGTTCCGGCCGCCGACCGGCCCCACCCCTGACGGGCCGGTGCCCCGCCCGGCGGCCCCGGCCGAGGACCGGCCCGACCACCTCGCGGTCGACGGCAACGGTGGATTCACCGCCGTCAGCCAGGGCGGACTGGTTCCCCATCCGGTGCCCGGCAGCCAAGTGCAAGAACTGACCGCGCTGCTCGGACTGCGGGACACCACCGTCGCGCTGCTGGCCGCCGAGGCCGGCACCGCCGAGGACACCGACCGCATCGAGGGTCTGCGGCGGCTACTGAACCGGCAATACGACAGCTACCTGGCCCGATGGGGGCCGATCAACCGGATCACCTACCGGCGTACCGGCCGCCTCGATGAGCACACCGGTGCGGATCGGCTGGCCCGGATCGCCCCGCCGCAGGGCCAGTTCCGGCTCGACCCGCACTCCCCGGCGGTGTATGCGCTGGAGAACTTCGACGCCACCCTCGGCTCCGCCGCCAAGGCCCCGATCATGTCCGGGAGGGTGATCGCCCCCCGCATACCGCGGTTGGGCGCGGACAGCCCAGCGGACGCGGTCGCGATCTGCCTGGACACCCACGGCCAAATCCGGCTGCCGGAGGTGGCGAGGCTGCTGGGCCGCAGCGAGCAAGACACCCGCACCGCGATCACCGGACTGGTGTTCACCGACCCCACCCGGCCCGACCGGATGGTGCCGGCACCGGAGTACCTGTCCGGCAACGTCCGAGACAAACTGGCAGCCGCTGAAACGGCCGCCGACCGCGGCGGCGGCCACCAGTGGGAGCTGAACAGTGCCGCGCTGCGCGCGGTGATTCCGGCCGACCTGAGCCCCGCCGAGATCGACGCGAGGCTCGGGGCGTCCTGGATCGACGCCGGCGTCGTGCAGCAGTTCCTCCGCGAAATCCTGGACGACCCCTCGATCCGGGTCGAACACCCCGGCGGCTCGACCTGGGCGGTACGCGGTAACAAACACAGCGTGCTATCCGGCTCCACGTTCGGCACCGAACGCGCCCCGGCCATCGAGATCGTCGCGCACCTGCTTGAGCAGCGCCCGATCCGGGTCAGCGACGAAGACGAAAACGGCAACCGGCACCCCAACCTCACCGAAACCGTCGCCGCGCAACAAAAGGCCCGGGAAATCACCGAACGGTTCACCGACTGGATCTGGTCCGACCCCCGCCGGGCCTCGATCCTGGCCCGGCGCTACAACAACATGTTCAACGCCATCGTGCTGCGCTGCTACGACGGCGCCACAATGCAGCTACCCGGCCTGAGCGTCACCTTCACCCCCCGCGCGCACCAACTGGCGGCGGTGGCCCGGATCGTCGCCGAACCCTCGGTGCTACTCGCCCACGACGTCGGCGCCGGGAAGACCGCCGAAATGGTCATCGGCGCCCACGAACTTCGCCGGCTGCACCTGGCCGGCAAGCCCGCGGTGGTGGTGCCCAACCACATGCTGGAGCAGTTCGGCCGCGAATGGATGCAGCTCTACCCCCAGGCCCGGATCCTGGCCGCCTCCATCGATGACCTCGAAAAAGGCAAACGCCGGCAGCTGGTGGCCCGGATCGCCACCGGGGACTGGGACGCGGTCATCCTGTCCCGGTCCGCATTCGAACGGATCCCGCTTTCGGTCCGGGCGCAGCAGCGCTACCTGGACGGTCAGCTCGCCGACATGCGCCGGCAACTGCAGAACGCCACCGAAGGGACCGGGCTGACCGTCAAACGGCTGGAGGCGGCCCTGGCCCGGGCCGAGGAACGGCTCAAGAAACTCACCGACACCGTCAAAGACCCCGGCATCAGCTTCGAACAGACCGGCATCGACTACCTGTTCATCGACGAGGCGCACGGCTACAAGAACCTGCGCACCGTCTCGAACATCCCAGGCGTCGGCCAGGACGGCTCGCAACGCGCCCTCGACCTGGACATGAAACTTGACTACCTACGCGGCCGGCACGGTGGCCGGGTGGCCACCTTCGCCACCGCCACCCCGATCGCGAACTCGGTGTCCGAAGCGTTCACGATGCAACGCTTCCTGCGCCCGGACCTGCTCGAGGCGGCCGGGCTGACCGACTTCGACAGCTGGGCGGCCACCTTCGGGGAAATCACCACCGACCTGGAACTGGCCCCGGACGGCTCACGGTTCCGAATGACATCCCGGTTCGCGAAGTTCCGCAACGTCCCCGAACTGCTAAAAATGTGGCACGTCAGCGCGGACGTCAAAACCGGCCAGGACCTCAACCTCCCCACCCCGGCGCTGCGCGGCGGCCGGCCCGAGACCGTCGTGGTCCCGGCCAGCGCGCAACTCAAAGCGTTCATGCGCGAGCTGTCCGCGCGCGCCGATCAGGTCCAATCCCGGGCGGTGCCAGCCGAGGAAGACAACATGCTCAAGGTCGCCACCCACGGCCGGATGGGCGCCCTGGACCTGCGCCTGCTTGGCCGCGAACCCGGCCAGGACACCAAACTCGCCGCCGCGGCCGGCCGGATCGCCAAGATTCACCACGCCAACGCCGACCGGGCCTACCCCGACTCGGATGTGCCCGGCGCGTTGCAGATCGTGTTCTGCGACCTGGGCACCCCGCATCCCGGCGGCACCCGGTGGAACGCCTACAACGAAATCACCCGGCTACTCACCGAACGGGGTGTGCCCGCCGCCCAGATCCGTTACGTCCATGAGGCCCGCAACGACAAACAAAAGGGTGAGCTGTTCGCGGCCGCCCGCAACGGCCGCATCTCGGTGCTACTCGGCTCCACCGAGAAAATGGGTGTCGGTGTCAACGTCCAAGCCCGGGCGATCGCGCTGCACCACCTGGACTGCCCCTGGCGCCCCGCCGACCTGGCCCAACGCGAAGGACGGATCCTGCGGCAAGGCAATCTCAACCCGGCGGTCGAGGTCATCCGCTACGTCGCCGAGGGCTCCTTCGATGCCTACCTGTGGCAGACCGTGGAACGTAAAGCCCGGTTCATCGGCCAACTCATGCGCGGGCACCTGGACGTGCGTGAGATCGAAGACATCGGCGACACCGCCCTTTCCTACAGCGAAGTCAAAGCCCTCGCCACCGGTGACCCGCGCATCCTGGACAAGGCCCGCGTCGACACCGAACTGGCCCGGCTGGAACGGCTGGAACGCTCCCACGCCCGCAACCAGCGGGTCCTCGCGGCCACCATCAGCCAGGCCGAGAAGCAGCTACCCGAACTGCGCGCCGAACGGCAGCTGATCGAGCAGGCGATCCGCCGGGTCCGCGACACCAGCGGCGACAAATTCGCCATGCGAGTGAACCGAACCCAGCACAACTCCCGCGCCGACGCGGCGGCCGCGCTCCGCCACGCACTCGCCGCAATTCCTCCCGCCAGGACGGGTGGCAGCGGCCAGCTGGTGCGGATTGCCGCCATTGCCGGCTTCGAGGTCAGCGCCGCGGCCCGCAATTTCCCCGAACCGCAGCTGGTCCTGGAGCTGCTCGACGTTCCCCGCAGCAGCATCACTGTCGACCTCGCCGAACTGCGCGTCGAGCGGCCGCTGGGCATCATCGCCAAACTAGAAAACCGGGCCGGCGAACTGAACCGTACCCTAGGCAAGATCAAACACGCTGAGGCCAGCCTCGCCGCCGAAGCCGCCCGGGCCCGCGCCGAACACGGCCAGCCCTTCGGCCAGCACCAAGCCCTGGCCAACGCCCGGGCCCGCGGCGCCGAGCTAACCGACCAACTCGCCGACCAAGACAACCAACGCGCCCCCGCCCGATCCACGGCCGATCAGGGCGCCAACCAAAACCAGCCGACCCCGGTCCCACCCGGCCCGCGGGGGCAAGCGGGCCGGGACTGGGGCGCCGAACCGCCACGCACGGCCGCCGATCATGCTCGGCTGGCCCGCGACAGCGCCGCCGCAAGCTTCACCGCCCGCACCCCCATCGAGCAGATGGACCGGCCCAGCGTCGAACGCGAACTACGCCACATTCACCGGGACAGCGCTTACTACCGCACTGCGCACGCGGCCCGCGATGCCCTCACCGTCGCCCGAACCGCCGCCGACAACCCCCGCGGCGACGCAGCTGCCGTGCCCGCAGCCAACCGCCGTGACACCCACCTGTCATCGGGTCAGGACCGCACCGTCCGCAACCAAACCCCCTCGCCGCCCACACCTCGGTAGGGACGGGGCGCCCCGAGGCATCCCATGCGCTCGTCCTCGACCAAGGCGGCCACCCCACCACCGGAAACGCGGCCCGCGGCCCGCGCACCGGCGGCCGAATCCATCCGGACTCGGCGGCGCCCGCACCGTTGGAACCAGCGCCGCCCGGCGGCCAAGCCGAGCCGGGCCGCGTCCGCGCGGCGGCCCCCACGGACAGCGGCTACCCCCCCGCCATGCGATACCCGCCCGGCCCAGAACCGGCTGTGGATGACGGCGCCGAGAACGGGCCGGGACTCCGGCCCGGACACGGCAGCGCCGTCGATCACCCCGCCCCCGAGCATGTCATCGTCCACTGCCCCGACGGCATCAGAGCCTGCGCCCCGCGCAGCCTGGTCAACCCCGCGCCGGCGCCCCCGGCGGCGGCCAGTGCGCCAGAAGGACTACACCGCTGGACCGAGATTTGCACCGCCATCGATCCCCGGGTCGCCAGCGACCCGCACTGGCCTGCGCTAGCCGCCCACCTAGACCGAATTGACGCCACCGGCGAGGACGTCGCAGCCCTCCTGCGGCAGGTCACCGTCAGCCAGGCGCTACCCGCCGAGCACCCGGCCCGCAGCCTGGACTACCGCCTTTCCGGCGCCGCACCCGACACCACCTCCCCGAACCGCAACCGGTTCGCCGGGCCCGGGCAGCCCGGCGTGCCCCGCAGGCCTGCTCCCCCAGCGGCAGCTACCCCAGCCAACGGATACCGTCCCGGACCGCGCCGGTAAGCCAAAATCCCGGCACACCACCGGCTAGCACGCGACCGCCCGCAGAACTCGTTCGCCGAAACTGGCAGTAACGCTGCAAAACATGTGCCTGCCCAGGGTGAGGACACCACTAACCAGCGGGAGCAACATGCGGCGCCAGCCGAACCGGAGATTCAGCGCCCGCACCCCAGCGCCGGGCGCATCCCGGCAGACCAGGCAGAGCCCGTCAGCGGGCGGCGATCGAGTGGATGGGCCGGCCGGTGCCTTTGGCCCACGCCCTGACCTCGCCATAAGCCCAAATCCGGCTCACCGTGAGATGAGCGATCGGTGCCGGAAAGTCCGCCCGGGTCACCAGGACCGCAATCCGTCCCCGGCTCAGGCCAAGCATCTCGCCAATCTCCCCCATCGCCACCACCGGCGGCTGCTTCCCCATACCCCCAAGATACTCAGCACGCCTACTGCGCAAGCTGCCTGCTAGGCTTGCCGCCTAGTAGGCGTCAAGCCTGCTCCACTGACGTTGGAGGCGCGAAATGACCGCCACCCAGATCGATACCCAGACCACCCTTGCGATCCCGGTCGCCGACCGGGCGCCGGCCAAGCCTCAGGCTCAAACGAGGCCGGGCCGGATCAGGTCGGTCGACCGAACTGACACCAGCCTCGTGTCCGCGCGCACCGGTCCGGTCAAAGCCTCGGTGGGCACGGTTGCCCAGGTCACGAGAATCTCACCCCGGTCGCCATACCTCAGGCGAGCAGCCGAGGGCGGTATGCCGCGATGAATTCGTGCACGCATGAGGTGCGGCTGTGCTGGACCCAGCTCGGTATCCGGATGGGCTACACCAGCACCCAAGTGCTGCGCGAACAGATCCTGGCAGCCCGAACGCGGATGCGCTGGACCCAAAGCCCGAGCGACGTGCCCTACCCCGACGCCCCGGCGGCGCGCGCGGTGATCAACGCGGTCTTTGCCCACCGCCCCGACCAACTACGGCTGCTCGCCGTGGCCGAGCTGGCCGGCGGCCGCCGGTTGATCGGTCTGCAAGATGCCTACGGCACCCGAAGTTACGTCCTGGACCTCGGCGCCGAAGCCATCGTCGTCCTCACCGAGGTCAGCAAGGTCAAGGTCGCACAGCGTCGGGCTCAGCGCGCCGAGGGCGGTCCGCAACAGGACTGCCGCCACCCGTGTGCCCACCACGTCCACGGGACCCGCGCCGCCTACGTCAAAGACCGCTGCCGCTGCACCCCGTGCCGCGCCGCCAACACCGCCGCCAGCAACGCCCACCACCGCGAGCGCACCTTCGGTCGACCCAGCCCGTTCACTGGCGCCGGCCCAACCCGCGCGCACATCGGGCGGCTGCGCGCCGAAGGCATCGGCATCGACCAGATCGCCAAACTCACCAGCATCTCCACCGGCTATCTGCGCGAGTTGGTGTATGGACGAGCGGGCAGGCCACCCATCCAGCGAGTTCGTCCCGAAACCGCGCAACGCCTACTGCGCGTCCAAATCAGCGACGCCAACCGCGCGGCAGCCAGCCACGTTAATGCGACCGGCACCCACCGGCGCCTGCAAGCCCTGGTCGCGATCGGATGGACCCAGACGGCCCTGGCCGCTGAGCTCGGACGAAGCGCCACCAACCTCAAACGCAGCATGACCAGCAAGTCGGTCACCGCCCACACCGCCCGCCGCGTCACCAAGCTCTACGAACGGCTCTGGAACATCCAGCCGCCCCACGCAACCACAGCCCAGCGAGCCGCGATCGACGCCGCCCGCGCCCGCGCCGCCCGACACGGCTGGCGGCCCCCGCTGGCCTGGGACGACATCGACACCGACCCCGACCCACACCCGGCCAACCAAGTGGAAGACGCTAAAGGCGACTACCTGGACGAGATCGCGCTCGAACTAGCGCTAGCCGGAGACGGCGTTCGACTCGAACATCTCACCCCCGCAGAACAACAGGAAGTCATCCGCAGGCTCACCGAGCGCGGCAAGTCCATCCGTGACATCGCCGACCAGCTCGCCACCACCAAACGCACCGTCTCCCGCCGCCGACGAAGAGTCCAAGCGGCATAATTAAATACGATCTAACTCAGCTAATCGCTAAGGGGGTAACTCTTCTGCGCCGGGCAGCCTGGCATGACAACGAATCTGCCCGCTGGTGGTCGGTCAGTGAGACGGACTTCTTACCCGGCTTCCACGACGGGCGGTGTTGGGCGTCCCTCCCGGTTGTACGGGCGTCGCGTAGGACATCGCGGTCTTTGGTCCGGTCGGCACGCTCCTTGGCGGTGATGATGTGGGTCGGCGCAGGTTGGTGACAACGAACTTTGGCAAGGCCTGCCGGCAGACCGTCGTTGCCGATCCGGGTCCGTCCGAAAGACGAATCCAGGCGCCTAGGATCATCGCTGTCG
>JAABUX010000814.1_pt1 | contig 50314 bp, 52 predicted proteins | sample 5561851 | NCBI WGS metagenome assembly JAABUX01 (sample SAMN10711883, study PRJNA513361) | rock metagenome | isolation source: Antarctica rocks | place: Antarctica: Victoria Land, Richard Nunatak red sandstone | collected 2016-01-03 | reverse complement strand
TGCCGGGACCACGGGCCTGCTCAGCATCCGGTGATCTATGCTCATTTTGCGCAATTGCAACGATGCTGAGATATATGCCTGACTCCAGCAAGTTCCATGCTCAGCAGTCGCTTGGATGACGGTCAATGAGTCTCTATGTTCCTAACGTCTGTCTTCTCATCGGGGGGGCGACGCCCTTTAGAACTTGGCTTAGTCTGATTCTACGCTCTTCATCCAATGCCTCGACGGGATTGTCTTTTCATTTGCGCAATGTTTAGATTGACGTAGAAAACTAAACAGTGCACGACACGAAGGACCTTGGCCAGAACTCCAATACTAGAATAGTCCTCAGTGTTTTTGAGCGCTGCATTTGTACGGGGGAGGAACGCCCTTGGACCCTCATCTTTTACATATATTTCCGTTGATATAATGGTAGCTTATGGTACTTATTTTTATCCTGTTACCCCATTCTGGTTGCGTGTGTGGCAGCCTGCTAGAGCTTGACGGTCACGTGACGGTATGATGGGAAACCATTGATCGTGCAGCGGGCCGCTAAACTAGATCCCGGCGCTAGAAGAGGCCTCTTGAATTACCAGTCGTGCCAGTCAAGGATGACGATAATTCCTTGTCTGTTGGTGGAGCTCTCCTTCAAGATACCATTTGATGCATCTTCACGTTTCGTCGTCTTGGGTAAGGGTTTTGCAGGATGAACATTCGTTTGCTGTGTAAAAATTGAAAGCGGCCAAGAACGCCATCAATCGCTGATCTGATTTCGTTACTTCGGAATGACTTTCTGAATGGCTTCGAAAATCAAAACGAAGATTTTGGGCTTCATTTCACTGCATATGGTTTAATTTGGACTGTTATGGATCAATCTGATTATAACCAGGGGAAACAGTTAGGTGGGCCGCGGATATGGTACATTCAGACATCAACATGGAGTTTTCGCGCTACCATTTTATTACGAAGTCCTGTGGATAGCGAACAATTTCATTGATCATCTTTGTTGATGGATCTGGACTCGTGCAGCGATGCATGACCCAGTCCGAATGGGACAATGGAAACAATAGCGAGTGAAGAGAAAACAGTTGGTACCAGATCGCAAATTATGCTATTGTCGATGCCTCTATTCATCATGAAGCTTCACTACGGAGCCGTAATCAAGGGGGCTGGTCTTTTGCCCACAACCAAAATATCGTATTTGTTCATCTCTTCTCGTTCCATCCTAAAACATCTTCTTTCTTTCGCATCCATTTCCTATTCCTCAAGAATTCCCTTCGAACCAAGCCGCTGCTGGTACAGCTCCTTGTACAGATTCTTTGATTGTATCAGTGCTTGTACACTATGTATTGACCTTTACTTGAGCTGCCGGATAGCTCCTTGCCTGCGTTATTAGATCATTGCATCTGCTCAGACGCTGTGCGTCAATTCTCTGGCTTTCCCTGGAGTTACTGGATAACTCTCTGCCGACATTCTCTGTTCCTCGACATCCATTTGGGTTCAAGCGCTGTGCGCCGAAGCCTGGCAACATATTTCAAGATATCATTAATTCGATGGACAACATGAGTCAACTTTTGGATCTTACAACTGCGGAGATACCCACGCAGAGCCTCGGGCACCGCACACTATTTCCGCAGTCGGACCAATATGAAGAAGTTTCCCTCAGCCTGAAGGCCTTAAATTATGTGAGTAGAAGAAGCACTGGGTAAGCCAATGGCCTGGAGTCTAATATACACAATAGCCACAAGGAGTTTCCGGGTTTGCCACACTACCTTTGATGCCTGCAGAAAATTGCCCCTATGCTGAGATGGGACAGAACTGTGGCTTTCAGTGCGTCCTTTGCAGCTTCCGTCACGAATGTATCTATTGCGGCTTCAAAGAGCGTCAGGAGTCCCGCTCGAGTTGCGTTTCTCCCTTCAGAGATCTCTTTGAAATGCCCACGAAAACGCCCGCTCCTCGTACTAATGATATCAATAATGAACACGATCATAGCTCTGATGCCCGCGATAAGGAAGTGGAACAAGTTTCTCCGTGTGGAATATCTGCAGTCCAGCTTGAAGAAATAAGCCAAACAAATAGGGAAATTAGTGCCGAAGCCAGTGATGCAAGAGATAAGGAGATCCTCCCTCAGACAAGGCTCGCTTACCGGTCCGAGAGTCCTAATCAAAACAGCGATGGATCTTCATCAGAAGCAGATGAGTACGATGAGGATGAGATCAGTTCACAGGCAGAAACGGATCTGCTAGCTGGCTACGCTTGTATCTTGTGTGATGAGCCAGACGACACCGATGCTATGGTCGAATGTGAGCTTGACACTGGTTGGTTTCATTTCAGTTGCGTTGGCCTCACAACATCTCCACCGGGAAAGTGGTACTGCCCATTCTGCGTTAGCAGCCAACCCCACCAAAGCAAAGGACTAGCAGCTTCGCCGCAGTCCACCCCTGCAAACCACATTGACCCAAGTCTCCAATTCCAAGAGCGAGCGAGTTCGCCAACAACAATAACCTCTGATCCAAGCAATTCAACATCCTCAACCGTTCTGCACGTTGAAAATCGACCCAAGAAACAGACATCCACTTCTAAAAAAACCACTTCAGCGCCCCAAATTCATACTTCAAGCCAGATTGGACCTAGGAAAGAAAATTGGAAAGCTAATGAAAAGAAGTATGTCATCGGATTGATGCAGGAAGTTGTGAACGAAGGAGAAACGACAGAACAGAAATGGGCGATCGTTTCCAGGAGGCTGATGTCAAGATATGCAGTGGACAGGTCTGTAGGCTCGGTCAAGAATTGGTGGAATCGCCACGGTAGAGCAATGTCGAACATCGATGAACGAATTGTGCCAAAGCCAAACAAACTGGAGACGGGTCGGAGGAAAGAACGTCAATCAACTAAACGAGGAGCAAATGGTATGGAAAGTGATCACTCGATGCCAAGCTCGCAGTCGAGGAAGCGACAGAAGTCCAACGTATCCCACTCAGAAAGCATGGAACCAGTCTGAAGGGCATAATGGCTTTTTAGACTTGATGGAACAGTCTTGACCTATACTACCCTTCGAGCGCCCCAGAGCGGCTCATATCATTTCGAAAGTCTATAAAGAGGTGGTGGGGAACTTTGCGAGGCCTCCAACGAATATTCTATGGGCACATTGGAAGGAAGATGATTCACGCATAGAACAACTCTCATCGTTAGAAGCACCTTCAAAATTCGTTCATTCCGCCACCTGTCACATATGTGTCATAATTGGCGCTTCCAAGCTTGACATTGTGTTTCAGTACTTAGTCCGCCTAGACGCGGCTAATACTCTCCGGGACTAGCTTTTCCATGGAATAAACGTTTCGCCGATGATCCGCAGTCAAACGCAGTCTTCAATATCAGTCTATCTTTACTCATATTATTTTCTAGCCTTCCCCTTTACTTAGCTGTACCCAAGATGGAAGTACTTCAATCTCAGTCACATCTTCCAGCAACCATGGAACCCTACTTAGAATCGTCGATTGTGGACATGGACGTCGACATGGAGATGGATCTAGGACCAATCGAAAACGAGATGTCTCAAAATGTCAGTTTCACGACAATGCCGACGGAGATTTGATTATGAATAGTCTCTAACTTTCATAACAGGTCATTGAGAACAACCTCACTTCCACAATTGATACAACCCCAGACATCACTACTACGCCTCATAAAATCCACATTCGCGGAGTCGATGACCTTACCACAACTCACATCAAAACCTTTTCCACAGACCACTATCCCTCAAATGCTCCAGTTTCTGTGGAGTGGATCGACGATACGTCTGCCAACATCGTATACGAAGACCCAGCCACTGCTTCTAAAGCTCTTGCCAGCTTCACCCTTGCTTTGGACGAATTCGATGTCTCATCTTTGCCAGCTTTGCAATTGAGGAGGGCCAAGACACTGTCAACACATCCAGCGTTGGCTCTGCAAGTCCGGACGGCGTTGGCCACCGACCAAAAGCGACCTCGTGCCTACGAAACTAGCAGATTCTACCTAATGCATCCAGAGCACGACCCAAGAGAGCAGCGACGCCGAGGAGTGCAGAGCAGCAATGGTGCTTATCATCGATGTGGATACAGCCCCGAGGAACACCGGCGACGGAGGCGCAGAGATCACGAGCAAGGTTTTGATCCATCGATGTATGACGATGGGCCAGCGTCGGGTAGACTAGGCTCAACGGACCTGTCTTCTGATGAATTCAACAACCATAGCGGTCACTCTTCGCAGCGCCATGCTGATTCATACCGTCCAGCCCGAGACCGAAGCGCTTCGCCTAATAAGCAAGGCACTAGGGACATTCGGCGTACACGACAACGTACACCTCCCCCATCGTATCGATCTCGTAACCCTCAGCCCTTTTCGTCCGGAAACAAGGGGAAAGAGCTCTTTCCGTCGAAATCCACTCCCACCGCAGCCCCTGACAAGAACGGCAAGGAACTTTTCAGCAACAAAATGCTTGCTGCAGGACTGAAGAAGGAGCTATTCCCAACAAAAGTTACCAGCACTAATCACCACCGTCGCTCAGACGCCTTTGACGCTGCCGATGAGACTGCGGCCCTTTTTGCAGATCGGCTTTCTGTCCCTTTCTCAGAAGCTGGCCGGAGCTCGGCCGATCGCATCGCTACTGCATCGACGAGTACGTCATACGGACGTCTGAAGACGTCTGATCTTGAGCCCGGATTGGACACGTACAGCAGCGACGGTATTGGCCTCAATATTAGGGGCGCGTCGGAAGACAAAGGGTTTTCGATCCGCGGTGGTGCTTCCGCCACAGGGACTATCAAGGACCTATTTCCTGGGAAGGTGATAGGGAATGGAGGAAAGGAGTTGTTCGCAGGGAAATTGAGAGGAGGTCGAAGGAACAGAGCGGAAGACATGTTTCAATGAGATTCCTACCACCTTGGGTATCCCTCAGCCGTGCTGATTATACAGGAACAATATCCCGCAAATACACTCCCGAGACAGGCAATTGCATTGCAGCAAAATCTGTCTGTCGATTCAGCGTGGCGTTCAGGACATCTAGATACCCAAATCTCTTGCCATATACATTATCGTCGCCATGTAGCTACGTGTTGTATGCATGATCAGTGAAGTTTAGCATGTTTCCTGTTGGCTCGAGGTGTAGATAACGTAGAGAAGCGCTATCCGTCAATTCGATTGACGCTTCCACATCACGATTATGCCGGCCACTGATTCCCCAACTATCATCGTCGCCAGATTTCTTAAGACTAACAATTACCAAGACGTAAATAATTCGATCTCATTGAACCTGTTATCGTGTCATGAGCAACCTGACGTTCTTGATAGACACTAGATACGTTCATCAGAGAAGCTGGGCTACCACCAGATGCGGGCACGGTCTCCAAGGGAGACCTGACAATTGAGAAAATCCTAGAAGAAAAGAAGATCTTCGATCTCAGCCTGAGAATTGAAAAGGTAGGTGTCGGTGATGTAGACAGAAAATGGAGTCTTCCAGGTAATCCTATTCTCCTTCGTCTCATCTCTCCTTCCTTTCTGTCTCTGATATCGTCCCACCAGCTCCCTCAGTACCGTCCCAAGTCTCTACTTTGTCTTCTACAGCAAACTTTCTACATGTCTCGATTGAGCGATTTGAAGGCGATGCGTCACGAGCTCCGTTTCAATTACTCTTCGCCACCACTGCAGACCGTCGATTACATTTCCTTGCTCCGGACGTCGGGTTCACTCTCGTCAAAAGCATAAGCCACCTTCATGATTGCCCGATCCTCGCATGCGTTCCCTTTGGCACAGGATGCATACGGACGATCTCGTCTGGAATGTCCGGTCAGACCGTGCTTTACGACCATAAAGAAGACCGAGTCCTCGATGAAAGACGTGACCATAAGAAATATGTCATCAAGATAGCCACCTGCGACGAAGGTGATGCTACGTTCATCGCTACCGCAGGATGGGATGGCAAAGTCTTCCTTTACCGGATTAGGAGGGGGACCGACTTGAAATTTGGAGAGCCTGTGGCATCGATCAACGTTGCTACGAATCCCGAAACGATATTGTTTGTAAAGCATCCAGACCTAGATCGACCAGTTCTTTTGGTCACGCGTCGAGACTCTACCTCGTTGCACTGTTATGCTATACCCAAGGCTGACGCGCCCAACTCTGAAAACCAACTACCAACCGAAATGGAGTTGTTGGGATCACAGAATCTAGCTCCACAATCCAATGCCTGGATAGCGTTCTCGCCGTCCTCTGTAGCCATTTCCCCCACTGATCCAACGCTCTTGGCAGTAGCCACCTCCGCCGTCCCATACATGAAGCTCATCATCGTCCGGCTCCTGATACCACATCCGCGCCCACTTTCAGCAGCTGCCGATCGGGAGCCTGCAACTCAAGCAGTACAGAACCGAGCGACTCTGGCTGCACAAGATAAAGAGGAAGCAGCAATCCTCGTTCATGTGAGTACTTTGGCATCGCAAACGCCATATTCGACACCACAGGTCGTCTGGCGTCCCGATGGATCGGGTGTATGGGTCAATGGAGACGATGGGGTATTGCGGGGTTTAGAGGCGAAGACGGGGAAAATCGTTGCTACTCTGAAGGAGGGGCATGAGATGGGCAGTAAGATTAGGAGTATTTGGTGCGGCATGGTTGATGTCGGTGACAAGCAGGAAGAATGGATTGTAAGCGGAGGCTTCGACCGGAGATTGGTGGTCTGGAAATCTGAAAAGGAGACGTAGGTTTGGCCAGAGCTTGAATCTGTAGAGTCTATGGACGTGTATTAATCGCAGATGGTGCAGTAACCAAACATAGTATGTAGTAGGCGATGTTGCCCTTTCTCCATACACTCTCTCGCCACAGTGAGGAAGAAGGAGGGTGATTGGTAATGAAAGGGTATCAATATTGGCACGTCAAAGATGATAATCCTTCAGCGGCCGCGCATGGGGAAGCGCGGAGCTGTACACACATATGCCATGCAGAGAAGTGTCTCAGATGAGAAGCAGATAATTTTTCAATAGGAGATTCGCACTTCCTCCTTTGTCGTTTGGTCATGTTTGGAAGTGGGACGACTTCGCCATCAGAGGAACACGAAGCGATAGCAGCTCACGTGTATGGCCGAGCCTGGATACTCGACTTGCTTCTTTGAAATCGCTCCGGAGATGATCCATCACCACGTACGAAGCCATAAAGACATTCTTCGCCCTCCGTTTAATCAAGAACCTCTCCGCTTCGTCATGCCGCCTCCCTCGTTCCCTCCTTCACCTCTTTCTATAAACGTCATTAACCCTATCCATTCGCTTCAACCGAACGTCAAGCATACCAAAGCCTTCATTGTCCCGTGCAGCGCATGCCTATGGTTTCGTCGAAACTTGGGATCGGTTCCGGCCAAGGAAGGGTAGCGATTGGTTTTGGGCTTCTTAATACTGTTGGTGGACACAACGTATCAGGCCCTTTGTTTTCGGCAAGAGATAGAGCGTATGAAGGGGTCACGAGCAGGCTGAGATTGATAGTTGTGCGACGGGGAGAATTGAAGGAGCTTACCCGTTCCGGTGGGCTTTCTTGCTTTGATTATGCTGCGAGGAATTTTTGGATTCTGTATGGATCCTGGGTTAGCTCTCAAGGCAGCGCGTGAGTTGCGATGGCATGGGAGCACTTACTGGCCATTTCGGCAGCGAACCCGTCGGTATGTGGGATGTAATGGAGAGTGAGTGTGTCAGTGTGGATTTCGATGCTGAATGAATCGGACTCGCTTAGCTTAGTGCAGCTAGGGCTGCAGCCCTGAGATTCAGTTCTCTATTTTCGGCATCGAATTCACCAATATCTACCAATATCTGAGAACGATTGGGAGTCCTCTACTACGCGTTGTTAAAGCTGGTTGATTACTTGGGTTAGAAGAAGCAGGGTGGTAGGCAACCGCAAGATTGAGGTTACAAATGTGATAAGCTTTACTCGGACAATCCATATGTATGTTCGTTTACCAGAATGGATTGATGGCCGCTATCACTTTATTAGATTCGGCAGGGCTTGCTTTATCTGATCAACGGCCAGCACCTCTTTGGCTTTGGATGCCGCAGCTTTAGCAGCTCTTTGCAGACTTTCCGATCTGGTCTTGCGCAAGTAGGCAAAGAGGACAACGAAAAGGATCTCCATTCTGCGCGACTGTCAGCATAATCTTCTGCAATAGGGGTTCTGGTCTACTGACCTCTCTTTGATCATCATGAGTACGCCTTGAACCATGATACCCTTAGCGATTTGGGGAGCAATGCCTTTAAACAATGACAAGGGTCCTTCGTGTTCGAGATTGTATGACATAACTTCGATAAAACTCTTGAACGGCTTGCCCTCTCGGGCTGGTGGTGGTCGTGATTGAAGACCTACCTTTGCAACGATCAGCGGCTGGGTGACTATGGTGGCCAGTGCCTTTGATGCAGCGCCAAGGACTGAAATGTTGTCAGCTTTGCTCACTTAGGTGGCTCTCGGTATGGGCTTTACGGAATGATTCCCATGGTCTCAAATTGGCCTTGCCCGGATACCAAAGCTCTCTTAACCTCTGATATGCGCCGTACGTGATGGCTGGGTTCACGACCAATACCAAGCTCGCCTTCAAGCCCCGCCACAGGCCACTGTAGCCGTCGTCACTGTTCACCACCTCTCGCCCAGTCTCAATAAGGCCTTTCTTATCCCCTTTCGGCTGCGTTTGCTGACGCGTGGTGACCACTGATACTGGTATCGTAAAGACCTGTGCAATGGCGCCGGCAACAGCACCTAAGGAGAGCTCTGTTGCGACATTTGGAGGCTTCGGTAGCTTTTGATATGATATATACAAGGTACGAACGACGGAATACCAATAGAAGTAGGCAAAGTTGGTCGATGCAACACCAATTAGAGAGCCGTTGATGCCAGAGTATAATCCAAGAATTCCCTCGTCCTCCATAATCTTACCGATAGCATGAATCGCTGAAGTATAATGTACATGATGAGTATTCAGAGGAGCAGCACTGGTCGACTTGTGTTTGACTTGGACTTGCAGGCGCGTTTTAACTCTACAGTGGTCAACTTTCAGCAGCACGATCCCTTTGTCGGTCAATGGAGGGAAGTTCAACTGACATATCCAATGGATAAACAATCGCGTTCGCTAGGACAGCACCAGTAGCTCCTGCTAGAGCATTACCCCATGGAGGTAATGGTGGTTGACCGGCTTTGCCATCCATAATGATTGCCTATGACTGTCACCAGGCCGAGCATGAAGCAGCTCCTACGCTACCCTCAATGGTCGATTGCGAGGCTGAAGGTATATGGGGAGACTCCTGAAATGGCGATGCGAGTGTTCTGTCATTTGGTAAATCTCGAGATGCTTCTCGATAGGATATCGGCGGGGTTTGACGTTGATTCCGATGGACCGAGGCAATAGTCAACGCTAGTCCCGAGTCTCATTAGTCTTCACAAAACTACCTACCCTAGTCTGCCTAGGTACGAATGCAAGTCTATATCCAACTCCTGAAACCGTTGGGTGGGTACACACGACCACATTCAATGTCTGCGGGGCCGTCAGGTTTGTAGGGTAGTGGGCTTGGATCATGGTTGATCCCCCACAACAGTCAACTTCTTCGATAGGCGTGCTTTTGATGTTACACTTTCACGTCGCAAGTCCCGCCGACCAGTCTCTACATTGCGGCAAAATGGCTTTGTACAGGGAAACCAATCGCTAAAGATCAATCACAAACAAGTGGGACCCCGTTCGGTCGTTGTGAGAGGCTAACGCAATTGATGTACGGACCTCTGCATTTTCGTCTCAGTAGAGCTTCGAGGTGTATGAGGGAAACGTCTCGTCCACCATGATTAGCCAGGAAGATCAGGCTGTTAAGGGGGATGACAGTGTCAGAAACCCGCACGATCTCGTACCTCCTGCGACAAGAAAAAGGACCAAGAAGCCTCCATCACGACGTGAGATGACAACTCGGGAGAGGATAATACTTCTTGAATCCTCAAAGCTTAATGGAAATATATATCCACCATGGATAGCTCCAAATGCGTCCGACTTCGACACTACCGAGTTCATAGATGTTGTGGAGCTCTCATTTTCAGACCTTCAACTCGATGTATTTGATAGCTGGAAACGACCTGCCGAGCTTTCCATAACAGTGCAGTCCAGCCTTGATACGAATCCACACATGATGGCTGAGAGATCAATCGATCTCGTGCAAGACGTGACGACAGACTGTTCAGTTGTTGCGAGCCTTTGCGCAGCTAGTGCAAGAGTTGGTCGTGGCAAAGCCGATGTAATGTTCTACCATCCCCAAATTGCAATTCAAAATGGTTGATGTATTCTAGCTCATCACTTGCAACATCTATCCTCGTGATGCCAGCTTAAATCAGCCTGTATTATCTCCGAGTGGTAAGTACATCATCCGATTGCACTTCAACGGCTGCGCACGAAGAGTTGTCATTGACGATCGCCTTCCTGCGTCTCGTACTGCACGGACCTTGCATGTCGTAGATCGAAGTAACCCAGGCTTATTGTGGCCTGCCCTCGTCGAAAAGGCGTATCTCAAAGTCAGGGGTGGTTACGATTTTCCAGGAAGCAATTCAGGTACGGATCTATGGGTCTTGACAGGATGGATCCCGGAGCAGTTGTTTATTCAGAGGTATGGTCACGGAAAGTCCCCTTCGTCAGCAGGGTTTTGATTATAGTGTCTCGCGATCATAGCGACGATATAGTGCAGAATAATCTATGGCGGCGTCTCCACAATGCGTTCAACTACGGCGATGTTCTCATCAGCATGGGTACGGGTAAAATGACGGAGAGCGAGGAAGAGGGATCGGGTCTAGTGGGCGAGCATGACTACGCTGTCATCGACGTGAAAGAGTGCGAGGGTCAGCAGTTGGTCCTCGTGAAAAACCCCTGGTCGGAAGGGACAGTCTGGAAAGGGCCAACGTTTCACAATAACACAGTGACAGGATTCAGCAATCTTTTGGAGACTGTTGATGCCGAAGACACGTTGGACTCTGGCGAAGTTGAATGTGACCGTCTTCCAGCAGGAACGTTCTGGATGAATTTCAGTGACGTATTTCAGAGCTTTGAGAGCATATATCTCAATTGGAACCCTTCACTATTCTGTTGCAGAGAGGATTTCCATTTCAATTGGGATCTTTCCACCTGTAGTCGCTCCGAAGGCTCTTTTGCGACCAATCCTCAGTATGCGGTACGCAGCAAGGCTGGTGGTACTGTTTGGCTTCTCCTGAATCGACACTTCAGTCCTGATGGCCTATTTTCCAGCAGCGAACCTAACATCGATTCGTCCAACGAACCTGAGCTTGGATTTATCGGCTTGTATGCATTCCACAACGATGGAGAAAGGGTGATCCTCGATGATGGAGCTATTGTCTGTGGTCCGTACGTTGATTCGCCTAACACCTTGCTGAAGCTAGAGCTTCCGAGTACAGAAGTCTTCACCGTTGTGGTTTCTGAGCAGGCGCTTCCTCGTTCACGACACACATTCACGCTTTCGGCCTTTTCTATGGTTCCCATAAGCATTTCCCAAGCCCGCGAGGAGTATGACCATAGCACTTTGCACAAGGGTACATGGACGGCTTCGACAGCTGGAGGAAACGCTAGCAGTTTGTCATACCATACTAATCCACAATACAGTCTTCGTTTGGCCCAAGCCTCGGACATCTCTCTTCTCTTGGAAAATCCTGTGGAACGTCTACCAATCCATGTGACGCTTGTATGGGGAAAAGGAAGGCAAATTCACTCTGTCGCAAGTCGAGACATTGTTGGAGATAGTGGCGAATACAGGAAGGGTATTGCTTTTGCCAAGCTACACGACGTTCAAGCTGGTGTCTACACTGTTGTCTGTTCCACCTTCGAAAGAGGTCAGCTCGGCGACTTTACTTTACGTGTGAATAGCATGTCAGCTTGTAAAATTGGAAGGGTAGCAGTGGAAACTGCTGGGCGGTTCTCTAGGAAGATTCCGTTGGCTGTCTTCACTCCTGGAATCTCTCGGATGCTTTTACCCTTGACTTCCCGACGTCTCAATCGATTGTCACTGAGCGCACGCTCTGCCGCAGACGGCTCAGGATCTAACACGAGGACGTATTCGCCCCTGAAAATCTCACTGGAATACGGACAGGGGCCATATAAGGAGATCCTTGCAATCAGCGACGAAGACCTATACCTCGATGGTCGCCTCGGAGTCCGCACTTCCGATGTCAACGTTCATCGGAATATGTGGGCAGACCGAGGGGTGTGGGTGGTCATTCAGCGCTTAGCATGTTCAGGCCTACAAGGGGATGAGCATGTGCATGTCGAGGTCCTCAGTGACGGACCAATCGAGGTCGGAGAATGGGGGCTAGGGCAAGGATGACGACGCACGTTGAATTTACTTATGCGGCGGCCTCAGGTGTTCTGGGGTGGTCGACAGTTGGTAGCAATATAAAACAATAACAATACGTATCAAGGCTAGTGGAGTAGAATATATGAAGCGTTCAAGACCAAAAAGGTAGCTAGAGCTAGCTGTAGAGTTACTAAGTGAGTTACTTGATACGGGGTAGGCCTCGGTGGTCAATATGATTATTATATGTAAGATGTTTGAGGGGCCCCCAGGTCCGTCCTACGTGACATCCTAAACGCATTGCCAGGGTACCGCGACATGATCCTTCTGGGCAGTTGAGGCCAAAAGACTTTTAGGGATAAGGATGATGCTCGACATGTCGCGCGCATTGCAGCTGGAAACTGACTTGGAGGTTATCAGACGTTCAGATGGAGAGCGACGGTTTGGATATCCAACGAAGGCTAAGCTTGTATTTGCAGCACCCTTCCATATTTCGGTGTTGGGGAAATTGCTCCTCGAATATACCAGATGGTTTTCTTACGGTTATAGAAGCCGCTCTGATGTTATTCAGGGAGATTATTGGATCATGAATAAAAGCACTGATGAGATGACCACTTCTTGCAACAGTCCTGAAAAGGAAAGGAGAACTGCTTGGCGCTAAGGTATACCCCTGCAGCCTTAGGTAATCGTCAGCCTTAGGATACCTCGCTGCTGCCAAGCATTGGGCCCCTTTGACAAGGGTTCATTCTGATACCTAAAACGTTTACTTCCGCTCCACGCTGCTGTATAAGGGGGAATGAGAAGGCGGTCTATATATGGGCATATTATATCAGTATCATCAACAAGGGAAGAATGTTGTGTATCTTAGTGATGGTGATGTGGGTATGAGTCCAGCAACCTATAGAATAGGAAAGTCTGCCAAGTGTGTGGCTAAGTCTTCTAGGTTATCAACGGAGTAGAACTCTCACAATGCACAACATCCTGTTCGCTCAGTCATGAAAACCCCAAGCGACCTTAGATCTGAGGCAGCGCTCCTAAATTCTGACGCAGACGCTCTGGAGTCATCTTCGTTACGTGATTGGTCGCCTGATCGTCAACTTGAAGATAGTCAAATGAGAGGAGCCATCGAAGTGGCCTGAAGCCGTAGGCGCAGTGTAGAGTTGCCACTCAGCCATGACGCCAATTTCGTTGGAGAAATACAGCAGCTCAAGCTCTTCGGTGCCTAGATGAGTAGACCTGGTCAGTGCGATGCTTATCCCAACGGCAAGCTCATCATCTCGGCTAGATATGAATTTGCTACGGTCAGCCTCATACATCCATCGAATCAACACAGAGGATTGCAGATATTGTCGCCCAAGGCAGGTTGCTCAGAGTCAGCTCCTCGAGGAAACATCCATCCTAGAAGATGATGGATCATGTTTCATCAAACGACTATCAACCTTATCTTATCCCAGTACCGACCCTGTCCACCAGAGGACGTTGGATTTTCCCCTAAGCGTTCAGGAACCATGTTGGAAGCCTGCCTTCAGCCCCCGAGCGAGGCCAAAATGAGTCAGTACACCCTCTTCTACCTAAAATTTCCACGCCTCCGATCAGCCTGACCGGTAGCGAAGATCTGATAGCTCTCTATTGTTTCAATATCTGGCCAGCGAAAAGGAGAATAACCCTTGATATTGCTACCCTTACTTCTTCCCACGAGTTTTAAAAGATTGTTTCCCACGATCCAATCATGAACCCCTGTCATCCCGTTGCCCTCAATCCCATGGTAATAATAGTCCACCAAAGAGAGCATGTGAACCCTCAATATCAGGCTCTCAGCTCCTCTGCTCCCACCTGCCCTAATTGTCGGTCGTGAAAAGGCACAAAACATACCAAAATTAGCCATCCTTAGGGTGACTTCAACCCTTTGTACTGAGTCATAGAGTGTTCGAGTGAGTATAGGGTTGGGGAATACAGTAAACTGACAGCTGACTGCTGGCTCGCTGTATGCCAGCCCTCGGCTCCTTCCAAGCCTGAAGATAATTCCCAGGCACAACAATTCCTGAGCAGACATAAGGGTTGGTGAATTTCACTCTACTCGGATGGCGGCTGGGAGAGAAGTCCTGTGAGTTTGACCCCTCCTCTTCTCGACCTTTCTTGTCCTGACACTTCAGCCGCCAATTTGCATATCCCAGAGATTTGTAACCTCACCTCTTCTTTCTTCATATTGATTAAAGCAAACACAGCCTCGTGGGGCTAAATCTGGCCTTGATGATTATCCTTCCATATAAAAAGTCCCCATTCTCTCCTTTCTCGTCTTTTCCACTCGAACACGTCCTACCACCGCTCGTTCTACATCACTCTCATCATTGCTATTCAGGACTCCAGTTTCATCGCGTTATCACTCGCAGATACCAGGACTGAAGCTTTTCAGCATGTCGGGCTTTCTATCCTCTGAAGCTGAAGCGGCTCTACTGGGTGAGGAGGAACAAGCCCGTCGTGTCTTCTATCAGAACCAAGTTCAGAACTCTCACTATCCAGCCCAGCCCAGCAGATCGCCTTACCAGCAGCCGTATTGGACAGCTACTCCAAGTATGACTTCAACAAGGGCCTATCCAACGCAGGCTTACGTCGCACCCGCTCAGTACATGTCCTTGCCATCCTCCAACTGGACCTCACAGTATCCCACGGACTACCGACACGGACAGTATCCCTCCTCTACCCCAGTCCTTCCATCGTCACCCTACTCCAGCGAACAGCAATTTGGCGATGGCTCCTGGGCGGGCCTTCATCCCGATGACTTGGAGGGCCCTTCGGACAATTCTCGGTCGGTTTCGCCCAGTCCTGCAGACCTCCACAATTTCGGAATCCCTCTCCCAGATGGCCGAAGCTGGCGTTGCGGCTACCCACACTGCTCATCCCAAGCTACCTTCACTAGAGGTTGCGACCTCCGCAAGCATTTTCGACGACACACCAAAACGCTGTTGTGTCGCCACGAGGGCTGCCCACAGTCCCGGGAAGGAGGCTTCTCTTCAAAGAAGGATCGCGACCGGCATGAATCGCGCCACGGGCCACCACAAATCCGTTGCACACACAGTGGCTGCGATCGCGAATTCAGCCGAGTCGATAACATGAAGGATCACGTTCGAAGAATCCATAGGAAGAAAGCTTAAATTTGACGATTTCTTTTTGTTGCTATACACTCAGGGCGTGTAGGATTTTAGGTCTGTCACGAACAGGCGCAAGAGACTGCTTGATTTGCATTGCGTTGGGCGATTTGGAGAGAAGGCGTTTTGTGGTAACAAAAACTCTGAAAATCTGAGCATCTTTCTTGCAGGTATTGGAGCAGGCAACCTGCTTCATGTTGCGTGTAGAGTACCATCCATCACATGGGGCCGAACCGGTTCTCCTCATTTGCTCTTCTGTGTGATATGCCTCCTGTACCCGAATGGCCATTACTCGAAGCCAAGGGTGAAGTATCCTGCTGGTGCCATCTTGAGGTTGACTGCTGCTACCGATACGGGAGCTCTAGTATCGCAGTCCACAGGCATGGTACCTTGTGGTCAAGAAGCTGAAGACGCACTGATTTTGAGCGATTCCACGCCAACTTGGGATATTCCAATTGAAGACCTGAAGTGCGATCGGATGCTGTTCGCTAGAGTCATAGTCATCTTGCTGAGGAAGAGCAGGCTTGAGAAGTGATGACGGTCAGGCCACCATAGCCAAGCCCAAGGCGACCAAGATTTCCACCTGTTGCAACAAACATTGATACAATGTTCCTCCTGTGTCTACATCAGAGAGAGCATGGGAGACTAACACTTCGCGTTACCAACATGCACAAGCAGCCACCTCATGAACTGAGTCTTGCCGGATGCTGAATGTTCTCATCAATATGCTGAATGCGGCGGTCTGCCTTGGTGAGGATTCTCGCCACAAGAGTGACTCTCGGTGATTCGCTTCGTTTTACAAAATAGGAAGAAGCTCATCGGACGCCAACATCTCCTTCCTCAAAAAGCGATATTCCTGTATTGATTAAGTACTCCCTTTCGACATCTTTGGCTATATTTCCTCTGCTGATTCTCTCAAGACCTACCCAGCTCCTAATAAGACTAACGAGAACGTCTCTGCCTACCTTATAAGATTGCTCACTCGCCTTTTCAGCTATTGACGACCTGGCAAGGGCCTGAGCCCGCCTACTTCGCTTGGCATATACGCACATGTATGGATAGCAAGGGGGAGGTGTCGTTCTGAACGTGTGTGAGTGTCTCTGTGCAATCCAGTTGATAGGTCGCTCATTCATCGACGAGGTTTAGGACAGGGCTTGATCCGCTGCTCCCAGATACCTTTGATCACCACCATACGCAGAACCTTCTTCACTGGGAATCATTATTACAGAACTGAGATCAACGATTATGGTGTGCGAGAACCTACATCTCGACTAAACGCTAAGAGCGGGATGAAGAGAATATGATGAAAGCGACAGGATACTGGAAAATCCGAGGACTCTCTCGAGCTATCTGGCCGATACTGCCTACGAAATCAGCAGTTCAGAATGTCGAAAACACCCGAGTCTCCCTGGACGGCTCATGCCCAATCTGGTAAGGAACTAGTCGGCGAACAAGTGGGCAAGCACGCTTTAACTGGCCACGTTCCAGACCAGGAGCATTTTCAGTCGATCCTTCTTTGCCAAGGACTGCAACTCCAGATCTGGGCGGGATGATATATGGGTGGTACATGATGGAGGTGACGAGCACAGGAGATAAGAGGCGATGTCAACCTATGTTCTGCAGTGGACGATCACTGCCAAGCGTTGGGCTGACTTTTGCAGATGTTAAATCAAATCGGCATGATTCACTGCCATGGTGTCGCTACAACAAGGGGCAAGAAATGAAGCCCTAGAAGTCTGCCGCGTCTGTGCCGGCATTACCACCGCGCATATCCGGGCAGCGAGTCGGGAAGGACAAGCTTTTGTTTCGAATTCACGAGACTATAGCATGCAAGACGCAAGACGAAGAAGAGAAGGGAAGGCTTAGGGAAGGGCGATGAGAAGTCTCTTGGCTTATTGCTTCCTCGCGATCCGTATCGCATTCATGTGGAACATGTGCTCAAATCCGACCATATAGGAACAGTTTGCAGTCTCGTTCCGCCAGGATCCACTCTTGGCAGGAGACGAAACCAAACGCTGTCGCAGCACAGCCAGCGTTTCGCTTCCGCGTAAGGACGACCGAGATATAGCTATGCTTGGAAGTATGACCGCTTGTATGTGTACGAGCGGGTATGGTTGCGACGTCTAGTGGGAATGGGAGCACGGTCGCGCAAAACCCAGTGTTGCGTCACGTAGGAGAGAGAGAAGGCCCAGATGAACGATGGAGAGCTGCCACGAGCGGTCTTCTGCGCTGCGCCGCAGACGGTGTTTCAACCTTCGTGACGCATGTTTCGTCTGTGACGGACGCACTGTCTTCTTTCTACTACCGACTTGCGCGGCCTCGCGGAAAGCCACAGATGCGTCAAGATATTGCGTTCAATGTGGCGAACGCATGAAAGAAAGACGTAGCTACGCTACAACATGAGACGTGGTACAGAAGGCTTTGCGATCGTGTCGCATAGAGGAGTCTGGGACCCGAAACGTGTGGCAATGCAGGTTGCCCTGTGTGTGCCAAAGCATAGATCGCGATCGAGCTAATACCAATATCTCAGGTAGGAGGTACTTCCCCGTGGGCCAGGAATTATCTATAGGAAATCATGACCCTACCAAGCTAGGATAGGATGATAGATTGCGGCGGATGAACCTAGGCCATATCCTTTCGGCTTTCACGCACTCGGGCCTTACAGATCAGAGTCAGGAGCGAGATGCTGCTCACAATCTTAGGATCTGGCTAATGGGGGAGCTGGTACCTGTATAGCAGTATTCCATATCAAACCGGTTGAGAAATTGTGCCACATCAATAGTAGATCATACATATATCATAGTATCATTTCCTCAATGTTCGAGCAGTCGTAGACACGCTGTCGGTGCCTCGATCCCGTAGCTCCTTTGCTCGGGTACCGTCCCGTACACCGGTATGCCAACCAGGACTAAAGTACTCTCGATCTCCGAGATCGCCGGTCATGTGAATGGAATGCTAAACTTATATGCTGTATAAAAAAACCGGTCAAGTTCCGAGTCGTCTTCGTCTGCCTCGATTGCCGCCTTCGCACCTTTGGGCGAGGACTTCCCGCAGTTTCGGGTCCTGAGTATCTTTGTCTACGTGATTGACACGGACATGCCTGACTTAACGAATTTAAAACTCGTTCGCAAAAGATTATCAAATCGCAAGGATCTCACCTCTGCAGATTATCTGGCCGCGGGTATCTGTGTTCCCTCTCAGGGCAGAAAGGACAGATGTAGCCTGGGGAGTCATGCACCAAGCCATGGCGAATCATCTCATTCTTTCTCTTGAATCCTTTGCCGCCTTCCGATCTCACGCATGTTGAAACTGGGCAATAGTGCGGTCGATTTTGGGAATGAACGTTGGCATGAGAGCTTCACGAATGTCAACGGGCACCACAATAGTTGCTTTCCTCAGTAAGACTCACTTCAGAAGGTACTGAGTCTGGAAAGGCGCTGCCGTACACCCGGCATGATCACATCGAAATGATCCGGTCATCAGCGGCCCACTTTGCAAGCCTACCAGTGGGGGCAGTGTCGGCCTGGTGCGTTCTGCGTCCATCTGATGTGGACGTGGCGAGGGAACGGTGCTGAAGCTGCTGCCGCTATGGCGGCTCTCTGCCGATTGCGGTGTCAGCTCTTCGCTCTGCGGAGTCCTCCCATTAGAAAAAAACACTTGAGAAGCAGGCTTCCCAGTCGGTGGAGACATATTCGTAGAATCCCTTGGCGAGGCGTCGCTGTAAGCAGGGGAAGGAACGCCGTGGGGATATGGCGAGTTGAAATGACCGTTCATTCGGGTGTGCGGATTAGGATAATGGCCTGGCCTAGGTGTTATTGAGTTGATAGAGGGCGAATTGTGGGTCCCATTACTCAATGAGAATGGCGAGAGACTAGTCCCATGAGAAACCTCGTTGGGTGATCGGCTGTCAAATAGAGGATCGACGACTTTCGAGATAGGGGGGAGAGTCTGTTGACCACTAGGCGACTTCGAGGATGTAGATGGCGGAGAATTGTACATAGCTGGAAGAGTTTCTGTCGGTGATCGTTCCGAGTTGGGAATGGTGAATCTACGTAGCATTGGCGATATTGCGACGGAGTCTGAATCGTGTTTGTGGGGGGACACGCTTCTAGATGGCGAATGGCTTGTTTTCGATCCATTTTCGATTGATCTGGTATCTCGATTTAATGAGTGGTTTGGTTTGCTCAGCGATGGGTCTGCAGCGTTCGAATCGGTATGAATCTCATCTTTAGAATTTGACGATTGACCCTGCGTATCAATCTTGGGACGCAGCGGTCGTATGCTCTCATTCTTCGAGTTATTGGGCTGGTCCTCACTCCGCCCGACTGTGCTCTCGACAAGAGGCAGTGCATGCTCCGCGAGATGGACTAGAGTAGAGCTGTCTTGGTGGACCTCGCCATCCACATCCATTTGCTCGTCAAGGTCGCTATCGTCCGATTGAGGCAACGGCTCTTCGCCAGCCTTTGTTGCTAGATCTGGATGATTCAGCCCTCCCATAAAACTAATGAGTACAGCGTCCCCTTGTGAAGCTTGAGCTCTCGGATGGCGCTTCTTCTTGGAATTTGACGACCTACTTGGACGTTCCGGAGACGGTGACCTCTCTGGCGGTGGCAAATAATCAGGCGACGGCGAAGGTCTCCAATTGACGATCTGGCGTTCAAGAGGTGGGGATGGTCGAGTCAGGCCGTCATCGAGGTCATACGCCTCAGCCGCCAGTGTGAAGCCTTTAGAGCGGAGAAGACGAAGTCCCCCCCCAACTTCTATATGAAAGGATGAGAGCGATGTCTGCGACCTGCGACTTCCATGAGTGTGGTCCGCTAGCTACCATCTAGGAATTGCGGCGCGGTCCTCGACCTGTTTACAAAATTAGCAGATCATCTTCTCCACCGAATAAGAACCCTAACCCTCGAGGTATGACTTGTGTTTTGATCGGAAGAAACAACACAGGCTAGTATAGGCCTCGTGATAAAGGGGCGATTGCAAGTACAAGATACGCCCAGTGAGCAAGACTGCAAAGGAACATTTTAGATCCTTCGAAGGATGAGCGGTCATCGTGCAATAAAAAGGTCTTTCTTGGAAACAGGGGACGATTCCTCCGATCATACTAAGGAGTCGACTGGATATTCTGACAGGATCTTCGGGTGCAAGGGAGAAGAGATAGTAATCGCTAAAGGCTCGAAAATTATAGCTTGACGTACCTTTAGATTGGGAATGTGGTTTTCTTCGCGAACTAGAGGGTTAAACGGGGCGCCTCCACTCGGGATGAGGCTGAGAACGTTAAAAATGCAGAGCCACGTCCACTAGAATTAAGATACAGGATAAGGCAAAGAAGGAGAATGCAATCATTAAAAGGCTGAAGAGAACAACAGCGCAGTAAGGTCAGAAGAACGACAAGAGTTGAGGGTGGCAGGCTGGCCGAAACGGTCGGCTGTAGGTGAGGATGATGTGGAACAAGTATGGGGAGGGCGGTGCAGTTGACAGGCGAGACAGGGAACGCCGACGGAAGGGTCCCGTGCGGCTGAAGGGAGGAGTCTCTAAAGACTAAGGTACTCCAGAAGTGTTAGGTTGTACGTGAAGCTTGTCAGGTAGCGAAATGTACCATTGGGCGTCCAGCGCTGATCTCTAGAATGGAAGTGGAAGTATGGGTAAGGTACTGCGCGTGCACAATGGACTATGTCGATGATGACCGGGATGCAGTTGGCAGTTGGGAGTTGGGAGTTGGGTTGAGGTGGTTGGATCGGATTGGTGTGTGTGTGTGTGTCCCAGCGTGAGATGGTACGAGAAGACCAGGTTTTGCAGCAAGTCACTCTGGACCGGTGCCTCGTTGGTATGGGTCTTTAGCTCGCATTCGCATGAATTGTCCCCAATATTAACATTCATGTCTGAGATGGGTAGAGTCTCACCATCATCCGCCTTGCACCATTCTGCTTACCTGACTCTCCCAATCCTCTTCTCACCTTCCCATCGTGCAAGCCTACTCCTGCACTTAGAGAAGATGAGGGTGGGCGTGGTGGGGTGCCCGCATCTCGCGCTAAGAGACAGCGCCGCAGATTCCTCCATCTGATTTGGCCGTGGGTGCTGTCAACCAACTGGCCACGATTGCGAATGGGAATTAGTCAATCGACCGTACAAGATTGTGAGATTATGGGGGGGAAAGATACAGGATAGAATAGCCGATAGGATCATTTTACTCCGTACCTCGTCAGTATCGCGACAAAACAACAACTAGAATACACGTGGCTGACGGGTGGCAAGGTCTCCTCCAACGACCCGTAGAACTATCCATACACTTCCAATGCTGCTGCTGGCTGACGACGGCACCGACCTGGCGTCTTCCAAGGGGCACAGTGTCAAATACAACAATACAACACATGGTTGGCACCTGCAGGCTACCGTAGGACTGCTTGGCGACCAAGTAGAACTAAGCGATACAATATCTAACCGTGGCTTAAAAGTCAAAGACCCTCCCAGGATACTGCTTGCCACAACCAGGCGTAGCTCGCCAATAATTCCTACAACGGGCCAACATAGCGCATGATGCCCGTACCTCTTACAGTCTCGCCCTCATCTTTCCAGCCTGTCTCTCCTTCCATCTTTCGATTAAGCCCCATGTGAATTCGCCATATGGTCCCATCAATTCCCCAATCTCTTTCGCCTTTTCACTACTGGCCTGCCGCAGCGCGTATCTTGCCGCAATACCTTGCATCACCACTCCGTTGCGGAAGAATGCGAACGCATCGCCCCAGTCAATTTCGGCCCTTGGGTCCCAGCCTGCAACATCAGCGTACCACTTGACGCATTGTGAGCGCGACGGGAGGCCGGGAGTATGTGCGGAGGGTCTGAACGCGGGATTGGTACGGGATGAAAGGGCATTGTCAGGCGCAGCTTCCGCGAAACAATATGGAGATAGCAGGTTTGAGAGATCTGACAAGGGATGGCCAATGGTGGACATTTCCCAGCTGCCGCCAGGTTCAGTCAAATGTAAAAACAGTCTTCCTGTTGTGGAAGCTTCGCAGGTTTTCAAGATTGGCTTACTCGAGGATGCCAATGACTCTTGGCTTGGTCTTGTGGTAAACAAGGTTATCGATCTTGTAGTCGCCATGGATCAATGTTCCCCGGTCTTGCGGCTGCGTGCTTGGATTCCGCAGAAACGCGACCGTGTCATCGTAGTGCGGAATCTTTCCTACAGCAGCCTTCGTTTCGTCATCGACGGCTTCGGCCTGGGACGAGGAAATCGTGCTGAAGGTCTTGATTTGGCGGTCGTAAAAGCCCGATAGCCTGCCAAAGCTCGTGAGGCCGACTGTGCCAGGCGCAATGCGGTGGAGTTTCGCGAGTGTCCGAACAGCATCGTGCCACCTGAATACCGTGAGATGTAATGTCCCTACTGGCGGAGTGATCCTTCTTACATCTCATTCCGTTCGTCTGTCGTGACTTCGGGGAAAGCTGCGTCTTCAAATATTCGCCCATCCAGGAACTCCATAATGTAGAAGGGAGTCCCGACCACAGAGGCATCTTCGCATAAGCAGAAGGCTTTGGGTACGGGTACGTTGGTTTTGTCTAGGGCGTGGATGATCCGATATTCGCGATCGACCTGGTGTGCCGTTTTCGAGAGCAACTTGCCCGGAGGCTTTTTTCGCAGTACATATCTTTGGCCATCGTCTGCCGTAAGTTGGTAGGTAGGATTAGACTGTCCATAGCCAAACTACGCCGACTGTCAGCCAGCATCGGAATTCTCGCGATGCTGGTGTACTATACCTGCTTTATGCTGATTGGAAGTTGAATTTCGGGAACATTGTTCTCCAGATAGGTCGATAAGGAATCGATGTCAATGGGTTGTCGCACAGCACCAGCCATACTGCCACTGATATTCTGGATACGTCCATAAGCATAGCTGGGCTCCTGGAGCACCTGGGGTTCCTAAAAGGCGGAGAACCGAGGCAAACAACCCCGACCACCCCTGTGCAGATCACTCACTGATCAATCAGCCTCCCGAGGGTCCACTCAAGCCACTCTATAAACTCATTAAGGCTTCCCACATCTTGTCCTTCCTGCCACCTGCATATATAGACGTGCGCACAACGGTGCATGAGTAAGGAGCATCCGATCCTCCAATTCATCAGGCATCTTAATTCTCCCTCGAAGAGTTCACCCCCTTCTGGTCCAAACTTACTTCTAGTCCACGCCCTCTAGTTCCACAACAACCGACTTTTTCGACTTGTTTTCGCATAAAATATTATAGAGCACCTTAGGCCTAATAATTCTTACAGTAATATAATTAACAGAATAAGGCTGGTTAGAGACTTATAGAAACAAACGTTATCAGGCCGAAGGGTACTTTACCCTGGAGCTAGACCCGGGAGTACGGAGTTTCGAAAGCTCCGGCCCGCTAGCCGCTTAGGGTTGGACCAGAATGGGGTGAACTTTTTCACGACGCGAACTGAACCTCACGATCAGTGGGCACAATTGTTCGAAATTGCCTTCTAAAATCAAGGACAGCGACCTGTTTCCCCAAATACTTTCTATATTCTGCAAGAGAGTCCGGGTACTCCAGTCGTGAGTACTCAAGGTGAACTGAAGGGCGTCAACAATGCTCAGAACCGTTTGTTGTTCTTCATGTCAAAAGACAACACCATATTCTTCCACCTATCATGGAGAGATCTTCTGTGAATTGAGGACGCTGGACTTGCTAGAGTACGTTCATGAACGCCATGGGAAAATTGTGGAACGCTATCATTGAGCTTTCAATAGATTGGAGCAATCGCTCTGACCATAAATCTCCAGTGTGCGAAGGAGTGTGCCGTGATAGTGTTTGTTTGCTTCGGGTACTGACTGCATTGATCATGGCCCAGAGAAAGCGACTGTCGAATGGCCACATACCACTACTCCATACGATGCCTGTTCCGGAAAGGACTGTGATGTTGGTCTTGAGAGGCACCTCGAACTTTGTCAATATCGCCTTCTAGGTCACCCTGCATGATCAGATGGTGACCGTTAGGGGGTTTCGGACAGCATAAGAATTTCGGAGGTAATCTTCTGCTATCCCCTGGTCGCCTCGAGCACAGTTTAGATCGTCCCTAGAGAGGTTAGCTATTACTATCCTTTGGTGTAACCATAGCGTCGCGGACGATGACGAGGTTTGAGATAATTCGAACAAGCTTTGGCATTGGCTCATCACCACGGCTCTGTCTGACTCATCTGCCATGTTAACGAACATTAGTCAGGGCATACTTTATTCCTCAGCCTACCATTTCTACGGAAGGCTGCCAGTCGCAACGCATAAGCTTGCTGTCGTCCGTACACTTTCCAGCTCATTGGAAATTTCATCTGAGCCACACGGCTATCTTGGTCATCTCGCAACAAGCATATCGTTGGTCACGTGCAGGATTTTGGACTCTCGTTATTCTGCTGTAAGGTATAGTATGATCTCATGTCAAATCCTTGGAGAGTGCTCGTTGCGAATTACCGGTCGTGTTTAGGAAGCACACAGTGCATTGTCAGACATATTAAATCTAACCATCATTTCTTTTATACCTTCCAAAGGCAGTGTTGACCTAAGGATCTGCTAGTGGACCACACACCATTGCGGAGCCAAACAAATCTTTCAACCTGTATGTGCAGAACCAAACACCCATGAAGCAGAACGGCCCCTTTCCTTTGATAGTCCTCGCTATGTTTCGTCAAGGTTTTCGCTCGGATGTTGGCCGCAAGAGTTAATCACATACCGGCGATTTGAAAAGGATCCATAACTTTCTGGCCCCTCATCTCAAACGAGTGCAAGCTCCTCCTGCATCTCCGACTTCTGCTAAGCATCTGGTCCCATTGCATTATCGTCTCGTTGGTCCTACAAACTCGACGAACAAGTTGTTGGATCTCTGGGTTGCTCGATCGGATTGGTAAGTGTCGTCGGGAGATCGAGCAACACGTTTCTGTAGGCTGACCGCTCGGCCTTTTCCCGTACATCAGTATAAGATCCTAAGACAAGGTCCTGACAATCACCGAACTTTATCAGCTCGTGGTTCTCATATGCGTGCATGCTGGACAAAGGTCTCGTGAATCGATTGAGGTCGTACGCATTCGCAGAGATGCTTTTACTATGCTCCAGGTATGTGCGGCTGTATGGCTACTATTTATCGTCACCTGTGAAGAGAACGTACATCCTCGGAGGTTTATGATGCTGCAAATGATTGAAAGATCCGAAAGAATAACGAATGCCGACGACACCTCGTAGGTCAAGAATTTGGCTGGGGCTGTCTGACGACAGGACGACCCTTTCGCCTATCCTCAAGTTAAGAAAGCGACACTACTCTTCCTGAGGTATGGTCTGTCATCAACGCTGGGTCCTAACTAGTAAGCCACTGGTAATGTCAGAATCACGGAACATAGCCAATCCATTTGATGGTATTAAATCATGGTGCTTATCACGCGGTGCAGAGTCAAAGAAGACCATCCTGGATACTACGCACATGCTGGACTTGGAAAAAGCTGCAATATATGGCCGCGCCTTCCTCATGCAGTGTCTGGGATCTGCCAGAACGAGTCTTCAAACATTCATCGAGCTTCTTTCATCATTACACATCTACATTTATCATCAAATTCCCGCGCCACTACAGTGTGTGCGTTGCATTTTTAAGAAGCGTATCATATTTGACCTATTCTAGTGGTATGCACATATGGGGCCACTCAACTTCAACCACCTTCCGCTGACTCAAGCAATAATCAGAGGTACTAGCATACTTGCTTCGGTGCAACCTTATTGTACTGCTCATTATTAAGATGCAGGATCCTCTCCAGCGACAAGACCAAGGAACTGTCAACATGAAGCCAGGCAGACTGAGCCTTCATGGCCATCGTCGATTCCATCCACCTAACAGAAGGGACACACCAAGAGACAGTAAGTATGCAGAGGATAGTCAACGCTCTATCCTCGTAATCCCCTCCTAAACCCTCTTGACCTCGCCACAGAAACTTGGATTTCGTTCAAAATACTCAAGCTCATGCGTTGACGAGGAAATGCTGACCCAGAATCACCCAGTCTTTACAGAAGGTGGAGAAACCCACTCTGAGCCACGCTTCAGACGCGACGACAACGGATCCGAAGTACTGGCTTTCGTTGCTGGATGCTGTTTGCATACGACCACACCAAGCCAAGCCGTGGGGTATGGAATCAAGAGCAGCAATGATAAGATTAACTCTGGTTATTTCGAACAGCCTCTCCCACAGTCAAAACACCGGGCTGTTCTACACGCCGCCATCGAAGTGCTGAAAGAAGTCCAGGTATGGAGTCGTGTTTACGTCCACAGGCTTGTAGTCGCTTGCAGCTCCAAGTACCTCGTCAATGGAGTCTATGATCGGGTTGGGCTGGGCAGGAAATGGATACATCTATGCAAGACACGCTTCAGACCGGACCCGTATGAAGAGCTTTGGAAGACTTTGATGCATCACCTGGAGAAATGTAACGAGCAAGGGTTGTGGGTGCAGTTCTGGAAGATCTCGGAACGAGTCAACGAAGCGAGCAGCGCAGCTCAAAGCAGTGCCTTGAGCAGCATGGCCGACATGAATCATGTTCCGCTCCGGATTGCCGAGGTCGCTGATGAGATTGACAAACTGTGATGTGGCTGCATCTGCGAGCGGTGTTTTGAAGTTGGCATTATCTGGTTGAGGTCGACGTTCCAAAACGTTAACGTTGCGCGGTCATGGCTTTGGTGCTGCTGTTGGATCATTCGTTTTGTTGTCTCATAGGTGGCAGGCTGCAACATACGGACAACTTTGGGCGTAGGACCCAGATACTGCACTTGTTTACGGGTACTGAGATTCCAGTTGATAATATGGTAGTAGATCACTTGGACTAGTATCGCATTGAGCCTTGTTCCAAGTCGATTCACCATTCTTTATAGTATGGCAGCTTTGACTTGCATGGCCTCCATGCTACTAACAGCTCTCCGAGCTACTGCTTATCGCTCATATCGACATGAAAGGACAACCGTCACCCTTTTAGGAAGTAGCGTTCTGAACAGCTCCAGTACCTTGGTTATAAATTTTCCAGGCTGAATAGGGGGCTTGAAGTGCAGAGCATATGCTACAAAGTTGGAACCTGCCTCCATCGTGTCCTCCATGCCTGCTCGTTCAATTGGAAATCAGAGGTGGATCGGTCTGCAAGGCTCGCTACAAAAACCTACCTCCAGAATCTTTCCCTGTCTACTAGCCTGGACTGATGGTCATGCAAATAATTCCTCTCTGCTCCGATACAACGTTATTTATGCTACGACCCCATTGACAGCTCCTTTACTAACAGCGTACGGTGCTACAACAGCTACCTCTACTCGGTCAGTCAATTATGTGTCGGCTATTACGGTTGAGAGAGTCAAGACCTTCATCTCGATGCATTTATATAGGAGGGGCACGAGCACAGACATTTTCTGAGTGATTCCGTGGCGTTGAAGCGATGGTTCGGTTCATGATTTCTTAATTTAGTGTCTCTCTTTTGGATAAAAACAACAAATAAGCAAGCTCCACACGATGTCGCAGGATCCATTAAGGGTTCCAAAATGATGCACCAGAGGATGGAAAAGATACAGACCTGGTTGTAAGGTCCTCCACCTAAGTGTCTGGATCGTTCTCACCGACTTGCAATCAGGATTCTTGAGGCACTTCTCAAGTCATTCGTGATGGCATGAGTGCGCCTACAAGTCGTGGAAAGTATTGATCTCGTTGGTCTTGGAGTAGTATGCTGCATGGTTGATCAGAGATTCTAATGTAGGCTTTCCGTCATGCCTGCTGCTGATTGAGGTTACTCAATTTGTCCAGGGTTGTCTTTGATACTGAACAAGTTTTGGAAGTATCATGGACTTAATGACTAGTGACGCACGACTTCGAAGAGGGTAACATTCATCCGTAGCTCAGCTGCTTTTGACGGAATAAAACATATTTTGGACAAACTCAAGCAACGCATATAAATCGGTCTGCTCAGTGCTATTTTGAAGCACTCAAGCAATCTAACTCCAGATCATCAAGAGGCTGAAGCTAGCATATAGGATGGTATATTCAAAAGTGTTTATTTTGCAGCAACTGCCACATGATTCAACCAATATCTGTTGGACAAAGAAGAGATTGGGAAGATAAAAAGCACAGGCCATGAAAGCGTTACGTGTATTTCCCCTAACCCAGAGCCAACTTTTGCTGCAGATAGATTATGGGCTGTCCTATCGTTATATGGAATCCTTAGTGCAGCAAATCGAGTTTCACGAGTTCGTAGAAAGTTGCTGGCGAAGGGCGCGCTAATGACCTGCATTCCGACCAAAGGGGCTAAAGATGGCTGATCAAACCAAAATGACCTTTGAGACACTACCTTCTGCGTAGAAACATCTATTCCGGTGTCCGTGTAGTCTATCTACATGCCAGCGTTGTCGATTGACTCCGCAACACCATTGGGAAGTCGACAATCGAAAGAATTAAGTCAAGCGGGCCAAATGCTTCGGTGAACCTTCAACAGGGCTTAATATCTGCATACAACGGAGCCGGTTGACTTCGAGAAGGAAGATACCGAATAAAATGATTCTTCAAAGCTCGCTCGGCAATCTTGATGTAAGCAACTCTCTAGAAGTCAAGATCCAACCGAAAACAGAGTTTGCTTTCACTGCTTTGCAATGAGCGCTCAGTCACGTCTTTTCACAATGCCCAAATCCCCCACTTGCTGGCTACTTAATTGTGGTAGGTATAATTGGGCACAGTTGCGCCTGAGAGGCTATGTATTTTCAGCCATTCCTTCCACGCCTATGGATCGGCAATGCAAGTCGCTACTCCGTAGAGTGCTGCCAAACAGGCGGATTGATGACCACTTCTGTGCGACATCCTCGATAACAGGGCTCTCCAAGGACATGTCACTGCTTCCTCGGATTTGGATGATTTTCGCTACCAAGGAAGATTGTCGCCATTGGACTCTGATAGGATGTCGTGGATGTGAAACCAAGTTCCAAACAAATCCTTTCAGGAAACCGGCATCGTAGGGCTTGGCGAACGCTTGACGCGCCCGACATTGGTTGCACTCCCTCTGCTCTGCTCTGCTCTGGTCTGGTAATCGCTTTCTTGACAACAGTGTTCCTCTCCATCATTCAGCAGACACTGATGTCCCTGGTACATTGCTTTTGGTTCCCCATCGCAGTCCGAGATTCCGGCAACCACTTTGCTCCTGGTAGTTCTACGTTCCACGAGGCGCCGAACCGCAGTTGCAGAATGTTGGATACCCCATCTCGCCAACATGGAATCAGTTGTCTTCGAAGACTCACCAATCGCGCAGTATCTTGAGGGTGAGTCTTCTGGAGAGCGTCACCGCCTGCTGTTCTTGGACTTAGCTAAGGTGATGCGGTAGGCGAGGGTCAAGCCCGAGATGAATGGGTTTCAACGAACAGTACAAGTGAGCCAACATCGCCGACTACAACGACTTCTTTTGCACCAAGAGGTATATCTGTACAATACAGGAAGGTCCGTCGAAAGCCGTCACGTCTCAAGCTGGAGGGGGCCCCATTGAAGGGCGCCGTGGCGCGAATCCACAATACCTGCTCGGTATGGATCGAAGTCATAATGCGAAGTGTGAAGTATGCTAATGACGATCACACATAGAGCGCTCTCCATAGTCGTTTGGGCTGGACAGAAAATGCGCTATTTCTGGAACAGTTTCGATACTCAATTGTAGCTTCTCAGCTTTTAAACGAATATTCAAACCCGAACACTTACAGACGTCAATGCATTCCCCCACCGAATAGGGATGGGCAATTGGGCTGGGAGAAACAACAGCATGTCGTACTAAGCTCGATCGGACTCCTCACCACAGGAGCGACGGCTTTCATTCTTGCCTGGACAATCCGCTGGCTCAAGGGGGTAGCTGTCATACACTACAGCCGATCGAGAACCACAGTGGTTGTTTTGGCTGTCATGGTCCTTTTACTGTTCATTTATTACTATTTTCGTCACCAATGGCTGCAGTACTTGCGTATCCAAGCTGTCGAAAGCGCCTCTTCCCTCACGACCAGTGCACAGGAATTTGACGCAGCCGCTTCTGCAGGGATTACTTTCATACAAGAAGTGGAACTCGTCTCTCGAGGCTACAATATGTATCTGACCCATAGTACCTTACATGTAGAGCGCTACTAATCATTGATGCAGAAGCAATCCACTCCCTCCAATCACTCGGCTTGAAGAGACGAATCAAATTCGACTTTGTGAGCGTTTACGCCATACTATCCACAGGCATCTAATCGCTATGTTGTCTCCGTATTATGATGCTTATCAAATGCTCAAACCGTACGCTGTTGACCTAGACTTGGAGAAATACTACGATATTTATGAAATTAGCCGGACCGATAGGGAGGACGCAGAGCTGGTCGGTATCGTGAAACCTTCCGGGATTGAGAACACACATACGCTGCAAGACCTCAAAGTAGGCGCACAAAAGCTGCACATGATTCGAAAGCTCTTTCTCTGCACACTCCTCGCTTTGAGCGCGGATGGCAGCAAATCAGATTTCCAGAGATGGTCAGCTGCTGTTGAGACAATGAATAATGTCTCGTCTATGACAGCCGAAATGACTTCCAATATCGATAGGATACTGGGAGAGGAAGAGGGTAAGCTATCTCTCTAATCTTCTAGTGTCCGATACCTAACGAAGAAATCTACAGATTTTCAAGCTCCTCCTACTCCAAAGGTGCCGTTGACGCCCGGTAGGGAGCGTATGCGGAGCCAAATGCGACAGCTCGGTAATCTATCACAAGGAATTCGTGGTCTCCAAGCAAAGATGCGTTTACTTCGTGACGAGTCTGATAAGGCGTTGGAGCGATCAGAGGAAGTCTCTGAATCTGGTACAAATCTGCTGGCTCAGTACGATTCCATAGGAAATGATCTCAAAGACTTGGTGCAAGAATGGGAATTGGGTAGGGCGACGCTCGCAAGCAATCTCGATAAGAAAGATCATGGGAGATCTCTCTCGACACCTAACAACATACTCCCATTGTCCCCCACATCGAGCCTCGGGGGAATTACGGCGGTGGAAGGAAGTCCTCGAGATGCTCTTCACGCCATGAACGGATTCCTAAAGTCTGGACGATCACGCTCCAGCACTACTACAAGCAGCTCCGGAGAAGAGGTCTTCGAGGCGATTGCACTACCACCACAGCGAAGCACATTGACAAGAGAAGAGAGGATCACAAAGATGAAGGAAGATCGAGTGAGACAAGCCATGGGGAAAGAGAAATCACATGCGAACACGCATATGCTAAAAGAACTGGAGACGGTGATTAAGCTACGACCGAGAGGACGAACGACAGGCCGACTTGGCTCTATCTGATGACATACTTACTATATACTTGCTCTGTGGGAGCCGGCGATTTGCATATTCTTTTGCTTGGGCTTGATACTCTATGGCGTTATCTAAGACTCATGATGGCATTTGCAGAAGCGAAAACATTGATGGATGATACCCAAGTACATAATGTACTACTGTATCATAATATGTAATAATGAAGATAACGATTGCTTGGGGTACCCGCCTTTTCCAATAGTCGCTGTAGATACATGAAAGAGCCTACAAATAAAATGCACGTGACAGAGGAAACCAATATATTTTAGCGCGATCTTTCCGGCGCGAGCGCGACCAAACGCGAATTGGTGGATGCACTCTGATTGCCATATCGTCAACTACTCTCCAATATACGGTGTTAGTGGACTACGTTGGGGTGCTGGCCAAATCGAATCTTCAAGGAGGCCAATAAATACCAATCGCTGCAAGGAACGGCAACCACCCGCCAAAAGTATGCCGCTTCAGTCCCATACCTCAAGTACATGCTGACCTTTTCACAGTGCTTGAAGCGCGATTAGAGCAGGCCAATCTGCTAAAGAAGGTACTTTGTACGCTTCAGTTTCACATATCAGCAAGGCTCACCGTCCTTTCAGGTTGTCGATGCCATCAAAGACCTGGTCCAGGATTGCAACTTCGACTGCAACGACTCTGGTGTCGCTCTCCAAGCCATGGATAATTCTCACGTCGCCCTGGTATCTATGATGCTAAAAGCCGAGTCATTTTCCCCCTTTCGCTGTGACCGCAACATCGCGCTCGGCATCAACCTCAGTTCGCTCATGAAGGTGCTTCGATGTGCGCAAAACGAGGACATCTTGACCTTGAAGGCGCAGGACGCACCAGATGTTGTCAACTTAGTCTTCGAGAGCAGTGAGAGCGATCGTCTCAGCGAATATGACATCAAGCTCATGGACATCGACCAAGAGCATTTGGGCATTCCAGAGACGGAGTACGCGGCAACCATCACCATGCCGTCAGCGGAATTCCAGAGGATCTGCAGAGATCTGATGGCACTGTCCGAGTCAGGTATGGCCCTCCAGCTCTAGCCCCCCTCAGACATTGGCTAATGTATGTCGTAAGTGGCGATTGAGGCTACGAAAGACGGTGTCAAATTTTCCTGCTCAGGCGATATCGGCAACGGGGCAGTCACTCTTCGTAGCCACACTAATCTCGACAAGCCAGAGCTCAATGTCGACATTGCATTATCCGAGCCCGTCGCCTTGACCTTTTCCCTCAAGTACTTGGTCAATTTTTGCAAAGCTAGCGGCCTCTCCAGCACCGTCAAATTGTGCCTGTCAAACGAGGTACCATTGTTGGTGGAGTACAGTTTGGCCTCCAACAGCTATTTGAGATTCTACCTTGCACCGAAGGCGAGCCGCTCCCCCTACTTCCTCCTTCACACGCTAATAATATGATATAGATTGGGGACGAGGAATGATAGGCCATTGTACATGCAGAAGTTGAGTTGAATGTCATATTAGCGCGTATGCTCATGTCTACGATGGTTATGAGTTGGGTTTAGGATAGAGACCTGCTTCCCTAATTGCGAAGCCCGGATTGCCATCCCGTTGCATCATTCATTGCTGCCATGGCATTGACCATGAAGATATGTCAGCAGATAATCGAACAGGCTCTACGAAATTGAGAGTATATTTTGATAACATCCGAACGACCTATCCCTATTCTATATTCAGTCGAATTTCCTCTTCTGTTTCATGACCACAAGGTCACCTATTCATGGGCAGTGGCAAATTCTGATTTTAAAGTCTGCTGTGATAAGCCTCTTTCGTACACATGATCGATATCGATTGAGCCGCATCAACCAGCCAACGGACAGTGCAGTGGACGTCCTCGTGGTTCTCAGCCGCCGTATTTCCAATGCTGTCCGTTCACTAGGAACGGCCCTGCAAATCATGCCAAAGATCGCGCCCAGACAGGTTGCACCATGCCTCTAGAGTACCTGAACGTCACGCGTAATTCGGCTCTGCCATTGTTGAAACACGATGACGACAAAAAAGGACACCAATCACACATCTGCTTCGCATCCTGGTGATGGTCATACCGAAAATGCGTAATAGACAAATCTTTGCCCTATGAGCCTCTCAACCTTAAACGACTGAAATGCTTAGCCATCACAACCTGTATTCCATCTGAGCCATGTATCCAGACCCTGTGGTACCAGAGACACGGGTTCTAGCCATTGCCAGTCATGTAGGGACACCACTGTCCTCTCGTGACTGTAGGACGCATGGCTGACAGTTCTTTCCAAGGTTGTCTATGGGTGAGATTGACGCTTGGGAAGCTTCGATGATGAGGCTGACTTGAAGTAGACATGTCGGGAACACGATGGTTGCATTCGTCATGCAGGCATTGGGTTGTGATGTGTCTGCGCTCAACACTGTGCAATTCAGTACTGTCATCTCTAACCTTCAGTCCCTACATCTACTGACCCAGGATCAGGCAACCATACCGGTTACAAGCAATGGAAGGGCACCAAGACCTCCGCAGAGGAGATTGTCGAACTATACGCCGGACTCAAGCAGAGCTACCTCACGGATTTTGATGTGATGCTCACAGGCTATGCGCCAAGTGCGAAAGCTGTCGACGCTATCGGTGCTATTGGGCGAGATCTGAAGCTGAAGGGCTCAACTAAAGCGGGCTCCTTTTTCTGGGGTAAGTTCAGATTATCGAAAAGATCAATGGGATCGCTTGCTGAATATCCGTAGCACTCGACCCAGTGATGGGTGACCAAGGACGACTCTATGTTAGCGAGGACCTGGTACCTGCGTACAGAAATCTGCTAAGAGATGCCGATCTGATACTTCCCAATCAATTCGAGGCCGAGTAAGTCGCTCCCCACATGTGTTTCGAATACAAGTGAACATTGAACGACCAGAGTGCTCTCCGAAATCAAAATCACGTCGCTCTCGAGTCTCGCCGAAGCCGTTTCCAAACTGCACAAAACCCACCGCATACCCCATATCATAGTCACATCTACTCATCTTCCCGATGATCCTTCTACCATGTCGATCATCGGCTCCACATCTCGCTCCGACTTCTCCTCTCGCCTGTTCAAGATTGACGTTCCAGCCATCGACTGCTTCTTCAGCGGTACGGGCGATATGTTCGCTGCTTTAGCTGTGGTCCGTCTCCGGGAAGCCGTCACCGACGCCAAACTGAACAACACTAAATCCTGGGTCTCCCCAGATGATGTCAAAGCGGTAGACTTGCCTCTTGCTAAGGCGGCGAAGAAGGTACTGGGAAGTATGCATACGATACTGTCCAAAACGAAAACGGCGAGAGATAAGGAACTTGAAGGTATGGGTGGCCCACAAGGAGCCATGGAAAGGGAGAAGGATAGCGAGAAGAGGCTGGGACTGCGGAGGGCGAAGGCGGCGGAGGTAAAGGTTGTGCGGTGTTTGGGAGATCTTAGAGAACCGTCGCTTGACTGGAAGGTGGAGGCTGTGGAGGAAGGAGGAGCAGGAGCAGGAGCAGAAGCAAGCGAGATCCCACATCGAGGAGCAGTTGGCGCTATGGAGAGTGCAGATCTTGGTATGCAACACCCTGCGGGCCAGGGCGATGAGCACGAGCCGAGAACGGAGGAACATGGTCGTACAATTATGCCATAACGCCGAGAATGAGGTCTTGACGAAGCCGCCTCACGACTCCTACCTTGGATATCAATCACGCCTCTTGTGGTCCCCCACGATTTCCTCAAGTATCAGCCCGTACTACCGAAACCCCCAGCACCCCTCACACTCTCCTCCAACTCCTCAACGACGACAACCTCGGGCGTATAGATTCTTTCGATAACAAGCTGTGCGATCCGATCTCCCTCCTTGATCTCAAAGTCCTCCTCGGAATGATTGAACAGCAGAACCTTAACCTGGCCTCTGTAATCCGCATCGATGACCCCAGCGCCCGTGTCTATGAAGTGCTTGACCGCCAGCCCGGAACGCGGTGCTATCCTTCCATCTGCAATCGCCGTAGATCTGTATCAGCCCAGTAATGCATTCTATCTCCAATATCCACCTTTATGAACCCTCAATGGGCGGAGGATTATAAACTCACAACATCCCTCCCCGATCGCAATACAAATATCCGTATCCACCAACCCCCGCCCCCTCCTCGGTATCGAACACTCTTTCGCACTGTAGAGATCATACCCCGCCGCAAACGCACTTCCCCTCGTAGGCGTCTTGGCGCGAGCCGACAGCTTCTTCACCAGCAGCGGAGGGGAAGCGGAGAGGGGTGGAGGGGCTGGCTTTTCGCTGCCATTGGTGGTCATCGCGGCAAAGTGCGCTGTTTTGGGACGTTTGGAGAGGGGAGAGGAGGGTGAGAGGGGTGGTGGGTGTGCTGCTGCTGCTGGTGGGGTTGGGGTCATGGTTGTGTTTTAGGGACGGTTGAATGAATAAGTGAGACGCGGTCGTTGGGCGCGTGTGGAATTTAGCGTGTGCAGAATACGTGGAAGTGCTTGGCAGCGAGGAAATGCGCTCTTGTCTAGTAGTACTCCATAGGTACTTAGGTATCATGTCAGTCAAGTAGCTTCTTGTATTAATACTTGCTTTACGAGGAATATTCCGAACATGTGCGACCTCAACAAAGCCGAAGATCTAATGATCAAATGCACACCCACTCGAGATAAAAGAATGTTATCATTTTGACAGATTTCATATTCAATTTCGAAGCAACACCTCGACATTCCTTTAAGACTCATCGCTGACTTTGTCTCGATATGATGCTGGAGAAAGGTCTGTGGCGATGCAAGAGCGCAGTGATGCGAAAGTAAGGCTCGTCCGGGTGCGTTGGACTGTCTGCTATACGCCGTCGAGTGTCAGGGTTCAGGTATCCGCTAGGAGGATGAGATGTTTATGCGATCCCGGATCGTAGGCATTAGACTGATTGGCGTGAATGGGCATAGAGTGATGATGGGTGGATTGGTGTGTCTAGAAAGATGGTGCACTCCTTTTCCAGTATTCATGTTGGCGGTCATATCTTCAGGCCTGGTCCCGAGTTGCTCCACTGCAGACCTTTTGACTGAGGCAAATATTAATGTAGCTGGGAAGCGTGAGCGGTTGGGGAGAGGAAGGGAGTTAGCGATCAAGTACGTTGACGCTGTCATCGTACGGCATGTATAATGAGAACGAAAGGAAAAAGTGGAAGAAGAGAATCAAAGGTAGGCAAAGTAAAAGCAGCAGCATGGAGCACATCATAGCGTGGTAATGGAGTATACGGATTTGCTTGAATCTGCTCTCGAGTGACAGACACTTACTACACATCTTCAACAGCTGACAACGTCCATCACTACCACCATATCCCGAGCATAGCAAAACACCAACATAGAGATAGCCAATCCCACTTTGTGCCCACGACCAATAAAATCCACCATCATCGTCGGCGTTGAAACGTGTGAAGAGGGCGGAAGTTGAGACATCGGGGCGACAAAGAGGGCGGTAGCAATGTTGGTCGTTGGTAAGGATGTTGGTGTATGGCTAACGCTTTGTGCCTTTCGATCGTGGGGGTAAAACGGAATTGGTGTTGACGGAAATTTATCTTCGCCCGAACCTGCTGCACACGGGGAGATTGTGTTGGTACGTTACTTCTTTTTTTGCTTCCTTGGAGGAGTAACGGGCCGGCCACTGCTCATGCCACCATAGACGTACTTTTGTTTCTTCTCCGCTGGTTTCAAGATCTGTTCATAGAGGATTAGCCAAGGTTTTGCATTAACGTCCTCGAGGCTCAAGACGCGCGAGCATGACAACTCAAGTGTGTCGCCATTATGACCGAGTGAAGCTTACCTGGAACGAACACAGTAAGCTCTCATCTACGCTCATCATGGCGCCTGCGTTATCGAATTCTCCGCAATAATTGGGGGCGCTGAAAAGCGTCACCAGTTGTCTTTTGGAAAAAAACTCGTAGCCGTCTTCCACGACTTGATGTGCGCGGCAGATGAGGTCCATATCATGCTTCTGCAAGAAGCGAGATACAACGTCAGGCCCAAAAGTGAAGGAGACCCCACGATCGTTTTCACTCCAGCCAGTAATGTCCTTGTCAGGATCCGACCACAGCAGATCACATAGGAGACCACAATCAGGAATCTACACAGGTCAGCAACCCACCAGAAGCTCAGCTTTGAGGGAGCTCGGAAGCTTAATCATTGCAACGAGAACCCGACTCACATCTGTAGGCCGCATGACGCGACGGATCTGCTCCATAGAATTCAGATCTGGGCTTAACCCTCCATGCATTGTGAAGATCTTCTCGTCAATGATTGCTGCAATCGGCAAGCAATTGAAGCAATCGGTGAAAGTCTTCCATAGCTTGATATTGTACCTTCTCTTGCATTCGTCGTAGAACCCATATATGCGGTTGATCGAAGCGCATTCGTGATTACCCCGCAGAATGAAGAAATTCTCGGGATACTTAATCTTGTATGCCAAAAGTAAGCAAATGGTCTCCAGAGATTGCTTTCCCCTGTCCACGTAGTCGCCGAGGAAAAGATAATTCGCCTCGGGCGGAAAACCTCCATATTCGAATAAGCGTAGGAGATCGTAGTACTGGCCGTGAATATCACCGCAAATCTGCACCAGGCAAGGCGTATTATTAGCAAGGCCCTAAAGCTTTTAACATTGATATGGGAAAGAGTATGCTCGCCTTGATTGGGGCCTCCAATTCCAACAGAATAGGCTGAGAGATGAAGATCTCACGGGCTTTCTGGCATAAATGACGAATCTCAGCTTCTAGGAGTTGGACCTGCTTGCCCGGCCTGCTTCCTCTCACTTCCAGGAGCCTATCAATGATGGAGTCTAGGTCCACATCGTTCTGATCCGCCATATCGTGGTCCCAGACTGGGCGCAGCACTTGATTGACTGAGCGCAGAGCGGTCCCCTGAATGTTTGTGCTCTTCTTCCGAGTCTTTGTCCCCTCCTTCCACTATACCTGGCTTCTTTATCGAGTCAGTACTCCGTTCGTGAAGAGAAAAGCATTGCACAGCTGCATGTGACACTTTCAAGATCGAGAATCGATGGACACTTACAGCGAGCGTGATAGATATACGGACCTTGATTTTATCGTATTCGGGGTTATGACCAGTATCCCTCGAGGCTGTCGCGTCTGGATGCGTAAGGAACAAAGGCCTTCTGTGGCTGCTGGTGGGGCCTCTCGGAAAAACGCGATCTCGCAATCTTTAGGATAACCAGGCCAATCTTCTCTCTGCCTTGATGATCTAATAGCTCTTGATCGTCTCGGACGATGATTCTGCGTACTATTCAGGTAGTTTCTGAGGTGAGTATTATTGTGAAGTTTTCATCATCGACACCTGTAGCTACTGTTTGTTTCCGAGCGTTGTTATGCTGATACCCGTTGGGTGAAGTCTGTGAATCTCGAAGATCACTGTTCTAAGCGCTTGATCAATCTAGCGTAAGTACGCAGCAGAATAAGTTAATCGCGAAGACGTTGTGTCCGTTGGCGTTAAGGCGATGCTGTTTGGCTTCACAACGCTAGGCCTGCCAAGAAAGACCCCAAGGTAGCCGCTCTGCGCTTAGGGCATCGAGATAGACCCTCCAAAATCACATACTTTATTATAGACCATGCTGCTGCCGGACATGTTTGCTGGCAATTCGGGCTATGGTACTTCGTTTGTTGCTAGAAAGTCGAAACATATCATCAGCAGGTCGTCCTTTGAAGAAATTGTGTACATTATGTGCAGCAGCAAGCACTAGACTGCTTCGTCAAGCACCCGCTACCTTTAAAACGTCCCCCGAGACCTAAGGTGGCTGCATAAGACATCGGTTCACGATATTAGCAATTTGGCAAACGCGCTACGATTGCTAGAGGTATTCTATCTGTGCTGTGTAGCTCTTGGGATCTCAGAGATTGTCACTTTGCGACTTGATCAATCATCAACATCTTTTGCATATATGCTTCGATCTAATACGAACAAGATCAATTGGCTAACTTGTACGGCGACCGGATCAAACAATCCTTGGTCGTAGAATATCCCCAACGCCTTCGCTTCAACGCTTCACCGGTCTTACTTCGATCCAGACCGTTACCACCCCGAGAAAAAGAACCTAACATGCCATCCCCTAGATATTTTAAACAGAATAAGAAGCCTCCTGTGTGAATAGGGTTGAAAATGCCCAATTGATGACCACCAAAGACGTTTTAAAGGGAAAGGAAGAGGAAGTGGTTGAGGCTCATGCAAGATCTAGACAGCTCCTACTTTTCCTCGATTTCAGTTGTAATTCATTGACGGTCATGAAGGGAGCTGAAGGCCTTCGTCCAAGGTATCATCGCCCGGAATCCCTGGGTGCTTAGCCTATGGTGCGACCACCGCTAACTATGCCCTGGCTCGAGGCTCGAAATACTGGAGGATCTGGCCTTATCATGCCAACCTGATTGAGTTGTGGATTTGGCGCTCGTACTATCTGATGCTGATGCCAGCTGTCATCGCTAAGTATGCTGAGCCAGTTACTGCCGACCTCGCTTTTGAGGGCTTCAACCTTCTGGCGGTAGGCTTCTCCGTCAAGATTCAAGCTCTTGATCTCAACTGCGAGCGAACGGCCCATATCGGAAACGTTCAACGGGAAGCACTTGGATGGATCTGCAGCTTTGGCAATTTCCAACGTTGGTGCAGTAGACTGCGTCTGATGCGGCTGGAGCCAAGACGGTTGAGTGCTGGGAGAAAATTCATCCGCAGACTTCCTCGTAAGGTTTGTGTGAGGGTCCAAGGGTACCTCAAACGAACCATGCCGTTGCTGCAGTACTGGTGGACTTTCATCTCCGGCGAGGTCGACGATCCGTCTTCGAGGTCCTTTTCTTCGACGACCCGAGCCCACCGCAAGCTCACTCTGTGTCGTTTGAGGTGGCGACGGACGCTGCGAACCCTGGGCTTCGCTATTCGCGACGGTATGTCGCGTTCCGTCAGTCTTCAAGCAAGGGCTAGGTTTTGGCTCATCAGGATGCGCTGTTACCACCGGAACACCCTCTGGTTCGACGACGCGATCCCTCAGCCGCCTCCGCTCGGTGTATCTAGGAGCGGAAGAGTCAATCATGATGTCTTCGGTATAACCCGGATGACTTCTGAAAAGATTGAAAATGGACACTCGATAGTCACTGTGAGTCTTGACGAAAGGATTTCGCAAGACCCAGATTTCGGTAATATTTGGCGTTCCTGTGAGTCTCGCCAACTCTGTAGGATCCTGTATCCTGTTGTCTCGAAGATCCAGACGCTCCAGGCAGAGAAGGCGTTCAACACCGGCTATGGAGACCAGTCGATTGGCTCGAAGGTTGAGTGCGGTGATGGCAGGCAGCGGACTCCTGGTCAAAGAATGCAGAGTTTCAACCATACAGTTGGAGAGATTCAAAGCGCGCAAAGCTGTCAAGGTAGCAAGAGAGTCTGGGATCTCTGTGAAGAGATTGGAGGATAGGTCCAATGAGTGCAGGGTATTTGAAAGCGGTGCGAAACTCGAAGCCGTCACGGAGGTAAGAGAGTTGTCTGCAAGGCTCACATGCCTGAGGAATCTCCATTTGGACGCCGGAAGCATACCCAAACTTAGTAAATTGGAGGAACTGCCGCTGCGTAACGCTCCACTAGAGTTGGTGCTCGAATTCGAACTCCCGGATCCCGATCGCTTGACCTTGACCAGGTTTGGACGTATATGACGGAAGGAGCCATCTTGTCTCGAACTGCTTGGACGGGTAGGAGAAGCACTTTCGGTTCTTGGTCGTTGACGCTGTATTGGAAGCTCAGACTCCTGCTGCAAACGACCATTGCGCTTTGGGCTAGCACTCTGGCCAAATCTATCGTCTACCGTAGGAGAGGGAGGCGTGGAGTTGGCATGTCCCGTATTACTGAAACGCAAGGTGGGGCTCGTAGGCCAAAGGAGTACAGGAGAACTCTGGGCCTTGGACGAGCGCCGCCGTCGCTTGTCAATGTCATCGAGCACTACATTGATAAAAAGATCGGTGGGATCGTCCAGATGCGATCTCTTCACAGTGAGCGAGCGTAATTGCTCCGCCAGCTTGTCCCAACCGTAAAATTGCCGAAAGTCTACATCACAGATCTCAAGGGCGCTAAGGTTCTTGAAAGCAAATAATGGCACGGCAGTGTCGAATGGAAATTCTTCGTACCCTGCTATGAGACGTGCATTTCGGTCCGGCGCCAGCCGTAGACATGGAATTTTGGTGAAAGCTGAGTATATGTATCTCAAGTCGGCCAGCTGTTGCAACTTGGCTTTATCCGATTTGGCAGCAATGTTCGGAGACCCGAGCCCAAAACCTGACCATAGGCTGGACATGCCCGAAATAATACTGTGTACACTCGATACAGAGTGGAGGGAGTCATGATCACTCCGACCATGAGATCTTTGCGATTGACTGAGGAAGGAAACATAATTGGCAGGCGAGGCCTCAGTATGGATGTTCTCCAATCGCACGTTCATTGGACCAATTGATATTCCTACCTCTTCGAAGCGATCTAACAGGTAGTATAGATGGTGGGGACTCAGGCTGAGCTTGGCCGGTTTCAGGTTGTGCGAGGTAAAATTGAGAGCCCCGAGGGAGAATGCAGCTGCAAGCGCACTCGATGCAGTGGTCGCAGGAGCAGAGCTCTGATACTTACTGGCCTGGGTCGGCGAGGCCTCTCCACTGTGGCCGTTCGTCTGGCCATTCTGTGGGGCATGGCGGCGTAATTGTAACGCATTCGCGAGGGCTTTTTCATGTGTGCGTATGAACTGCGCTAGGTTCTGGAGTGTATCAGTCCCTTTCCACGGTAAGGTCAGCAGACCAGGATCATGGGCACGTACCCTGACAAAGACTTGTCCATCCTCCGAGTCCATATTGAGCAATACATCAGTGTAACCAAATCCCGTGACAAGTGACTAGATGTGCTGATGTGCACTCAATAGGCGGAGCCGAGGCGGAGTGATGATAATGATTTGCTTTTTCGTATCTGGGGGGAAAAGAGGTACAGGTAATGCAACGATCGTCGTAGGCGCGGTTTGCTAGTTTGGGGTTTCGGCTGGTTAGGAGGGACAAGTTATCCGTGGATGAAGGGGCCAGGATATGGGCTAGAGGAGCAGATGGGACGTGGTCTTTGGTAGTCATATAACCAGAACTGGCGGACTTGGGACGGAACGTCAGTAGTGGCAGACGACGACTGTCGAACCAATAGCGCGCGTGTGCTTGGGAGCGGGCAGCAATAGTATTGTGAATGCACGATGCGAGAGACGCTGCAGCTTGTCGAGCTTGCAGGCGACGCTTGCTGATAGATAAGGAGGTGGGGCTGCCCCTCTTGGCTCTGCAGCAGGGTGCGGTGGTTGCTGATCACAACGAATCGACGAGCGTTTGTGCTTGTTGGATCGGGATCCCGATCGATGTACCTTACGACAGTAGTGTCGCTGCACCAGATGGTATGATATTCCCGGTACGTCGTGAAGAGTGGGGCAGATGTCGTGCAGCGTGGTGGTGGTGATTTTGTTGTTATTGGTAGCTGGCGAAAAGGAGTTGGCGAATCCTGGAGGGGCAACAACGAGCCTCCACACTAAAGTATCTTAGCACCTTAGATCCGGTGGGTGGTGTAGATCTTAGCGAACGTGGGGGTAGCTCCAAACGGGCAGATCAGAGCTTGGCCAATTGGATAGGTAGTAGAGCATGCACTGGTACATATGCACGCAATAGAATAGTAGTAGTATGGAGTAGTGGGTGATGTCTCCTGAAGCAGACTAACAGTTGACGAGCACCGGCCTACAATACCTTCTGTGCCTGTTAAATAGACTATTCTACTATTCGCCCCTCTCATAATATCGTCTACTGCTCGCATGGTCATACACGCCGCCCGTCCATCTGGCGGTCAGCAAGATGTCTGTCACATGCCTCATGACTATTCTACGGGAGAAACCGTCTCAGTCTCCATCCCTGGTCAGCATCATCTGCTGTTTGATTCAAACCTTCTCGGCTATCCTTGTGCGGTGTGTAGCCGTCATCGCGATATACACTTCTGCTTTGCCGTGTAAATGGCATCTCATCAGCCATGAAAGGAGGTGTGAGGGATTAGTGGATGATGGTCGAATGACAGCAGAAATTTCGACAGATGTCCTTTGGTTGTGAGTATGCTCTAGAATACTCCGAAGGGTCAAAGCAAACGAAGGAGCCGGAAGCAAGCTGTGTATGAGCATTCCTCATTTGGAGGATCATCTTGTCCCACACCAATCTCACCTCGTGATATCCATGACTTCGCCCTTTTCGGCCGCGTCATGCTATCACCATAGCCTGCACGGAAAGCTATTTCAGTCTCTCATACCGGCTTGTCCAGGAACAAGGACGGTCACTGGGATGATCCTAAGACCTCTTCCTGAATCAGTCTAGCCGTCCCTGAGGGGCACCTTTACATATGTTTTCCCGGTCGATAAACCAACGCCGAATGCTCATGTCGCGTCGAGAATATTGAGCGACTTCACGGCTGAGTACCAGGAAAGTTGTTCAACATGGTGCTCAGGCATTGCATAGTCACATCATTGGACTGTAGTATAGAGATTGTGTCTGTAGCCATTCTGATATCAGTGCTAGCTATGCAACGGTGTAAATCTCCCCATGTGCATGCAAGCCGCGCCATTCATGTCCAATCCGCTTAATCGCAAGAAAAATGTTCATGATGAAAACCGTATGTCAATGCCCGACGAGCTGCCAAAAAGGGCATCGTCCAAAGTTATGTATAAATATGGTGATTGACCGCAGCGAAAAGGGTGTCCAATCGACCATCAGACGGAGAGGACGAGCTGTGCCTTTTGACCATAGCCTCGAAATCGATCCGCCATCTCCAGTCCAAGTTCTTTCATCCTTTCCGCACCTTTGCCAGGCTGGCATCTCCGTCCCTTGTCTTTGCCGGCAGTGCGACAATGCTGACGCCAGAACTTGTCCTTGCGACGCTGTCTCTTGGTCTCAAGCCCCTGAACTATGTCTATGGGTCCACGACTGTGAACTTCCCCACGCGACTGGCGCACGGTCTTCGGTGACGTACCGGCCGAAGGAGTGTCCGAATCATGAGAAAGGGACTTGCGGTGCTGCAGCCAAAAAGGATTCGGAGTTCTAGGTAGCGAAGTTGTGTGTGTGAGATTCGGGCGCTGCGCCAGATGCGGCATGTTGATACCAAATGGTAACTTTGGGGGCGACCCGACCGAAGGCCTGCGTGAAGAGGGAGGAGATGTGAGCTTCCGGTGTGTTGGCGGCGGAGAACGCAGACGGTGACTTTGTCGGCCAAAGAGCCGGCGAGGCGGAGGTGATCGATGCACGGTAGCACGCCTCGGTGGTGGGGAATGTAGGCGTTTTGGAGATGAAGGGTGCATTCGTTTTGGCGACAGCATTGGGGAGTCTGTCGCTGTGGTTGAGGACGGGCGCCGTCTTGTGGGAAGTGGTTCACCATCTTCAGAGATCTCTAGGTGTCCTGTCACCCAATCAGGCCCATCGTCCACACGAGCAACATCTTTCTCTGCAAATTCGCCGTTACCATCGTCATCATCAAGATCAGCCTCGGGTTCAGAAATCGGGAAGCTGGGATCGATGTCCTGGGGTATGAACTTATGTTTCGAGCGTCGCCGCTCCTCCAAACAAGAAATATATGCTTCCTCAAGATGACGGTCCTCGTCGATGGTTCCGACAACAAAGTCACTGCCGTCGGGTAGACTGGGTGTGCTGGGATGCAAACTCGGCGACTTCACCTGAGATCCCCACGGAGCTCTTACTGAGCTGTTCCTCCTGACATTAATCGCAGACTCTATGGAGGAGTCCGAGGCTACTCTGTGGCTCAGGGGGCGAATGTGATCCAGGTGGTCTGTAGAGGTGGCAGCCGTTGTGAGGCCCGGCGTCCAGAATTGGTAATCAGAGTTACCATCACTTTCGTCATCCGACTCCGCGAATCCTTCCTCATCATCTGTTTCATTACCATCATTAGAAACCTCCTTTGCATCATCATCGTTCAGATAGTCGTTCTCGAATTCATAGTCTATGACCCTGTCTTCAGCCTCTTCGTCGAGTGCTTCTTCTTCCGCTTCCTCGGCTAGTCTTCTGATGGCATTCTCTTTTCTCAGGGTATCGTTGACCGTGATCTTTTGTCGGAAGGCCGTCTGCTCATTTGTCCATTCATCTTCCGTGTTGAAGGGACCAGCAAATTCATTGAATCTTGTGGCTTCGGACTTCTGGAAGTCTATACGATTGAATATTTTGCCGCCGCGAAAGGAAGCCACAGGAGAAGACGGTATGCCAAGACTGGGGCCACATTTGATAGTAGAGTTTGAGTCTCGGGGTAGTCGAGCATCATGCCCCGTTGTGACGTTGTCCGTTTGGCCACAGACGGACTTCGAACGTTGTTGGATGGGGCTAGGTGCTTTTTCCTTTTTCTCTACTTTCTCAATCTTAGGTGACTCGGTGCGCGAAGGCCTCATGGGACAGACGAACTTCAACAAGCAAGGACGCTTTGGTGGATCGCATGCCTTTGTAGAGTCCTCTGGGTTCTCTTGCTTCTTTACCTGCGAGTCACCGATCTTCGGAGAGTTTGATTGGCGCCCGCAAGCGAAGCTGATGCATCGTTTGCGACCTAAACCAGCCTCCACATTTGTCTCCTGTGACTGATTCACGACCGTTGTAGGAGAAATCTGTATGGTGTCTAACAATCGTTCAATGCTCGGCTCAGGCTGTTTATCTGTGCTGAACCTGTCGATGCCCCTATGATTCATGGTTGGTGTCGGTGGACTCGGGGTTGTAGTCCGAGCAGGACTCGTCAGTCCACCATCACTGGTAAGGACAGGAGCTTCCACGTCAGACATAGGATTGAGCTCCGGGCTCGAGAGGAGTGCTTGTGTAAGAAGGGATTCTGTTCTGTCCCGGATTGGGCGTAGAGAAGTGATCTGTTCACGTCCATGTTGCACACCAAAGCTTCGAGAGCATGGTGTCACGAGCTTGGCAAATTGGACAAATTTATCCGGGGGTTCGTCAGGTTCTGATGTTAAGTCGTCTTCGCCCGTCGTCGAAGCATTAGCTGTGCCATGACAGCTGCTGGATGACAGTCCTTGAGATACGAGTGCCCTGTCATGGTTGGCATGGTGATGATGTGCCATAGTATAGAAGTATTCGGAGATTGGCCACAACTGTCAGGTCGAGAGTGGCTAGAGCAAGTCAAATCGAATGCGTCTTGGTGACAATTCGGACAGCGGAGTAGGAAGATCTGTAGATGTAGTTCGAAGACCTTGGCGCTCAAAGAACTCTCAGCCGATGGATGGAATCTCGGGATCCGATAGGACTAGGTGTCCCTCAGGACGTATTGCTATAAGAAGGGTTCGAACATGATGTTGAGATTGGCGAGTAAACCTACTCGCAAGAACTGGGTTGCGTGGCGGGGGCGAGCAGTACGCAGGAGAGCCTTAGACCCAGCCCTGCGCAGGTGAAGCCAACGGAGGACGGAATAGATGATGAATGCCAGCAGCGGTGTTCGGCGGTTGGTGTTGGTGGCTCTATTTGGAGTGAAGCACGAGTGGTGCTAGACGCAAGGGTTGCTTATAACCGTTCAAAAGGCTACTAAGTAGACGACCGATTGCTGACAGTGGTCATCAGTCGCAGAGCAAAAGAAGACATGAAGAGAATTTTTGTTGTTGGAGTGGGGAGGTGCTGACTGTTGGTAATGAAAAAGGACGAGGTGGGAGTGTGGTAAGGTTATAATGTCTGGGGCGGCTTCCGCTGAGGCGTTTGGCGTGTAGCCCTCAGAACAGTGTAAATTTGGTGCCAAATGACAGAGCCGGGGTGCCGGGGCGGCGCCTTTATCAATAATGGCTCACCGTAATGATTGCACGATATTTATTGAGCAGCTTCAATCGCAGAATGCAGTCATATCCCAAACAATAAGGGTATGATATCGTGGACATGTAGACTGGTAGTCCTGCACATATTTCTCCTTTATACGGAGCAATTAAAAAGAGCATCCACCACGCCAGATTGTAATATTTCACTCCAGAGCCCCTCTTTCATTCTTCTAGCCGACAACGGAGGAGTATCACTAGAACGAGGCTTCCCTCCCTACGAGACCCGCGGGATTCAATCAACCCATTACCCGTTCTCTGCACTGACCATCGCAGTCGATCTGCAGACTCTTTAGGAAGCTCGGGCATCTGTCCTCAAGCAGTCATGTACCATACTAAGCCAGATCGTCCTGATCTGTTAGCCTTGCGACTCGAGCGGCACACAGGGACTGTGGGGCAACAGTAAGAGCAGCGAAGCTTCTTATTAGAGCACTCGCGCCAACGACATAGCGCGTCGGAGACATCACACCCCACACTCTTGGTGGCTGCATACATAGCGTAAGCCTTCAGAACATCTCAAAGTTGATCAGGTGAGAGGAATCACGTTAAATTATCACAAATCAGACCGATTTGGATACATTCAACGGTACGACCAACTGTAGACTCTATCGCAGAGATCTTGAAGGTAAGGCAATTGTCCTCTGATAACGAAAGTTTCATGTTGTAGTATTCAATTGAATTAGGATTCATGCACCTCGTCATGATGATGATTGGTCAATCCTAAGTCGATATGAGGGATTTTTGTCATCCACGGTTCAGCGTTATCCAAGTAATGATAGTCGTACCGTCGGTCCATGGAGTGTTTAGTGCGGCCGGATCCATATACTACAGGGTACCTCTGGCGGTGACGAAGAGCTACCACTGATCACTGATTCGAATTTTGACTCAGGGTCTGATCACATGATCGCTAGCATTAGTCCAAGAACTAGCCGCCAACAGGCGGCTAAGACTGCGACTAAATTATCGCCTGCTGCTGGCCTTGTGAGCTCAATGTACCTAATGTAATATTGACAAGACTGTAGAAATACATCTCTAAGATGAACGCTTTACGTGTAGCCCGGGCTGCTACTCGTGTTCGCCCATGTGCGACTCGCGTGCTTCCTCAACGAAGAGGGTACGCAGATGCAGTATCCGACAAGATCAAGCTCACCCTCGCTCTTCCCCATCAGGTGAATACTGTTTATATTCGTCCGGCATCTAGTCCTATTACTATCCTCCATGTATGTCTTACTACTTATTAAAGTGCTGACCACTGTGCCATGATCTAGTCGATATATAAGTCCACGGATGTGTGAGTTGCCGGCATGCTACACTTCTCGCCAATTCCTTGCGTTCGCCTGAAACCTTGACTGAACCCGTGGCAATCGTTAGAATCCAAGTCAACATACCTGCAGAATCTGGTGAAATGGGTGTACTTGCCAGCCACGTGCCCTCAATCGAACAATTGAAGCCCGGACTCGTCGAGGTAATCGAGGAAACCGGTGGAAGCAAGCAGTTTTTCTGTACGTTCAGTTCAAAGGTGTCCGGCGATCCATCAGCACAACGCCATCACCTAGAGCGGGAAAAAATGGCGTGGGCAGCTTTGTCTGAGTGCTATGCTAATGGTTTTATCCAGTGTCTGGAGGGTTTGCCATTGTGCAGCCAGGTTCGCAGCTTAGTATCAATGCTGTCGAGGGATTTCCTTTGGATGATTTCAGTGCCGATGTAAGTATTCATACTGACATAGGACTGTTTCACTGGCTAATCGGGATCTGTCAAAGGCTGTACGCTCTCAAATCGCCGAAGCCCAAAAGATAGCCGGAGGCAGCGGGAGCGAGCAGGACATAGCTGAGGCTAAAATAGAATTGGAGGCAAGCAAGCTTCTATTCATGATCTCTTTAGCTGATTATCTGACACTGCTTGATAGGTTTTGGAAAGTTTGCAGGCGTCGCTCAAGTGATCGTCTTTGTAGAAATAGCTTTCTCCTGTACTCCTACGCCAAAAACTACATAAAATTGACACTATCAGCTGTATTGTCTGAAATGGTTCTTGGAAATCGCAGCCCAACATTAACCTACATCGCTTGTTCATCCCAACCCTATTTGACGGATGTTCCTTCCCTCTATATGACCTCGGAGCTATTAGATGGAACCACCTCTCCCACCAGTCCTCGGCGACCGATTTCGCATCTGGTACTGTATAGACTTCTCGCCAATATCTTACAATCACTCTTTCAAAAAGCATTCTCATCCATCAAACCGCCATCACTAGTACGCATTGTTTGTTCTTTTCATGATGAAGGAACGAAAACTCGCGAGCCCAGGCCCTGGAGACGCAGTCATGCGCGATCATTCTCCGTACTGCGAGTCGAATAGCCCTATCATCCAAGAAGGGTTCGTCGCTCAGAGAATTCGTGCACTACAAGAGCTTCAGACCCATGCGCTTGCTGGAAATCGTTCGCACTCTCCGTTGATACCCTGTCCACCAAGATCGGTCAGATCCTACGAGCCTCTTAGTCCACCCAAGCCATCATTGGCACCCCGGCCAGCAGTAAAGGTCCTAACAGTGTCTGATTATAGAGCGATCAAGCATCATTGGGCATCGATGGTTGAAAGACCCAGCGATGACATGATCGAGTGTCCCAAACTCAACGCTGCCAGGTATCTGCAGGGTCGGCGCAGTCAACGG
>JAABUX010000811.1_pt1 | contig 50379 bp, 57 predicted proteins | sample 5561851 | NCBI WGS metagenome assembly JAABUX01 (sample SAMN10711883, study PRJNA513361) | rock metagenome | isolation source: Antarctica rocks | place: Antarctica: Victoria Land, Richard Nunatak red sandstone | collected 2016-01-03 | reverse complement strand
CTACAAGCTCAGCTCCTGGACCTGCTCGCCGTGCCCACCACCGCCTACACCACCAGCGCCTGACCCTCGATCAGCACTCCGACCGGGGGGGACGGATATGACCCCCGAGAAGCGCGGAAAGGGAGCCGCACGTCAGTTCAACCAGGTTTTGGTGTCTTGGTCCGAGGTCTGAGTGGGGGTTATTCGGCGGTTCCGCTGCAGTAGATTATTGAAACGCCGGACAGTAACCCGAACGCCGCCTTGTTCTCGACGATGGCTCGTATGACAGACATCTACGACGAAATGGAACCCGACATTGGGCGCCAGCTACGGCGGCGCAACTGTGAGCGTTTGGCCGAGCTTGAATCTCAGACGGCGAAGCGCCGGGAGCGCATCAGGCGAGCGGTGAGGCACTTCGGCGGCGAGAACCCGGGTGGGCTGGCGAACCACGGGCAATTTAGCTGAGCGCTCGTGAGCCGCTTTGTCCACACAGGCAACCGGTCGGCGACGAGGTCACCATCGAGAGCCGAAGATGGGTATGCTTCGAGACCGTTCCGGCGCCCCTCACCCTTCCTCGCCGCCCGACCCTCTGCCGCGCTTGCGGACCCAGTCGGCGACCTGCTCGGCCATTCCGCCCATCTGGGAGCCGAGGTTCGTGATCTTCTCGCCCGCCTCGCGGAAGATCGTCCTGAAGCGCTCGGCGTAGAACTCCATTGCGTCTCCGGCCTCTTCGCGGACGTCGGTCTCCTGGTCCCGGGTGCGGTACTCGCCGCGGACGATCCGGTCGTACTCGTCCGCCCTGGACCCACATCATCACTTCCGACACACGCCTGACCGCATAGGTGTGGCTTTGGCCGATCTCGTTGAAGAACCGCCGAACCCGGTCGGTGGGGTCATCCCAGCTCTCGTACTCCATTGCCTGGGTCATGAACGCGTCGAGGTTGAGCTGGTCGACCGGCATCGCTCCCGGCGGTGACCATCAACTTGCGACACACGATCCTGGGATGTCGGACCGCGAGCGTCGCCGCCCGGTCGCAGCTCAGCTCGGCGGCGCGGTACCACTCCAGTAGCACCGCCTTGACGGCTCGGAATGGAAGCCCGAAGAAGAAGGGGAGCCCGTTGCCGACGCTCAAGAGGATGTCGAGCGCGGTCATGTAGAGGACGGTGGTCGGAGAGTATGTGCCCGAGCTCATGCGCCAGCACCACGCGCTGCTCACCCGGCCCCATCCGCGCAAGCAGCATCGAGTTGATCACGATCATCGGCTTGCCGGACCCAACCGCCTAAGCGCCCCCGCGCACGCCGGAGGTGACGTAGAGGTCGTAGATCTCTGGCATGTCGAGCACTCTCGTGACGCCTGTATGGGACGTCCGCAGCGCCGGGAGCTGATACTCGCCGACCTTGACCGAGTTCCCCAGGTAGAACTGCCGTAGGGCGCGCTCGTAGCGCCACTCGACCAGCTTGCGCACGACCGTCTCCAGCATCGGGATCGCCTTCAACGCGCCGGTCGCGGCCCGGTCAGCAGGGTGCTCGTACGCCGGAGTCGATCGCCAGCTGGTAGGCCTCGCGGGCGCCGGCGAGGTCCTCCTGCTACGCGAGTGGAGACGATCGAGACCGGCTGGTGGACGACCTGCCGGGAGATCGTGCCGCCGCGCGCGCCCGCCGGGGACGCTTCCACGTCTACCGCGACGCGCTGCGTGGCGGCTGGCGCGCCGGAAGGGTCGGCTGGGCGGATCAGCCCGAGCCTCCGGACGACGGACGTCCGGTGATCGAGCTGTTCGCGACCGCTGCGTTCCCAGCCGGCTGTGGGTGTACAGCAATTTCACTGCAACCTGGCCTGCGACTACTGCGTAGTCGCGTCCTCACCACGAGCCCGGCGACGCTCGCTGGACTCGAACGCTTCCGCGCGCTCCTCGACGAGGCGCTGGAGGAAGGCTTCCGCGAGGACTTCGCGGTGCGTCCGCTCGTGCGCCGCGGCCTCGCCGCGCCGCGGCCGACAGGCATCGATGTCGATGATGCGCTACTGGCACCCGAGCTCACGATCAGCGCCGATGGCGTGCACTGGCACCCGATCGGCGGCGACGGCGGATCGAGCCCAGACCTGCTGGGCGCCGAGGGCGCGATCCCGCTTGGTCAGGCCAAGCAGCGCATCGTCGAGTGCTTCCTGACGCTTCGACAAGCTGACGGTACGCTGCCCGCGGCTTTCCTGGGCCGTATGAGAAGCGCCCGGCCCAATCCGCGCCTCGAGCGACCGTGAGCGGTGTGCTGATATGGCGCCGCGCGCCCCGCGCCGACGCCTCGAAAGACCCGTCTTGAGCCGTTGCTCGGCGCCGAAGGCTGCGCTCGGCGGCAGGCCGAGCGGATGCGCCACACGGCGGCGTGGGACACCCGCGCCACCCGAACGTCTGGCTTGCGTTCACGCCGCCTGACGCGCTCGCCGAGCTCGCGTTCAGCGCTCATTGCGGTCCGCTGGCGGTGACCGGGACCGACGCGCCCGAGCTTGCGGCGCCCCACCCTGCGCTTCGCCGAGCACGCGCTCGCCGTCGGGCATGACGCATGTCTCGTGCCGACCGTCGACGGCGGCTACGCGCTGATCGCGCTGGCGCGCCCGACGCCCGCCGCGTTCGACCTCCCCTCCGAGGCGTGGGGAGGGCCGACGTGCTCGCGCTCACCCTGATCGCGCTCCAAGCCGCCGGGCGTACCTGCGCGGTGCTGGAGCCGGTGCGCGACCTCGATACCCCCGCGGACGCCAAGCACATCGCCGCGGACACCCGTTGCCCGCGGGCTGGCGGCGGGCGCCGCGTTCTAGGCTTCGCCCGCCGCTCGTCCGCGAGGATCGACTGATCACGAAGAGTCTGCAGGCCGCCGATCGTGCGGGCCAGGTTCCTCAGCATCCGCCGGCAGTTCGGACACCAGCGGGTGTGGCGCTCCACGCTCCGCGCGGCGCGGGGGTCGAGTTCGCCGTCGAGAAAATCGGACATCTGCGCGCGGACTTCGCGGCAACGCTCGCGATGCCGCTTGACGGGGTTGAAAGTGCGTGTCACGCAAAACCCCTTGTTTGGGCGGATGGCCGAGCGTAGAGCTCAGCCGTCGTTCACGGTATTCGACCCATCGGGATCGGTCCAGGATTCACAGCCCACAATGGGTAGCTCTCACGGATCGGGCCCGGAGCAGTCAAGCTGTCGGTTCTCACAATGCCCGGCGCCTCCTCCAGCCCTCCCCAGCCGACGAGCTCGAACTCGTCCGAACGGCCTGCTGTCGCCGGTCAGCGCGCGCCCGTGCGCGAAGCGCTCGCGTTTTGCGCGCTGCGGCGGAATCTGCGCCGAACGATCCGGATCGCCCTCTTCGTCGGTGTCGTGCTGACGGTGATCAACCAGGGCGCCGTAATCACTTCGGGTCACGCCACGACCGCCACCTGGGTGCGATGCGCGTTGAACTTCGTGGTGCCATTCCTGGTCTCGAACGCGGGTCTGCTCAGCGGGCGCCAATAGAAGGTCCTACCGAACCTTCTCTTGCCGCTCGCGAATCGTTCTGGGGCGCCGCGGGTCATAGCTCGCGTGGATCTGATCGCACGCCGACACGACGACAATGCCAGCAGAACGCAGAATCGTGCGGTTGCGCGGGCTCAGCGAGCTGCTGACGTTATCTTGCCTGGAGCGGCTTTACGCGCTGAGGATTGACGAGCAAGGATCGACGTGCACATATTCGTCCTTCCGGTAGTAACGGAGCAGAAACGTACGGTAAGCCGGGTCGTCGCCGGGCGAAGCTCTCGTGGGCGCGAACGCGAGGCGGGACGCGCTAGAACTATGGCCGTGTCAGAGCTGCGGGCTACCAGCTGCGGTCGTGGCGTTGGTGGTGGCGGTCGAGGACCTTGCCGACGCTGTCGCCCGGTTCGCTGTCGAGCTCGGCGAGGTAGCGGATCGCGTCGCGAAATGCGCCCACGACCAGCGCCTGGGCGTCGTTCTCGGCGAGGCGGCGCAGGATCACCTTGTCCTCGAGCTCCACGGGACGCTCGAACACCCGCTGCTCGAGGTAGTCGCGGACCATCGGCGCGAGCGTCGCGAACGCTCCGGAGAGCCGGTCGACTCCAGCGGCCTTGGCGACGCTGCGCGTGTAGTAGGTGATCACGCCGGAGGGGTCCTCGGCGTAGGGGACGTGGAACTCGTACTCCTCGATCACGCCCTTGTCGATCAGGTGCAGCCCGCGATACTGCACGTACTCCTCAGGCCCGACGTCGGGCACGGCGAGCTGGGACTTGGGACCCGCCACGTCGCCGGGGTGAAGCTGGCTGAGCGCGCTGTCGGAGCGAGCGATCGCCCGCGTGAGCTGCGGGATCACGATCTCAAAACGCCGCTTGGTCGCGTCGGGAAAGATCGTTACCGCGCCCGCCTGGATCTTGTCGGCATCCTCCCTCTCGACGATCAGGCCGCCGTCGAGCTCGGCGCTCCAGAGGTTGCGAAACGCCTGGTGCTCGATCACGACGACGCGCTCGTCAAAGCCCGAGCCCGGCGTGTCATTCGCCGCAGGCCGCGGCCGAGCGCCTGCTCGGGGAGGATCCGGTTCGCCGCGCTGAGCGGTCGCAGCGTCACGATCACGCACACGTTGCGCACGTCCCAGCCCTCGCGGAGCATCAGCACGCTGACGATCGCGCGGATCGGACTGTCGGGCTCGTCGACCTCTCGCGCTGCGCGGCGGGCGAGGTCGAGGTCGTCCTTGGTGATCTCCCCCGAGCGGTTGGTGTGGATCACGAGCAGCTTCTCGCCGGCGAAGTCCGGGAGGCGTTGCAGGTAGTCCCCAGCCTCGTCGGCGGCGAGCGTGTTCTCGCACGTCACGAACAGCACCGGACGCTTACCCGAAGGCGAGAGCGCGTCGTTGAACGCGCGCCAGCGTCCGACGGCGACGTCGAGCCATTGCCGGTTGAGGTGAAACGACGTCTCGCCGAGCTCGACCTCTGCTCCGGTCACCTCGCCGATCACCGGCGTCTTGACGATCCCGTCCGCGACCGCCTGCGCGAGCGGATAGTCGACCACGACGTGACGGAAGATGCCGCCCTTCTCGTACTTCGGCGTCGCCGAGTAGTCCAGCTGGGAGACCACGCCGGCACCGGCGTCCTGCGGCGTGCGGCGGCGCAGCTCGTCGTGGAGGCGCTCGATCGTCTGGTTCCACTTGAGCTTCTCGTCGTGGACGTGGTGAGCCTCGTCGTTGAGCACCATCACCCGCCGACGCTCGGCGATCCGATCGAACAGCTCCTGCGCCGAGGACCCCTCGACGTCGCGGTTGACCCGCGGCCCGAGCATCGCCTCGACCAGTACTTGATGCGGATGTTGCCCGAAGAGGTTCGTAAGATCCGGTTCTCTGTCTCCAGTCTGCGGACCCCGCCGACACCGCGGCCTCCGCGCCGGGCGCCCCTGCCGGCGCGGCGCGCCCGCCAGCCACGAATCCCAGCTCGGCTACGCCTCCCTGGTCTTTGCGGCCGACGGCAGCACTCTCAACCGCTGCCCCAGCTCCGTTCCTACTCGTTGTCTCCGACATTCCAGCGTGCTCCGTTCTCGCCCTCAAGGTTCATTGATTCCTCGATGGTGAGCGTCTCACCGGACGTTGACAGAAAGGGCTGCTTCACATGTGCTGCGGACGCCGTAGGGGGCGAAGCAAGCTGGCCCCGTAGGCCTAGAGAGTACCGCACACCTAGTAGGTCACGGGCTTGTGAGCGTCGCTGAGGCCTTCGCCATGCCGTACGTACGGGTACGAACCACGAGCAGCGTGTCAACGCACGAACCGTTCTGCTTGCAACGGCTTGACCTTTGCAACTCCTGATGCTAGTGTCGGCCTTGCCGCGAGAGTCAAGGCTAAAGATTGGTTCGCCGGTATGCAGCATTTGCGATGAGACGGGAGTCGGTAGCCAGGCCTGTCAGGTGGGGTTGCGTCGGACCATCGCGCACATCTGTGTGTGATTGTGAGCGTATATGTGTCATCTGTATTGCCCGTCGTGCGGCTTCCACGTCAGAACTAAGGCCGCGCCCTCCAACTTCGGCGAGATCGAGCTTTGTCCGCGCTGCTTGACTCGCAGCGCGACCGTAACGCCGTTGCTATTCAGCGTGCCGGCGGTTGTCGAGGTGCCGGTCAGCGTGCCGGCGCGGGTCAGCGTGCCGGCGGCGGTCAGCGCGCCGGCCACCGATCCGGCATCGCCGGCCATCGCGCAGATGCCGTCGTGAGCGCGCGCGTTTGGTCCTGACCGCGATCAACCATCATCCGCAGTCGGCCACCAGCAGCGCCCGCTGCTCGGAAGGCGAGTTCTGGGGGGCGGCCGACCGCTCCACCTGGTTGCGGGTGCTCACGCGGAGCCTCCCGCACTACGTGACCGAGGATGAGATGCGAGCCCGTTGGGAGGCGCGCACCCCGATTCAGCAGAAGCGTCGCCGAGGCGGTCGCCCGCCGCGAGGGCTCCCTGTTCTCGGTGGCGGTGCTTTCCCGCTACGACGAGACCAAGGAGGCTGTCCAACGGGCGGTTGGGGCGGCTGACCGCGACGCTGTTCTGCTTCGACAGAGTGGCCGCCCTTTCTACGGCATGTTGGTTGATCCGCCGTTCGAGCTGTGGATCATCAACGGGCGAAGCTGGTTAGGCCAACCGGACTGAGCCGCCCCGCCGCGTGGGTCAGCCCTTCCAGCAGCAACGGAAACAGGAACGTGGAACGTGGAACGTGGAACGTAAAACGTGGAACGTGGAACGTGCGGGCAGGTCCCTCGTCAGGGCCCGTCTCAACAACCTGGGGTTTCCGCCCCGCGGCCGGGGACCCTCTGAGAGAGGAGACAGGCTCTCAGGGCGCGAGTGAGCGCCGGGCCTGAGCGCCAGCGCCAGCGCCAGCGCTCTGAGCGCTACATGACCGGCGCTGCTCAGGCAGCGCATAAACCACAACTCGACAGTCGAGCTCCTCCGAAGGTCGACTGTCGCATGGAGCGCGGATAGCGACACGCACACGACACTCGCCTCGCCGTTGACTTCGAGTGTCGAGTTATGACGCGCCGGAAACGCGCTCGGGGCACCTGAGAGCCTGAAAGCCGGCCAAGAGCATGCTCTCGCCGGTGCCCGGCTCGGGCGCTGTCTCCCCGGCCGCCGGCCGCGTTCCAATCGGCTGCGCGACGCAGTCGGGAGCACATCGCGCTGGACACGATCCTCAGCGCCAGGAGCTCAGTCGCGTCGGCGTCCGGCGCGACCGCTCTCGCCGGCGCGAGGCCGTTCGCCGCGATCGTTCTCACCGGCGCGAGGCCGTCCGGCGCGACCGCTCCTAAGCAGCAGCCGCCCGGTGTCAGAGCGTGCTTCGGGGCTTAGTGCTATGCTTATGCGTCTATGCGTTGTCGTAGCGGAAGTCATTGTCAGCAGCCGGCCGAGCAGGGCCACCGATTCTGCGCCGAGCACGCGGCGGAGCTCGCTCGCATGCGCGAGGAGCTCAAGCACGCTGCCGCGGCCCGTATTGGCCGCGGCCGGCCCAAGCGCTCGTCCACATGCTGCCGCCCCGGCTGCTACGAGCCCCGTGTCCCACCCGCCGCCTATTGCGACGCGTGTGCCGCCGCAGGGTACGTCGAAGAAGCTGCTTAGAGCGCGTATCGGACGCTACGGCGCTAGGCGAGGCTGCGACCGGGGGGGTCGTCTACGCTGACGTGAGGCGAGCAGGATCGGGCAAGTCGGGTAGCGGATGCGAGCGAAGCTTCGGCCTTTGGTGTAGCGAGGTAGCGCGGTAGTGAGGTAGCGAGGTAGCGAGGTAGCGAGGTAGCGAGGTAGCGAGGAAATGCTGACCGGGCTACCCGGGCATTCCACCCCTGCCGGCCCACGCCTCCCTCACCGCGACGCCGTTGCGCGCCATGTACTCCTTGACCTCGGTGACCGTGTGCTGGGCGTAGTGGAAGATCGAGGCGCAGAGGACCGCATCCGCGCCGGCCTTCACGGCGGCGGGGAGGTGGCGCAGCTCGCCGGCCCCGCCCGAGGCGATCACGGGCACGCCGACCGCGCCAGCGACCGCTGAGGTCAGCTCCAGGTCATAGCCCGCGTTGGTGCCGTCACGATCCATGCTCGTGAGCAGGATCTCGCCGGCGCCGCGCTCCACGCCCTCACGCGCCCAAGCCACAGCATCGCGGCCCGCCGGCTCGCGCCCCCCGGCGACGTAAGCCTCCCAGGCGCAGGCCCCCAACCCAGGCCCGGACCCCGGTCCAGGTCCAGACGCCGACCCACCAGACCCCGACGCCGGGCCAGCCCCCAGCCCCGAGCTCCCACCGCGCGCCTTGGCGTCGATCGCCAGCACCACGCACTGGGCACCGAACGTACGCGCCAGCTCGTCGATCAGCGCGGGATTCGCCAGCGCCGCGGAGTTGATGGAGATCTTGTCCGCGCCGGCGTCGAGCACCGCCTGTGCGTCGGTCACCGACCGGATCCCGCCGCCGATAGTGAACGGGATGAACACGTCGTTAGCGGTCCGGCGCGCGAGCTCGACCACCGTCTCGCGCTTGTCCGAGGTCGCGGTGATGTCGAGGAACACGAGCTCGTCCGCCCCACCGGCGTCGTAGCGGCACGCGAGCTCGACCGGATCCCCGGCGTCGCGCAGGTCCAAGAAGCCGATGCCCTTGACGACGCGGCCGGCGTCGACGTCGAGGCAGGGGATTACTCGCTTGTAGTGCACCGATCCCGACTCCTCATCCCCGCCGCTGTAGTGCGTTCTGGCCCTCGGCGACCGTGAAGCGCTGCTCGTAGAGCGCCTTGCCGACGATCGCCCCGGTCAGCTTGCTTTCTCCGAGCGCGGCGAGCGCACGCAGATCCTCCGTCGAAGCGATCCCCCCCGAGTAGACGAAGCTTCCGCGCACGGCGCCGGCGATCCGCGCAGCGGCCTCCAGATCGGGGCCGCTGAGCATACCGTCGCGCTCGATGCTCGAGTACACGAACCGGCACACCCCTCGCTCGCCGAGGCTCGCGATTACGGCTTGCACTGGAAGCTCCGTCTGCTCGGTCCACCCCGAGGCCGCGAGGTGGCCGTCGCGCGCGTCGACCGAGACGACCACGCGCTCGCCGAACTGCTCGATCGCGTCCTCGAGGAAGTCGTCCGCGCCGTAGGCGGCCGTACCGAGCACGACGGAAGTCGCCCCAGCCCCGAGCGCGTCGCGCACCGCCGCGATGCTGCGCAGCCCACCCCCGATCTGCACGGGCACGGCGACGTCGCCCGCGATGCGCGCCACGTGCTCTAGGTTGACTGGCGCGCCACTGCGCGCCCCGTCGAGATCGACGACGTGCAGGGCGCGCGCGCCGGCGACCACCCACCGTCGTGCGGCGTGCAGCGGGTCGGCGTCGTACACCGTCTCCTGCTCGAAGTCCCCCTGCGCGAGGCGCACCGCCTTGCCGCCGAGGATGTCGATCGCGGGCAGCAGGATCATGCGCGTGCGGGTGCCGGCGCCACCACGCGCGCGCCCGCGGCGGCTGGCGTCCCGAGCGTCCCGGGCGTCCCGGGCGTCCCCGACGTCCCGGGCGTCCCGGGCGTCCCGGGCGTCCCGGGCGTCCCCGACGTCCCGGGCGTCCCCGACGTCCCCCGCGCTCCTCTGCACATCCGCGTGAAGCTCCTGAGCATCGTGAGGCCGTGCGCAGAGGACTTCTCCGGGTGGAATTGCACCCCGAGCACGCGCCCGCGCGTCACGATGGTGGCGAAGCGCTCCCCGTACTCTGAAGTCCCGACGGTGTCCTGCGGATCGCTGGGCCGCGCCGCGAGCGAGTGGACGTGGTAGAAGGGACACCCGTCCACGGGCAGGCCCTCGGTCAGCGGCGAGCGACGCTGAAAGGACACGTCGTTCCAGCCGATGTGAGGAACACGCCTGCCCCCTGCGTCGAGCCGGGTCACCGTGCCCGGGATCAGCCCGAGCCCCTCGGTTGCTTCTAGCTCCTCGGAGCGCTCGAACAGGAGCTGCATGCCCAGGCAGATCCCCAGCAGCGGCACACCATCGGCGACGCAGGCGCGGATCAGATCGTCCAAGCCCAGCTCGTGCAGGTTGCGCATCGCGAGCGGGAATGCCCCCACACCGGGAACGACCAGCGCGTCGGCCGCCCGGAGCTCGTCGTGATCACGCGTGATCGCCGCCTGTGCCCCGACGTGCTCCAGCGCCTTGTGCACCGAGCGGCGATTGCCCATCCCGTAGTCGACGACGGCAATCTGAGCGATTCGCGGTGATGGCTTCTCTACCGCCCTCATACCAGCCTTCCCGATGCCGCGCTCACACCAACGTCCCCTTTGTGCTCGGGATGCCGTGCTCGGTGGGGTCGAGCGCCACGGCACGGCGCAGCGCCCGCGCGAGCGCCTTGAAGGACGCCTCGATCACGTGGTGGGTATTGCTCCCCGCCTGCACAGTCAAGTGAAGCGTCAACTTGGCGTTGCTGGCCAGCGCGCGGAAGAGCTCCTCGGTCAGCTCGTGGTCGAAGTTGCCGATCGCCCCGGGGGCGAGCGCCGCTTCGAACACGCACAAGCCGCGCCCCGAGATGTCGATCGCGCACGCCGCGCGCGCCTCGTCCATCGGCACCGTCGCCTGTCCATAGCGAGCGATGCCGGAGCGATCGCCGAGCGCCTGATCGAGCGCTTGTCCGAGGCAGATCCCGACGTCCTCGACGGTGTGGTGGGTGCCGGTCTGAAGATCTCCCCGCGCTCGCACGATCAAGTCCATCCGGCCGTGGCGGGCGAGCAGGTCGAGCATGTGGTCGAGAAAGCCGACGCCGGTGTCGCGCTCGCCGGCCCCCAGGCCGTCGAGCGCGAGGGTCACCTCGACCTCGGTCTCCGCGGTCTTGCGCGCGATCTGGGCGGTGCGGCTCATCTACCGGTCATTGTCTCGAATGCGCGCCTCCATCGAGCGCGCGTGGAGCTCGAAGCCCTCCGCGCGGGCGACGGGGGCCGCCGCTCTGGCGAGCTCGCCGGCCGCGTCCCCGATCCGCACCTCGCTGAACGTACGGATGAAGTGCGACGGCGACAGCCCCGACGCAAAGCGCGCGGCGCCGCCGGTCGGAAGCGTGTGGTTGGACCCCGCGATGTAGTCGCCGAAGGCGGTGCCCGCGCTGGACCCGACGAAGACACAGCCGGCGCGGGTCACGGCGGGGGCCAGTGCCTGCGCATCCTCGCCGGCGAGCTGCAGGTGCTCCGGGGCGAACGCCTGCGCCAGGGATAGCGCCTGCTCGGGGCCGGCGACCATGACCAGGCGCGCGACCGCGCCGGTGTCGGGCGCCGGCGCGATCCGGGCCTCTAGCGCGGCGAGCAGCTCCGGCGAAGCGCTGACGCCGACAACCAGCGCCCCGGGCCCGTGCTCGGCCTGGGCCAGCAGATCGAGCGCGACCGCCTCCGGGTCGGCGCCCGCGTCCGCGATCACCATCAGGTCGCTTGGCCCCGCGAACCCGTCGATCCCGACCTGTCCGAAGACCTGGCGCTTTGCCTCCTGCACGTAGAGGTTCCCGGGCCCTGCGATCACGTCCACCGCGCTCACCGACTCGGTCCCGTACGCCAGCGCGGCGATCGCCTGCGCGCCGCCCATCCTGTAAACAACCGACGCGCCTGTCAACCGGCAAGCGCCGAGAACCACCGGGTCCGCATCGCCTCCGCGCGCGGGCGGAGAGCACACGGCTACCTGCTCGACGCCGGCCTCCCGCGCGGGCACGACGCCCATCACGACCGTGCTCGGGTACGGAGCCCGTCCCCCGGGAACGTAGATGCCGGCCCGCCCCACCGGCTCTGCCCGGAGCACTATCTGGTGGCGGTGCAGCGGCACCGCCACCGCGCGGGGGGGCAACGACGCCCTCGCGACGGCGCCGACGTTCGCGATCGCGACCTGTAGCCCCTCGCGCACCCCAGGCGGGAGCGCTGCGGCCGCGGCGTCGAGCTCTGACTCGGTGACCCGGAGGCTCGCGGGCTCGGCCCCCCCGGTGTCCAAGCGCCGCGTGTACTCGCGTAGCGCCTCGTCGCCGCGGGAGCGAACCGCGGCGATGATCTCGGCGACGGCCGCTTGCACCGTGTCCGCGGCTGGTACGAGCGCGCGCAGCTCTGCCGCCGCGTGCGCCGCCCCATCGCCGGCCCCCTCCAGGGCCAGGCGCTCACACCGCATCGGGGCGCTCACATCGCATCGGGCGCTCAGATCGCATCGGGGCGCTCAGATCGCATCCAGGCGCTCACATCGCATCGGGGCGCTCAGATCGCATCCAGGCGCTCCCGCAATTCGTCGAGCGCCTTCGCCTTGAGCTTGTGGGCCACGGGGTTGGCGATCAGGCGCGCCGTGCTCTGCGCGATCTCCTCCCTGACGACGAGCCCGTTCTCGCGCAGGGTGCTCCCGCTCGCGGTCAGATCGACGATTCCCTCCACGAGCCCACTCAAGGGCGCGAGCTCGACCGAGCCCTTGACCTCGACGATCTCGGCCTGGCGCCCTGTCTGGAGGAAGTGCCGCGCCGCGATGCGCGGATACTTGGTGGCAATCCGCATCACGCCCAGGCGCCGCAGCGCCTCGGCCGCCCGATCCTGGCCCGCAACGCTCGCGAGCACCATCCGGCAGTGTCCGTATCCGAGATCGACCAGCTCGTAGAGCTCGCGCTCGGACTGCTCCAGCAGCACGTCCTTGCCGGTGATCCCGAGGTCCGCTGCACCCGCCTCGACGTAGGTCGGGACGTCAGAAGGGCGCATCGTCACGATCCCAGCCTCCTCGAATAGCAGCTTGCGATCGTTCTCGCGGACCTCATCGGTCTCGAATCCGAGCCGGTCGAGCAGATCGAGCGTCTGGACGAGCATCGCCCCGCGCGGCACCGCGATCCGGAGCTCGGTCATCGGTCCGCCTCGCGCATCCGAGTGCGCTCCTCCTCGGTCAGCGCGATATGCAGTTGCTCGACGTTGAGCGCGAACCCCACCGCCGGCAGCGGGCGGCCGAACCGGCCCAGCAGCTCGTCATAGCGCCCGCCGCTGCCGATCGGTACCCCGTGGGCAGGGTCGTAGACCTGGAACACAGCGCCCGTGTAGTAGCCGAGGCTGCGGGCGAGGCCGAGGTCGAAGATGATCCGCTCCGCCACCGACGGCGAGAGCCGGGCATGGACCGCGCGCATTCCCGTGACAGCGTCCTGCAGCGCACCGGAGAGACCCTCGAGCACCTCGGGGCCACCCCGGATCTGGGTCACCGCCAGTAGCAGAGCGGACTGCTCCTGCTCGAGCTTCAGCTCCTGGACCTCGCGCTGCAACCCGACGAAGTCACCGCTCACCAAGCCGGTCAGGATCCGCGTACGCGCCTGCGGTGCAACGCCGACGGCGTCCAGTAGCGCCGGGTAGAGCGAGGCATCCCCGAGCCCGACGCGATAGCCCGTCAGTCCCGCCGCATCGAGCGCCGAGCACAGGACCTCCAGCGCCTCGGCAGTCCCGTCCGGGGCCGGCGCACCGATCAGCTCGACGCCGGCCTGCAGGAGCTCGCGGGATTGGCCTCGCTGCGGGCGCACGCCCCGGTAGGCGTGCGCGAAGTAACAGAAGCGCAGCGGCGGCTGCGCGTTCGGGTAGCGGATTCCCACCACGCGTGCGATCGGGACCGTCATGTCGCTGCGCAGCACGAGCACGTTGCCCTGCTCGTCGAACATCCGGTAGGCGGGCCGGTTGCCCGCCATGTCGCCGCGCGCGAAGGTCCCCTCGTACTCGAGCGCGGGCGTGTAGACCTCGCCGTAGCCCGCGCGTTCGAACACCCCCCGCACGCGTTCGGTAACGGCGCGTAGCTCGCCCATCTCGTCGGGCAGGACATCGCGGGTCCCGCTGGGGATGCGATCGACGATCATCGGGCTTTGCGGCGGGCCGAAACGGCGGGGGCGATCACGCCGGCACTGGCGCGTCGTCCAGGCGCTCGATCCTAGCCCCGAGCTCGCGCAGGCGCTCGTCGATCCGCTCGTATCCACGGTCGATCTGGCGGATGTTGCCGATCTCGGTTACGCCCTGCGCGCAGAGCGCCGCGATCAGCATTGCCATCCCGGCTCGGATGTCGGGCGACTCGACGCGCTCGCCCCGCAAGCGCCGTGGCCCGACGACGATCGCCCGGTGCGGGTCGCAGATCGTGATCGCCGCGCCCATCAACTGCAACTTGTCAGTAAAGAAGAGCCGGTTCTCGAACATCTTCTCGAAGATGATCACCGAGCCGACGGCCTGCGTGGCCAGCGCCAGGGCGATGCTCGTCAAGTCGGCGGGGAACGCGGGCCAGGGCCCGTCCTCGACCTTGGGCATGTAGTCGCCGGCGTCGTTGCGGATCACGAGCTCCTGGTTACCGGGCACGATCACGTCGGCGCCCCGCAGCTCACTGCGCAAGCCGAGGCGCTCGAACACGATCCGGATCATTCGCAGATCCTCGGGCACCGTGTCCTTGACGATCAGCTCACCGCCGGTGACGCCGGCCAGGGCCATGAAGGAGCCGATCTCGATGTGGTCGGGGGCGATGGTGTGAGTGCACCCCCGGAGGCTGGTGACGCCGTGCACGGTCATCACGTTGGAGCCGAGGCCATCGATCGTGGCGCCCATCGCGACGAGCATCCGCGCCAGGTCCTGGACGTGGGGCTCAGAGGCCGCGTTGCGGATCACCGTCGGTCCACGCGTCAGCGCCGCAGCCATCAGCGCGTTCTCGGTCGCCATCACGGAGGGCTCGTCCATCAGGAAGTCGCAGGGCCTCAAGCCGAGCGGCGGAGCCTCGATCACGATGTCACGGTCGTGGCCGACCGTTGCGCCGAGCGCGCGAAACGCGTCGAGGTGGGGATCGAGCCTGCGGCGCCCGATCACGTCACCGCCGGGCGGCGGCATGACCGCACGGCCGAAACGCGCCAAGAGCGGTCCCGCGAGCAGGAACGACGCGCGGATCCGCTCCGCCAGCCCGCGATCGGGCTGGTGGCTGTCGACATCGGAGCAGTTGATCGACACTTCACCGGGTCCGTTCCAATTCACCCGCGCGCCCAAGCCCTCCAGCAGCAGCGTCATCGCCTCGACGTCGCTGATCCGCGGCACGTTGCGCAGGACCACCTCGTCGCCGGTGAGCAGGCAGGCGGCCAGGATCGGCAAGGCGCCGTTCTTGTTGCCAGACGGAACTATCGTTCCGCAAAGCGGCACTCCTCCGTCGATGACGAACTTCTCCATGGATGTCTGTCCCGCCGGCTCGGGTTGTGCACGGGGAAGCCTCAGCGTACCTGGTGACCGCGAGGCCGGGGTGACGGCTGGTCTCTGGGCCGGTGCGGCGCCGGGTCGCTGAGCCGGGGTGACGGCTGGTCGCTGAGCCGGGGTGACGGCCATGTAGGTGGAGGTTTCGCGGCGGGAGGCAGGGAACCTGCTCTGGCGGGCAGCGCAAGCCACACGCGGGATAGACTGCCTGGAGGAAGTGTGCGTGAGCTCAGGAGCGCTAGGCCAGGGGCCCACGTTGTGCAATTCATCGGCTGATCCTGACCAATCCGACCACACGCCGCATCGGGACCCGCTCCTGATCTTTTGCGCGATGGCCCGGCCCGCTTGGCCGGTCGGGCCGAGTCCACCTCCGTTCCGTCCGGACCCTCCCCTACTCTTTGGGAACATATGTTCCGCTCTTCGGTCAACCGCCTGCGCTCCTGGCTACGTCTTGCCGAGGACATCCTCGGCGACGGGATTCCGGTCGATGCGCGGCCGCATCCGCATCGCCGTCCCCTGCGCTGGGAGCGAACGCGCCGCGACGGATCTGTGGCCGCCCGTCCGACCCACTGCGTCTCTCCCGTTCGCGCGGGCTCAGACGCCGCCCGGCACGATCCGGCGCGCCCGCGCGATCGCGTGGGACGGTAGTCACCGGCGACGCTGACTACTAGTGCAGCGGCCCGCGCTCCTCCGCAGGGTCTCACGCACACGACACTCGCCTCGCGGGCGTCCTCGAGTGTCGCGTTATGACGCGCCGGTTCGCCACTTCCCTGCGAACCCTGACGGTGAAAGCCGGCCAAGAGCCTGGCCCGGCCGCTGTCCACCTCGCGCGTGGCCTCCTCGGGTCCACGCCGCGCTGGCGCTACGTCAGAGCGCCGGCGGTTCGCCGCCGGCGGCCGTGCGCCAGTCGACTTCGGCGACGCTGCCACCGGTGATCGTGAAGTCGCGAACGCGTGGCTTGCCGTGAAGCCAGAGCGTGTAGCTGCCCTGGGTGATCTTGTCGAAGACCGCCGCGTAGACGGTCCCTTCGGGCATCGGTCGCTCCAGGATGTGCTGGTGAAACTTCTCGCCCTCGGCACCGGTGGGGCTGACCTCGATCGGGGTGTCGAAGAGCTCCGCCTCGGCGTAGATGACCAGGGCGCCGATGTCTCCACCGATGTCCAGCACGACGGGTTCGGGGTGGGGCCGGGCGATGGGTTCTGCGTTCATGCATCCTCCGCTGGTTGAGCTGGTTCTGGGTGTAGTACGTGTTCCCAATCAAGCTGCGCCTTCGCACGACATGCGCCCTCTCCCGCGGGAGAGGGCGCATGGCCATGCTAGGCAGGCGGAGTGTCGAACCCGTTGTGGGGGATCCCCAAGAAGGGGAAGTAGGGCAGGAAGCGGAACTCGTTCTCCGCGCCCTCGCCGGGAGGACCCGTCGGGGGAATGGGCACTCCCTGGTTGACCAATGCGACCACTGCGTCGGGCTTATAGCTCTTGTCCACGAGTGCGTAGGTGAGGCCGGCCAGCGCCTTCAGCTCGATCGACACGATGTCGTCGATCACCCGGCGCCCGTTCGGGAACCCGGCGGGGTCGCCGCCGAGCAGGCCAAGCGCGCTCACGCGCCCCTGCGCGGTCGGCGGGATCGCTACGTTCAACCGCAGCATGTCGGCCAGGTGCTTGCCGGTGTGGTTCTGGAAGCCCGGCACGATGCCCTTGGGTATGCCGGTGAGGAACACCGCCTCGATATCCGCCCGCGGCTTACCCGACCTGTTCAGCCCCGCCAGGTGCGGGAAGGCGCCCGGATAGAGAACCGGCAGCAGCTTGGCGAGCTCGGGGTGGGCGACGCCCTTGACAAAGTGCTTGTCCCCGATCGGCTGGCTGCGGTTCCATTCGTCCTTGCGCCCGAGCGGCACGAGCACCTCGTTGAAGAGAGGATTGCCCAGCCGCGAGACCTGGACGAAGGGGCCGGACTCCCCGCCCCTGCGCCGCGCGTCGGGGCGCACCAGCATCTTGCGACGGCTGGCGGCGGCCCAGACGCCGATCGTGGAGTCCGAGCCGAACACATTCCTTGGCCTCGAGTGGTTGCGCGTGAGCTGTGAGATCGGGATCTGCAGCGCGATCGTGTGGACGTTGGTACCGCTCTTCAGCGTGTCGATGCCGCCGGCGTTGGCCAGCATCGAACCGACGTGGAACTTCTGGAGCGGACGCACGTCACCAAGATCGAATACCGCTCCGAGGTCGGCGAAGAAGCCGTCGTTGCGCTGGCCGGCGAACACCTTGATGCCACCGGGCAAGCCGTGCACCGCCTCTTGGGCGAGCTTTGGGTAGTTGGGCGTCGAGAAGACACCGACGTTGCACGGAGGCGAAGCGAGCCCCCGGCCGAGCACCGTTCTCAACGGAGAGTGGCGCGGCGCGTACTTGATGCGCGTGACCGTGTAGGTCTGACGGCGGTTGAAGGTCCGATCGTATATGGAGTGGATCGTGCCCGTGTTGTAGAGGAACGTGTTCTGGTCCCGGACGTGGGTTTTGAAGCGGAACTCGTAAGCGAGGTCGGCCTCACCTGTCCCGCGGTTGCTGATGTAGATGTAGTAGAGGACCTCCTCGCCGAACTGGTAGAAGTTCGGGCCGGCGGCCGCCGCTTCGAGCGGGATGTAGTTCGTGAGGATCGTGACCGTATCGGGCCGATCGGGGCTCACGAACGCGTAGGTGTCGGTGTTGTCGGCGACGGGGTCGGTGCTGATCTCCGGCGCTTCGCGGTGCGATGACATGTATTTCTCCTCAGACCGTCTGGTCGTCGGCTGCGTCGAGCAGCCGCTTGGCGAGAATGGGGTCGCGGTAGGTCCTCTCGGTTGTGCCCGAAACAACGGTCACCTCGCCCTTGCCGGCGTCGTGAACGTAGGCCATGACCGGCTCGCTGGGCATGTCTCCAGTCGGATCAACCCGCTTGCCGAGCCTGTCGGGTGCGGCGCTGGCGGCCGCCGGTGCGACCAGCCCGAGTGCGGCCGCGGGTACAGACGTCACGGCGAGGCCCGTGGCCACGCCGCCCGTGCTCTTGAGAAACGTGCGCCGGCTCAAGGCTTTCCCGCCCGTCTCGTCCACTGCGCCGGATTTCCCTGCATCGCGTTCGGAGGACATGAAACCACTTCCTTTCGTGACTGGTGACTGGTGACGGGGTGACGGGGTGATGCCCAGTGACCCTGCAAACTAAGAACTTGATACGCGGCCAGCACCACGACGGATCAATACGATAACCACTGGCAGTAGGCGAGCATCGTTTGAAAGACGCCGATCGACCCGCTGGGCTGGCCTTGAACGGCTCCGTGGCCCGAGCCCGCCAGGCTGAGCACCACCGCGAGGAAGGTCCCGACACCCAGGACGATCGTGATCGCCAGCAGGAGCGCCAACTGTGGATTGGCCCGCAAGAGCTCCGCGATCTTCCGCATCCTCCAAGGATCCTGCCACAGCGATCTCCCACCTCGCTTGGCCGAGCATGACAGGATGCCCATGTCATGAGCAGCACCTCAGATCCTCGTGGAGAGGCGATCACGCCTGAGGGCCACGCAGCGCTCAAGGCGGAGCTGAGCGAGCTCGAGACCGCCGGGCGGCGCGCGATGGGCAAGCGCATCCTCGCCGCCCGCGAGCTCGGCGACCTGAAGGAGAACGCCGAGTACCACATCGCCAAGGAGGATCAGTCCCACCTCGAGACCAGGATCAAGCGCCTGCGCCAGCGCCTGCGAAACGCCGTCATTGTCGAAACCCTCGGCACCGAGGCGACGTTCGCGTTCGGGCGCACCGCCGAGATCCTCGACGAGGAAACCGGCAAGCTCCACACATGGACGATTCTCGGCCCGACCGAGTCCGACCTCGCTCAGGGGAAGCTGTCCTCGGAGTCGCCGGTCGCCAGGGCGCTCATCGGCCACGAGCCCGGAGACTTGGTGGAGGTCCCGACGCCTCGCGGCACGCGCAGGCTGCGTGTCCAGCGCCTGCTCTGATCTGATGAGCCCACGGCGCCCGGCATGAGCCCGACACCGCGGCGCCCGGCTCCCGGCTCCCGACAGCATCCGGCGGCGATGAACGACGGGTCCTTCTCAGCCCACCTGCGCGCCGGCGCGGCCGGCGTGTGGGAGGCACAGCACACTCACCCCTTCCTGCGCGGCATCGCCGACGGCACCCTGAGCACCGAGCGCTTTGAGCACTTCCTACGCCAGGACTACGTCTTTCTGATCGACTATGCGCGCCTGCTCGGGCTCGGAGCCGCGCGCGCGCCGGATTTGTCCACGATGCGCCGCTTCGCCGAGTTGACCGGAGCGGTCCTGAGCACCGAGATGGACCTGCACCGCTCGTTCGCGGGCGAGCTCGGGATCACAGGCGCGCAGCTCGAAGCCGAAGTGGCCGCCCCCACCACCCAGGGCTACATGGACTTCCTGGTGCGAACCGCCGCCGTGGGCGATCTCACCGAGCTAGCCGGGGCGCTACTGCCCTGCATGTGGGGTTACTGCGAGATCGGCGAGCGCTTGGCCGCGGCGGGGCGCTCGCCGCAGGAAAGCTATGCCCGCTGGGTGGACGCGTACGCCTCGCCGGACTTCGCACAGCTCGCGCAGTGGTGCCGCGGGCTCGTGGACCAGCTCGCCGAGGGCGCCCCCCCGCCCGTCCTGGCGCGCGTGCAGCGTGCGTTCGATGTCTCCAGCCGCTACGAGCTGGCGTTCTGGGAGATGGCTTGGACGATGGAGCGCTGGCCGCACTGAGCGCTGGCAGATCAGGGCAGGATGCTTCCGCCCGGCGGCACCACCCACAGCCTCGGCGCGATCTCGACCACCAGCTCGTCGCCTAGATCGCTCACATGGGCGGCGCTGGCCTTCTCCATCGCCATCGAGAGCTCCCGCCAGGCCATCGCGATCGGAGCGATCTTCGCCGTCGGGCCAAAACCGACCACCGAACGCAGCTCGTCCGCCCGGGCCCGCGCGTCCTGCGGCGTCAATTCTCCGAAGGGCACGTTGGCCCCGCGGATGAACACCGTCTGCGCCACGATGTGCTCGCGCCTGGACTTGATGTCGGCCATCGCGTCAGGACTCTAGCCGGCGGGCGGCGACCGCTGCTTGCCCGTAGGCGATGCCCCCGTCGCCGGGGGGGAGTAGCTCGGGCGTGAGCGCTCGCAACCCGGCCCCGTGCAGCCCGCGCAGGACGGCCTCGATCAGCCGCCGATTTGCGAACACGCCGCCGGAGAGCACGACCAGGTCCGTGCCTTGGGTGCGCGCCGCCCGCTGACACGCCTGCACCGTGCCCGCGGCCACAGCGGCGTGAAAGCGGCTCGCGACGAGGCCTACCGGGACCCCGGTTCCGATGTCCGTGGCGACCGCCTCGATCGTCTCGCGGGGGTCGAGCACCAGCATCTCATCCTCGCCCTCGAGCGCGATCGGGTAGCACCCGCGCTCGGTGGGGTCGCACGCGGCCTCGAGCTCGATTGCCGCCTGCCCCTCGTAGTTGACGATGGCACGCAGTCCGCACAGCGCGGCCACGGCGTCGAACAGGCGCCCCATGCTCGTCGTGACCGGCGAGCCCAGCGAGCCGGCTGCGGTGCCGATCAGCGCCTGCACCTGAGCCCAGGAGCGCTCCTGCACGAGCCCCTTCAGCCCGCAGGGCATCTCCGGCTCGTGGCCGAGGGCGGCCACGAGCCACGCACAGGCCATTCGCCACGGCTGCTCGATCGCGCGCTCTGCGCCCGGAAGCCTGACCGGGTGCAGCATCCCCACGCGCCGGAAGCCGCCCGCGCCTCCCCACAGCAGCTCGCCGCCCCAGACTGCTCCGTCGGTGCCGTAGCCGGTCCCGTCGTAGATCGCGCCGATCGCCGGGCCGCGCTCGCCATGCTCGGCCAGGCACGCCGCGAGGTGAGCGTGGTGGTGCTGGACTCCCACCAGATCGACGTCCTCGCGCGCGAGCGCGTACTTGGTCGACAGATATTCCGGGTGCAAGTCGTGCGCCACGACCTCCGACGCCACGGCGAAGAGCCGCTCGAAGTGCTCGATGCCCTGCTCGAAGGAGCGCAGCGTCTCGTAGTTCTTCAGGTCGCCCACGTGGTGGCTCACCCACGCGCGCTCGCCCTTGGCCAGGCAGAACGTGTTCTTCAGCTCGGCACCGCAGGCCAGCAGCGGCTTACGGGTGCCGCCCGGCAGCGTCAGGCTCGCCGGCACGTATCCGCGCGAGCGCCGCAGAAAGAGGTTCCGCGGACCCTCCGGCGCCGCTATCACCCGCATGACGGAATCGTCGGTCCGCGTCTGGATCGGGCGGTCGTGGACGAGGAGCAGGTCGGCGAGCCCCGCCAGCCGGCGCACGGCGTCCTCGTCGCCGAAGGCGATCGGCTCGTCAGACATGTTCCCGCTCGTCATCACCAGCGTCGTCCCTGCATCCGCGAGCAGCAGGTGGTGCAGGGGAGAATAAGGCAGCATCACCCCGAGCTCGCGCGCCCCCGGCGCGACCGACTCGGCCACCGGCGCGTCCACCAGGGCCGGCGCGAGCACAATCGGGCGCTGGGGCCCGCTCAGCAGGTCGCGCTCGCGCGCGCCCAGCAGCACCAGCGTGCCAGCCACCGGCAGCGAAGGCGCCATCAATGCGAACGGCTTGTCCTCGCGGTGCTTGCGCGAGCGCAGCGTAGCGACTGCGCGCTCGTCGTCGGCGCAGCAAGCGAGGTGAAACCCCCCGACGCCCTTGACGGCGAGGATCTGGCCGGCGCGCAGCGCCAGCGCGGCGGCATATACCGGATCTGGATCTCGAGCACCGCGAATCGGCGCTGCCTGCCCGGCCCCGTCGAGCAGCGTCACCGACGGTCCGCACTCGGGACAGGCATTGGGCTGGGCGTGAAAGCGCCGGTCAGCGGGGTCCTCGTACTCGGCCTGGCAGCGCGCGCACATCGTGAAGGCCGCCATCGTCGTCAACGGCCGGTCATAGGGAACGCCGCGGACGATCGTGAACCGGGGACCGCAGTTGGTGCAGTTGATGAACGGGTAGCGAAAGCGCCGGTCGCCAGGATCGGCGAGCTCCGCCAGGCACTGCTCACAGGTGGCGCTGTCCGGCGTGACAGGTGCGTCCGGGACGCCGCCACCCAAGCTCTCGAGAATCGCGAAATCGCCGTCGCCGTCGCGGTCGCCGATGGGCTCGCAGTCCTCGGCCTCGATCCGCTCCAGCACGGCCAGCGGCGGTGCTTCCGGTGCCAGGCGCGCCAGCAGCCCGGCCACCGCCCCGGCGCTCCCCTGCGCCTCCAGCAGCACGCCCCGGGAGTCGTTTAGCACGAAGCCGCTGAGGCCGAGGTCGTTGGCCAAGCGGTAGACGTAGGGGCGGAAGCCGACCCCCTGGACCGTTCCGTGTACCCGCACCCGAACGCGCCGGCGCGCGAGCGGCGGCGCACCCGCGCTCAACCCACGAGCTCCCGTAAGGTTGCGCCCACCCTCAACCTACGAGCTCCCGCAGGACGTGGTAGGCGCTCGCCTGGGCCTCCTGGATCCGCGGGATGTGCTCCGAACGGGTGACGATGACGTGGTCGGCGAGCCGCTCGCTCGCCACGCTGCCCCCGTCATAGCCGACCATCGCGACCGTGACCATGCCCCTGCGCCGGGCCTCGGCCAGTGCCTCGATCACGTTGCGCGAGTTGCCCGAGGTCGAGAGCGCGAGCAGCGAGTCGCCGGGGGTGCCGTAGGCGATCACCTGTCGCGAGAAGATCGCGGCGATCCCGATGTCGTTCGCAATCGCTGTGAGGATCGAGGAGTCCTCTGCCAGGTCGATCGCCGGGCGCGCCGGCGCCGGCCCGTATGGCGCGCGGAAGTCCGCGACGGCGTCCATCGCATCGGTCGCGGAGCCCCCGTTTCCCAGCGCGAGCAGCTTGCCCCCGCGGGCGAAGCTCTCGTGCAGCGCAGCGGCTGCGCCCGTGAGCGCCTCGCGATTGTCGCTCAGCGTCTGTTCTCTGAGCGCGCCGATCTCCTGCGCCTTCATCAGCGCCGACCGCCGGACGTCCTCCACGACAGGCTCGAGCTCGTGCTCCTGCTCGCCCAGGAACGGGTACAGGAAGCTCGACGCGCCGGAGTCGTGGACGCGGCGGGCATCGCGCCCGGTGAGCAGCCCGCGGTGGTCGAAGAACACGTGCACGAGCTCCCAGAGCAGGTGATAGAGCGTCTCGATCAGCTCCTGGCGGATGTACGGATCACTCCGCGGCGGCTCGAACTCGTATTCTCCCCCGGCCGGCGAGAACGCGATCGTCAAGCACCCCCGGGCGCGCGCTGTCGCCAGCGCCCGCGCCGCTTCTCCCCCATCCTCGTCAGTCCCAAATGCGATCGCCACATCCTCGGGCTGCGCGAGGAGGTCGACCTGCTGCTCGAGCGAGCCACCCTCGCCCACCAGCCCGAGCGCTGGCAGCGCACGCTTGCCGACGATCACCGGGTGCACGAACTCCACCGCCACGTGGCGAGCGTCCGAGCGCGCCGCCGGCGAGCACCCGAACGCGATCAGCCGCGCCCCGCGGGCGAAGCGCTCGGCCATCGGGTGGCAGCACCGGGCGATCCGTTCGGCCTGCACTTCGAAGAACGCGTGATTGGCCTCGGTGCGCGCCTCCAGGAGCTCCTGGACGCGCTTGGCGGGATCGGCGGCGAGCGCGGCCTCACTCACGCGACAACCTCCTCGCGCGCGGCGATCCCCACCAGCCAGTCGCGCCATGCCTCGATCCCCTCGCCGGTCCGCGCGCTGAGCACGATTCGCTCCACGTCGGGGTGGACCTGGTCGATGTTGTAGAGCAGGCGGTCCAGATCGAAGTCGAGGTGGGGCAGCAGGTCGACCTTGTTGATCAGCACCAGCTCGCATGCGCGGAACATGAGCGGGTACTTCAGCGGCTTGTCCTCGCCCTCGGTGACAGAGGTCACCATCACCCGGATGTCCTCTCCGATCTTGAACTCTGCGGGACAAACCAAATTGCCGACGTTCTCGACGATCAGCAGGTCGATCTCCTCCAGCGGCAGGGCGGGGATCGACGACCGGACCATGTTTGCGTCGAGATGGCATTCGCCCCCGAAGCTCGGATCGGTGTTGAGCTGGATCACCGGCACGTGCAGGCTGGCGAGGCGGTCGGCGTCCATCGACCCCTGCACATCGCCCTCCAGCACGCCGACGCGAACGCCGGGCAGGCTCGCGACCACGCGCTCCAGCAGCGTCGTCTTGCCGGCGCCGGGAGCGCTCATGAAGTTGACCACCTTGACCCCAGCGCGGTCGAAGTCCGCGCGATTGGCGCCGGCGATCGTGTTGTTGGCGTCGAGTGCCTCCTCGACGACCTTCACCTTGGTGCGATGCATTCGGCCTCCTCGACCTCGATTGATTGGACCTCGAACTCGTTGCCGCTGGCGACCACCACGTCGCTGCCTCCGCAAGTCGGGCAACGGAAGGCTGGGATGTCGATTCCCCACTCGGTGGCGCAGGGGTTGCAGCGCAGCCTCGCCTCCACCACCTCCTGCTCGAGCGTCGCCCCCTCGCAGACGCTGTCGCGGGCGACGAACGCGAAGTAGAACTCGAGCGTGTCGGGGATCACCTGGCGAAGCTGACCGACACGCAGGCTGACGAGGCTCACGCGACGGCCGGCCGCGTGCTTGACGACCGTGGCGACGATCGCGCTGCTCAGCGAGAGCTCGTGCACCGGGTCAGTCCACTGGTGGGACGGTGACGTCCGCGCGCATCTCGTCGATCGTCTCGACGACGAGATCGACGGCGCGCTGGACCGCTTCCTTCACCTGCTCTGAAAGGCCCCACCCCATCTCCTCGATCTCCGCCGGCTCGCATGCGATCACCACCACCTTGCCGGGCCACGCCCCGAGCGACTTGACGAAGCGCAGAACCGTCTGCGGGTCCATGGCGTGGGGATTGATCGTCTCACCGTCCTCGATCGAGCCCAGCACCTCATCCTCCTCGGGCTCCATCACGTAGAGCGTGCCGGGCTCGCCGCCCTGGCGGCTGACGTCGAGAATCACGAGCGCGTCGTAGCCGCGCATCACCTCGTAGGCGAGGTCGAGGCCGCCGGTGCCGACATCCATCACCGACACGTCGTCGGGGAGCTCGAGTGCCTCCAGGCGCCTGGCGACCTCGCCGCCGAAGCCGTCGTCGCGCAGCCACGCGTTGCCGACGCCGGCGACCAGGAACTTCCGCAGCCGGTCCGGATCTGAGATCACGGGCTCGGTCACGTTCAATTTCAGGCCGCCGGGGGCTGAGCTCGTGGCTCGATCACCTTCTGGGTCTGAGCTCGTGGCTCGATCGCCTCGGAGGCCTGGTTCTGGGTCGGGACTCATGGCTCGATCACCTCCACTTCGGGTGGGAAGAAGAACAGGAAACGGCGCGTCTCGCGCATGATCTCCTGCCCCGGATCGCCGTCGATCGTCACGCCGAGGTGCGTCTTGCCGTCGTAGTCGGTGAGGATGCGCTCGATCGTCGCCGTGTGCCCGTCGAGCATCCGCGCCTGGATGTCGGCGTCGGCCGGGGGACGGATCACCACTTTGCCGCCACGGCGGAAGGTCACGCCCTTCACCTGAGCCATCTCCTCGCCCAGGCTGGGATCGACCAGATCGGGAGGCTCGACGGGCGGCTCGTTGGTCTCCCGATCGCGCTCTGGCTCCGGATCGCTAAGCGTTACGCGACCATGCAGCGCGATGATGTCCGCGGGCGTCGAGGCGGCGGCGCGTGCGACCATCTCGCGGACGGCGGGGTCCGAGCGCTCGATCTCCTCGCGCTCGGCGTCGCTCAGGGCGTGCACGTGGAGCAAAAGGGCCTCTTCGATCTCGGTCGAATCGAAAAGGGCGCCGCGACTCTCGGGAGCGATCTGCGGATGCTCGGGAAGCGCGATCGTAGCGCCGACGATGGCCTCGTCGTCGACCGTCGCAAGAATCGGAAACGTATTGATCGCGCCGCAGGGACGCTCGAGCGCCGACACGAACTTCCCCCCGGAGACACGCAAGATCGGGTGCGTCGAAAGGAGTGAGCGCACCAGCGCGCCAGCGCGATCGAGTCCGCTGCGCACCAAGGTCCGGTTCTCGACCCGGAATGCCACCTCGTATTCGCCTGATCCTCCCGAGCCGCCGTCAACCCCGTGCAGCGGCTGGGCACTCAGGCTGAGCGCCATCACCAGCGGCGGCGCGCCCGCCTCACCCTCCACCGACACCTCCTTCTCGGCCGGAGTGCTCAGCGCCCCGGCCATCGCCCCCGCGAGCTGTACTTGCCGGGCCTGTGCCTCGTGGCGCTGGCCCCCCGCCGCCAGGAAGCGCACCTCGGCGCTGAGCACGGCGTCGGGTGGCGCCTGCAGCACGCAGCGCAGCTCGAGGTAATCGTATGTGCTGGTCAGCGTCGCGGCATAGACGGGCGGGTAGAGGATCCCAAATGGAGTCGGGGTCGAGTTCTTGGTCGCTCCGGGGGTGTACGGATAGAGCGCGTAGCCCTCATAGAGCAGCGATTCGACGAGCTCCTCGAGGCGGTCAGGCACGGTGCGCCTCGCTCGGGACGCCACTGCGCACCTCGCTCGTAACCTCTCTCGACGCGCCACTGCGCACCTCGCTCCCCGCGCCGCCGGGCGCCCCTTCCAGCGAGCCCGCGCGTCCCTTTTCGAGCAGCGCCTCGACGCAGCCGTCGAGCGTTGCCAGGCCCCGGTGAAGCTTCTCTTGCTGGAGCGCCTCGAGCGTTTGCGAGCGCAGCGCCAGCCAGGCGGTGTTGGGGTAATAGTGCTCGATCGTATCCTTCCAGACCGACACGGGCATCCGGAAGTCGATCGACTTGTTCCACGGCACGAGCACCATCTGCAGGCCGCCGTCCTGCGCCGGGTAATAGACCATGCCGTTGAAGTGCAGCGCCAGCGGCGCGACGCCGTCTGGCAGCGAGTGCAGGTACTTGGCTGCCGCGAGCTCGAGATCGAAGTGGCAGGAGATCGGCACCGCGACGGTCGTCGAGCCGCTGAAGGCAGGCACGACGATGTCGAGCTGAGCCCAGACAAGGCTGCGTGTAGTCACCGCCCAGCGCTCCGGAGCGCCGAACAGGCCCTCCAGGCGCGCGCGGGTCTCGTCGTCGTAGGCGCGCCGCGCCGGTTCGATCATCAGCTGGATCGTAAGCGCGATCATGTAGACCTGGCGCCCATCCGGCTGGTTCACCTGCAGATCCAGCGCAAGCATCGGGGCTGCGGCGAAGCGCACGGCGCGCACGCCCGAAACCTCGAACTCGAGATCCGGTGGGACGGCCCCCCCGCTGAAGGGCACGGCGGTCCGGGGCGCTTGAGACCCGCCGCCCGCGACTCCGGATCCCCGGGAGTCGCCATTGGGCTGGGGGGGCGACGGAATCACGCTGGCGCCGCCATCGCCTTGGTGTGCAACCCCTCGAAGAATGCCGCTACCGCCGTCTCAACCCCGCTGCCGCCTGAGATTCCCTCCCAGTGCATCTTGATCGTGCCGGTTAGCTCATAGCACTTGTCGATCGGCGCAATCGCGCACGCGGGGGGGTCCGAGAGGCGATTGACCACTAGCCCCTCGATATCGGACTCCAGCCCGTAGAGCACCGGGTTGAGCTCGCGCATCCGATTCCAAGCCTCGAAGTGCAGCTCGCTCTCGGTCGCCCCCGCCGGGCTGGGGTAGAGAGCCACGACGCACTCGGTAACCGTCGAGTGCATGAAGAATGCCAGCCCGATCGGGATCTGGAAGTTGGCCCAGAGGTCGTCGGGCACATCCAGGTCGGGCAGCCACAGCGTGCGGCTGCCGGTCGGCCGGTATTCGCCTTCTCCCGCGCGCATCGCCCAACACGGCTCGCACGTGCACGCGATCCGCCGCTCGGTCAGGTGCAGCAGGTGGCGGTGATCCTCGGGAATGCCGATCCCACAGAGATCGCACGCTTCGGTGCCGGCCGGCGGGCGAGGGCCTGGAAGATACGGCGCGCCCTCGGCGCTCACGCTGACCGGGAAACCGTCGACGCTCCCGCCCCCGTTCGAAACGCCGTCGCCTTTGGACGGGCTGCCGCCGCCGCCTTTGCTCGGGAGCTTACGGTTCAGGCCGCGCAACCCCGACACGGCCTGGGCCCGCTTGCGTGCGGCTACGGCGTCAGAAACCAGCCGGCGCTCAGGCCGGTCGCCAGGAGATTCGTTACCACTCACGCGGCCAGAGCTACCTTGACGTGTCCCTGCTCGCGCAACAGCGGAACGGGCTCGAGCTGGATCTGGTCGTCATCCATCGAGCGTCCCGCGCGCGGCAAGAAGTACGAGCGTTGACAGCCCGGGCACGTAAGCGCACCCGCAGCCAGCCGCCCATCGTGCAGCGCGACGCCACAGTCGGCGCACAGGTCACGATAGGCCAAGAACGTGCCGTCGACGTTCGCGATCAGCAGGCCATTGCCCGCGACCATGACGGCGACCTTTGACCCCTCTGTCAGCTCGGTCACAGAGTCGACGTCGAACCACGAAGGCGGGGCCGGCTCGGGCTCGGAGATGATAACCGGGAGCTCCATGCCGGTCGCCTTGGCCGACGTTGGCGCGGTGCCCGTGATCATCGGCAGGCCAGGCCCGCCCCCGGTCTGCGCCGTAATGCCTTCTACCTCGAGCCCCTCGAGGTCCGGCGCCGCCTCCTCGAGCGCTTGCTTGATCGCGAGCTCGAGCGTCACGGCCGAGGCCGAGCAGTCTGAGCAACTGCCCTGCAGCCGGATACGCGCTACGCCTCGTTCCAGCGAAAGAAGCTCGACGTTGCCCCCGTGGGACTCCATGTATGGACGCACGGAGTCGAGCGCCCCCTGCACCCGGTCCCCGAGCGGGACCGGGTGCAGGTCATGAATCAGCAACAACGTCGTGACGAACTGATCGTCCATCAGGCCGGCGGCGATCCGCTCGCCGTCCTCACCAGCCGCGAACAGCGCGTCGAGGATGTGCTCGAGCCCCGCGCCGTACATCTGTACGAGCGCGGAGACAAGCTCCTCGGCGAGCTCCCGGGTGGCAGGATCGCCCCTCGAATCGAGGCGATCCTGCAGCTCCTGAACGCGCTCGAGAAGCGCTTCAGGCCGGTCGGCCGCGAGCGTCGTGGCGGACGCGTCCATATTTGCTACGCCATCGCGGTCGGCGTGTGCATGACCTTGCGCACCTTGCCGCCGCCCGTGTACATGTGCACACCACACGGCAGGCACGGATCGAAGGACCGCACCGCCCGCATGATGTCGATGCCCTTGAAGTTCTCGGGCCCGTTCTCCTCGAAGATCGGCGTGTTCTGCACCGCATCCTCGTAAGGTCCGGGAGTTCCGAAAACGTCTCTCGGGCTGGCGTTCCACGGCGTTGGCGGGTACGGCTGGTAGTTGGCGATCTTGCCGTCCTGGATCACCATGTGATGCGAAAGCACCCCGCGGGCTGCCTCGTGGAAGCCACAGCTCACGGCGCTCTCCGGAACCTTGAACTTGTTCCAGCTCTTGGTCCGGCCGGCCTGAACCTCCTTCATCGCCCGCTCGAGGCAATGCAGCGCGATCAGGGCCGAGTACGCCTGGTGATAGGTGCGCGCCCGGTCACGCTCGATGGCGTTGGACTTCTCGGGCACGTGCCACTCCAGCTCCATCTCAGGCATGTTCGGTGAGCGCGGCAAGACCATCTGCAGCGAGTGACCAGTCGCCTTGGCATAGCCGAAGTCGACGAGGCCCGCCTTGGCCGTGCACCACTGGCGCGCGAACGGGCCGCCACCGGTGTCGCAGCAGACGTGCGTGTCGGTCCGCTTGTCATAGATGCGCGGCGAGGTGACCCATGTGTACTTGTCGGTGAAGTCGCGCTTGCGCGGCCTCGGGAGGGTGACCTTGTTCCACGGGTGATTCTTGCTCACGTCATTGCCGAGCGGGTCCTTGTCGACGAACGTGGGCTCGTTCTCCCACGAGTCCATGTATGTAGACCCGAGCAGAATCCGGATCATGAGGTTGATCTCCACGAGGTCGGTCGAAACCAACTCGCCATTGATCGCGACGCCCGGCGTGATGTACCGCTTGCGACCCCAGTTGGTCATGTTGCGGTAGTCGTAGTCCACGTAGTCCGGGTCGTCGAACGAGCCCCAGTTGACGAGGTTCGTCTCACGGAAGCCGACCATGTCGTACCCCGGCATCTGCTGCAGGAAGAAATCGTACAGGTCGTCGTGCATCGGCACGCTGCGCTTGACGTAGTCGAAGTAACGCATCAGGCGCACGTAGTAGTCCGTGCACGTCTGGTGCGTGATGTCGGCACTGCAACCACCCGGCATGATCGTCGAGGGGTGCGTGTGGCGACCGCCGAACAGGCAGTACATCTCCCGCGTATAGCGCGCCACGTGCAGCGTCTCGAGGTAGAACTCACCGGTGAACGGGTTCAGCGAGCGCATGATGTCCGCGATCGTCTTGAAGCCGTGGATGTCGCCGCCGGGGGCGGGTGTGTTCTCGGCCGTGGCCAGCAACCCCGGGTTGGTCTCCTTGACCATCTGCTCGCAGAAGTCCACGTTCGCCATGCAGTCGTTGAAGATCGCGTGGTCGAACATGTAATCGGCGGTCTCGGCCAGGTTGAATGCCAGGTCGCCCAGGGGCGGCGGCTTGACGCCGTACGCCATGTTCTGGTTCAGGCACGAGCACGTGCAGTGGTTATCACCGCAGATGCCACAGATCCGGCTCGTGATGAAGTGCGCGTCGCGCGGGTCGATGCCCTTCATGAAGATATCGAACCCACGGAAGACCATCGAGGTGCTGTAGCACTTCAGCACCTGCTGGTTGGTGAAGTCGATCTCCGTATGGATTCCGAGGCTCCCGACGATGCGGGTGATCGGATCCCAGGACATCTCCTTGACCAACACGTTCTGCCTCTGAGGCGTTTCTAGCGCCATCTCTTGTTTCTCCTAACTCGGCGTTTCGGGCCGAAGACGAAATAAAAAAATAAAGCTAAACGACTGTGTATCGGTCTGCGCTCACCACCTCTTCTGGTAGCCGCTCAAGAGCTGCTTGCCCGGCTTGCGCCACGCAGGCTCGACATCGTAGTCCCTGCGAATGTTGCGCTTGCGTCCCCAGCGCACGATCGGCCCGTAGGAGTACTGCAGCGTGCTCGCAGCCAGCGAGCCGAACTTGTCCTCGTCCATGAACGGCATGTACTTGTCCGGGAATCCCGGCATCGTGCACGCCATGCAGATGCCGCCCACGTTCGGGCAGCCGCCGATCCCGTTGACCCAGCCCCGGACCGGGACGTTGCACTTCACGACCGGGCCCTTGCAGCCGAGCTTGATCAGGCAGCGATTGTCCGATCCGTACTCGGTCGCGAAGTCGCCCTGCTCGGCGAAGCCGGCGCGGTTGCAGCCTTCGCGGACGGTGCGGCCGAACAGCCACTTGGGCCGCAGCGCCTCGTCGAGCTCCGGCGCAGGCGCGAGGCCTGCGAGGTGCAGGGCGAGGTAGAGCAGAACCTCGGTCATGTTGTCAGGCTGAGCGGGGCAGCCCGGGATGCAAACGACCGGCAGGCCGGCCTTCGACTTCCAGTTCCAGCCCAGGTAGTCCGGTACGCCCATCGCGCCGGTCGGGTTGTTCTTCATCGCCGGGATGCCGCCGTAGGTGGCGCACGTCCCGATCGCGACGACCGCCGCCGCCTTGGGCGCGAGCCGATCCATCCACTCGTTTATCGTGATCGGCTGGCCGTTGGAGGGATTGACCGCGAAGCCCGTCCAGTGACCCTCGCCGTTGATCTCCTCGTTGCCGAGCGAGCCCTCGATGCACAGCACGAACGGGTCCAATTCCCCAGTCTCGGCATCGAACCACGCCTGGGCGAATTCCTGGCCGGTCGCGAAGTCGATCACCTGGTTGTGGATGACCACCTTCGGCATCCCCGGAATCGCCTGCAGGATGATGTCCTCCAGGCTCGGGTTCGTCGCCGACGTCATCGCCACGGAGTCACCCTCGCAGCTCAGACCCGTCGTCATCCACAGCACGTGTGCCGTTACGCCTTCAGTTGCCTTCTGTGTTGCATACGCTCCTGTCGCCATCCGGTCTCCTCTCGCTCGCTAACAGATTGTCTAACAGATTCTCGGCAGGGGGTCCCCGACCAACTGGTCCATGACCCGCCTACCACCAAAGCTCGTCTGCACCAGCACCATCCCGGGCGGGTCCGTCCGCACCTCGCCGATCTCGGCAGCGTCCTCGCACCCGGGCACGCTGCGCAGTACACGCAAAGCCTCATCCGCGGCTTCCGGCGCAACGAAGGCGACGAGCTTGCCCTCGTTCGCGACGTACATCGGGTCGATCCCGAGGATCTCGGCCGCCCCTGCCACTTCCGGCACCACTGGGATCTCGCCTTCTCGCACGATCATCGCCACGGAGGAGGCGCGCGCCAGCTCGTTGAGCACCGACGCGACACCACCGCGCGTCGCGTCGCGCATGCACCTCAAGTCTGGGCCGACCGCGCTCAGCAGCGCGTCGACGACCGGCCACAACGAGCGCGTGTCGGACTCGATCGATGCATCGAGCTCAAACTCGTTTCGCGCCAGCATGATCGCCGTGCCGTGCTCGCCGATGCTGCCCGAGAGCAGAATGCGGTCGCCGGGCTTCAGCCCGGCCGGGGACAAGGTGGCGCGCGGGTCGCGCTGGCCGATGCCGGTCGTGCAGATGTACATGCCGTCGGCGTGACCGCGCTCGACGACCTTCGTGTCGCCGGCGACGATCTGGACCTCGGCCGCCTTGGCGGCTCGCGCGATCGCCTCGACCTCGGCGCGCAGCTCGTCGGCGGACAGCCCCTCCTCGAGGATCACCGAAACGCTCAGCGCGAGCGGACGGGCCCCGGAGACACTGAGGTCGTTGACGGTGCCGTTGACCGCGAGGTCACCGATCGAGCCGCCGGGGAAGCGCAATGGCTTGACCACGTAGGAGTCTGTCGTCAGCGCGAGCTGCACTCCCTGCACCTCTACCGCGCCGGCATCGGCCATCTGGCCGAGCGTCTCGCCCCCGAACGAAGGCACGAACAGGCCCTCGATCAGGCTCTGGGTCGCCTTGCCGCCGGCGCCGTGGGCCATCGTGATCTGAGTGTCACGAAACTTCCCGCGCTTGCCCCGCGCCGTCTCGATGATCCCCAGGATCTTCTGCTCGCGCTCAGAGACAGTCGCCTGGTCGGCCATCAGATCGTCACCTGGCCGGTCATGGTGACAGCTTCGCTCATCACACGACTTCCCGCTCGCGTGCGAAACGGCCGAAGTTGTAATAGGCCGCGCAGGCGCCCTCGGAGGAGACCATGCAGGTTCCGATCGGCCGCTCCGGCGTGCAGGCGGTTCCGAACACCTTGCACTCCCACGGCTTGATGACGCCCTTGAGGACCTCGCCGCACTGGCAAGCCTTGGGGTCGGCGACGCGGACGCCGGGCACGTTGAAGCGGAGCTCCGCGTCCAGCTCGGCGTAGGCCTCGGACAGCTTCAGCCCGCTGTGGGAGATGAAGCCCAGCCCGCGCCACTCGAAGTGCGGGCGCAGCTCGAACACCTCGGAAAGGATCTCCAGCGCACGGAGGTTGCCCTCGTAGGGGACCACGCGCTTGTACTGGTTCTCGACCTCGCAGCGCCCCTCCTGGAGCTGGCGCAGGATCATCGCGATCGCCTGCAGGATGTCCAACGGCTCAAAGCCCGCGATCGTGATCGGCCGGCCGTAGTCGGCCGGGATGAACTCGAACGGGCGCGCCCCGACGACCGTCGAGACGTGGCCGGGACCGATGAAGCCGTCGAGCCGCAGGTCAGGCGATTCAAGCAACGCGCGCAGCGGCGGCACGATCGTCACGTGGCTGCACATGCAGGAGAAGTTCTTGATCCCTTCGCTACGCGCGCGCTTGAGCGTCAACGCGGTCGAGGGTGCCGTCGTCTCGAAACCGATCGCGAAGAAGACGACCTCGCGGTCGGGGTTCTGCTTTGCGATCCGCAGCGCGTCCAGCGGCGAGTAGACCATGCGGATGTCGGCACCCGCCGCCTTGGCATCGAGCAGGCTCCCGCTCGATCCCGGCACGCGCATCATGTCGCCGAAGCAGGTGAAGATCACGTCGTTCTCGTGGGCGAGCGCGATGCCGTCGTCCACGCGCCCCATCGGAATCACGCACACGGGGCAGCCCGGCCCGTGGACGAGCTCGACGTTGGCCGGTAGCAGATCGTCGATCCCGTACTTGTAGATCGAGTGCGTGTGGCCCCCGCAGACCTCCATCAGCTTGTAGTGGCGCCCCGGCTCGACCAGCGACAGAATCTCGCCGGACACGGCGCGGCCGATGCCGGCGTCACGGAACTCGTCAACGAACTTCATGCGGCCTCCTCAGAGCTCTCCTCCAGGAGAGCGATAGCAGTTCCCGCGTGCACCAGCAGAACATCGCCGGGTGAGACGGGCGCAACCAGGGCCGTCTCCACGGTCGAGCGCTCTCCATCCTCCGCGGCGCAGAGCGCCAGTCCCCGCTCGCCGTCGATGCGCACCACGGTCATCGGATCGCCGTCATCACCGCAGGTGATGCAGTGCTCGGACCCACAGGTGACGCCCGATGACTCGGTCGCGCTCGTGACGCTCACTCGATCACGCTCGCCTTCAGCTCCTCCAGCTCCTGCTCGTAGTCGGCTCCCATGCGCTGGAGCAGGTCGCTCGTCGCACGCGCCTCCTCTTCATCCACCTGGGAGATCGCAAAGCCAACGTGGATCAGCACCCAGTCACCCGGGCCCACGCCACCACCGTCGTCGCCGTCGAGGAGTCCCACGTTCACGTTGCGCCGGACTCCGGCGACATCAACCTTCGCCAATCTGTTCTCGTTGTCGACCAGTTCGATGACCTGGCCAGGAATCGCTAAGCACATGCGAACCTTTCTATCACGCGCCGCGGGCGCGTGTTTGCAGGTGGTAATCCCGCTTACGCCCCGCAACAGGCGGCCCCACCGTTCTGAAAAGCCGTAGACTTCCGCGCAGAATGTCCGATGGCCTGGGGTACCGGAGAGCCCCCTCGATCTCTGGCGGGGGCCGAGCGCCCGCCGCGCCCGGTCCGCTGCGCTGGCCCCGGCAGCCTAACCGCAAGTCGACCTCACACGCGTTCCTGCTCGATGCCGACGACGACCTCGCGCAGGAGCTCGATCCCCGAACGCGCCTCGCCGCGCGCCAGATCGTCACCGCGAGGGTCTTGGACGCCGACGCCGGCGAGTGCGATCCTGCGCCTTGGTTCGACGCCGTACTGGATGGGCCGGGGCTGCTGATACTGGATGGGCTGGTCGCGCTCGAAACCCGAGTCGGAGACCGAACCGCGAGCGAGCTCCTCGGCACCGGCGACCTCGTTCAGCCGCCCACCGGGAGGACAGACGACCTGCTGGAGCGAATGGATGGCTGGCGCGTGCTGTGCCCGACGCGCTTTGCGCTCCTGGACGCGGAGTTCGCCGAGCGCGTGCGCCCGTGTCCGCAGATCGTCCAGGCGCTCCTGCGCCGCGCCGGGAGGCGGATCGCCGACGTCGACGCGCTGCGGGCGATCACGTGCCAGCCCCGGCTCGAGATGCGCTTGGTCCTGCTGCTCTGGCACCTGGCCGCTCGGTGGGGACGCGTGGAGCCGGCCGGGATCCGCCTCTCGCTGCCGCTCACCCATCGGCTGCTCGGCCACCTCGTCGCAGCCGAGCGCCCGTCGGTCTCCCATGCGCTCGCGCGCCTGGCCCGCAGCGGGCTGGTGAACGGCCCCGCCGACGACCTGCACCTGTGCGGCAGCCTCGAGCACCATCTCGAGGCGCTGACCGAACGGGCCAGTGCTCCCAGCTCTCAGGAGCCCACGCACTCCGCACCCAATGGCCGGCGGGCGGGTGGGAAGGTCGCGTAGGCAGTCAGCCCGGAAGACGTTCACGGCACTCGACACTCGACCCGGCGCTCACCGCTTGCGCTCGTCCACCGCGCGCTGGAGCTCCGCCTTGTTCATCTGCGAGCGACCATCGATCCCGAGCTGGCGCGCGTTGACGCCGGAAGGCGTACCCCGCAGCAGTCGCGGGCAAACGCCGGCCTTCTCAGAGCCACCTGGCCGGCTGGCCAGGTAGGTGGCCTAGCTACTGATCAGGACCGGGGTCCCGAGCGGCACGTGGTCCAGCAGCCATCGACCTTCGGCCAGCGTCAGCCGCATGCACCCGTGGCTGACGGGATGCCCGATGCTGGAGCTCTCAGGCGTCGAGTGGATCGCAATCCGGTCACCGCCGCTCCAGTGCTGGATCGCGTGGGGTGAATGTGCCGAGAGCGCGAGGATGCAGCAACCGTAGGATCCCGTGGGGTCGCCGGTGGCGAGGCGATCGGTGACCTCGAAGCGACCGGTCGGCGTTGGCGAGTCCGGTGCCCCGACCGCGACCGTGTAGCGCTGCAGCACCTTGCCCGCGTCGATCACGGTCACCCGCCGGGCCGAGAGCGAGACCTTCAGCTCCCACGCCACGCGGTCAAGCGATGCCGCCGACGCTGGAATCCAGCCCACGCGCCCGTTCCCGGCCGCGGTGCCGATCACCCCGAGCCAACCGGGTACGCGATCCACCACCCACAGCACGTCGGATGATCCGAACCCCGTGCGGGTCCAAACCGGAGCGATCGGTCGCCCCCTCGGCGCGGCCCGCATCGTTGTGCCGTGGAGCACCACCGCTACGAGTGCCCCCCGTCCGGCAGGCAAGCTGGAAGGCCAGAGGGGGCTGAGCGACGAGCTCGAGCGCAGTGAAGCGCCCCGCGTCCCCGCGCTGAGCGCCGTCAAGCTCAACGGCCGAGCCGCTGCGCCGCCCCCTCCGCCCGCTCCAATCCCGATCCCGATCGCGATCGGGATCGCGGGGATCAGCGCGGCGAGCGCAGTCAGCGCCACACGCCACCGCGAGCGCGGCGGCGAGCTTGCAGGTTCGTGCTCAGGCGGAGGGTTCACGTGCGACCGTCCAGACTAACGCGACCGCGCGCTCGGGGCAAGCAGCAGCACCGCGAGCGGCTCGTCAACCGGGGTCCGCGAGCGCGCCAGCGGCGAGCGCGAGCCCACGGCGCTCGCTCGTCGCCTACCGCGGCCGGCGCGCGGCCCCCCAGCCGCGCGGTGCTCATTACGCTCCTGGCCCCGGCGCCGCCGGGGGGGCGTGCGACCTCGCGATCGCGATGATCGAATGCCCAAACGGCATGCTGAAGCGCGACAGCAGGCGACGCTCGCTGCCCATCGTGCTCGCCAGCGCGCGGTTGCATGCGGGCGGCACGCGGTGTGAGAGGTTGGTCTGCTCGCCCGGTTGCGAAAAATGCTCCCAGGCCTTCTTCGCCAGCACCATCGGCAGGATGAGCGGAAAGAGCAACGTGTTGAAGTAGGTGATCTGCGTCGGGCGAAAGCCGGCGGCGGTCAACCGGCGGCGCAGCAGGCTCGCGGTGTAGCGGCGCTCGTGGTGGGCGACGCGGTCGTTGTTCGCGTACAGGAACTGATAGGCGGGAACCGACAGGAACAGCAGGCCGCCCGCGACGAGCGCCCGGTGGCACTCGCGCAGCGCCCGTCCGTCGTCGGGTACGTGCTCGATCGTGTCGAACATGGCGACCAGGTCGACCGAGCCGGCGGGCACGGGCAGCTCGTATGCGGAGCCGAGCACCACGCGCTCGAATCCACGGCCGTGGCAGAGCTCCACGAGCTCGGCGGAGGTGTCGATCCCCGTCACCTGCCCGTAGCGCGCCAGCGGCTCGAGCATGCCGCCCGCGCCGCAGCCGACGTCGAGGATCTCGGCGTCGCGGCGACCGGCGAGCTCTCGATCGAGGAGATGGGTGAAGATCGCCCGGCGCCCCTGAAACCAGAAGTGGCTCTGCTCGAGCTCGACGAACTGCCTGTAGGCGTTCGGGTCCACGGCTCAGGCGGGCGCGGACGGCGGGCTCGAGGCCTGCGGCGTCGCGACGGCGGGCGGCGGGCTCGAGGCCTGCGGCGTCGCGACGGCGGGCGGCGGGCTCGGCGTCCGGGGCGCGGACGCGGTCACGATCATCTCGTCCATGAAGTTGAGGTAGACGCTCGCAGACTCAAAGCGGCGCAGCGGCGCCAGCGCGGTGCTCAGCGCCGGATGCAGGCGCGCCGCGCGTTCGGCGATGAACTGGAAGGACACGTACTTGCCGCCAAAGCGCGGCGTCGAGGTCTGCACTTCCAGGCCGGCCGACTGCAGCAGCTCGGAGATCGTGGAGGGAGTGAAGTGGTAGATGTGCTCGGCGTGCTTGTAGTGGTGCCAGCGGCTGCCGAGCAGGCGCGCAAAGGCGCTGTCGATGTTCTGGGTCTCGAGCACGAGCAGTCCCCCCGGTGCCAGCAGCTCACGCGCCTGCACGAGCAGGGCGCGCGGGTCCACCACGTGCTCGACGACGTCCCAGAGCGTGATCAGGTCGAATGATCGCTCCGCGAACGAAGCGCTCTGAAGCGTTCCCACGTGAACTGTGGCAAAACCGAAGTGCTCGCTGGCGTGGCGCGCGATCGTCTCGGAGACCTCGACGCCGTGGGCCTCGAACCCACGTTCGCGCAGTGCCTGCATGCAGAACCCGGCCGCACAGCCGATGTCGAGTGCCCTGCCGCCCTGCGGGCCGTGCGCCAGCACGAAGCCGAGCCTGCGCCTGAAGGTCTCCAGGTAGAGCGGCTCGTCAGCGCGGTAATCGTGGTAGCCGAGCGTCTTGGGCGACCCCGAGCGCCAGTAGGAATCGTCGACGTAGATCTCGGCCAGGCCGTCTTCGCCAAGCCTCGGGGTTACCCAGCCGAGCCCGCACGAGCTGCAGCGCCGGACGCTGTAGGGCGACTCCTCGAATGCGACGGCGGATCGCTCAGAGCCGCACATCGGGCAACTGGAGATCACGATCGCCTGCGGCTCCCCCGGCCCGCAGGCCGGGGAGCCGCCAGACCGCGGCGAAGCCCCGACGCTCATCAGCCGAAGTACTCGCTCTCGGTCGCGACGGCCTCGTGGCCGGCATCCCGCTCCCCCACCGTCGTCCAGGCTCGCCCAGTCGCCGGAGATCTTCTCAGGGGCACGACTTCCCCGTGTAGCGCCCGAAGAACACCTCGTACAGCGTGCGCCCGAAGCGCTTGAGCACCCAGCCTTCGAAGTTCTCGTCGCTGTGGTGGCTGAGACCGGTGCGCTCGGTGAAGCGGACCCAGAAGTAGTCCAGGAACGACTTCACGAGTATGCGGCGGGGGAGGTTGCGCAGGACGTTTCCCGCCTGCAGCGGGTAATCGAAGAACTTCCCGAACAGCAGGATGCGCGACAGCGGGTGGGCCTTGCGGCAATTGCCGTCCAGAATCAGCTGGACGTGCTCGAACAGCTCGGGGTCGGTGGTGTGAAAGCGATGGGGCCCGAAGTCGTAGGACCAATACTCGCCATCGGCGCCACCTGGGCCACCTTCGTCACCTCCGCCCGCTCCATCCTGAATGAACGAGGACGCCATCCCGCCCGGGTGCTGCTCACGCTCGAGCACGGTCACCTCGACTCCGGCCAACGCAAGCTCATAGGCGCAGGCGAGGCCGGTGAGGCCTCCCCCGAGGACGAGCGCTCGCTGACTCATGTGGGCGGTGATGGTACTGCGAGATGCCGCGTGGACCTTCGCCCCCGAACTGTCCGCTTGCCGACCGGCGCTACCCGGCGCCAACCCGCCGAGACGCCGAGCGCTACCGGCGAGCGCCAGCAGGGCCAGCAGCCAGAACGCGTAGACGCTGATCTGCGCGAGCCATGGCGCGCATGTCTCAGCCTGCGCCGCGAGCCGTTCGAACCCTATTCCGGAGAGGTCGAGCAGGCGGACCGTGTTCCAGTACGCAACCTGCGCCAGGTACACCGGGTGCTTACCGATGAAATCGAATGCGATCGTGTCCAGGCGACCTGAGAGCTGAGCCTCGTCGAGGGTGGGATCTGCGCCCAGCAGCTTGTGGACTGCGAGCAGCGGTGGCAGCCACAGCCCGGGAAAGGGGCCGGATCCGTGGAGGTTTCGCTCCTCGACGAGCTCACCTGGATGAACCCCGAGGCCGAAGGCGGTCCGTGGGTAGGCCATGCACATCGCCGCTGGCTGTGCACGCTTCAGGGCGACGAGCTCGTGTTCCTGTCCAAGTTCCACTCGCTGCACTCCCACCGCCGGGCGCGCGTGCCGCGGGACTGGGCAGAGCAGTTGACCGTGCAGGAGCGCATGCTCGCCCACTTCTGGGAAGGCTCGCTGTCCGCACGCGAGCGAATGGAGGTCATCGCTTTCCCGTTCGAAGAGATCGAGCGGGCAATCGCGAAGCGCTTCCGGCCCTCGGCGCCCCGCAGGCTCGCGCTGTCGGCGAGCGAGCGTGCGCAGCGCCGGGCGCTCCGAGCCGGGCGGGCCCTCAGGCGCAAGGCGTCAGCGCTCCTCGCAAGCTCACGCTGACTGGACCAGAGGATGCCGCCGCCCTGCCCTGGTCGCCTTCAGGTCCCGCCCGGCGCAGCGGGCCCTCAGCGCTTTCGCGGTGCGGCGACCGGCACCGGCGTCGCTTTGAACGTCGCCTCGATGCGCTCGAAGTCATGCGCCGCCGCCTGCAAGCGGCTGGACTGCGCGGCCTGGAAGACGAGCTGGATCAAGGTCTGGCCTCGGAAGAAGAAGTAGTGCACGTGCCCGATGCCCGGTCCGCGGAGCTTGCCGGTGGCCGTATATACGTAGACGAAGCCCGGCAAGCCCCCGAGGACCGCCTCGCGAACGGGTTGAACAAGATGCGCGTTCGGGTCCGCGCCGATTATGTGGTCGGTCAGCGGGCGCAGCTTGGGCAGCTCGCGCAGCGTTACCGTTCTTACCGCAAGGCCGACCCGGGTCACGCGGAGCAGCAGCGCCTCGGCGCGGTCCGGGCTGCTGACCAGGAGGGGCACCTGCGAATCGCCGGAGGGCAGGCGTGACCAGCGCGAGGGATAGGAGATCGAGAGCAGGCCGGGGTCGCTGAAGCGCGTCAAGCCCGCCGCCGGCTTGACAGGGGCGCTGCCGGCGTTCGGCCGTGACTGCGTGCGTTTCGACCTATTGCCCCCGCCACACCCGCCGAGCGCGAGCAGCGCGCCGACCACGATCGCAACAACGACCGCCTGCCCGCCGCGAGCACGCCGGCGCGAGACTACCGGCGCGACCGGCCGCGCACTCAACCGCCGCGGCGGTACCGGATGACGGTGGGGTCGCCGGCTGGCTCGGGCTCAGGAGCCGCAGCGGGGGGCGGGGGCGCGGCGGCCGTCGCGGGTGCAGCTGGCCCCGCGGGAGGTGCGGGCGGCGCCTGAGCCGCCATTGCCTGAGCTACGGCGGCCGCCACCGCTGCCGCCACTGTTTGCGTGAAATCGGGCGTGGGAGCTGGCGCGGGCGGCTCCGCTGGCGGCTCCGCGGGGGCTGGCGCGGCCGGCGCTGGTGCCGGTGCTGGCGGGGGAGCAGGCGCGGGTGCCGGTGGCGCCGGCACAGGTGGCGGCGGTGGCGCAGGCGCTGCCGGTGCCACGGGCGATGACGCGCGGGAGGAGTAGCGAATCGAGCCGGTGCCTCCTGCCGGCCCTCCCGGTGACGCGGGCGCTGACGCAAGTGGTGCCGCGGCTGGCGCCGAAGCGGCCACGGCGGCCGGAGCGCGCGCGTACTGGATCGTATCGGGCTCGGCAGCCGCCGGCTCGGGCGCAGCCGCTGCCCCGAGGTCGTAGCGCGCGGCCGCTGGGCCAGAGCCGGGCGGCGGCGGGCCGAGCTTCTTGGCCAGCAGCCCCTCCAGCACGCCGCGACCAATCGCGAGATCCTTGTTGATCGCCGTGAGAACCGGCTCGATGGGGGCCGTCTTGGCGGGAATCTCGCCCACCGAGCCGATCACCGCCCCGAGGCTCTGGCTGACCGCGCGCAGCACCGTGCCGATGCGGATCAGGAAGATCGCGATCACGATAATCGCGACCACGACGAGGACGATCGTGATGATTCCGTCGACGGGCATTGCTCAGAGCTCAGAGGAGCCGGTCGAGGACCGCGCCGTAGCGCGCCAGCCCGCCGACGGTCTGGTGGACGAGCTGCTGGGTCTGGGCGAAGTCGATCACGTGATCGAGGTGACGCGAGAGGACGGGCCCCGCCTCTGCGAGCGCAGCAGCCGTCCGCTTGATCTCGGTCGCGGGACGCACCACGTCGCGCAGAAGAAGCACGACCACGGGGACGATCACGACGAGCAGCACAATATTCAAGATAGTCCAAAGAGCCGTGCTATTCATTTGCCAGCCTTATCAGCGATGGTTTCCGCCATCTCGCACATCGCCGGGAGCGCCCCGACGATGTCCCTGAGTGGCGCGTTGATCTGCGGCACTGTCGGCGTCACCAGCCGCAGGTGCCCCTGCACATTGCCCACGCCCTGGGCGAGCGTCGCGAGCAGCGCGGCGATCTTACGCAGGCGAATGCGGACATTGATCAGCGCGATCGCGAGGACGACGATCAGCGCGACAGCCTCCAGGATGCTGAACAGCGTGAGCAGGGCATTGCTCATCCTCCCACCACGCTTTCCAGGTAGCCATACTGGACGAGCGCCTCGGCCTTGATCTCCTCCAGCACGGCCGCGGTAGCGGCGAACTGGGGAATCTCGCCCGTGTTGGAGGCGAGCTCGCCCGCAGTAGAGACGAGAATCCCCGAGCCCGCTTCGATGTCCTTGACGAAGCTCAGCAGCAGCAGCATCAGCACGACCACCACCACGAGCACGACCACGCCAATCGCGAGCGTTATCTCCCACAAGGTGTGTGTATCGATGGATGCAACAGGCAGCGGTATCATCCGGTCAGAGCTCCCCGGGCTGTCTTGGCGCCCTCTAGAATCGCGATTGCGTGGTCGTTCAAGGTGTTGACCTCGGGCAGGGCGTCGGTGCTGTCGCGGATGCCCTCGAGCGTCTCGGCGGCGAGCTGCGCCTGATCGGCGATCCGCGAGGCGAAGGTGAGGATCACAGCCACCAGCACCACGACCGCCACGACGGCGAGGAAGCCGAAAAACAGGCCGATGAAGTAGCCGGTGTTGGAGCTGCTCTGGGCGGCGAGGGTCAGCATCGAATTACTTGGTCGTTCCTGGCGTGGTAGCGGTGGTCGTTCCCGGCTTGTTCAGGCGGGGCTTGCGCGTGGTGCCCGGCGTGCTCATGGGCTTGCCCGTAAACGGGTTAGTCGTGGTCGGGCTAGTCGTGGTCGGGCTAGTCGTGGTCGGGCTAGTCGTGGTCGGGTTAGTCGTGGTCGGGTTAGTCGTGGTGCCCGGCGTGCTCATCGGCTTACCCGTGAACGGGTTGGGCTGGCTGCGCTTGGTTGCTCTCGCATGGGTGCGCTTGATCTTAGCGTTTGCGGCGAGCTTGCGAACCTTGACCCTCGGCGTCACCGCGGAGGGGGAGCCCCGGTCGCAGCCCATGGTCGGCCCACCGAGGGGGATCAAGGCGCCGACAATGCCGAGAACCCCAGCTTTGGGGTTGACCGCACTGGTGGCGTTGAGCAGATTGCTGCAGTCGATCGAGTTGGCGTTGCCATCGATCGTGGCGAGCATGTCATCCGTGCCCACGGCGTTGAGAACCGCGGTGAGGCCGGCCAGGATGCTCTTGGCGACGCCTTGCACGGTGATCGTGTTGGTATTGATGCCGTTGACCTCGTCGCGAGCCGTCTTGGCCGTTGTCAAAATTTGTCCGGCGTTGCCGCTGATGCTGTGGAGCTTCGGGTTGATCGAGTGCACGAGGCCCAGGATCGAGACAACCTTGCCGTGGATCGGCCCGACGATCGCGCCGATCAAGCCCACGCGGCCGAAAATCGATTGCACCGTCCCGTGAATGTCCTTTACGTCGGCACTGACCCTCTGCACGTGGGCGTTGACGGACTGCACGCTGGCGTTGATCGACTGCACGTGGGCGTTGATCGAGCCTACGCTCGAACCGATCGACTGCACGTGGCCGCCAATCGACTGCACGCGGGAGCCGATCGAGCTCACGCTCGCGCTGATCGCCTGCACGTTGCCGTTGATCGCGTCCACGGTCGAGCCGATCGCGAACACAGTGCTGTGAATCGTGCTCACGCGGCCGTTGATGCTCTGAGCCGTGGCAAGGATCTTCTTCGCGCTCTGGTTGATCTGCCCGGCAGCCGTGAGCGTGCCGGCGAGCTCACCTGACAGGGGTACGGCCGCAGCCCTGATCCGCCCGGTGATCCGCGCGGTGGTGTTTGCGAGCGCGATGTTCTCGGTGTTGCCGTGGATGCTCGTGAGCCTGGGGTTGATGACCCCCACGTCGTGCCTGATGTTGTGGGCGGCCACCAGCGTCCCGCTCAGCAGCAGCACCGCCAACAGCGCCCAGGCGATGACGAACACCAGCCCGATGCCGGCCAGACCTCTGTTTCCCGAGAGCATCTTGCCCATTGCGCGCGTCTACTCCTGCGACCCGGCCGCGGCCGCGGCCGCGACAAGCATTTGCGGCCCGGCGCCGGACACGGTCACGGGCGCGCGCCCGCGCGGAATGGTGGTCGGCTCACGCATCTCAGCAGGGGCTGGCGGGGTTGACCAAGCCCAGCGACGCCACCAAAGGGTTGGCGAGCACCTTGGCGTTGCAGATGCTCGTCAGGTGGTTGTTGACGCTGATCAGTCCGGTGTTGATGTTCATGGTGTTTGCTCGCACCGGGGCCAGGACCTTGTTGGCCAGGTTCACGTTGATCGGAATGTCCTTGGTCCCCTCGCTGTTCGGATGCCCGAGGTTCGAGTTCTCCGCCTGGTTCAACGTGGTGTTGATCGACTTCAGTTGGCCGTTGATCGTGACCACGACGCCAGATGTGTTCCTCAGCGAGGCGGAGGTGTCGGTGAGCAGCCCCGAGGTGCTCGAGAGCGAGCCGGAGATGCTCCGCAGCCTGCCCTCCGTGGAGCCAAGCGTTCCCGAGGTGTCGTTGAGCGAGCCCGAGATGCCGCCGAGCGTGCTGTTGACGGTGCCAAGCGTGCCTGAGACGTTGCCGAGCGTGCTGTTGACGGTGCCAAGCGTGCCCGAGACGCTGCCGAGCGTGTTGTTGACGGTGCCCAGCGTGTTGTTGACGGTGCCCAGCGTGCCCGAGACGTTGCCGAGCGTGCTGTTGATGGTGCCCAGGGTGCTCGAGGTGCTCGAGAGCGAGCCCGAGGTGCTCGAGACCGATCCGGCCGTGTTGGTCAACGAGCCGTTGATCGCTCCCAGCGCGCCGTCGATCGTCTTCAGCGTGCCGTTGATCGCCGTGGCCTGCCCGGGGATCGGCTTCAGGGCGTTGTCGATCGGGACGAGGTTGCCGTTGATCTGGCTGATCAGGCCCGAAAGCGGCTTGACGTTGCCCCCGACGCTGGTGACGGCGCTATTGGCCGAGGCAAGACCGCCGTCGATTCCCCGCAGCGAGTTCACGATCGCGATCAGGAACCCGGCGACGACGAGGACGACCACGATCCCCACCGCGACGAACACGCGCAGCCATCGGGTATCTGTGGTCAGCGGGCGCATGGCGTGTTCCTCCGTTCGGCGTGGTCAATGGCTGGGTCGCGCGGCTGGCGACCTCGTGCGTGGTTGGCGCTGAAGCTCATCATGGGCAGTCACCGTTGGGCGGCTGGACGAGCTTCTGGGCGATGCACTGCGACTCGCGCTTGGCCTTGGCGGCTTGGCCGAGGATGTTCCCGGTGTCGCTCAGGACCAGCTTGGCGAGGGCTTGCGTGCCGCCGCCGAAGGCACCGCCGCCAGTTTGGTCGGCGAAGCCCGCTGTGCCGGGGCCGCCGAAGTTGGCGAGCGAGACGTTGATGTTGGCGGCGTCGCGGCGGATCAGGACCGCCACGCTCAAGATCTTGGAGGCGTCACCGTTGATGTTCTTCGCGCTGCCGTTGATCGAGCGCGCGCTGCCGGTGATCGAGCCGGCGCTGCCGTTGATCGAGTGTGCCTCGTTGTTGATCGAGCCGGCGCTGCCGTTGATGGCGTGCGCGTGGCCGTTGATCGAGTCCGCGGCACCGTTGATCGAGCCGGCGTTGCCGTTAATGGCGCGGGCCAGGTTGTCGATCGAACCGGCGTTGCCGTTGATGGCGCCGGCCAGGTTGTCGATCGAACCGGCGTTGCCGTTGATCGCGCCCGCGTTGCCGTTGATCGAGCCGGCCTCGTTGTTGATCGCGCCGGCGTTGTTGTTGATCGCGCCGGCGCTGCCGTTGATCGAAAGGGCGCTGGAGTTGATCGAGCCGGCGCTGCCGTTGATCGAGGTAGCATCCTTCTCGATCGAGCCGGCGCTGCCGTTGATCGAGCGGGCCTGGCCGAGCACGCCGGAGAGGATGCCCTGCAAGGGGGCCGCGGAGTTGTCGATCGACTGTGCGAGCTGGTTGGTCCTGCCGAGCTGCACGATCGAGGCGGTGCCCTCGTTGATTCCCTTGCCCGTCTTGGCGATGTTCTGCGCCTTGTGCTCGATGTGATACGCCGCTTCCAAGGTCATGATCAGCAGGATGATGGCCACGACAGCGAGGATCGCCACCACCAAGAGGCTCACGATGTTCACGCCGCGGCCGCGCTCGACGCCCCGCTGGGGAAGGTTTTGGGGCAGCGGCGCGGCCGCTCCGCGGCGACGCGCAAGCGGGCTCACGAACGTGCTCCAAGCGGGCAGCGATCATCCACGTTCAGACTCCAAACGCCACCGATCTGACCGCGCGACGAACGGCTTGTAAGCATTAGGCCTCTCTCTCCCGTTTCTGTGCCCGGTCGGTTCTCTGTCCTGCAGAGCCTCATACCCGGTGCAACGGGGACAAAGAATACACATACTTGTCAAGCCCGGCACGCCGCCCCATGACAGAGCCGGAAAGCGGTGCGTCGCACGGGGCGGACTCGGGCCGCCGCCGGCCGGCATGAAGAGCGCTTGAAGACCACCCCAAGGCGACCTCAAGACCGCCCCAAGACGACATCAAGACTGCCGGGCGCCCGGCCCGCCGCGGGCACTCGGTATGCGTGGCGGCGCAGCAGGCGCAGGTAGGGGACCGCCAAGGCGAGCGGCAGCGGCGATCCGAGCGCCAGCGCCAGCGCCCCGCCCGCCAAGCAGGAGTCCAAGCGGGCGCTGCGCGGGCTCGAGAAGAGGCGGTGGTAGAAGAACGCGCGCCGGAGCTCGGGCATCTTGGCGGCCATCGCCGGGAAGTACTGAAGGCGCCCGCGTTCGGCGACGTACTCCCGCCAGCCGCGGGCGAATACGGCGTGGTGGGCAAGCGCCTGGGCGGTCCCCTTCCTGCTGTTGCACGACCTGGTCGAATGCTGGTCGGTGGCCCGCGGCGCGGTCCGGTATCGCACGCTGGTGCTCTGAGTGTGACGGTCTGACGGTCTGACGGTCTATGCCGCGGCGGCCCACCGGCGGGTGGGCCGCCGCGCACACTGCCTGCTCGCCGTCCAAAGCACCAGCTCAGACCCGCTCGGAATCGCGTGTTTCCGGCTTCGTAAGCTCGGCGCGTTACCCTTCAGGGTCGATGTTCGGGCTCGGATTCAAGAAGACGATGGTCGATCCGGCGCAGGCACTGCCCGGGCGCGAACGAGAGATGCCGGTCGCCGGTCGCCACGCTGTGCTCGGCACGCCGCTGAAGCCCCCTTTTCCCGTGGGCCTGGAGCGGGCAATCGTGGGGATGGGCTGCTTCTGGGGAGCCGAGAGGGTCTTCTGGCAGGTGCCAGGTGTCTACACCACCGCCGTCGGCTACGCGGGTGGGCACACGCCCAACCCCACCTACGAGGAGGTGTGCAGCGGCAAGACAGGCCATACCGAAGCCGTCCTGATCGTGTTCGATCCGTCGCTGACGAGCTTTGGGGAGCTCATGAAGAGCTTCTGGGAGAGCCACGACCCGACTCAGGGGATGCGCCAGGGCAACGACGTCGGCACCCAGTACCGCTCGGCGATCCTTCCGACCAGCGAGGAGCAGCGCGCCGCGGCGGAATCCTCTCGCGCCCTCTACGCCGAGCGCCTGCGCGCCGCGGGGTATGCGAAGGCGGAGATCACCACCGAGATCGAGCCGGCTGGTCCCTTCTACTACGCCGAGGAGTACCACCAGCAGTACCTGGCGAAGAACCCCAATGGCTACTGCGGGCTCGGCGGCACGGGCGTGAGCTGCCCGGTGGGCGCTGGCGTGGCACGGGCGTGAGCTGCCCGGTGGCGCCGGCGCGGCGCGTGAGCGGTGAGTGAGGTTGTCTGTTCCCGGAGCGTGGTCGAATCGCCATCGCGATTGAGGCGCAGAGGCATACGGCAAGGGTCCTGCTAGGGATTGGCTCGCGCCACGGCCTGCGGCCTGGCGCCTTTTTTTTTGCGCCTGCGGCCACAAATCTGCCCCGTGTCGGGAGCTGATCGCCTTGAACCCGCGTCCGCCGAAGTGGGTCCTCGTCGGCGGAAGCGGAGCGTTTGCGTCGGACGCCCCTACTGCTTTTCGGGGGTGAAGTGGTCCCGGGAGGGAGCCGCAACTGCGGCGAAGCCCGGAGCGGCCACGAGCACGCCGGTCCTGCGGTCGACGTTGCCTCGATACAGAGGCACGTCCTGACGGCTGCGGATGAGCACCTGATCGCCACAGGACCCGCGATCAGCGCCCGGTTACGGGACGCCGGAGGGCGCGGACGCCGAGCACGCAGCACTTCCTCGGGACGGGCGCCGAGAGACGGGGTTCGATCCTTCCTCCGGACCCGGAGTCACGTTTGCGCGCATGGGGGGGGATCTATCTATTCAGGTAGGACGGGGACGTGTCTCCGGCTGCGGGGAGAAACTACCCAGGCTCCTACGGCGAGCTGCTGGCCTGGTTTTCGGACGATGAGGCGTGACCCGAGCCGATACTGGGGATCAGAGCGCCAGATGCAGCCGAAGGATCTGATCGATCGAGGCCACGATCGTCTCAGGTAGCTGACCGAGCCGCTCGCCGATGCGTCCAATCGCGACGGCGCGCACCTGCTCGGCCTGCGCCTTTGAATCGGTCTTTAAGCCAGCGACGCCCGCGGGCAGGAGCACCTGAAAGGGATAGACGCGCTGCACGTTCGAGGTGATCGGTACGACGGTCACCACGCCGCGACCGAGCCGCCGAGCAGTCGCGTTCGCCTGGTCGTTTGAGACGATGACCGCGGGGCGGCGCTTGGCGGCCTCAGAGCCGCGGACTGGATCGAAGTCGACCGTGCACACCTCGCCGCGATGCATCTCAGAGCCCGTCGCCGACGGGCTGCTCCCACAGCTCCCCTTCGCCGCTGGCGTCCCACTCCTCCCAGGCCTGCTCGTAGGCGTCGGCAAGACCACCCTGGCGCAGCGTGTTGATCGCCTCTCGCACGGCGCCCGAGCGTGAACGCTCGTGCGCTCTCGCGTACTCGTCGAGGAACTGCACGTCCTCGTCAGGCAGGCTCACGCTCAGCTTCATACCTATGATCCTACCACGCCTACTACCATGCGATCCTACCCCAATAGGATCAACGATTCTGGGCCTACCGGTGGGGGTACCGCACGCTTGTGGCGGAGGTGTCGGACTCGATTCATCTGCGGCGGTTCTGCCGGATCTCGCTGGCGGAGCGCAAGCTCGCCAAGTTGGTGAAGGAGAAGAAGGCGCGGGTGCGGGATCGGTCCACGTCGATGGGCGTGAAGCTGCGGGCGATCACGCGCACAACCTGGCGGCGGACCGGCGAGGCGAAGAGCGAAAGATCCTTTTGCAATTCTACGTGACGGCTCGGACAGTACCCATCGAGCGCTTCCCCCGGCGGTTTCCCCGTCACCGCCGGGATCCGTCCGAGGGCCTGAAGCGAAGGTTGCCCAGGATCCTCGCCGGACCTACCATGGTTGGCCGTGCCCGCTGACGCTGACAGCAGGCCATCACCGATCCGGCGCTGCCCGCCGCCGCTCGCCTCACCAGGCGTGCCGAGCGTCTGTGGCCCGAGCCCGCTTGGCTCGGCGGCGGCGCCCGCGCACCGCCTGGCTGCCACCTGCCCAGTCCGACACTGATATGGCGTGTCGTTTGTCAAGTGGGCGTGCGGAATTTTCTCCGGGAGTCGTCTCGCGGTAGGGGGTGCGGGTGTCTCAGGAGGGCGGGACGTCGGGCCTGGTATCGGCGTTGCCAGTCTGATATGCGGGGATTTTGTTCTACCCCAGGGCCCGGTTGCTGCTGCCGGCGGTGCGCTGGTCTAAGAACGAGCGTGACCCCGGTGTCGGGGTGCTCATAGCGTTGTCGCGCGTGCCGGCCGCGTGATCGGCCCGGCGTCCCGGCCTCCTGAGCCGGGGTGCTGCTGTCTGGTGAGGAGAGGCTGGTCGGTTTAGGGTGCGGTCGCGGCGGCCCAGAGGAAGCAGGACAGCTCGCGGGCGCACGCGACGGTGGTCACGTTGTGCGGCTTGCCGCGGGCGCGCATCCCGGTGTAGACGCGATGCAGGCGCTGCTG